>Ga0307373_10003726_pt1 | contig 26256 bp, 25 predicted proteins | sample OX2MG_FD_202534 | JGI IMG/M metagenome (GOLD analysis project Ga0307373, IMG submission 202534) | Soil microbial communities from Risofladan, Vaasa, Finland - OX-2 | ecosystem: Environmental > Terrestrial > Soil > Coastal area > Acid sulfate soil | place: Finland: Risofladan, Vaasa | collected...
ACAACTCCGGGATACACTCTGTCGGCATCGGGGCGCTCCTTCAGACTCCGAAAAATCGTTGCGGCACAACAATTTTCTCAGAGTCTGCGCCCCGATGCACTGCTCTTCGGTGAGATATCCGGGTTAGGGTGGGGGTGAGTGTTCGGGCATTTGCGTTCGACGCTCGCGCCGCCGCGCTGCCTACTCCGCTGTCACGCGCGGTGCCCGTCATCGCGACGCCGAGCGTTGCGAGGCGGAAGCGATCCAGGCAACCTGGATTGCTTCGTCGCTACCGCTCCTCGCAATGACGACTGTTACTCGACCGTCACGGATTTCGCCAGGTTGCGCGGCTGGTCGACGTCGGTGCCCTTGTGGACGGCGACGTGATACGCCAAGAGCTGCACCGGGATCGCGTAGAGGAGCGGTGCGACGAAGGGATCGCAGCGCGGCACTTCGATCTCGTGCGCGAGCTGGCCGTTCAAGCGGTTTAGGCCGTCGCGGTCGGAGATCATCATCACCTTGCCGCCGCGCGCCAGGACCTCCTGCACGTTCGAGAGCGTCTTGTCGAAGAGCGCGTCGCTCGGCGCCAGGACGACGACGGGCACGTTGTCGGAAATGAGCGCGATGGGGCCGTGCTTCATCTCGCCGGCGGCATAGCCCTCGGCGTGGATGTAGGAGACCTCCTTCAGCTTCAAGGCGCCTTCGAGCGCCAGCGGATAGGCCGTGCCGCGGCCGAGATAGAGCACGTCGCGCGCCTTGGTCTCGACCAGCCATTCGGCCATCGCCTCGATGCGCGCGTCGTGCGCCAGAACGTCGGCGGCGCGCTCGGGCACTTCGGTCAACGCCATGGTGAGCGCCGCTTCGCGCTTGGCGTCGATTGCGGCGCGCGATTTGGCGAGCGCGATGGCGAGACAGGCGAGGACGACGAGCTGGGTCGTGAAGGCCTTGGTCGAGGCGACGCCGATCTCGGGACCGGCCATGGTCTGGAACACCGCGTCGGAGGCACGGGCGATCGAGCTTTCGGGCTGATTGACGATCGACAGGATGCGCGCGCCCTGTGATTTGGCATACCGAAGTGCTGCGAGGGTGTCGGCGGTCTCGCCCGATTGCGAGATGAAGAGTGCCAGCGTGTTCTTGGGCAAGAGGCTCTCGCGGTAACGGAACTCCGACGCGATGTCGACTTCGCACGGCAGGCGCGCGAGCTGCTCGATCCAATAGCGCGCGATGAGGCCGGCGTTGTAGGAGGTGCCGCAGGCGACGATGGCGATGCGCTCGACCGATTTGAGATCGAAGGGCAGCTTCGGCAGGTGGACCGAGCGCGTCGCCGGATTGAAGAGCGTGCGCAGCGTGTCGCCGATCACCGCCGGCTGCTCGAAGATCTCCTTTTTCATGAAGTGGGGATGGCCGGCCTTGCCGATGAGCGCGCCGGAAAGCGCGGTCTTGCGGATCTCGCGGTTGGCGATGCGGTTCTCGGAATCGTAGATGGTGGCGCCGTCTTGCGTGACCACCGCCCAGTCGCCTTCCTCGAGATAGACGAGATTTTGGGTGAGCGGTGCCAAGGCCAGCGCGTCGGAGCCGACATACATCTCGCCGTCGCCATAGCCGATGGCGAGCGGCGAGCCGCGGCGGGCGCAGATGAGGCTGTCGTGGTGGCCGGCGAAGAGCATGACGAGGGCGAAGGCGCCGTGGAGGCGCGCGAGCGCCTGGGAAACCGCCTCCTTGGGCGACGCGCCGCCGTGGAGATAGCGCGTGAGCAGGATCGCGACGGCTTCGGTGTCGGTTTGCGTTTCGAACTTGTAGCCGGCGGCGGTGAGCTCGGATTTGAGCTCCTGGAAATTCTCGATGATGCCGTTGTGGACGACGGCGACGCGATCGGTCGCGATGGGATGCGCGTTGGTCTCGTTGGGGACGCCGTGCGTCGCCCAGCGGGTGTGGCCGATGCCGATGCGGCCGGCGACGGGCTCGGCGGCCAGGCGGCGGGCGAGGTTTTCAAGCTTGCCCTCGGCGCGGCGGCGGTCGATGAATCCATCGACCAGCGTGGCGATGCCGGCCGAATCATAGCCGCGATACTCGAGGCGCTTCAGGCCTTCGAGCAGCAGCGGCGCCGCCTCGCCCTTGCCGACGATGCCGACAATGCCGCACATCAGAGGATCGGAGGCGTCATCGACAGCCCCTCACCCTGCCCTCTCCCCCTTTCAGGGGGCGAGGGTAAGAAGACGCATTACCATCCTGCTCCCTCCCTGAAGGGAGCGAGAGTAAGAGAACGCCGGCCGGCTCCCTCGCCCCGCGCGAGCGGGGAGAGGGTTGGGGTGAGGGGTCGGCGAGCACGGATTCGATCGCCGCCAGCACGCCGGGCAGGTTCTCGTTCACGTCGTTATTCCAGAAACGGATGACGCGATAGCCGTGCGCCGCCAGCATGCGGCTGCGCGCTTCGTCGCCCGAGGCTTGCGCGGCGTGCTGGCCGCCGTCCAACTCGACGATCAGGCGGCGCGACGGACAGGCGAAATCGACGACGTGCCGGCCGATCGGCAACTGGCGGCGGAACTTGGCGCCGCCGAAACTGCGCGCACGCAGCGCCCGCCATAAGCGTTGTTCGACATCCGTCTGATTGCGGCGCAACTGCCGCGCCCGCATCGTTGCCGTCAAGTTTGGGCGACCGCGCATCGCCGTTCGGCCCCTCACCCTGCCCTCTCCCCGCTAACGCGGGGCGAGGGTTCCTCACCATACCCCAAAACCGCCAAAGCAAGATTACCGCCGGCCTTTGGCGGCGGGCTTGGCGTCGCGGCTGGCGATCTCCGCCTTGCGCTTGGCGCGCCACGTCTTGGCGGCGCCCGGTTTGTTGCGCTGCCGCGCGCGGCCCAAGGCGAGCGCGTCGGCCGGCACGTCGTCGGTGATGACGCTGCCGGCGGCGATCATCGCACCGGGACCGATCGTCAGCGGCGCGACCAGCGACGCGTTGGTGCCGACGAAGACGCCCTTGCCGATGTTGGTGCGGAATTTCTCGATGCCGTCGAAGTTGCAGGTGATGGTGCCGGCGCCGATGTTGGAGCCTTCGCCGACCGCGCTGTCGCCGAGATAGGCGAGATGGTTCGCCTTGACGCCCGACGCGAGGCGCGAATTCTTGACCTCGACGAAATTGCCGATGTGGACCTGATCGGCGAGCAGCGCGCCGGGACGCAACCGCGCGAAGGGACCGATGACGGCGCGGTCGCCGATGCTCGATCCGACGATGTGGCAGAAGGCGGGGATCGTCACGCCCTCGCCGACTTTCACGCCGGGACCGAAGACGACAAAAGGACCGACGATGGTGTCGCGGCCGATTTTCGTGTCGGTGCAGAGGAAGACGGTCTCGGGCGCGGTGAAGCTGACGCCCGCTTCCATCAGCGCAAAGCGCAGGCGCTGCTGCATCACCGCTTCGGCATAGGCGAGCTCGTCGCGCGAGTTGACGCCGAGGAGCTCGGCCGGATCGCCCTCGGCGGTGCGGCAGTTGAGACCCTTGCCGCGCGCCAGGCCGATGACGTCGGTCAGATATTGCTCGCCCTGCGCGTTGTGCGCGCCGAGCTGCGCCACGAGATCGAAGAGCACCGGCGCCTTCGCCAGCATCACGCCCGACGAGACGAAATCGACGGCGCGTTCCTCCTCGGTGCAGTCGGCCGCCTCGACGATGCGCGCGAGCGAGCCGTCGCCGGCGAGGATCAAACGCCCATACGGGCCACCATCGGCCAAACGCATGCCGAGGACGATTACCGCGGCGTCGGGGTTGCGCTTGCGCGCGTCGAAGAGCGGCTTGAAGGTGTCGCGCGTGACCAAGGGCGCGTCGCCGGCGAGGATGAGGACGTCGCCCGGATAGCGGCCGAGCAACGCTTTCGCCGCGGCCACGGCGTGGCCGGTGCCGCGCGGCTGGCGCTGGATGACGAAATCGGCGGGCGCGATCGCGGCGGCGACGTCGTTCTGGTTGGGGCCGATCACCACCGCGGTGTGCTGCGGCTTCAGGGCGGCGACGGCGCCCAGGACATGCGCGATCAGCGGCTTGCCGGCAAGCTCGTGCAGCACCTTGGGACGCGCCGAGCGCATCCGCGTGCCTTTGCCGGCGGCCAGGATGAGAGCGGCGAACGCAGCGGCCATGATCGTCTCATAAGAGAAGGCGCCGGGCGCGTCTAGGTTTATGTGCGGGCGGGAATGGTCAGCGAGTCGCTAAGCGACGCTGGACCGGCGGCCGAACTGCTCCTTGAGCCGCTGCAGCATGCCGCTGCGCTGACGGCCGTATTGCAGGACCTTCGCCGCTTCGAGCGTAACGAGGCCGCTTTCCATCATGCCGTCGAGCACCGGCAGGAAGGCGTCGATCTTCTCGCTGCTGTCGACGATCTCGACGACCACGGGCAAATCCTGGCGGACCGGCAGGAGCTGGCCCTTGTGCAGCCGCGCCGACTGGCCGAAACCAAGCGGCCCGCGCAGCACCGTCGCGCCGGCCAGGTGCATCTCGTGCGCCTTGTGGACGATCGCCTGATACAGCGGATAGGCGCCAAACCGATCCGCGGTGCTGGTGAAGATGCGGAGCAGAACGGCATCGTGCGGTACATCCATGGCGCCCTCCCTCTGGGCATGTGCGGCCCCCGTTTTCGGGTGACCGGTATTTGTGGGACCTAAGGCGGGCCCGCGCGGCAATAGCGGATCGCTCGAACCTTCTCCAGTGTCACGAGACCGCTTTCGACCATCTCCTCCAGGATCGGAAGAAACCGGTCGATCTGATCCTGGCTATCGACGATCTCGACGACCATCGGCAGCCGCGAACCGGAATCGACATTGAGTTCCGAGCGTACGTAGCGCGAGCGGCCGAAGCCTTCGGGTGCATAGAGAACGGTCGCTCCCGCCATTTTTCGGTCGAGAGCCGTCGTGACCAGCGCCTCGCAAAGCGCATGGCCGGCGTGGCGATCCTCCTCGCCGACGAAAATACGGAGCAGGACAGCTTCGGACGCAACGCGCACGGCGGCTCCCCTCGGTCGTAGAACACAGCCGGCAGAGTCGAGCATAGAGCCGCTTCGCACCGCGCGGCAATGACGAGGAATGCCAGCACCGCGGCAGGCGATCAAGGCATGGATGGCCGGCTCGGCGTGGAGCAGGCGGTCGATGCGCCGGCGATCGCGTGTGCCGGCCGTCCCGCCCTTGACAATTGCCGCAAACCCCATGAAGGTTGCGGCACAGGCGATGGAGTTCGCCTTATAACCGCCCTCGGGGCTAATGACTCCTCCCAACGTCTGCGGACGGCAGGAGGAGTTTTCGTGAGAGGCCCCCGGCGACCCCCCGAAACCAAGCGTGACGTGACCGCGCCTCAGCGCATGCGATGCCGACTGCGCGCGCGAAGGCCGCGATGACCGCGCGCGACATCCTGCTGCAGATCGCACAGGTGCTGACGGTGCTGACCCTGGCGCCGCTCATCCAGGGCATCATCGTCCAGTTCGAGGAGCGCGTGCAACGCGCACAGGGGCCCGGCATCTTTCAGCCCTATCGCGACCTGTGGAAGCTGTTCCACAAGCAGCTTGTCGTGCCGCAGACGGCGTCGTGGCTGTTCTGGCTGGCGCCGATCGTCGCGTTCACCTGCATGCTGACGGTGCCGATCCTGATTCCGGTATTGACGAATTTTCCGCTGCCGGAAAGCGACATGGGCGACATCCTGGGCGGCGGCCTCATCCTGACGCTCGGCTCGTTCATGATCGTTCTCGCCGGACTCGACACATCGAGCGCCTATGGCGGCATCGGATCGAGCCGCGCCGTGATGGTCTCGATCCTTGCCGAGCCGACGCTGATCCTCGTCTTCGTCGGCATCACGCTGCTGGCGAAGGCGATGCTGCCGTTCGTCGTCAACCATCTGCTGGTATCGAGCTGGGCGGTCTATTGGAGCCCGGCGCATCTGTTCCTGGTCGCGGCGTTCTTCATCCTTCTACTGGTCGAGACCGACCGCATGCCGATCCATTCGAGCACGCATATCGAGGTCTACATGATCGAAGAAGGCCGCATCCTCGAATATTCCGGCCCGCTGCTCGCGCTGCTCAAATGGGCGTCGGCGATGAAGCAGTTCATCCTCTACACCATCTTCTGCAACGTGTTGCTGCTGCCGTGGTGGCTGTCGATCCAGGGAACGGCGATCGGCGCCTTCGGCGCGGCGCTGGCGCTGATCGCGAAGTTCACCTTCGTCGCCTGCCTTGTCGTCTTCGTCGAGACGGCGCAGTCGCGGCTGCGCTTCTACCGCTACCAGGAGCCGCTCGCCGCCTCGTTCGTCTTCGCCGTGCTGGCGATCATCGGAACACAGCTGAGCTAGAGCATGCCGATCCAGACCCTGAGCCCGCTGGCGTCGTCGCTCTTCGGCCTGTTGGCGATCGCGAGCCTGCTGCTGTCGTTCGTCATGCTGGGATCGCGCTGGCTCAAGAATTATCTCTATGCGTTCGCCGCCGAATCCTGGGTGATCGCGGCGCTGTCGGCCGCGGTCGGCTATTACGGCGGCTATTCCGAGCTCTACCTGATCGCGGCGCTGACGCTGCTGTTCCGCGGCCTGCTGCTGCCCTACCTGATCTGGCGCATCATCCAGCGCCTCGCCGTCGACCGCGAGATTCACGTCATCCTGCAGCCGAGCTCGAGCCTCGTGGTCGGCGCGCTGTTTGTCATGTTCGCGCTGGCGGTGTCGTATCGCGTCGCCGCGGTCTTCCATCTCGAGCTCACCGTCGTGGTGCTGGCGCTGACGGTAATGCTATCCATGAAACTCATCGGCTTTCTCATGTTGGCGGTGCGGCACGAGGCGATCAGCCAGATCCTCGGGCTGCTGGTGCTCGAGAACGGCATCTTCCTCGGCTCGCAGATCCTGGTGCCGGGCATGCCGCTGCTGATCGAGCTCGTGATCCTGTTCGATCTGCTCATCGTCGTCGCGTGCTTCGGCGTGCTGGTCGGCTATCTCGTGACGCATGTCGGCACCACCAGCAGCCTCGAACTGAAGCGGCTGGTCGGATGAGCCCGAGCGCGCTGCTCGTCGGGCTGGCGCTCGCACCGCTGGCGGCGGTCGCGGGTTGCCTGATCGTGCGCGGGCCGCGCGCGGCCGAGGCCATCAATCTCGCGGCCAGTGTCGTGTCGTTCGGCTGCGCGCTGCCGCTTCCCTTCCTGATCGACGGCCAGGCGAGCCTGTTCTGGGACGATTACATCATTCTGGATCGCGCTTCGGCCTGGGTAATTCTCTGTTCGGCGATCGTCTATCTGCTCGCCTCGATCTATTCCGTGGGCTACATGCGGCTCCTCGACGAGGACGACCGGCTCTTTCGGTTCTACGCCCTGTTCGCCGGCTTCGGCCTGACGACGCTGGTCGCACCGCTGATGAACAACATCGGCGTCTACTGGATCGCGATCGAGCTCACCACGCTGGTCAGCACGTTCCTCGTCGCCTTCGAGCGCGTCGCCGAAAGTATGGAAGCGGCGTGGAAGTACATCATGGTGGTCTCGGCCGGCATCAGCCTCGCGCTGCTCGGCACCGTGCTCTTCTATTGGGCCGGCAGCTTCGTGCTCGGCCCGACCTACATGATGAGCTGGGCCGCGCTGACCGCAGCCGCGCCCAAGATGAATCCGGTGCTGACGATCCTTTCCTTTCTGCTCGTGCTCGTCGGCTACGGCACCAAGGTCGGCCTGGCGCCGATGCACAGCTGGCTGCCGGATGCGCATAGCGAAAGTCCCGCGCCGGTGTCGGCGATGCTGTCGGGTGCGCTGCTCAATACCGCGATGATCGGCATCGTGCGGTTTCTCGGCATCGCGCGCGCGGCCGAGCTTGGGCAGCTCCCGGCGATGGCGCTCGTCGTCTTCGGCGCCGCCTCGCTGCTCATCGGCGCACTGTTCATCGTGCGCCAAGAAGGCATCAAGCGGCTGATGGCCTATTCGAGCATCGAGCATATGGGCGTGGTCGCGCTCGGCTTCGGCTTCGGCGGCCCCCTCGGCATCGCCGGCGCCTTCTATCACATGCTGAATCACTCGCTGAACAAGTCGCTGATGTTCTTCGGCGCCGGCAACATGATGCGCGCCTACGGCACCAAGGAAATCGCGCAGATCGCGGGCGTCGGCCGCCGCTTCCCGACCTCGGCCGCGCTGTGGCTGGCCGGCGCCGTCGCCATCACGGGCGCGCCGCCGTTCGGCTTGTTCCTGAGCGAATTCACGATCATGCGCGCCGGACTGAAGCCGTCCTTCGCGTGGGCGGTCTTCGTCATGGCGATCCTGCTGGTCGTCATCTTCATCGGATTCCTGAACCACTTCCGGTCGATGTATTACCGCCCGGCGAACGGACCGCCGGTGCCAACCAAGAAGCTGACCGCATGGTGCACCGCGCCGATGTGGCTGGCGCTGGCACCGCTGCTGATCCTCGGCGTGTGGTGGCCAGCTGGCATCTGGAATTACCTGACCGCGATCGCACATTCGCTGGCGCCGGTGCTGCCATGAGCTCGGTTGTCGGCGGCACCACGCTGAACGGCGTCGAAACGGCCTCGATCGAGGCCGGCGATCTGCCCGGCGCGGTGAAGCGGCTGATTGAGAGCGGCGGCCGGATGCAGATGGCCTATGGCTGGTATTCCGAGCCGGGTCGCCTCGAGTTGCGCTATCTCGCCAGCCGTGCGCCCAAGCAGCCCTTCATGCAATGGCGCTGCGCGCCGCGCGGACCGGTTCCGAGCGTCGCCGCGATCAGCCCGCTGCTCGGCTGGTACGAGCGTGAGATCACCGACCTGTTCGGTCTCGAATTCGCCGGCCATCCGGAGCCGTACCGCCTCGTCCTTCATCCCGGCGCGAAACCGGCGAAACCGCCGCTCGATCCTGCTTATCCGGCCGGCACGCCGATGGCCTTCGAGCCCGCCGACGGCCCGGTGCCGGAAATCGACAGTGCCGACGTTCAGCGGCTGCCATTCGGTCCAGTCCGCGCCGACGTCGTCGAATCCGTCGAGCTGATCTTCTTTTACGTCGGCGAGCACATCCTGCATCTCCATCCGCAACTCTTCTTCAAGCATCGCGGCATGGAAAAGCGCTTCGAACGCCGCTCGCTCCCGAGCGCCGCCGTGCTCGCCGAGCGCGTTTCCGCCGTCGGCAGCGTCGCGCACAGCCTTGCCTTCTGTCAGGCCGTCGAGCGAGCCGGCGGATGCGTCGTGCCGCCGCGCGCCCGGGTGCTCCGCACGCTGCTCGCCGAGCTCGAGCGGCTCTACAACCACCTCCATTACCTCGGCCATCTCGCCGGCACGACGACGCTCAAGGTCGGCGAAGCCGAAGGCCTGTTGCTCGAGGAGCGCGCCAAACAGATCAACGGCCGACTGACCGGCAGCCGCTTCCTGCGCGGTCTGCTCATTCCTGGCGGCTTGCGACGCGATCTCGATCCCAAGCCATGGCTTGGCGAGGCGCTCGAAGCCCTACATCGCGAAATCGTCACCTACACCACGATGCTCGAGAGCACCAACAGCCACCTGGATCGCCTGATCACGACCGGCGTATTGACCCGGCAAGCCGCCTTCGACCAAGGCGCCACCGGGCCGATCGAGCGCGCCTCAGCGCTCGACCGCGATCTGCGCCGCGACCATCCGTATGCTGCCTACGACGCGCTGCCGCCGTCCGTGCCCGTGAAGACCGACGGCGATGCGCATGCCCGCGCACAGGTGCGCATCGCGGAGATTGAGGCGAGCATCGCGCTGATCCACGAGAGTCTGCGCGCGTTGCCCGGAGGCGCCGTGAAGGCCGACTGCGTTCCGCCGCCGAATGCGGAAGGGCTTGGTTGGACGGAATCGCCGCGCGGCTCGCTCTATTACGCGGTTCATTTCGACGCAGCGGGCACGCTGGCGCGGGTCAAGATCAAGTCGCCGTCGTTCTCGAACTGGCGCGTCTTCCCGCTCACCGTTCACGGCACCAACATGATGGACTATGCCATCAACGAGGCGAGCTTCGGGCTCACCGTCGCGGGCTGCGACAGGTAGGCCATGATGCGGCCGGAGCGAGTGGCACCCCCTCAGCCTTCCCTCTCCCCCTGGCCGGGGGGGATAATACAACCCTCGCTGACTTGAACGGTTTCGACAACGCCGTTCAGGCCCTCGTTGCGTTTCGTCTGCAACACAACAGCAAACTGCGTCGAGGTAATCCGAGCCGAAGAAACTCAGGAAAATGCGTGAGGTCGTACCGACCGTTATGTCTCCCGGGGCCAGACTTGGATCGCGTACGGGTCGATATCGATGCGACACATGTCTTGAGTGATTTCGGTTTGTTCATCCAGGACCCTGATCCGGATATCACCAAGGCGGAGCATGACTTGCCGGCTGAGACCCATTGGCACAACATTTTCGATTCTGCCTTGATAGGCACCATTGGGACTAACCCGAACGTGCTGTGGTCGAACGCTCCAGCCGCAGCGTTCGCCGGGTCGAAGTACGGGCTCGGATATCTTGATCAGCACACCGCCGCCAACAGAAATAAGGTCCGGCTGGTGAGCAATACCTTCGGCGATGTTCTCCGCTCCAAGGAGGCGCGCCACCGTTTCGCTGGCTGGTCGCCGAAAGACTGCGCGAGTAGGACCCGATTGCAACGGATGACCATCCTGGAGCACCAGAAGCTCATCTGCAAGCAAGGTGGCTTCATCTGGATCATGGGTCACGAGAATAGTCGTGGCTCTGAATTCTCGCTGCAATGCCAGGAGAGCGAGACGAAGTCTGGAGCGGAGAGGCGCATCCAGTGCCGAGAAGGGCTCGTCGAGCAACATAAGGTGCGACGGCGCTACGAGTGCCCGTGCCAAGGCCACGCGCTGCTGCTGGCCAAGTGAGAGTGCAGCCGGATACCGGCTTTCGAGGCCGCCGAGCTCCAGACGGTCGAGCCAGTATCGCGCCAATCGTGAATCGGCCCGGGCTGGAAACCGCAACTGTTCGCGCACCGTCAGATGTGGAAACAAACCGTAGTTTTGCGGAACATAAGCGACGGCGCGGGATGCAGCATCGAGCCTGGACAAGTCGGTATTGCCCAGAATAATCGCCGCGTGGTCGGCACGCTCGATTCCGGCGATCAACCTCAGCGTCAGGGACTTGCCAGAGCCCGAGGAACCAAGGATCGCAAGCCGACGGGCGCGTGCCGGCCAGGACAAATCCAGATTGAAGCTGCCAAGGCTTTTTTGAAGGCGAAGTGCCAAATCGCTGGTATTGACCGGCTCGGAAGCGAGCGTTCCGGGGACGCCGGTCCAACAGGGGGGCGACTTATTCGACCCTTGGGAGTCCGATCGCCCATAATTCGGTTGACGACGGATAGTGCCGCTCAGCGCCATGATGATCAGAGCGATCACCAGCGTCGGAAGCAGGACCGGCAGCATGGCCGGCAGGCCTTGTGCCCCGAAGGCCACATACGTGTATACCGGCAGCGAGTACGGATGATACGCGACCATCACGGTCGCGCCGAACTCACCGAAAGCACGCAGCCACGCCAGCAACAATCCGGCGCCGATCGCAGGCCAGGCAATCGGCAGGCTTACACGGAAGAAGGTCTCGCGTGGTCCGCGACCCAGCGTCGCGGCGACGCCCTCGAGTCCTGAATCCATTGCAGCGAAGGCAGAGCGCGCCGCAATGATTAGGAAGGGCGAGGCAACAAATACCTCGGAAAGCACGATCCCGACGAAGGAATCAGTCAGGATGCCTCCAGTCAGGCGTCCAAGCGGGCCGGTGTAACCAATGAGAAACAGAAGGAGGATGCCACTGGTGAGCGGCGGCAGGGCCAAGGGAAGCTGCACGAGAAAGCCGAGGAGCGCCATTGCGCGCCCCGGTCTGCGCGCGAGTAGGTAGCCGAGCGGAATACCGCCAACCGCAATAACCAGCGTCGCCAGCGTCGCGCTGCCGATCGAAACGATGCAAGCATGCGCGAGCGCTCCGACATCAATCGAATGCCAGTCGGCGAAGCCGGCCTGTTGCACGCCCGCGATCAGCGGCGCGAGCAGATAGATCGCCAGGAGGCCGGCGAGCCAGGACAGCGGCGCCGGCAGCCGCTGCGTCACTTGGACTTGGCTAGAAGCGTCTCAATGTGGGCCGGCACGGCCGACGCCGGGCCAGTGAGCGCGGGCTTTTGCACGGCGAGCCCGTGCTTTTTCAGCAGGCGCCGGCCATCGCTGCTCAGGAGGAACGACACGAACCGTTGGGCAGCGGCCTCATCAGGCGCGCCGCGCACGACGGTCATCGTGTAGACCGCCTTTGCCCTCAGCGCGGCCGGCAATTCAATGGCGGGTATCTTGGCGTCAGAGGTTTCGGTCGAATAGAAGAAGCCCGCGTCGAGCTGCCCGGACTGAAGCCGGCCGACCAATGTCTCCTCCGGCAGAACCTGGGCCGGATTTTCCGGTGCGCCGACGACGTGTTGCGACAATCCAGGGCTCTTGTAGAAGTCCTCGGCGCGCTTCATCAGCGTCAGTGTGAGAGCGCCCTTGGGGTCGAGCTTCGGGTCCGTCCGGCCAATTTTAATCCCCGGCTCGCTCAGAACTTCGTACCAAGGCTTCGACTTGAAGTCGTTGGTGAAGTGGCTCGACGGGTTGTAGCCGATCACGAGCGGCGATTGCGCGAAGGTAATGTACCAGCTGACCCAATTGCCGTTTGCGGCTCCCATCAAGCTGTCATTGACCTTGGGAACCGCGCTGATAAACACGTCGGCCTGTCGGAGCTTGCCCTTGATCTGATTGGCGATCAGTTTCGAACCGCCGGCGAAGCCTCGAAAATGATCGCCGCTGGCCTTGTCGAAGGCTGGCCCAACGCTCCGCTCCATCAGGTTCACGAGGGAGCCCGCGTAAAGGACATTGACCGTACCGGCAGCACGCGCCTGAGGCGAGAGTGCAAGGCAGGCACCCGCGATCAGAAGACCGAATGCGAAGGAAACGGCCCAACGAAACACCTGCCCATGCAACCGATCTCGTGCGACAGGCGAATGATTGCTGCTTATAACTTGTGTCCACGCCAGTCCCGACCATCGTTGATTTCCGAGCATGCGCCGCCCCCTCCAAATGTGAACATCGCTATATTCCATAGAATACAACGCTAGGTAAAGGGATGCTTTTTTAAAGGCATTCTGTTATCTCGTTCTTACTCGATAGGGATGGTGATCACGATAAGGCCCTGGTTTCATTCTTTTGGAGTTGCGGGTGGAATATGCGCGTCGGTTACGCGGTGACGCACGAGGAGCCATATCTACCCAAATAGCGTCGTCCTCCGTGCAGTGTGGCGGCTACAGGTGACCCGACGCAAATCCGGTATGCCGTAGCAACTTCACACCCAGCGGAACGCGCTCCATAGAGTCGTAGGTCTTGTTAGCAACTGAATGAACCGCACGGCGGATTTCTGCACGCCCGCCGAAATTTCGATCGGACGCGCGATATCCCAGACCGGCTGCAGATCAATCGCGGGCGGACCCGCCAACCGCATTTGAGCCTCACATCGATCACGGTACACCCAGAATCCACCCCTCGATCTCGGCGGTGGCGCGCTCAGCCGGTGCCAGGGCGGGATCGAAGTAATTCGCGAGGCTGCTGTTCTGATCGGCAAGGCGCATCCATGCGGCGACCGAATAGGCATCATGCTGGTGCGGATCGCGGCCCTCGTGCCGGAAGGTCCGGTTCCACAGGGATGGATACACTTCCGCGATGGCCGACCGACCGCGTGGTATGTTCCAGCCGTCGAACGGCCAAAAGTGAACATGCGTGGTGGCTTTGTGTCGGATGTAGCGCAGCCAAGGCAATCCGGCATGAGTCGATTTCGCGACAGAGCCCTGCACGTCGAATTGAAAGACCGACTTCGCCGTTCGTGTGCGTAATTCCGTCAAGCGGCGCCAGCGGGGATTGCCGGCGCGCGCCGCGCCATTGCCGGCGATGCCGTCCCGCACGAAATCCACGTAAACATTGTCCCCGTCAGTCGGCCAATGACGCTGGAGGTCGTCAAGGAACGCTGGCCAATCGAGCGGCAGACCATGCGCCTCGAAATATCGGAGCGGAAACGAGAAGCCGTGATCGATTCCGACCAACGTCCTTTGATCCTCTGCCAGCCGTTCGACCAACCATTCGGCAATTCCACGTCGGGTCCAGTATTTCCGAGGGCTCGGCGGCGGAAGCACTTCGCGTGGCGGCGATACCTGATCAGCGATATAGACACGCAAGCCTTTCAGGCTGGATGTCGGTGTCTCCGCTCCCGAATAATCGATCCCTATGTAGCGATCAAAGATGGGCACGTCGTTTGCGGTCGATGAATAAGGTTGGCTCAGGGAATAATCACCATCCGCAGCGCCATCACGATCAGGGCGAACCCCGCGAACGTCACCAAGCCCTTCATCCCGCCCATGATCAATAGCGCCAGCATGGCGATTGGGAAGAAGATGATCCGCCAGAGCTTGTGAGCCAGATAGCCGATTGGATCATGCAAATAGGATATTTCAGGCTTTTCGCTCCAACTCGACGATTGGCGATATGAGATTGGACCACGCACCTTGAACCTCCATCATCGGATCAATTCAGCGACCGCACGAAGCGGCTAACGACTTTCTGCACGTTGGCGGAAACATCGATCGCGCGCACGACATTGCGGGCGAGCTGCGGATTGAGCCGGCAGACGCCGTCATCCAAGAGCACGAAGTCCGCCGGCTCGAAGGTCTCGGATTGCACGAACTCCAGCACGTGCCGGTCAACCACCGGCCGCAATGGCTCCATTAAGTCGAATACGAGGGCTTGTTTCTCACGGTAGCTGCCGTGGAGATATCCGATCGTCGGGTTCAGGCCCGACGCCACGATCTGACGGCGGACCTGCGTTTCGAGCACGCCGTAGGCATAATTGAGCATCGCATTGAAGGGATGTGTGGCGTGGCGGTTGGGATTCGATTGCTTGGCAACTTTCGATGACCGTTGCCCGATCCGGCGCCAATCATCGTGGATCGGATGCCGGCCGGTATTGGACCAATTGACCGGATGGGCTCGCCACGCATTGAAATAGGCGTATCCGACGCGGCCCTCGATACCCATCAAATGACCGATCGATGCCGGAATGCGGCGTTTCAGATTGACCAATTCAGCTTTGAGCTTTTCGACCGCGGATTTGGCGGCAGACGAATTCGGGAATGCCGATCGCAATGTCGCAATGCTATTTGCCACCTTCTGTGAAATCAGATCATGGGCAACGCGGATGCGGTGCCGTCCGGCGCGGACGGTAATCTGCCGTTCGGCCAATCTCGAATTCACGGCCGTCCCGATGGTGCCGACGATATTGGTGACCTCGCCCCGCCAATTGATCTGCACGAGGGGAATTTGACGGGTACCAAGCCACGCCAATGCGTCGAATGAAATCCCACCGTCCACGTCGAGCAGGACAATGCGCGACGGCAGGCGCCAATCGCCGGAAAAGAACCGCCATTCCTCCCGATCTTGTGGGTAATGCGTGAATCCATTCCGGACCAATAGACTGCCATGATCGATCCGGAGGCTGACGCCATGACCGCTCAAAATGAGCGGTTCGGCAATTCCTGCCCGCTTGATGAATTGACGGGATTTCGGGGCGATCTTCTTGAGCCAGTATTCCGAACGATCGGCCCAGGCAATATCATCGCGATCGGATGATTGATCATCCGAATTTGATGATTTCGCTCTTTCTGAATTTGATCCTGATCGCCGGCCAATGTTCCGGCCTGCAATTTCAATTTCGGCGTTCGAATCGCGAAGCATGAAATGATTTCCCGGACCGATGGACCGAATTCAAAATCCGGCGAAATCGAATTCTGATTTGCCCGGAATTCCCGATTGTGGATGCCAATTCAGGCGACCGGTGGATCATCTATTTCATTGATTATTATAGGGAAAATTGCATTTCCGGTCAATTTCCACCGGTCGTAATGCCCTCGAATTGCCCACATTTGGGGATAGAAGGTCCCCATTCAGGTAGCGATTCATCATGCCCGGAATGGGGCTAACCCCGCCGTGCACGATCACGTTGCCATCGATCCCAATCAGCGACACCATGATCACGCAATCGCTGTCGCAACCAATTTCGTAAATCGACCTCGGTGCGGCTCATTTCAGACTCCGGCTTTATCAATAAGAGAATCACGGAAATGGGATTATCGGTTTTCAATCGCGCATGAATTTCACGATCGGCTATGGCCTGTTTAATTATTTTCCGAAACAACGGCACAACCTCATATGAATCGCGCGCGATCACGATCCCGTTGTTCTTTTGCCGCACTATCCAGAGAAGAATTTGTACATAGCAAAGCAAATTCCCTCTCGGGGTACCGAATTCGGCAAGGAAGCGGTCACACAATGGCTTAAGCGCGACGGCCGAAGCCCCATTGTTCGGGTCAAACGCGGCGACGAAATCGCATGCGTTGCGTACGATCCAAGGAACGACTTGGGTCATTTGGCGTGCGGCAATCACGGCCTTTCCCGATGCCCTGCCTAAAACCTGTTCGGCAGCCCAGGTGGGAATTTCATCCGGCTCGCCGGCCAACCCAATCACCATCTGGCGGAACATTTCGAACAGGCCATCAAGCGTGGGCTTCAACCAAGCGGGACACTGGAAGTTTGAAACAAGCTCGGTTGCCAGATTATGGAGCGCGATTGGTATTGGCATCGCCTCTATTGGTAGGGATTCCGGAATATCGGCGGAAACCGGAACCGCGCCATGCCTCATAGCGTCCACCATTGAAATGATCTGATCACGGGCGAGCGGGTCAATATCCGGCAATCCCAATTGTCTCGCCAAGGTGACCTGACGCCGTTCGTTCTTCGTTTTATTGAGCGCTGGACCGGTATCGGTAGCGAGCTTGCGAAACGTCCGCTTTCGAAACCGCCGATATTCCGAAATCAAGGACGGGCGAATTAAATTCGTCAGAGGATCACCGCTAATGAGCCAAAGGTGCGCTCGGATTGCGGCAAAGCGCTTAACACCACGGCTCATCAGGCACGAAATGATCGCCAGCTTTCGGACGTGTTCGCGCGCCCACTGCCGGTCAGGTGACTGCCCCCGGCGACGGCCCTTGGTAACTGGTCCGATCAAAAGTGCATTCTTTGCCTCGGTCCACCTTCGCAACTTACGTCGATTGATTTTGGCGAACCCGTAGCGATCAGCGATGCGGTTCACCCGCTTAATTAACTCCGTATGATTCATCGGGTGCGCTATCTCGGGGTGATCAGACCAACGGTATCTTTATAAGTGCCCCCGAAAATGTGAGTCCGCGCAAGCACTTTGTGGGTGAATTCGCCGGCATGAAACGCCGGAAGACCCGCACAAAGGCTCGCCACCATTCTCGGCAACGTCGTGCAGCGCGCCGCTTAGCGTCGAAACGTCCGAGCACCAAGCGGGTACGCAAACTGAAACGGCGGTCAAGTCGCTCGCTTACTCCGCGACATTCAAAGCGCGCCAGAACGCGCCGCCGTTCACCAAGCCAGAATCGGTCCCTGCCGAAACGGCATCGCCGGCGCAGCCGCCACCGGATGCTCACCTTCAGCGGTGGCCGACGGCATAGCGTGATCCTCAGCCGCAAGATGGCGAGCATAAACGGCACCTACCTGAACGCCGTCCGCCAATTGCTGCACACCAACGACCGTGAGCCACTGGAACAGTTCGACGACCAATCAATCAAGGACGTGCGCGGCAACGAATTCGCGTTCGAAACCCGACCCAACGTCCTCTACCGGCTCAATTCGGTCCCGGAGCCGTTTCACGAAATTTATCAGGTCATCGTCTGAACACTGGAGCACATGCCATGTCCAAACGTCGCACAGCGAAACCTCGTCATCCCGCATGCCTCATGTGCGGCGCAACCGACCCGCGCGAGTTGGCAGCACACCACATTGGCGGCGCGACGGTCATTCTCTGCCGAAAGTGCTTCCGCCGATTGGCGCTCGCGCTGCGGGTCAATCCGTCACCGATTTGGATTCCGCCTGACGAAATTGAAGTCATCGGCCACGCGTTGCTCGCTGAAGCCGATCTGCTCGCGATGCTGGCGCAATCGCGCTGGCAATTCGGGCAAATGCTGATCGATCGCGTCCGGCGTGAAGCGCCCAATGAGGAGCCGGACGATTGAACGACGATCATGAGCTCAAAGCCTTTTCATCACGCAAAGGAGCATTGAAATGACCACGAATGAAAATCCTTTCGATCGCCCGATCCCGCCGAATGCGGTTTGTGCACTAAACGGCGCGCATCGCACGAACCTCAAATGGTACTCCATGACCGGAGATGGCGATCACCCGCGCCGTTTCCTCCTCTGCGACGAATGCATCAAGCGGATCAAAGCCGAGGCACGTGCCATGCAGGGAGCGCCTGCATCGGTCCCTTCAATGAACGAAGCTGAGTTGCGGCGCGAGACCCGACGGCAGAAAGCTTTCGATCGGCTCGGTACGGATTGCCCGATTTGTATCTGTTGCGGCGAGACCGATTGGCGCTGCATGGAGCTGCACCATCTCGAAGGCAAGGACTTTGGCAAAACTCTGATCTGCGTGTGCCGCAACTGCCATCGCAAGCTGAGCGACATGCAGAAGGATCGCACACCATCTGGCAGCTCCGGGTCCCCGCCAACGAGTTCAGAATGCATCGGCCAGTTCCTACAGGGCCTGGCCGACCTGCTGATTCTGATTGCGCGAAAGCTACGGGAATACGGCGCATACCTGATTGAGCAGGCCAACGCGCCGAAGCGGAAATCCAAGCGGGCAGGCGCATGACAAACAAGGCAGCATCGCCGATCACCGACGCTCTGCCGATCGCGGTTCGGGCATATGGCGTGCGCGAAGGCAAGCGAGCACCGAGGCTGGAATTCTCGGCACGCGGACCATCGCCGTGGTTCCTGGTCTTCGATTGCGAGACTACGACCGATGCCGCCCAACGCCTTCGTGTCGGTGCCTATCAACTGCGCGAAGGCGACGCGCTCAAAGAGCAAGGGCTGTTCATCAATCCCGATGCGCTGACGCTGGCCGAGATTCGCCTTGTCGAGCAATACGCGATCGGCAAGCGGATCACGCTGCGGACACTTCGGGACTTCCTCGAAAATGTCTTCATCCGCGTCGTCCGTGACTGGCAGGCAACCGCTATCGGTTTCAACCTACCATTCGACCTCTCGCGCATTGCCGAGGGACATTCGCACGCGCGCGGCAAGATGCGCCCCGGCTTCAGCCTCGAAACAAAACCAGACAAGAAAGGTCCGCGCGTCAGGATCAAGCACATCTCGCGCGCCTGTCTGATGGAATTTTCCGGAGCCGGCCAGCGCCTGCCGCGCGGGCAGACCAAGCGCAAGGTGATCGCGCCGGCGCGCCGGCCGGTCTTCGTCGACGTGAGTACGTTGGCGCAGGCGCTGTTGAGCCGGATTTTCAACCTTCGGGACCTCGCCGAATTTCTCGGAACGTCCCACCGAAAGCGGGACACCGGCGACCACGGTAAGGAGCTGAAGTTCGAATATCTCGACTATGCGCTCCAGGACGTGCAAGTGACCTGGGAGTGCTATGTCGAGTTGCGCTGCCGGTTCGCAGTCCATGGGCTGGTGCAAACCCCTATTCATCGCATCTTCAGCGAAGCCAGCATCGGCAAGGGCTATCTCCGGGAAATGGCCGTGCGCGGCTGGCGCGAGATGCAACCGGGTTTTCCTGAAACGTTGCTCGGAAAAATATTTGGGACGTATTTCGGCGGGCGAACCGAGGTGCGCCAACGCCGCGCCGTGACCCAGGTGCTCTACTGCGATTTCACATCGATGTATCCGACGGTCTCGACGTTGATGGGGCTTTGGTCCTTTGTCATCGCCAAGGGCATGACGTGGCGGGACGCGACCAGTGAGACCCGCGCGTTCGTCGAGCGCGTGACGCTGGCGGATTTGCAGCGGCGCGAAACCTGGCGCCGGCTGCACGTCATTGTGCAGATCGCGCCCGATGGTGACGTGCTGCCAGTCCGCGCCAAATACGGATACGAACCGCTGCCGACGCAGGACCGAACCGCGCATTACACCATCGGACTCAATCATGTCAGTTCCGATCGGCCGCTGTGGTACGCGCTGCCTGACGTGATCGCGTCGAAACTCATCACCGGTCGTGCGCCCAAGATCATCAAGGCCATCGCCTTCGAGCCGGGCGAGCCGCAAGACGGCTTGCAGCCGGTCACCATCGCCGGCAAGCCGGAGTTCCGGGTTGATCCGCTGAACGAGGACTTTTTCAAGCGGCTCATCGAATTGCGGATTGAGACCAAAGGCCAAGACCGGAACGTCCTGAAGCTGGTCGCCAACGCCATGGGCTATGGGATTTTCGTGCAACAGAACGTGCAGGAGTTGGCCGAGCCGGTTGCGGTTCACTGCTATCCGGCCACCGGTCGGGAATTCCTGGTCGATATGGATAAGGTGGAGCAGCCCGGCGAGTTCTTTCATCCGCTATTGGGCACACTCATCACCAGTGCCGCTCGCTTGATGCTCGCAATTAGCGAACGGCTGGTATTCGATGCCGGACTCGATTGGGCCTTCTGCGACACCGACAGCATGGCGATTGCCAAACCCGTTGGCATGGACAACGCCGAATTTGTCCGCCGCGCCGAGTCCGTGCGGACGTGGTTCGATGCCCTCAATCCCTATGACGTGCCGGTTCAGCTCTTCAAGCTAGAGGACGTGAATTTCCGCATCGTCAGCGGCGAAGCAGCCAAGGACCTGGAGCCGCTTTACTGCTACGCGATTTCGTCGAAACGCTACGTCCTGTTCAATCTCGACGCGAAAGGCGAGCCGGTCATCCGCAAGGCAAGTGCTCACGGCTTAGGGCACTTGCTGGCGCCGTTCGTGGAAATCCCGCCTGACTTCCCGGCGCCGGCCGTGGCACTCGACACGATCGGGGTGAAGCCGTGGCAGTATTGCCTGTGGATTTCCATCCTGCGGGCTGTTCTCGCCGGCCATCCCGATCGCCCGGACTATTCAGGCCTGCTGAATTTCAATCGGCCCGCCATCACGAAATACGCGGCGACCACGCCGCACCTGTTGGACGGCTTCGAAAGCTACAACCAGGGCAAGCCGTACGCGGAGCAAATCCGGCCGTTCAATTTCATGCTGATGTTTCAGCCTGACCCATTGGCTAATTGGGAAGCGTGGCGCGCGTCGAACGGTTTGGAACCCGGGAACGGTGAGCCGCCGTGCGTGATCGCGCCCTATCATCGCGATCCAGCCAAAGCGGCGAAACGGTGTTTCGATCGCGACAGCGGCAAGCCGGTTCCGGTGAGCATGCTACGGACTTATTCCCAGGTTCTGGCCCAATACCACCTGCGGCCGGAGTCGAAATTCCTGAATGCCGACTATCGCGACAGCGGCACGACGCACCGCCGGCACGTCACGGTCCACGCGATCATCAATATCGGCAAGGAAGCCAATCGCTGGGAGGAACAATCATACGTTGGCGCCTATGGGCCCGAGCCGGAATTGGAGTACGGCATTGTGCGCGAGGATCAGCGCAAAGCGCTAAAGGCCGTGCGAAACGCGGCGGACGAATTCGGCCAACGGGCATTGGTCAAGGCGGCGGGGATTTCGCTAACGCACATATCGGCAGTTGTGACCGGTGGTGCGACACCGACGAAAACGACGCTCGCGAGAATTACGCGGGCTGTCGAAATGCTCCGGAGGGACCGCATCGAAGCCGAGACAAAGGCGCGCGTCATTCTGGAACGCGCCAAGGCGGCATGCGAAGAGATCGGGCTTCACAAATTCGCCGCGCGAGCGAAGATCGATCCAGGGAATTTGTCAGCAGTGCTCAACGGCAAACGGATGCCGTCGGCAAGAATGCTGATGCGCATGACAGCCTTAATCGATGCGCGATGATGCCTCGACAAGCCCTTGCTGGTATTTGTGCTCTTGTCGATAAACCGCCTCGATATTGCCGAGCGCTTTTGCGGTCGCGTCATACGCCCGCCTAAACCCGCCGTCATTTTTCCTAAGTCGCAGGCAAACGGAATTCCACTCTTCAGCGCTTGGTGGAATGGGATTATCAGGCGTGGATGGATGGGCTGCGTGGCAGGTTTGCTCCATTTCACCGACTTGCTTGGCGAGTGGCACAATATTATTTTCAAAGTCCCACTGCGTGGTTTGGACTTGGTTATGAATTTGGTCGGTCGCAAGCGACGCCTGGCTGATCGCTACAGCAATTTGACCTCTTGCAAAGCCCGCGCCCGGGTTGCCGGCCAATCCACGCTCTCTGTTGTAATACGCATACATGCTGGACGAAATGGCGTGATATTGCCGTTCAACGTTCGGTAGCTTGGGCCGAAGTGCGTCCGATGCCGCCTCGAAATGCTGGATGCGGAAGATGAGTTTTTCCGTCGCCGAAACGAAGTCCTGCCGCTGTTTCTCTCGCCGCTTTTGCGCTTCGATGATTGCCCCTTGAACGCGAGCGCGTCGGGCCTGTTCTCTTACGTCGGCGGCGACCGCGAGAAACTCTGCACTTGTGGACTTGGTGAAAATAAGCGTTTGGGGTTGATCGCCACTGAGCGTACCGGTTAATTCGAGCTTGGCCCCGTCAAACGTACCCGATTCAGTAACCGGAGAAGAAAGCAGACTGTTGAGCTTCAGCGTGAGGGTGATGCTCGGACCGGACGCCGCGCCTGAAACCTCATAGCTATCATTCTCCAGATTGCCGCCTCCAGTGTGAATGACCGCTTGCAGTTGGCCCGTGATACGATGGTCGGGCGTTTCGACGAGCTGGAGCATTTCCACGGCATTGGTGAACCGCGAAATGTAGACGCCTGAACTGTCGGCTTGCGCCTTGGCAGTGGCGATGGACAGTGCAATACCGATCACAAGCGCCTGCACCGCGATGCGACAGGCTGCTCCGGAGAATATGCGATCCATTCCATTCGCCCCCGTGACGCGGCTGCCAGTATTAGCGAGTCGGGAATTCCGGCCGATTATATGAGCTTAAGTGTCTAATAACGTCATTAACGTACTATATCGAGCCCCGTTGCTGATCTACTGATCGCCACCAATCGGCGATCTTTTTCTTAGTATCGAGAAAGACGCGTCCGGCCGTCTTGTGCGGTTTCAAAGTTAGGCCGCTAGCCGTGACCCGTGGTGGCTTCAGCCGCCGATTGAGGCGAACATTGCGCAACGCGTCTCCGGTTGACCATTCAGGACTAAGACGGAGATAGATGTCCGCCGCCATATGGGAGTCGGTTAGTGCATCGTGGAATCCCTTGCGACGGCTTTGCCTGTATACCCCGAGCTGGCGAGCGACGGTTTCAAGCGTGCAGTCCTCAAATCGGCGGGCGGCTTTGGCCATCTTGAGTGTACAAATGAAACGCTCAGGACCGAGTGCGGAACGGCTGATTCGTTCAAGTTCCCGCCGCAATGTGTGTCGCTCGTAATCCTCTTTATGAGCGATGATCGTTGAATCTGCGATGAAGCCGAGGAATTCGTCGGCGACTTCCTTAAAAGAGCGTGCGCCTGACAGTTGTGAAGCCCGCAGACCGTGAATGCCAAAAGGGCTCATGCGGTTTGGAGCTTCGGGTCTGACAAGACAGTGAAAAACGCGGCCTGTCTTCTTCGTGCCCAGCAACTCCACGCAGCCTATCTCAACAATGTGGTCGTACGACCAAGCCGTCTCAAAATCGACCGCCACAAGCCGGCGAGCATCGATCGTAGTCGGAGTTGTGCAGCCCATGGCTCAGCCGGTAGTTGCGAGTCGGAACCCCTGGCTAATTATATGCGCGTAAGTGTCTAATAACGTCATTAACGTGTCGCTATTAACCCTCTTTCTGGCTAAATCAGGCCGGATCGCGATGGTGTCCGCATGGTCACCCCTCGCGAAATCCGGGCCGCACGGGCTCTTTTGGGCTGGTCTCAACAACAGCTTGCCGACAAGGCGATCGTGTCGCTGAACGCGCTTGCGAGACTGGAGCGCGGCGCCGTTGATCCCCGGGTCAGTACATTGACCGCGCTACAAAAGACCCTGACCAAAGCCGGCGTTGAGTTTCTATCGGAGCTTGGACAGGGCGAGGGTGTGAGATTGGTTCAACGAAAAAGCTGATTTCGGTACACTAGCGCAGAATGGCGACTTATCGGCAGGAGTCCGGCATCAGGCAGAGTTATTCGCGCTCGTCGCGATCCTCGACCATCTTGGATAGTTCCGCCTCTGCCTTAGCGATCTCGGCCAGATACACGCGCGCGGTCTCGCTCGGGACACCTTTCGCGAGGCGACGGCGATAGCCGGCAATGCTGCGCCGTAAGAACTCGGCGCGATCATCCATCACGCCCATCACCTTGAGACTAACCCGCACTGCCCGAGCGACCTTGATCTATATCAGTCGTTGCAGCAGCACATAGCAACCGGCGGAAATGAGCGGCTAAATGCGGCGGGTGCGGCAGCCTTCCCCCTAGCAGGCTGCTGAAAAACTCTGATGCGAAGCCGAATCACGCAACATAAGAATCATCGAGAGCCCTCTCGCGAATCGTTCTTGCGTGAACTGGTCGCCATGCGAATCAATGTTGCGTCTTCTCGCGTCCAAAAACGTTTTTCAGCAGCCTGCTAGCTCCGCGCGCCGAGGGGGTACCGGTACACATTCGTGCCTACAGTATTAGCCCATGTCTTGGCATCACTTGCGCGCTATCAGTCAGGTCAGAATGAAGTCGATGCGCTGCTATTTCCTCAAGAACGAAGTCATCAGAGCCGTTGAAGTTGTTCGTTGCGCGTCCGATGACGCTGCGATCGAACACGCCTTGCAGCTTTACGAGAGGCGCAAAGCCGAATTCGGCGGATTTGAACTGTGGGACGGCAACCGTCTCGTCCACCAGCGCCCGGCAAGCGTCAGAAGAACAGCGTAAGTCGCGCCAACCGACGCAGTGGTTGCGCCGCCAATCGAGAGATTAGCAGGCTGCTGAAAAACTCTGATGCGAAGCCGAATCACGCAACATAAGAATCATCGAGAGCCCTCTCGCGAATCGTTCTTGCGTGAACTGGTCGCCATGCGAATCAATGTTGCGTCTTCTCGCGTCCAAAAACGTTTTTCAGCAGCCTGTTAATGCCGATCCGTCAGATGGGCTTGGCGTAAGACTTGGCGAAATCGAAATTGCCGCTAATCCCGAACCACTGGCCGGTCCATTCATCGGCCCGGCCCGGGAACTGGAAACTCATAGCGGTCAGGCATTGATTAACGGTTTCGCCGTCCTCGGACAACGGCATGATCAGGCGAGTGCAGATGAGATCGACATCCCGGGACGAGTGATAGCGGTTGCACACCAGGACGGCCCGCTTTTCCGTGCACATCATGCGGTAATTGGCTTCGACGAAGCGCAGCCTTTCGCCTGAAAAAACTTTGTCGAAATATTTCCCGGCGAGCTTTTCGCCATAGGCCTCGACGATCGCCGTGCCGGCGAGGCGGTAGCGGATGCGCGTGCCGATGATCTCGCTGATCTGGATACTGGGCAGCAGGCTGGGAATTTCCGTCGGGTCGATGTCGCGTCGCCGCGGCATCGCGCGCGTGCCGCATTTGCGCCGCCAGTATTCGTAGGCGGAGCCCAGGATCGGATCGGTGTGAAAATCGTATTGCAAGGATTGCACACCCTATATTCGTGATCTCTCAGACAGGCTCGATTTCCCAGCCGGTATTGCTTCAATGAATGCCCGAACTCACTGCGCCGCTGCAGCTTGAGGCTGTTGGACCAGCTTGACGACCCGGTCGCCGCTGACGATGCCATAGACCACGTTCGTGGCCGAAACCGCCTCGTGATTGGCGGGGTTGAAGGGATGATCGTAGACTTGCACCACGCCTTCGATCTTGCCATGAAGATCGTCGAGCGCCGCGCGAACCTTGGGCCCGTCGACCGTGCCGGCCTGGCGGATCGCCGCCGCCAGCAGATAGAGCGAATCATAGCCTTGGGCCGCGGAGGGCGGCGAATCCATGCGCGTGACGTTGTAGGCGGCGTGGAATGCCTGGATGAAAGCGGCGCGCTTTGGCGTGTCGCCCTGCTCGATGAAGGTCTGCGGCATGATTGCGCCCTCGCCGTTCGCGCCGGCGGCGTCGATGAAATTCGACATCGACAGCGTCCAGCTGCCGATCATCGGTACCATCCAGCCAAGCTTCGCACGGTCATTGGCAATCGCCGCCAGTTCCGGACCGATGCCGTAGGTCAGAACGACATCGACGCCGGCCTGGCCGGCGCGCGTCAGCTGCGCGGTCATGTCGGTGTCGCCGATGTTGAATTTCTCGTTCGACACCGGAACGATGCCCTGCGCGGCGAGCGCCTGGATCAAGTCGTGGCGTCCGACTTGGCCATAGGCCGTGGTATCGGCGAGGA
>Ga0307373_10003728_pt1 | contig 26248 bp, 19 predicted proteins | sample OX2MG_FD_202534 | JGI IMG/M metagenome (GOLD analysis project Ga0307373, IMG submission 202534) | Soil microbial communities from Risofladan, Vaasa, Finland - OX-2 | ecosystem: Environmental > Terrestrial > Soil > Coastal area > Acid sulfate soil | place: Finland: Risofladan, Vaasa | collected...
GCACCCTACGATCCTCGCATCGCCGACGCTGAGCAGATCGGCGTCGAGGACGGACTGGCCAGCCGCGCCCCCTACGCCTGGCATGAAGTCCCCCCGGCCGGCAAGCCAGGTGCTGTCGTCGTGATCGTGGGCTCGCCACGGTCGGGCACCAGCCACCTCTGCAACCTGCTCGCCCACAGCGGGCAGTTCAGCTACCTCACCACCACGACCTGCTGGACCTGGCCCGTCTACAACCTCACCCACCCCGGACGGCGGCTGTTCACCGCGCTCGGCGACGCCATCCTCGCTGCCGGCAACAAGCGCACCCGCATCATCCCCGGCCTGGTGATGCCAGAGGAGGGCCGAAGACGTCTGGACGCGGGCAACACCCGTCTACCGGCATCTCGCCGGGCACCGCCCTGTCGTGCCGAATATCGGACGTTGCAGCCTTGCATAGTTATCGGCCAGTCCGCATACCGGCGGCATTTGACGATCAACGCGTCGGGATCGTCTTTCCGCGACTAAGAGCACGCCTAACGTCGGCTCTGTAGGGCTTGCCGATATGCCCATTACGGTAAATAGGGTACCGATGTCCGCCAAGTTGCGAGCAGGTGGTGGTAAGCATAAGTCTGTGGGTAAGCAGTACAGGGGCCGGAGCTAGTGGGTCGTCCACGGCGCTATTGCTTGCCATGTTCCAATAGGTTGAATTGGAGCCGATACCAGATTGCTAGCGCTGTCGGCGTTAGTGTATTTAAATGATGTTTCCGCAACTGGCTTACCTTTCATGTATTGCAGGCCATCGAATAGCAGGCAATGCAGCTTAGCCGGGTCATCTGTTCTCTGAGCGACGAACCATGGGCCCAGTGGCAGCGGTTCGGCATCCGGGGATGCTAGTACAAGTTCGCCTGTGACGACGGGGACAGGGCTCTCTAGCGCGCCGGGACTGGGCGTGCCGGTACCGCGGAGCTTCAGTAGGTTGATGCTATAGCTGGACCCGTCGTATGTCATTGACGTCGGAACTGTAATATCGGCGCGCCATGCTGATTGTGCCCGATGCGCGAACCGGCGGAGCAGAATGTCAAGGCGTTCGCCGGAAATTTGGTCGGGTATCGCCCTGCCGTGAGCGATATCGTTGCGGATGGAGATGAGGTCGTGTATGAGCTGGTGATGCGCTCGATCCGGGAGTAGGAAGGACAGCAGCAGCGTGAAGTCGGCTCCTGCCGCTGAAGCACGAGCCAGTGCTGTACAGAGATCAAACCATGTTCGCATGCTCGGGGCTCTGATTTTTTCATCGGTAATTCCGGGCAGCCGTTGTGGCGGTGTGCTGCTCAAGCCTAGGAGGGCGGCAAACCGCAGCACCGCTTCCAGCACGTGCAGGCCTTCGCTCATCTTCTTGTCTGGATCTGTCATCCGGGCATACCTGGCGAAGCGGTAGGCCAAGGGCGTAGGCAGACGCATGCTAGCCAGATCTAGGGCTTGCCCGAATGAGTCGGTGAGCAACGTTGTGCACTGTTCGAGCAGTTCTTCGCCGGCTTGGTCCTTGTCCACCCAGCTGTTAGCCCCCAGCCGCTGGGCTTCGATGACTTGGCGCTTCGATCCTTCTCCGGACAGAGCCACCACAGGTATAGCCCAGCCACCTTCCCGCAACTGACGCAGCAGCCACAAGCCGCCCCACTCTTCAGGAGGCATTTTCATATCGGCGAGGATCAGATCGGCCGGATGGGCGGCTAGCTCCAGTAGGGCAGCATGCGCATCGGCGACATATTGCAACGAGGCTCCAGCCTTCTGTAGTGGCTGGCACAGTGTACGGACCACATCGGTTTGGTCGTCGGCGACCAAGATGATTGTGCCGCTGAGTGGCTGGGTCACGAGGCCTCCAAGGCACGCGTGACGATAGGGATAGTGATCTCCCAGGCAGTTCCAGAGGTGACGGGTGCGACGGTCAGCTGGCCACCGACCCGGCGCACAAGCGATCTGGCACTCAGTAGCCCGAGCCCATTTCCTCCGGGCTTTGTGCTGTGGATACGCTGGCCGGTGGCAAATGCCTGGGCGAGTCCCCCAGGCAGGCCAGGGCCATCGTCCGCAACCTCGATGATCGCCTCATAGTTGTCGGCGGCCCAGCCCAGCTTGACTGACCCACCACGTGGCATCGCCTCAGCCGCGTTTTTCACCAGATTGTCCAGGATGGCGATCAGCGTACGACCGTCGATGGCGACGTAGGCGGGATGGCTAGCGCCGGGTGTAGACAGTGCGATGTTATCGGGGAGCCAGGCGAACGCTGCTCTGCCGTAGTTGCGGAGGAAGCCGCCCAGTTCCACGCCAGCCTTCTCGTCACTTGCGGGTTCAAGCAGGGAGGTCGCCGCTCTGAGCTGGAGAATCATGGCATGCACCCTGTCAAGATGACGCCGCGCGTCGAGCTGCTGCTCTAGCTTGGCAGTTTCGGTCTCGGCCGACGCCGTAACTGCCTGGCGCGCCGCCACGACCTGGTTCTTGAGATCGTGGAGGATATCTGCCACTGAGGCATGATACGGCTCGGGCCTAGGCTGCAAGGCGCCCAGGACAGCCACTGTGATCGGCCCACGTTCAGTAGGCGATTCGGTTGCAGCAATAGTGACTTCAATGCCGTGCTCAACGGGTGACAGGCCAGTTGTGCTAGTGACTCCGGACCACATGGCACATACCTCCGCGATGATGCTTGCTCCCGGAGGCTGTCCTGTGAGAGTGACGATCCGCACGCGCAGTGGCCTTATGCTCCTTGCTTCCACCGTGGCGGTCGCTCCTGGCAGCAATACAGCGGCTACCGCGGCGTCGAGGATAGCCCGCTCGCGGCCCGTGAGCCGCACCGCTGGCATTGAGGGAGTGGTCAGCCGACCCCGGTATAGAAGGCTCCAGTCGTCGGCAAGCTCAGACAGGTCGGTATCTGGATCTTCTGCTCCGACACAGCGGTAAACACCACACAACTGCACGAGTTGATCTATGTGCTCCCGGGTCAGATCCTCGGGGGCCTTGACGTGCTCAAGCATCTCCAGCGTGCGCACAAGATGGATGCGGAGAGTGCTCGCCGGCTCAAGGGCAGCCCGGAAAGCTTCTTCCAGCCGCGCACCCGCGCCCTCAAGGGTGTTCTGGCTATCCAGAAGGTTGTCAGCACCACTGGCCCACACGATCAGTTGCTCCGGCATGGCAGCCAGGTGGAGGCCGAAAAGTCTGGCAGCAGCCCACCGTTGCAGCGGAACTGGCGATGTAGCAAGTAAAGCGGCCTGATGGGCCAGCAGAAAGCGGGCCAGCTTCACCTCGCTGACTGCCACGTTAGTCAACTCTCGGGCCAGAGTGGGTTGAGCGAGCCGGTTCAGCGTACGCAGGACAGCTGCCGAGGCCTCATGCTTCGCCCGTGTCTTGCCGGTGGCCGGGGATCCGGTCACCTTAATACGCATGCGTAGGGTCTTACTGTCGAGGACAACCGTTGCCTGGGATCGGCTGGCGTGATCCGGGCCTGAGCCACGGAACCCATACTCGGTCTGCAGCCGCATCGCGCTTGCTGCCTCTTGAAGCAGGGTCGTTGGGTCAGATTGGCGCAGCGTAGCCGACGCAATTATCTGCCACATCGGTGCCCAGGCCGAGGGCCAGCAGGGTTCCAGGCTATCCGGGAAGCCTTTAGCAATGAACACCGCCCCGATAATGGCCTGGAAAGCAGTAGCACCCATCTCTTCTGTGATCTTGGACGATTGGCCTGTTCCCAGCAGCAGGCCGGAGACAAGACCAGTACGACTGAAGAGGCTGTTGTAACCGTCGTTGCCGAGTCCTCGGAAGGCGAACTCCAGTGGCGGGTCCGCCGCCGCCTGGCGAGTCGCTGCAAGAGCATCCTCATACCCGGCCGCCTCCGCGCCCACGAACGCGAGCACCAAATTATCCCGTTGGTGGAATTTGATCATGTCGCGCTGGTGCTCGTACGCCCAGGAAGAGTGGACAAATGCCTGGGACAGCAGCGGAGCGGCCGCCGTTCGCAAAGCGAATTGCTTTTGCAGTTCGCCCACGACAATGCCGTGAGCGCGCGGTTCCGGAATCGCGACTGGGAAATGGCGCTGTCCCGACGTTGGCGTGCGCAGCGGTTCTGGCGTGCGGGTGGACAGCGCTTGCGGGATGTATCTTTGCAGGAGGTCCAGCGCCGCATTCTGTGCAGCCTGTTTCTTGCTCCTCCCCACGCCAGTTCCACGACGCCCGCGTGTGTCTGTCACGGTGGAAATGAACATAGTGTCGTGATCCGGACCTTCGCGTTCATAGCTGTATTCGGCCCTGAGTGGTGCGATCGCCTCCTGAAGTGTTGTTTTGGGATCGTGGGCAGGGGTGGACCGCTGGCGGCGGGCTTCGGACAGAAGGTCTTCTAGCAGGCCGGAAGCGACGCTCTCCTCGCCGGCCAGGCAGAACACGCCGACCAGTTGTCGGCACAAGTTGGCGAGTAGCCTCGCAGGAGGCGCGGTGTCGGAGAAATTGCGGCCGAGGGCGGCGGACTCTCGCAGCCACGCCTTCTTGCTTGCCCAGTCCGTCAACCCGAATGCGGCTTGGGCGACGTCCTTGCTAAGCGAGGCTGCGGTCGGGGAGGCAGTCCGTTGGTAGGCGTCGACTGCGGCTCTCCTCCTCAGGAAGGCCAGACCCAGTGTGCTCAGTGCGTCCAGTAGTCCCGGCGTGATCTCTGAGAGCACCGCTTGGTTTTCGTACAGGTATGTGCTGTGCATAAGACCAATAGCCACTGCATTGGTTAGCTCTGGGCCGGGTTCGGATAGTCCAAATCTCGCCAACTCCGCCAGGGCCGGTGCGACGTCAGCTTCCACGTCGACGATGTGCTTCAGTACCCCCAAGCTTGGTTGCTTACATGTTTCAGCGATGGCCACCGGCATCCAACCCCCTACGGTGCGGGCCGCAAGATCAAGTTACTGCCTTCTCCCAGGAGAGGCCAGCGGCTACCCGTGCGCTGAGTTCGCAGACCTGCGCTCAAGCCGTGGGTAGGCGCTGTCCTAGCTCCTCCCCGCGACATTCTGGTGTCATCCGCAGGGCGCAGAACATACCCTTTGGGCAATCTTTCCATGGTGAAGGCAATCTCGCCAACTCGCCTAGACCTGCGGCCACGCGTGCGCGTTCAGCCCGCATGTAACTCACTGAGGTGATCTCAGCGAAATAGATTGGCTCGCGGTCGTTTCCGCCGACGGAATCGGGCGTTCGGGCAGACACGCGGGCAGACCGGGCGTGCCCGGATATGGGCGTGGAGTCCCTGTAGAAGAGGTCTCACCACAAGATCATCTTCATCCGAAGGACTCCACATGATCAGCTATCGTGCCACTCTCGACGTCTCCCGGGAACTGGTCCTGTTCGTTGCGGGCCTGCTGCTGGCCGAGCGGCGCCGGCGCGGCACCCCGCGCGGGAGCCGGAAGCCGACCTGTTACTGGCAGGCGGTCCTGGGGCTGCGCTGGTTCCGGGACAAGACCGCGGTCGAGTCGCTGGCCAGGGACCATGGCGTGTCGCGGGCGACCGGCTACCGGTACGTGGACGAGGTGATCGCGGTGCTGGCGGACGAGGCGCCGCAGCTGCCGGACGCGCTGGCCCGGGCACTGGCAGAGGGCGTGGCGTTCGTGATCCTGGACGGCAAGGTCGTCCCGGCCGACCGGTGCAAGGAGAAGACCGTCAGCGTGAAGGGCGAGGCCATCGACCTGTGGTACTCCGGCAAAGCGCACCGTCACGGCGGCAACGTGCAGGCCGTGTCCCGCCCCGACGGGTTCCCGCTGTGGATCTCGGCGGCCGAGCCTGGATCGGTGCACGACATCACCGCCGCCAGGATCCACGCCCTGCCAGCCCTCTACCGCGCCGCCGCCCTCGGCCTGCCCACCCTGGCCGACCCCGGCTACCAGGGCGCCGGCATCGGCATCCACATCCCCGTCAAACAGCCCGAGAACGGCGAACTCGACCCCGGCAACCGAACCAGAAACGCCATCCAGCGCTCCCTGCGCTGCCTCGGCGAACGCGCGTTCGCCCTGCTCAACCAGCGATGGCGGACCCTCCAGCACATCACCGCCAGCCCCAGCAAGATCACCGGAATCGCCCGCGCCGCCCTCATCCTCACTCAATACGAGCACGGCTACATCAAATGAGCGAACCCACTTTCGCTGAGATCACCTCACTGCTGTGCGGCCCGGGTGCCTCTTCGAAGCGCCGTATAACTATGCAATACAGCGAGCGCGGCGAACGTCCGGATCTGCCGCATTGGTGCGCGCGGTCCGGCGAGGCCGCCCCATGCCCGGCCGGGGGTGCTGCCAGGTTTGGCTTGAAGTGGACCCCGGTGATGGTGCTGGCTCGGGACGGCGGGATTGCCGCCGGCCGGCGTTGCCGGGCGTGTGTCATGGTGTGCGTGGGTGAGGATCTGTGGGGTGCCTACGACAGGATGGGCCTGAGCTTTCAGCTGCATGCGGCGGACAGTGCCTACAACGCTCATTACGACCGGCCAGCGGTGCTGGCTGCGCTTGGACCTGTCACCGGGCAGCGGGTCTTGGACGCAGCCTGCGGCCCGGGTCTTTACCTGCGCGAACTGCTGGATCGGGGGGCCGAGGTCACCGCTTTCGACGCGAGCCCGGTCATGGTGAGCTTGGCCAGGCAGCGGACGGGGGACCGGGTGCGGGTCGACCAGGCGGCGCTCGGGGAGCGGCTGCCCTACCGTGATGGCGCCTTCGATCTCATCGTCTGCGCGCTGGCCATTCACTACGCCAGCGACCGGGCGGCCGCATTCGCCGAGTTCTGCCGCGTCCTGCGTCCCGGCGGGGCGGCGGTGGTATCGACGCAGCACCCGGTGATGGACTGGCTGCGCAAAGGCGGCTCCTACTTCCAGGCCACCCTGGAGACCGACGTCTGGCAGACCCCATCGGGAGACCAGCCAGTGCACTTTTGGCGTGAACCGCTGTCAGCCCTGTGCACAGCTGCCACCGATGCCGGATTCCACATCGAAAAGCTCATCGAGCCGGTCCCAGCCGAAACCATGCGTGACCGCTATCCCGGGGACTATGAGAAACTGAGCAAGGAACCTGAATTTCTGATCCTGCGCCTTCTCAAGCCAGCCACACCGAATCCCAGCCCTCCGGGCTGACTCAAAGCGGCCGCCCCCAGGTCCTTGGAAGGGCGCGCAACACTCGCTCATGCCGCCGACAGGGCGATCCATCCAAGCCCGACGCTGTCGGCGTACTTGGGCTCGTCAGGCCCCGGCGAGGTTCGGTCAGCCTGCCAGTGCCTCCCCGTCGCATTAGCCCAGTGAGGCAGGGCTGTTACAGAGCGTTGCCGACGGGCTGGACGGTGACGCGCGCATCGCCGCCGATCTGGCGCGGCGGCCCCGGTTGGTGGTCGGCATCTGGCGGGCACACGAACGGCAGTTCTGAGCAGGCCCTGGGGCTCGCCGCCTGTGGCTCAGGATGTTGCTGGGCCGGACTCAGGCGCACCGGATAGCCGCGCCAGCATTCCGGCCACGTGCTCGATCAGCGGATCGAACGCCCCCGGCGGGATCTCCGGATCATTGCTGGCCATGATCGCCGCGAACCGCTCCCGGACATACGCCATCCGGACCGGGATCGGATCGGCCGCGCTGGATCCGTTCCACAGGTAGATGTAGACCTCTTTCATGATCCTGGCGGCATCCACGATCCGCCTGCGGGACAGCGGTCTCGACGAGCTGCCCGCGCCGCTGAAAGCCATCACCACTATCGGCATGATCGTCCTTGCCTCATGCCTGGAGGTGTACCGGACCAGATGTGCATCCGGCTTACCCGCGTGCTGAGCCAGATCCGCCGCCAGCGTCCCGGCCGCCGCGTCGATCAGCCGGGCAGGCGCCCGGCGGGTCCATGCCTTCGCCGGCCGCCGACGCAATTTCCCCCGCGCGCTGACGTGGCGGAGCAGCGTGCCGCCGCTGGCGTGGACGGAAAAGTGGGACAGGAACAGGTACAGGCGCCGGTAGATGCTCCGGGCCGCCTTGTTGTCGTTGGCGTCGTCGATCGCCTGCACCATGTCCCACGGGGTCAGGTGAGTCTTGGCGGGTTCGCCCAGCGCGCGTGCGCATTCGCGGATCACGCTGGCAGGCGCGATTCCGGCCTCTTCCAGGTAGGCGAGGGTATCACCGAGGGCCTTGACGTTGCCTGCATGCAGCCGCGCGACCGCGCCGGGCACCCTCATGCAGTACAGGCCGAGCAGCAGGGTCTCAACGCCAGACCGGGCCATCATCACCGACGCCTCACGCTGGCGCAGCAGGACCAGGCGGTGCACCTGCTTCTGCAGGTCCAGGAGCCGGAGCATCGCCATCTGTGCCACATCCTCGCTGGTTGCGTTCATGCCCGGCCACGCCTGCAGGCCAATGAGGCTCGCCGCCTCGCGGCGCATCTGCCACCGCGCTGGCAGGTCCGGGCACGGCAGGAATCCGGCGATCGCGACCCGCACGATCGGCCAACTGCTCTTCAAGAACCAGAATCGCCCAGCGGGAGGTGCCGCCTGGGGATCGGCAGCGGTAGTGGTCATCCACTCATGGAACCCGCATCCGGCGCTCGAGCCAAACCGTTTCCGGGGAACACGAAGACGACCGACCGGCCGCCACGCATGCAGCCGTCAGGTCGCCAGCAACCAGCGCCACTACTGACATGGCAGCCGTGTCCGGACCCCGTCTGTCCCCGGCTGGCTGTGCCAGCGGGCCGGTCCCCACTACCGTCCAGTGAAGACGCTCCTCCAGAGGTGGTCGTCGAGTGTGCCGCACCGTTCGGCCCGGTCGATCGCCGAACCGACGTAGGTGGCGGCACGGTGCCACCAGCTCCAGTGAGTGTGCAGTCCCAGCGCGAGGCGAAGCGTGCCTTCGGGCGGGTCCTCCGCGGACCGGGGCAGCTCGATCACCTGGTAGGCGCAGACGCTTCGGGCGTTGACGGACCTCAGCCGGGCCAGGGACTCGTCACGCCACGGGGCCGGCTCATCGTCGCCGTATGTCGGGGAGAGCAGGTGCGGCGAAATGTGAGGCCGGAGCACCTCGTGCGCGATGGGTAGAGCAGTGAGGGCGATGTTGTCCAGATCCTTGCCCTGCTCCGGCGGGATGACGAGAAAGGTCAGCATCACGGGCACGAGGAGGGAGCGGAACAGCGGCCAGCGTGACCGGAACTCCTCCAGACTGGCGCGGATCCGCCGGGCGAAGTCCTCCGATTCTCCTGTGGCTCGTGGCAATCCCGGCAATGGCAAGGTGAGCACATCGGACAGGAGCAGGCGACGGCTCGCCGCCCGCGACTTACTGAGGATCGCCTCGAGGTGCGCGGGCACGTCGCCGCGATCCAGGTCGTCGAGGTAGCTGCACAGCGCCCAGAGAAGGTCGCTGTCGGTCCGTGCCAGGATCGCTCCCTGCACATCCATGACGTGGTGGAAGCGGAATGAATCCGCCAGGTACCGCTCAATGAGGGTCCGAGCTGAGCCCGGGTCGATGAGCCACCCCGGCTCGGGGTCCTCCGGCACGTCCGGTGCCCGGAACGGAGACTCCTCGTCGTCTTCACCGTCCCATCCCTCCCGGTGAAGGCGCCCGGCCATGCATAGCTCGGTGACCACGTCGCTGGCCCGCCTGGCGACAATGAACACGGAACCGGTAGAGGTGCCGTCGGTGTCGCTGACACGCGCCCACCGCTGATCCAGGTCGGCGTAGAGGAACTTGACCTGCCGGTCATCTCTGTACAGGACGCTGCGGCGGCGTGGTCGGTCGCTGCCCGGCAGCGCCGGGCCCAGGATGTCGAGGGTGTGCTTGACGGCTCTCTGGATCGTCGGCGGATTCCTCTGCGTGGCCCGGAAGTGCAGGTCAAGCGCGACGGGTCCCCGCATCGGGTACCGGCGATAGTGCTCCATCTGGTCTATGACCTGGCGCTGGAACTCCGGTGCAGACCGCTTCCCGGAAGGGCCCTTGCCGGCGGGCTCCACCTCAGCTTCGATGATTAGCTGGCGAAGCTCGCGATTGCGCCACCAGAGGATCCAGAACTCCTCGGGGACATCCCATGCCCTGCCGAGCCCCATCGCCTTCCCTTCGCCGAGCGCAGAATAGCGTGACGTAATGCCCCATGGATTGTCTGGCAGCGCAGCGCTGACATCACGGCGCCTGCACGCTTATGCTGCCCTACGCCGGAGAGAACGCCATGGGCCGCTTCACCCTTAGCCCGCAGAACTGGGCAATCTGCGTGCGCTCCCGGCCGTGACTGACACCCTCGCCCAGCGCGCCGAGCCGGCGCTCCGGCGCGGTTGTGGGTGCACGGTGACAACTTTGTCCCGCTGTGGGATGTGACCTGGTGTGATGACTGGAGCCGTCTTACCTTGGGGTTCTCGTTGTTCGCTGGGGCCCCGGCTGGCCCAGCATCGGGGTCTCAGCTTGAGTCCCCGGAGGTGCCCGATGGCTTCCACGATCCCGTCCGCCGCTCTCGTCCCGATCACGCCGGAGTTCACCAGCACCGAGCGGCTGGCATTAGCCGGGTTCCTGGCCGGGTACAGCGGCCTGACCCGGCAGGCTTACGAGCTGGACTTGCGGCAGTTCGCCGGCTGGTGCCACCAGCACCAGCTGCGCCTGTTCGCCGCCCGCCGCGCCGACATCGAGTTCTTCGCCCGCGACCTGGAAGCCCGCGGCCGCGCCCGCGCCACCATCACCAGACGGCTGAGCACCATCGCCGGGTTCTACCGCTACGCCGTCGAAGAGGAACTCCTCGATCACTCGCCCGCCGCGCACGTGCGGCGGCCGCGGCTGGACTATGAGTCCCACGCGGTAGGGCTGGACCGAAACGAGCTCGGTGCACTGCTGGTCGCGGCCGGTCTCGGCCCGCCTTCGGAGCATGCGCTGATCTCGCTGCTCGCGCTGAACGGGTTGCGAGTGTCCGAAGCCACTGGTGCTGACATCCAGGCGCTTGGCATCGAGCGCGGCCACCGCACCCTGGTCATCACCCGCAAGGGCGGCAAGGTGGTCACCATCCCGCTCGCGCCGCGCACCGCCCGGGCGATCGACCTGGCCATCGGCGAACGCATCGAAGGACCGATCTTCCAGACTGCCGATGGGCGCCGGCTGGACCGTCACGGCGCCGGGCGGATCGTCCGCCGCGCCGCCCGCCGTGCCGGGATCACCAAGCCGGTCGGCCCGCACACGCTGCGGCACGCGTTCATCACCGCCGCCCTGGACGCCGCGTGCGGGGCACGGCCAGGTCCGGCGGGTGTGCGCCGCTGAGTCGCCCCGGCGGGCGCTCCCGGCCGGGTCACGGTCACCGGCTCGGTCAGCGTGGGGACCAGCGGGATCACCGCCGGGCCGGGTACCCGATGTCAGCGGGTGCCCGAGATCGTCCTTCACGCCCTGATCGTGCGGAACCCCTCGCGCCAGGTCGGATAGCGCGGGGTCCAGCCGAGCTCCTTCTTCGCCTTCGCGCTGGCCGCGCCGCGGGCCTGCATCAGCATGTCCAGCCCGGAGCCCATGACCAGCCGGCCGGCCCACGCCGGCACGCGCCGGGGCGGGCGGGCGCCGAGCGCCGCCGCGAGCACCGGAAGCCACTCGCGCATCGGGGCAGGCTCATCGTCGGTGACGTTGTAGATGGCCGGGCCGTCAGCGTCCAGGGCGAGCACCGTTGCGGCGGCCGCGTCATGCAGGTGGATGAACGACATCATGCCCCTGCCGTCGCCTACCAGGGGGTACCGGCGCCCCGCCACGGCGGTCGTCATCTGGTCCGGCTCGCCGTAGAACCCGCCGTAGCGCAGCGCGATCCCCCCGGCGGCTGTCACCGCCTGGTCCAGGTGGGTCATCGCCGCGAAGGTCCGCGCCGCCCTGGCTGGCGGTTCCGCCAGCAGCGGATCGTCTTCGGAAGCCACCAGCCCCGATGAGGCGTACCGGTACGGCGCGAAGCTCTGCGCGACGAGCTTGCGCACTCCCGCCGAGCGGGCGGCGCCTATCACATTGTCGGTGCCGTCCGTCCGCAGCCGGTTGGTGGGCGCGAACGTCTTGTCCAGGCTGCGCCCGAAGCGCATGCCCGCCAGCGCCGTCGCCTGGTAGATAATCGCGTCCGGGCGCACGTGCGCCACCGCCGACCTGGTCGCGGCGGCGTCCAGGACGTCCAGGACAAGCGGGGCCGCGCCCGCAGAGCGGATCCTGCCTTCCTTTGACGCAGAACGGCACGTCCCGGTCACCTCCTGCCCCTGCTCGGTGAGCTGCCGGGTCAGGTGGATCCCGACGGCGCCGCTGGCGCCGATGATCAGTACTCGCATGAGCTTGCTCCCGTGTCCGTCACGCCGGCGCGATCCGGCGTGTCAGTTTGGCGTGTCACCCCTGATGACACACCTCAGAGGGAGGACGTGACGAGTGAGCTACGACGCAGCAGCTGGTACAGGCCAGGACGCAGAGCTGGCCCGCGTATTCGAGCAGGACCGGCGGCACCTGCGGGCGGTCGCCTACCGGATGCTCGGCTCGCTGGCCGAAGCCGACGACGCGGTGCAGGAGACGTGGGTCAGGTTCGCCGCCGCCGGAACCGAGGGCGTGGGGAACGTGGGCGGCTGGCTGACCACGATCGTCACCCGCGCGTGCCTGAACATCCTGCGCGCCCGGGCCGCCCGGCCGGAGCAGCCCGCCGGGATGCACGTGCCCGACCCGATCGCCGTCCACGCGGACGACGCCGCGCCCGACCCGGAGCAGGAGGCGCTGCTCGCAGAATCAGTCGGGCTGGCGCTGATGGTCGTGCTGGACGCCCTGGCGCCCGCTGAGCGCGTGGCATTCGTGGCGCACGACGTGTTCGGCGTGCCGTTCAGCGTGATCGGGCAGCTAGTCGGGCGGTCGGAGCAGGCGGCCAGGCAGCTGGCCAGCCGGGCCCGCCGCCAGGTCAGGGAGGCGGGGCCGAGCACCCCCGGCGTGGGCCTGCCGCAGCAGCGCGCGATCGTGGACGCGTTCTTCACGGCGGCCCGCGCGGGCGACTTTGACCGGCTCATGGAACTGCTCGATCCCGATGTCGTCATCCGCGCTGACGGCGGCCCGGCCCGGCCCAGCGCCTCGGTCGTCATGCGAGGCGCGGCGCAGATCGCCCGGGCGACGATCGCGACGGCCAGCCCGCTAGCCGACTTCACCCCGGTGCTGGTCAACGGCGTAGCCGGGATGCTGATCACGGTCAGGGGACGGCCGGTGTCGCTCATCGCGGTCACAGTCACCGGTAGCCGGATCACTGCGATGGACGGCATCACCGACCCGGACCGGCTGGCCCGGCTGGGGCTGGCGGGCCTCAGCCCAGGAAGCCGCGGCTAAACACCGCGGCGGTACCGGGCCGCGGTCCCCCGAAGAACGCGGCCTCATCCGCCGCGGAGCGCGAGCCCTCCAACCGGGTCAAGGCCAGCGCCGTGCTCACCCAGCCAGGCCACCACACCTGGCACCATGCCCATGAGCACGCCGCCGTGTCCTGGCCGATGCCCCGGCCATCCGCACTGGTCAGGACAATCCCACAACGGCCCTGTGCCCGCGCGCCCGCCAACGTCCGCGCCTGCCGCTCACAGCGTGACACCGACCGCGGAACATGCTCAACTCCCCATGGCGGCCCGCACTCGGACCCGCCGATCGGGGCGGCTTCGGACTCCACTGTGCCCGCCATCTGAGCTACGCATAAAGGTCGATATGGAGCGCCGCAATCGCCCGCATAATGCCGATGAGCGCTCGTTACTGAAGGTCAGTCGGGCCGGTGCGTGTACGGCAAGAAACTGCCAGTGCGTGCGCCCCGACGTGCGAGCCTCGTAGCCGGCGCGGATCATCGGGCAGCATTCCCGGCAGCGCGACGGATATCTTACGGCCCATGGTCGACGCGCTGCCGCTCCGCATCTTTCTGGCCTCGCCTGGCGACCTCGCCGATGAGCGTAAGGTTGTTCGCGCCTGCGTCGATGAACATCGCGCTCGACGCAGGGGCCAGTCCAACGCTGCCTACGAAGTTGTTGGGTGGGAGCGCGTGCGAGGGACTGCTCGGCGGCCGCAGGAGGCAATCAATGAGCTTATCGGCGAGAGTCACTTCCTGATCGCGCTGTTCAAGGGGTCATGGGGCAGTGAGCCGGGCAGCCCCTGGGGATACACCTCCGGCACCGAGGAGGAACTCTTCACGGGCCTGCTCGAACTCGGCCGGGCCGAGCAGCCGATGCGGGACGTTTGGGTGGCCTTCCTCGACCATCCCGCGCCAGCCGACCAGATCGTGAATCTCCGGAAGCAGATGTCCCGACACCACTCGATCATGTACGAATCCATCGCAGACATCCGTGAGCTCAAGGAGAAGCTGACCGAACGCCTCGAGGCATGGGAGACGGCGGAAGGATCCAAGGTCGCCCGGCACATCGACCTGCTGCCGTCGTCCGGGAGAGACGTCCTCCGGGCAGCGAGCCTCCGCCTGCACGGCGAGAAGCTGGTTGACCTCGGTCAGGCCGAGGCGGGACGGACGGCGCTCAAGGAGGCTGCCGTCCTAGGCGGTCCGGTCGAGCAGTTGGCGTATGCCAGGTTCCTGGCCCGACACGGCGACCTCGAGGAGGCGCACGCCTCGACGCAGCGAGCCATCGACCACTTTGCCACTGGAACCTCGTACCTGTACTCACCACTCGCAGCGGAGGCTTTCGCTGCTCAGGCAGGGGTCCTGCGTCGGCAGGGACGTGACGTGGACGCCATCGGACGGCTCGAGCAAGCGCTGACGCTCCTCGACGAGCGCGACGCCTATGGGCAGAGGGTCCGCTGCCAGATCCTCGACGACCTCGGACTAGCGCACCAGAAGACTGGCGACCTCGCATCGGCCCGGCGCAACTTCGAGGCAGCCCTCGAGTCCAGACGCGGTTCCCGGCAGGGCCTGGAGGTGTGCCAGTCCCTGGTCAACCTGGCCAGGCTTGAGGTCAGCTCGGGCGACCTGGAGACCGCGGCCGCTTATGCGGACAAGGTGATCGCGACTCTGCGCGGAACTCCCCCGACAGCACTGCATGCGAATGCCGAGGTGCTGGCCGCGCAGGTGCGTCTTCGGCAGGGGCTGCCGGACAAGGGCGTGCCGTACGCGGAGCGTGCCCTATCCCTGAACCGGCAGATCGCGAGCAGACGCGGTGAGGCCATCTCCTTGCTCTTGCTTGCCCAGTGCTGCCGTGCGGCGGGCAGGGAGCGCGAGGCAGCAGAGCATGCGCGCGCCTGTCTGGACGTGAACAGAGCGATGGGGAACGAGGAGGGTGCACGGCGGGCGCAGTGGTTGCTCGATCAGCTGGCGGTATGACCAAGCGCCGCGCCGAGCCCGGGTCAGCGGGGCACCATGGTGCCCCGGGCGTCGACTTGGACGTAGTCGAGGCCCGGCCACAGCAGAGCCGTAAGACGCCCGGACTCGGCCCCACATCCTGTGTCCAACTGGGCCGAGTAGCGCCCGATCCGCGGCAATTCGCCGATCGGGAGGTGGGAACTGATTCGGAACTTGGGCGTCGACGCCGCGGAAGGGATGTGCTGTGCGATCAGGTCGTCCGACTCGTACGTCTGCGGCATGCGCCGGATCGCGTCCAGGTGCTGGCTCGGGAACTTGGCCCGGAAGTCCCTGAGGACATCCGGGCCTACTTTCGCTCCGACGTACGACCGGATGGTCATCGCCCCGCCCATCTTGAGGAAAGTCGCCAGGTCACCGGTGTCTAGTGCGTCGAGCAGCGCTGCCTCGTGGTTCCCCCGAAGAAGAGTCGCGCATCCGGCTCGCGAGTACGAAAGGAGCTCCTGCATCACCTCGGCAGACTGTCGGCCCTTGTTGACGTAGTCGCCCAAGAAGATCGCATGCGGTGTACCGCGCGTGGCGAGGACGTCACAAAGCCCCCGAAGGGCGCTCAGGTTCCCGTGAACATCGCCCACGAACGCGATCTCGGTGCTCACAGCAGGATCTTCTCTACTTCTGCGTAGTCGGAACCCTCCACGGTGGCGCACAGGGCCATGAACGCCATCGAAAGGACGTCGCTGGGTTGTTCCCACTCGTTGACAACAGTGGCCTCAAGGGAGCCGTGTTCGCTGGGGGGGAAGTCGCCGATGATCCCGCGCAGCCCGGATAGGCATTCCTCAAAGTCGGCACCAGTCGATTCACCTAGCTGGCTCGAGGCCAGGAGACGGGCGAGGTTCGGGTCGCCATGGCGAACGGCGAGCTCGCGCACGGAGAAGCAGGGATCACCGCCCGCGATGGCCTGAGCGTATAGACAGCTCCGTAGCAGGTAACGGGCCTGACGCAGGAGGCCGGGAAGGTATTTGGGCAAGTCCCGCTCCGGACTCGTGAAGAGTTCGGACATCCTGTGGGCGCGCGCAAGGAGGCGGTTAGTGTCGACCTCGCCCATGTTCTCGACAGCGCGGCTCAGGTGGCCATGGTTGTCCCAGACGATCTTCGCGTCGCGCTTGAGATGGGCCCCAAACAGGGTACCGACGCCGGTCGAGAGTTGATCGCGCGTGTAATAGCTGATGTTCACGTCACCGGAGTGGGTGCTGGGCCGGGGAGCGTTAACCAGACCTAGCAGGTCTAGGTCCGAGCCGGGCACAGCGTCCCCGCGGGCCTGGCTCCCGTAGACCAGCAAACCCTCGATCTCCGCGGGCAGTTCCGGGAAACCCCCCAGGACGCTTGGCGCAATACCCATGCCCAGCAGAACCCTGACCACATCGTCACGGATCACGTTCCTCCAAGCGCCTGGGGTCCACACGCCCTCCCGGCCGATGGACGAAGATCAGATGTCGCAGACGAGCGTGATAGAAGGCGCGCTCCTCTAGCCCTGCGGCTAGATTCTCCCAGACGCCGTCAAAGTCGTACGTCGAGCGCAGCACCGACGCGCCAGAGCCAGAACGATCAAGTCCGTTGCACGTGCCCGGCTGGAGACTGTGACCGGAAATGCCGCGACGGTATATACAGCACCATGGCGTGGGGTAGGCACAGCCAGCCAAGGTCCAGACAGCCGTCGTCGCGGCTGCGATCGCGCTTCATGCATCCGTGCCTGCCCGCCGCGCCGATTGCACAGCGCAATCGGCGACTCAGTGGCAGGCGCGCGAAGAGCCGCCGTTCTGCGTTGCTGAAGGTCGGCTACCGGTGATCAAGCAGACCGTCCAGATTGGGGCATTCTGCGCGCTTGCCGTGCCGTGGGCACGCAATGCCACTTAGCTTAAAATGATCATGAAAGTCGGCCTGGCGGCCCGCCAGCGACTTGACCAGGGCGGATGCGGTGCGGCTTGCGATGATACGGCGTTGGCGCACCGACGGGCCACGATGAGAAACCGCAGGTCAGGACGTTGATCAAAATAGGCTAAGCGGCATTGCGTGGGCACGGGGGGTCGCTGATCTGATTCGTGGGTGTCCGCCCGGCCCGCGCAGGTGACGGTTGGGGTAAACGCAAAGGGAATCGGCCCGTCGGCAGCGTCGCAGTGGCCGGGCACCGTCGGCTGGGCTTGGTGGCGGACTATCACGCGGACATGACGGGGGGGTAGCGGGGGCACACGTGCCGGCACCTCGAATGCTCCTGCGGCGCGCCTGCGGCCCTCCTTGGCCCGCCGGCACTACCTCCGGCTCGCAGGTTCCCCTGACTGGCCCGGGTGCCGTGCCGCGGCCGGGCATTGCATTCGGCCGCCGCGGCTCCTCATTCCGCAACCGCCGCCGGTTTCCCGTCGTCACAAAGGTTGGAGGCCGAGGGTGGCGGGTGCTATCCGCCCGGACGGCCTGGGCGGAGGTGCCCGGTGAGCGGGAACGGCACAACGCGGATGCGCCTGGCCCGAGCGCGTCCCGCCGGTGCCCGGGCGTGCCGCCCCCTTACGAGGAGCGTCGCGGCCTGCGCCACCATGACGGCTGCCGTGCTAGTGGTGGCGGTCGCGGGATGCGGTACCCGGCCGGCGGCAGGCGCTGGCGGCGCACGTCATGAGCCGGCCCGCGCCATGCTCACGGCGAGCTTCCGGCTCCCGGGGATTCTGGGCCTGGCCACCGGGGATGGCGCGGCGTGGGTGACCACCGGCAACGCGGTGCTGCGGATTGACTCGCGCACCGACCGGGCCCGGCAGGTGCTGTCCGACCCGGGTGCGTCGCTGACCGGCATCGCCTTCGGGGCTGGCAGCCTGTGGGTGGAAGACGCCGGTGGCATCCTGCAGCTGGATCCGGTCACCGGCAAGGTCACAGCCCGGATCAGGGTGCGTGCCGCATTGCTCGCCTTCGGAGAGGGGGCGCTGTGGGCACTGGGTTCCATCGGGGGCGCCGGGTCGCTGGTCCGGATCGACCCGCGCACGAACGCAGTGCGGTCCTTCCCCCTCCCGCCGGGCAAGACCTGGGGCCTGGCGGCGGGCGAGGGTGCGGTCTGGATCTCGGTGGCGATGCCGCCGCCGACCGGGCTGCTGCGGGTCGACCCGGCCACCGGGCGGGTGACGGCGCGCATCTCGGGAGATCACCTGTTCGGCCAGGTCGCGGCCGGTGATGGCGCCGTCTGGGCGTCCGATGGGGCGGCGGTGTCACGGATCGACCCGCGGACGGGCCAGGTGACGGCGACGGCGCCGCTGCTGTCACCGTTTCCCGTTTCCGGCGAATCCCCGGTCCTGAACGGGTGGGGCCTGCTGGCGGTCGCGCCGGGAGTGGTCTGGGTGACCAGGGCACCGGGCACCCGCCACGCGAGCGTGCTGCGCATCGGCCCGCGCACCGGCCACCTCACCGAGGCTGGCCTGCCGGTGGGCCGCGAGCCGCAGGCCGCCGCAGCGTCGGGGACCACGCTGTGGGTGGTGACCGCCCAGAGCCTGACCCGGATCGACCTGGTCACCTGCGCCCACGGCCGGTGCCGGCGGCCGGCGCCACCGGCCGCGCTGCCCGCCGCACCGGCGCCAGTGTGGCTGGATTCGCTGCAGATGGTCTCGGCCGCGGATGGCTGGGCGCTGGCCCGGACGAAGAGCCCGGCCGCGCCCGTGCCCGCCGCGCTGATGCCCGTCCGCACCATCGATGGCGGGCACACGTGGGCGCCCGTGACACCCACCCAGGCCAAGCCGCTGCTGACCCCGTCCGCGGCCGGCAGTCACGCGGTCCTGCTTGCCGTCTCCCCGAGCCGGGCATGGCTCGCGGTGACTCGCGCCCATGCCGGTGGCAGGCCGGCCGTGACGCAGGTGTTCGGCACCGCGGGCGGAGGACGTTCCTGGAACATGTCGGCACCGATCCACGGTCCCGGCATCGCGCGCTGGCTCGACTTCAGCGACACCGCCCACGGCTGGCTGGTGCAAGACCTCGGCGCCGCGATGGGGAACGACCCGGTGCGGCTCTACCGCACCAGCGACGGCGGGCGGCACTGGTCGCTGATCGCGGCAAGCCCGCTGCAGACTCAGCCCGGGACGGGCCTCGGCACGCTGCCCAGCGCCTGCGACAAAACCGGGATCGCGTTCGCGACCCCGGCTGACGGCTGGCTGACCGGCGCCTGCTTCCCTCTCGCTGACGCCGTGCTCGCCAGCCACGACGGCGGGGTGAACTGGGCGCCGCAGGCACTGCCGCTGCCCGCGGATGCCTGCATGCCGGATGTGTGCATCATCTCCCCGCCGCGGTTCTTCGGCAGCACCGGCTTCCTCACCATCGACCATGGCGGGAAGCCTCCCTACCTGCTGGTCAGCCACGACACCGGCGCCACCTGGCAGGCGGTGGCTGTGCCGCAGGCCGCCGGGCCGGCCAGCACGGCCCGTTTCTTCAGCGCGCGGCAAGGACTGCTGATCTCCGCGGCCTCCCAGGACACCCCGGGCCGGGTGTTCTACCTGACCTCCGACGGCGGGCAGACCTGGACGCCGGTGCGTCAGGGGCTCCGCTTCCAGCCCGGCATGACCGTGGACTTCGTCAGCCCGCACGCCGGCTTCGCCTGGAACTCCGAAACCTCCGGCGCGCCGCCCATCTACACCACCACCAACGGCGACCGGACCTGGACCTGGTACCTCCCACAGCTCGCGCAACGCCAACGCTAAAGCTTCGGCGCGGCGAACAGGTATGGCTTCCGGTACGCCGTTGACATGAGGCCGGGTCATCCCGGCGGCATCAAGCTGACCGCGGACGGCATGAACCGCTGCCGCCCGGCACGGCAAACCCGGCACGCTGAGCCGCAGCCCATGCCGCAAGATCTCCAGCTGACAGTCGGCTGCCGGCCCGTGAGGCCAGGCCCCCGAGCAAGGGCTCACCGGGATCTGCCCACTCACGGCCATCAGAGCTGCCCAGAGGCACCCAGCTTGATCACGGAACGTGACCCGAGAGCAGGGCACGGGCACGCCGGAACCGCCGTTCGGCGTGCGAGTGCCGGTCTGCCTGGTCGCGGTCAGTGTCACGCCGAACGGGCAGTTACGTGCCTGGCCGGCGATGTATCTGGCTCAGGTGCGCGTGTATGGCTCGTGTGCCATGGATGCGCACGTGGCGGCAGGCAGCAAATCGGGTGACGCGCGCAATAGGGGTGAAGTAGCCTCGTTGTCGCGGCGGGACGAACGGCTTGGTGCGGCGTGCCGGGCCAGGTTCCGTGGGTACGTCCGCCGCTTTGGCTGATAACCAGGGTTCAACTCCCTAGCGGCGGGCCCCGGGTGGCGCCACCGGCAGGCGGTCCTGCGGGCTCTGGGCCCCCGCCGCCTGGCGGGCCGCCCGCGGCCCGTCGCACCAGACCGGGGCAGCAGGCGATGATCACGCGACAGCGACAGGCGTATTACGCGGCGGGCAGGCTCGGCGTCCTCCCGGGCACCGGGCCGGCCGGCATAGCCCTGCGCCCTGGCCGCTGGGTGAGCCTGACCGAGTGGGAGCAAGGCCTGCTGTTCAGGTACGGCCGGCTGGTCACCACGCTGGCGCCGGGACGCCACCGGCGGTGGGGTGCCGGCTTCACCTTGCGCGCCGTCGACATGCGGCCCTGGATCCTGACGCTGCCGACCCAGGAGGTCCCCACGGCAGACGGCGCGACCGTGAAGGTCACTGTCGCCGGCCAGGCGAAGGTGACCGACCCGGTCGCCTATGTGACCGCGGCGCAGGACGCGAGCCAGGGGCTGTACCTCGCGATCCAGGTCGCGCTCCGCGAGGTGCTAGCCGGCACGCCGGTCGATACCCTGCTGGCTGGCCGGGCAGGCCTTGGCGCGCGGCTGGCCGCGGCGGTGCGCGGGATTGACCAGCTAGGGCTTGCCGTCGAGCAGCTTGAGGTCAAGGACGTCATCCTGCCCGGCGAGCTCAAGAAGGCCCAGGCCCAGGTGCTCGTGGCGCGCGCACAGGGGCTCGCCGCGCTAGAGCGCGCCCGCGGCGAGACAGCGGCGCTGCGCAGCCTGGCCAACGCGGCCCGCATGGCTGCGGACAACCCCGCCCTAATCCAGCTCAGGCTCCTGCAGCAGCTCGAGGGTTCGGCCGGGCACACGGTGATCATCGGCACGCCACCCGCTAACGCGCCAGGCTGAGGCAACCGCATCTACCGCTCGCGCAGCACGGCCAGAGCTATCGGCGCGCGTCCGCATCCGGCGGCTGGCCGCATATCGAGCGCATGACGCCGACGCCCGGAATCTCCGCGCAGGCGCGCAGGCCTCACGCAACCTGACCAGCCCACGGCACGGGCGCACACGTCGCCGCCGTTACGCGCGGCTCGGGCAGAGCGCTACTGGCCGGGGACGGTGCGCATAACTGGACATTCTGCTGCTGCGGCAGGTGCCGGTTCTGCCGGCCGTCCACTCCGCACTGCGGTTCAGGGCGCGGTTGTCTCGGCGTGTGCGGGAGATCGCGGAGCGCCGGTAGCCTGCGATGCGTGAAGTGGCCGTACAACAGGCGGATCGACCCGGCCCACGCCTGGGGCGTGGTTGCCATCGGTACTGCCGGCCTCATGGCGATTCCCGCGATTCTGGCGACGCTGCACGCGACGGACTCTCGATTCCGTTGGTGGTGGCCTACCAACTGGATGGCCGTTCCTGCGGCCATCTTCCTGCTCGGAGTGGGGCTCGCCGCCCTTCCGGTCAGGCGGCCCAAGCAGGCAGCGCGCGGGACCGCGGAAGTCAGAGCCGACGATGCCAGCGTCATCGGTGTCAGCCGCAAGAGCGATGACGATTCGCGGGAGCCGACCCGGCCACGTATGCCCGCACCTGCCCTAGAACCCGATCGTATCGTCAGCAAGCCGCTGCCTGCCGTGGCGGAGTCCGCTGGGCATGCCTTCATCTGCTACGTGCGGGAGGACGTCGGCCATGTCGACCAGCTGCAGCAGATTCTTCAAGACGCCGGAATCCCGGTCTGGAGGGACACCGCCGACCTATGGCCCGGCCAGGACTGGCACGCCCAGATCCGGAGCGCGATCACCGGCAACGCCCTGGTGTTCCTGGCCTGCTTTTCACAAGCTAGCCTGGCACGGGCCAAGAGTCACCAGAACGAGGAGCTTGTCCTGGCCATCGAGCAGCTGCGGCTGCGCCGCCCGGACGACCCGTGGCTCATTCCCGTCCGGTTCGATGACTGCACGATCCCGGATCGAGATATCGGCGGCGGACGCATGCTGGCGTCCCTTCAGAGCGCGGACCTCTTCGGGGACCGGTATCAACAGAACGCCGAGCGCCTTGTGCAGGCCGTCCGCCGGCTCCTCGGCCAGCGGGACGCGACGGCCCCCGGCCTTGCGCCGGCGACGCGTAGCCCGGCGACTCCTGAGGTCGAGATCGAGGTGCCAGGCAAGTCGGATTTGGGCTTCAGCCCGCCAGTCCGGTCGGTCGTGCACATCCGGGTCAGCGAGCCGATCAGGGATCTGACTGCCTGCTACGTCACCGACCAGAACCTGGGCGGCACGACCGATCTCGGGCACGTCGCTGTGCATGTCTCCACCAGCTCGTGGCGCATCCGCAGTGAGCACATGCTCAGGTCGGTCGGCGACGTGATCATCGGCTACACCACGATCGAGAACGGCCGCAAGATTCGGCGGTTCCAGTGGGACGGCCACGACCACGAGTACGACTCCAGCGCGCCCGGCGCTGACGGATCTCACCTGAGCGCGCTTCACCAGATCAAGCAAGCCATGCGAGCACGCCAAGACGTCTCACGCCGACCGGTAGGTACGGCACCTGTGCGACAAGACAGCCAGCCGCGGCAGCCGATGCCCGCAGCCCAGCCTGCGGCTCGTGCGGACACCCGGTCGCCCGGTCCCTTCCCGGTTTCGCTCAGCCAACGGACCATCCCGCTCAACGACGGGCTCCACGCCGGTACGATGCTGGCGATCGAGGTCCGGGCCCACCATGAACTCGATCACGCCACCGTCCTCATGACCGGCATCACCGGGCCAACCGGCGCGGCCACGATCCCGCCACCCGCCCGGCTGTACTGGCACCCTGCCCGCCAGGCATCAGCGACCATCGCCCAGGGCGCATCCAGCTTCATCAATGTCGCGCGAACGGGCCCGATGCCCCCCGGCGCCCTCATGGACTCACCTGACCAAGAGCTGCCCTGGAGCATGCCGGACGGACAGTGGCACGTCGATCTGCAGTTGACCGCACCCGGATATCCCGCAATGGCCCTTACGGCGACGTTCAATGTCATTCCCGCCGACGGCTTCGCTGCACAGCGCCTCGAATGGCTGACGCTGACCGGAAGCTGACGACCGCCAGCGTCATTGCACGGAGATATTGGTCACGGCCTGTAGCTGTGCCGCGATCTGGCTCTGAGACCGCCCAACCCTGGGGGATTCCGTGATCGTCGACACCAAGGCTCGGTGCGGTCGACAGATAGGGGTTCTGTCGCCTGCGACCGGCTGCCCGCCCGGCCCGCGCCGGGTGAGCCCACGCACGGGGATGATGCGGTCAGTCAGTTCCACGTAAAGTGCGGTCAGGAGAGTGTCCAGGTCGGCGATCACGATTGGGCTCCAGAAGTCCGGACGTGTGTAGACACGCCGAATCCTGGACACTCTTCACCTTCGAGTCGCGGAACCCGCACGACGTGTCGCGGCGCAAGCCTCCTGCCAGCCACTAAACCCCGATCAACGATCCGGCGAGGGCTCCGAGGGTGATCGGCTGACTTGGTCAGACCAGCGGTGCCCCTCATAAGCTGTCTTGCGTGACCGAAACGGCCAGGGTCGCTGGCCACGCTTTCATCAGCTACGCGCACGAGGATTCGGCCCATGCCGACAGGTTGCAGCGTGTACTTGAGGCGGCTGGGATTCCGGTCTGGCGTGACAGGAATGACGTGCTGCCCGGCGAGGACTGGCGCGCGGTCATCCGGCGCGCGATCACTGACGACGCGCTAGCGTTCCTGGCCTGTTTTTCCCGGCTGAGCCGGATGCGCGACAAGAGCTACCAGAACGAGGAGCTCCTGCTGGCCATCGAGGAATTCCGGCGGCGCTCACCGGACCGTCCCTGGCTCTTCCCGGTCCGCTTCGACGAGTGCGACATCCCTGACATCGACATCGGCGCCGGCCGCACGCTGGCGTCGCTGCAGCGCACTGACCTCTTTGGCGACAGCGACACATTCAGCGAAGCCGCCACCAGGCTCGCGGTGGCTATCCGGCGGCGCCTTGATCACGTCCCTGCGGCTGAAGCGCCGCCACGCCACATGGCGCGCGGTCAGCGAGCCAGCGGGCTGGGTCCAGGGCAGCCAGATTCCGGGCATGCGGGCAGCGGCAGCAGGGCCACGATACGAGCGGCAGCCGACCTGCGCGCCAGCGCCCGGCACGCGGCGACCCGCCGCCCGGTGACCGAAGCCGACCGGCAAATCACCCCAGGCCCGCCCCCTGGGCCCACCTCACCTGCCACCGCACCACCGTCCCCCGCCAAGCCGGTCCCCGAGATGCACGTCAGCCCAGGTCGGGGCCCGACGCCTGGCCGCAGGAAGATCCGTAGGACCTGGGCGGCAGGTGCCACCGCGCTGGTCGCCGTCCTGATAGGGGCATATGTGGCGTCGGGATTGCACGGACCGATGCCGGAGTCGCACGGATCATCCGCGAGCATTGCCCGCGTGTACTCAGCTGCCAGCTACGGCTTCAAAGCCCCGAACCGGATTGCCGCCGACGGCACCCACGTCTGGGTCACCAATCCTCCCGGCAACTCGGTGACGGAGCTGAACGCCAGCGACGGCAGCTGGGTGGCGACCCTGACTGGCGCCCGCTACGGCTTCAACGGCCCGGTTGGGATCGCCGCCGACGGCACCCACGTCTGGGTCGCAAGCACGAACGGCAACTCGGTGACGGAGTTGAACGCCAGCGACGGCAGCCCGGTGCGGACCCTGACTGGCGCCCGCTACGGCTTCAACGGCCCGGTTGGGATGGCTGTCGATGGCACCCACGTCTGGGTCACCAACACGAACGGCAACTCGGTGACGGAGCTGAACGCCAGCGACGGCAGCCTGGTACGGACCCTGACCGGCGCCAGCTATGGCTTCAGCCGCCCGTATGCGATCGCCGCCGACGGCACCCATATCTGGGTCGCCAACAATTACCGCAACTCGGTGACAGAACTGAGCGCCAGCGACGGCAGCCTGGTACGGACCCTGACCGGCGCCAGCTACGGCTTCAGCTACCCGGCTGGGATCGCCGGCGGCGGCACCCACATCTGGGTCGCCAACAGCGGTGGCAACTCGGTGACGGAGCTGAGCGCTAGCGACGGCAGCCTGGTACGGACCCTGACCGGCGCCAGCTACGGCTTCAGCATCCCGCGTGCGATCGCCCTGGACGGCACGCACGTCTGGGTCGCCAACGCTGGCGGCGACTCGGTAACGGAGCTGAACGCAGGCGACGGCAGCTGGGTGGCGACCCTGACTGGCGCCAAATACGGTTTCCACGGCCCGTGGGGGATGGCCGCCGAAGGCACGCACGTCTGGGTCACCAACAGCGGCGGAAACTCGGTGACGGAGCTGACCGCAGGATGACCGATCGGGGTGCCCGGTGCCCGCCTTGCCCGGACAGTCCCCGATCCGGCGTCGGCTATCCGCGCGGAGATCAGCCGGAGGGCGCGCGGTGTGGAGCTCCCCGGACGAACGCTCAGACGCCGGCGCTGGCATGGCCGGCGGCGATCCGTTCGGCCGAAACGATACCGGACACCCGCCTGGCGCCCAGCCCACTGACTGGATTGGTGCTACGTAGCGCACGATCCCGTCATCAGAAAAGACAATCTGCACGCAGCACAGCACGAAAGGCTGCTGAATTCATAGGGATCCAGATTCGGCAGGGAGAGTGTGGATAGTGCCTTCGGCCCTGCTTTCCCGGCTTTTTCCTGGCGTGGGCGTAGGGTCAGAGGCCTCTGGGTCCCGGCCTGACCTCCGATTCGGCTGACGCCGCTCGGGTTGTCCTGCGAAACGATCTGTCGGCCGGGTCC
>Ga0307373_10003731_pt1 | contig 26245 bp, 22 predicted proteins | sample OX2MG_FD_202534 | JGI IMG/M metagenome (GOLD analysis project Ga0307373, IMG submission 202534) | Soil microbial communities from Risofladan, Vaasa, Finland - OX-2 | ecosystem: Environmental > Terrestrial > Soil > Coastal area > Acid sulfate soil | place: Finland: Risofladan, Vaasa | collected...
GCGGATTTGCGCTGCCAGAACCGAGCCGACATGAAGTGCACACAGACCGCGCTCCCCGGGGTTTTGATCATCGAGCCGGAAATCCGCCGCGACAGCCGCGGTTTTTTCCTCGAGACGTATCATCGCGCCAAGTTCAGCGATCTCGGTATCAACGACCAGTTCGTTCAGGACAATCATTCCCGCTCGGAGCGAGGCACGTTGCGCGGCCTGCATTACCAGTTGCGCCACCCGCAGGCGAAAATCTGCCGGGTGGTCGAGGGGGAAGCGCTGGACGTAGCGGTCGATATCCGCCTCGGTTCGCCGACCTTCGGTCAGTGGGTGGCGGTGGTGTTGTCGGCCGAAAAGCAGAATCAGATTTATATCCCCAGGGGCTTCGCGCATGGGTTCCTCGCAAAATCCCCGTCGGTCCAATTCCTCTACAAATGCAGCGAGTTTTATCGGCAGGACGACGATTACGGCGTGCTCTGGAACGATGCCGGTCTGGCGATTGCATGGGGCGAGGCCGAGCCATTGCTTTCCGAACGGGACCGCCGGTTTCCACCGCTCGCCGAAATTCCGCGCACCCTGCTCCCGGCGTACGACCCGGCGTAGACGCGCCGTCTCCCGGCCCCGGCCGGTGGATGGGGCGGCCTCGGCACGGCGCAAACAACCCTATTGACCGTGGCCCCGGCAGGCAGTGTATCCTGAACTTCATTGATGGTATCTCACCCGAAAGATATCGCAATAAATAAGGGAGGGGACCCGTGAATAAGGTTCTTTGGTTGGCTGCCGCTTTGACCTTTTTCGTCTGCCCCGCGCCGGCCGGCGCGCAGGCTCCTTCTTCCAATATCGCCGGCGTCACGATTCCGGTGACCGTGATCAATCATCGCTCCGGCGCCGCAGCCGCGCCGCCTCTTTCCAAGGACGACATCGTCGTTCGCCAGAACGGCAAAGTGCGCCCCGTGCTGGATTGGCAGCCGCTCGCGGGCTCCTCTTCGGGAATCGATCTTGCCGTGCTGATCGACGATTCCCTCCCGGCCAGCGTCTCGCTCCAATGGAGAGACATCGGCGGTTTCATCCGCCTGCTTCCGAAAAATTCGCAGGTCGCCATCGCTTACGGCGCTCATGGCGGGGTGCAAATGGCCCAGCCGTTCACGGCGGACCGCGAAAAGGCCATCAAGACACTCCGCATCCCTTTAGGCAGCGTCAGCGGGGGCGCCAGTATCTATTTCTCTCTGGTCGAGTTGGTTCATCAATGGCCCGCCGATGGCCGCCCGCGCATGGTGCTGCTGATTTCCGACGGCGTGGACCTTTACTACGGCGTCGTCGAGTCCGAGCCGTCTCTCAATCCGAGCCTGAAGCAGGCCATCGACCAATCCCAGAAGAACAGCGTCCTGGTCGATGCAATTTACGCCAGCGGCGCTTCGGCCTCCAGTCACAATCTTTTTCTGATCTCCAATGGCCAGGGCTGCCTGGCGCGCCTGGCCCTCGAGACCGGCGGCAGCGCCTACACGCAGGGACTCGATACGCCCATCTCCTTCGCGCCTTATCTCCGGAATGTCGCCGAGAGCATCGGGCATATGTATCGGCTGACGTTCGGCGCCGCGTTGCCGGCCAAGGCGGATTTCGCGAGGATCCAACTGAGGGCCGAGCCCCCGGGCGTCGAGTTGCTTGGTCCCTCGCGGGTCTACTTGCCCGCGGCGCAATGATCCGGAATCGTATGGATTGACAATTCCGGAAACACAGGATATAAAAGTTTACGAGCTGGCGCGCTGCTATCGGGCGCGCCGGACCAGACATGAAAGTATTTCCCACCCTTCGAAAGTCTCTCCTGAAGGCGGCCCTGCCGCCAAAACGATAGGTTTCTCCCCCACTCAACTCGTATCTTGGTGAACCCCGGGCAGGCGATCCCTGCGCGTATTTCCCGCGTGGCCGGACAGGCGCTCACCCGGATCTGTAGAGTTTCCCGGCAGGGCCTGGGGAAAGGGACAACGTGCAAGAACTCTTTGAATTGGTACGACGGCTCGTCGACATCGAATCGGTGACCGGGTCGGAAACCGCCTGCGGCGCGTTCCTGGAATCGCGATTGCGCGCGGCAGGCTTTGCCGTGGAAACGCAGGTTGTATCCCCGGGCCGCGCCAATCTGTTCGCGGCGCTGGGCAGCCCCGAAGTCGTCTTGAGCACGCACATGGATACCGTGGCGCCCTATTTCCCTTCGAGCGAGGACAGTGAATGGATTCGCGGGCGCGGGGCGTGCGATGCCAAGGGCAGTCTCGCCTGCCAGGTGATCGCCGCCGAATCGCTGATGCGGGAAGGGGTGAGGGATTTCGGCCTGTTGTTCGTCGTCGGGGAAGAACGCCAGAGCGACGGCGCGCGGGCCATCAACCAGTCTCCCCGAGGCGCGCGCTACATCATCGTGGGCGAGCCCACCGGCAACCGGCTGGTGACGGCGACCAAGGGGGTTCTGCAATTGCACATCCGCGCGCGCGGCCGGGCGGCGCATTCGGCCTATCCGGAGCTCGGCGAATCGGCCATCGAAAAGTTGCTGGATTTGCTGGGCGAGTTGCGGGCGATGCCCCTGCCGAGCGATCCCGAGCTCGGGCCGGCCACCATGAATATCGGAACGATTTCCGGCGGCGTCGCGGCCAACGTGATTCCCGAAGATGCCGAGGCGATGGTGCTGTTTCGCACGGTGGATGATTGTGCGGCGCTGATCGAGAGGATCCAGGGGCTGCTCGACGGCCGGGCCGAATACACGCTCCGGCGCGTGGCGCACGTTTCGCGCCTGCACGTGGCCAAGGGGTTCGAAACCTCGGCCGTCTCCTTTGTGAGCGACGTCTCGCATCTGGATAAATGGGGGCGGCCGCTGCTGATCGGGCCGGGGTCGATTCTGGTGGCTCATAGCGCGGAAGAGAAGGTGAGCAAGGCGGAGCTGGTGCGGGCCGTCGAATTGTACCGGGGCCTGGTCCGGGAGCTGAAATCGGACGCCCGGATGGAAGGAGTTTCCCAATGAACGACAGCGCTGCCCAAACCGCTCCGGCTCGGCTCCTCCTGCTGGGTCATGGCCGCATGGGAAATGCGATCGAGCAATTGGCGCCGGCGCGCGGTTTCGTCGTGGCCGGGGTGCTGACAGTGGAAACGAACGCCGGCGGCGAGGGGCTGACGGCGGCGGCCATGAACGGCGCCGACGTCGTAGTGGATTTCACGCAGCCCGATGCGGTGCTGGAAAACATCCGGCGCGTGTCCGGGGCGGGAAAGCCGATGGTGGTGGGAACGACCGGATGGTACGACACGCTGGAGCAGGCGCGAGCGATCGTGGAGGAACACGGCACGGGATTGGTCTACGGGGCTAATTTCTCGCTCGGCGTGCAGTTGTTTTACCGGCTGGCGCGGGAGGCGGCGAAGCTTTTCGCGCGATGGCCGCAGTACGAGCCGTTCATCGTAGAAACACACCACCGGTTCAAGCGCGACGCGCCTTCCGGCACAGCGCTGGAGCTGGCGCGGCAGGTCGAACCGGCCCTGGCGGGGCGCATGCCGGCGATTCAAAGCGTCCGCGCCGGCCATATCCCCGGAACGCATGAACTGGGCTTCGACGCGGAGGGAGAGACGCTGATTGTGCGCCACGCGGCGCGGTCCCGACAGGCATTTGCCGAAGGTGCGCTGGTAGCGGCCAGGTGGGTGACAGGAAATAAGGGCTTTCGACATTTTTCGGAAATTCTGAATTTGGAGGCGACGACATGACGCGAGAAATAGCAGGTTGTGGAACGGCGCTGATTACCCCATTCCACCGGGATGGGTCCTTGGACCGGGAAGCGCTCAGCCGGTTCGTGCGGTTTCAGTTGCAGGGGAACGTTGATTTCCTGGTGCCGTGCGGCACGACCGGTGAAGCGCCGACGCTCGATCACGATGAGTACGTGTCCGTGGTGCAGCAGGTGGTGAAGGAAGTCGCCGGACGCGTGCCCGTGGTGGCTGGGGCCGGCGGATATAACACGCGACATGTGATCGAGTTGGCGCGCGAGATGAGGGACCTGGGCGCCGACGCGATCCTTTCCGTAACGCCCTATTACAACCGGCCGACGCAGGAGGGTTTGTATCAGCACTTCCGCGCCGTGGCGGAAGCGGTCAGCGGCCTGCCCGTGCTTCTCTACAACGTTCCCAGCCGGACGGGATCGAACCTGGAACCGGCCACAGTCGTGCGCCTGGCGGCGCTCCCGAACGTCGTGGGGATCAAGGAAGCGTCGGGGAACCTCGAACAACAGATGGAATTGCTGCGGACGATGCCGGCAGGGTTTCGCATGCTGGCCGGCGACGACGCCTGGACGTTCCCGCTGATGTCGCTGGGAGGGGTGGGCGTGGTCTCGGTCGCCTCGAACGAGGTGCCCGACCGCGTTTCCCGGCTCACGCGGCTCATGCGCGAGGGCAAACACGAAGAGGCGCGCCGGCTGCATTTCGATCTGCTGCCGCTTTTCCGCGCGAATTTCTACGAGACGAATCCGGTCCCCGTGAAAACGTCCCTGGCGATGATGGGCCTGATCGAGGAAGCCTACCGGTTGCCGCTGGCGCCCATGCGGCCCGAAAACCGCTCCCGGCTCGAACAGGTGCTCAGGGCGCAGGGATTGCTGACCGGCGTGACTTCGGCGAGCGCGGTGAGATGAAGACCCTGGCGGATATGAAGACCCTGGCGGAGAGGATCGAGCGGCTGTTTGACCGGCCCGAGGAGACGCCCGGCGTCGAGCACTTCCAGGCCGTCGACGAATTGCGGGAGGCTCTCAACCGGGGAATCGCCCGGGCGGCTGAACCGGCCGGCAACGGCGAATGGAAAGTGAACGCCTGGGTGAAGAAGGGCATTTTGCTGGCGTTTCGCGTCGGGCGAATCACGGAAAGCGACGCGGGCGCGCTTCGCTTTGCCGACAAGCACACGCTGCCGCTGCGCAATGCCCTACAGGGCGCGCGGGTCGTTCCCGGAGGCAGTTCTTTGCGCGACGGCTGCTACCTGGGGCGCGGCGTCATCGTGATGCCGCCGTCGTTCGTCAATATCGGCGCCTACGTGGATGACGAAAGCCTGATCGATTCCCATGCTCTGGTCGGTTCGTGCGCGCAGATCGGCAAGCGGGTGCACGTGAGCGCGGCGGCCCAGATTGGCGGCGTGCTCGAGCCGGTGGGGGGCCTGCCGGTGATCGTCGAGGATGACGCGCTGGTGGGCGGAAATTGCGGCATCTACGAGGGCGCAATCGTTTCGAAGGGAGCGGTGCTGGCGGCCGGGACCATTCTCACCGGCGGCACTCCCGTCTATGACCTTGTGCGCGGTGAAATCTACCGGCGCCAGGGCGAGCGGCCATTGCGCATACCGGCGGGCGCGGTCGTGGTTCCCGGCGCGCGGGCGATCGGTGAAGGGAAGGGGCGCGAATGGGGGATTTCGCTGTACACCCCCGTCATCGTGAAATATCGGGATGAGAAAACGGAAAAGTCCGCGCAACTCGAAGATCTGCTGCGCTCGTCCGTCCGGAAATCGGACTGAATCGATGATCCCCGGCGCATTCGGTATGCGCCGGATTCCGGGAAAGTAGGGCTTTCATGGCGGTGAACCGGATTTCGGTGGTCTGGGCGGGATCGATGGGCCGCCATATCGCCTGCGCCGCCGCCTTGGGCGGCTTCGAAACCACGATCGAGGACGTCCGTCCGCGAGTGCTCGAACAGGCCATGGACTGGCTGCGGCGCACGCTCGATGAGGGTGTCGCGCAAGGCCGGATTTCCGTGGAGGAGGCGCGGCGGGCGCTGGCGCTCCTGCATGCCGCCGGGCATATGGAAGAAGCCGCCGACGCGGACCTGGTGATCGAGGCCGGTCCGGAAGAGATGGAATTGAAGACCGAACTGTTCGGCATGCTGGACAAATTCACCCGTGCGCGAACGATTTTGGCGACGAGCACCCGCTCGCTTCTGGTCGCCGACATGGCCGCCATAACCCAGCGGCCCGAACGCTGCATCGGCATGAGGTTCCTCGAACCGGCGCTCGAAGCGCGGCGGCTCGAACTGGTCCGCGCGCCGGAAACGTCGGAGGAAACGGTCGAAGCCTGCCGCGAGGTGGGCCGGCGGATGGGCAAGGATGTGGTGACGCTCGACGAATTGCCGGCGGCCGGCGGCGCGAACGCGCCGGGCGCCCGTGTGGAGCGCAAGCCGGAATTGTGAGTCGCGAGCGCGTTTCCGGTAGAATTTCCGATCATGAGCGCCAGGGATAAAATCCAGCTCGTTCAGGGCGACATCACCGAGATGGCCGTTGACGCCATTGTCAATGCCGCGAACAACGATCTGATTCTCGGCGCCGGCGTGGCCGGGGCGATCCGTCGCAAGGGCGGAGACGAGATCCAGCAGGAATGCAACCAGATCGGAACGATTCCGGTCGGCACGGCCGCCATGACGGGCGGCGGCCGGCTGAAGGCGCGCTGGGTGATTCACGCCGCCAGCATGGAACTGGGCGGGGCAACGACGGCGGCCACGCTGCGCGCCGCAACGGTGCACTCGTTGCATCTGGCCCGCCATAAGGAATTGAAAACCGTCGCGTTTCCCGCCATCGGCGCCGGCATCGGAAGTTTTCCCGCCCGCCGGTGTGCTGAAATCATGCTGGCCGAGGCGGCCGAAAGCCTTCGCCAGCCGGGAACGCTCGAGACCGTCTATTTCGTTCTATACGACCAGCCGACCTTCCAGATTTTCGAATCGGTCTGGGAGAAGATGAAAAAAGAACTCGACGGCTGAAGACCTGGGCTCTCTCCCGCCGCGTATCCCCCCGCACGCCAGTCAAATCCACGGATCGGAACTGTGAGGATGGGCGTTGTAGTCCGGGCGGAAATAGAAAACGTGCGCCCGGCCGGCTGAGCCGGCCGAGCGCACGCCCAAACGCTCCGATGAAGCAGGGTTGATTCGGTTAGTTGCCCATCTGGGCCTGGAGAAACTCTCCAGGGAGCGGGATGAGTTCCGAGCGGCCGGGCGCCGGGTTGTGGCGAGGGGCCGATTTCGGTCGCGGGCACCGTTCGAGCAGAAGTTCATCGGTGGGCAGGTGTTCCATCTTCATTCCCAGCTTCCGCTCGAGCAGAATCATTTCGGCTCTCTCGTCGGCGGCAAAAAACGTGGATGCCAGGCCGCTGCGGCCGGCGCGGCCAGTGCGCCCGACGCGATGGATGAAATTCTCCGCGACCTCGGGCAGATCGTAATTGATGACATGGGTGATGTTTTCAACGTGGATGCCGCGCGAGGCCACATCGGTGGCGATCAGGACGCGGTAGCGCCCGCTCTGAAAACCGGAAAGGGCGGAAATCCGCTGGGATTGGGAGCGGTCGCCGTGGATTCTGGCGGCGGAGAAACCCAGGCGATTCAGGTTCTTCGCCAGGCGCTCGGCGCCGCGCCGGGTGCGCGCGAAAACCAGGCACCGGCCCGACGACTCCTTGGTCAGCAGGGATTGGAGCAGATCCTGCTTGCGTGTGTGGGCGACTTCATAGGCCTGGACGCGGACGTTTTCCGCCGGCTTGAGCGTCGAACCCAGCGCCAAACGAACCGGGCGGCGCAGATAACCGTTCACGATCGGCGCTACCGAGGCTTCGATCGTGGCAGAGAAGCAGAGTGTCTGCCGGTTGCGGGGCAGGGACGACACGATGCGGCGAATCGCCGGCTGAAATCCCATGTCGAGCATGCGATCGGCTTCGTCGAGGACGAGGATTTTTAGATCGCGGAATTGCGCCAGGCCGCGAGCGATAAAATCCTCCAGCCGGCCGGGCGTGGCGACGACTAGACGGGCGCCGCCGCGCAGCGCGGCGATCTGTTTCCCTTCGGTCATGCCGCCGACAGCGAGGGCCGCCGGAGCCAGGCGCTTGTCGCGCAATGCGTCGTATTGGGTGGCCACTTGCATTGCGAGCTCTCGCGTGGGCAGCAGAATCAGCGCGGCGATGCCTTTGCCTTTGTCGGCGAGCAGATGCTCGACAATCGGGATGAGGAAGGCAAGGGTCTTGCCGGTGCCGGTTTGCGCGGTAGCGAGCAGGTCGCTTCCTTGCAGGGCATGCGGAATCGCGGCGGCCTGGACGGGAGTGGGAACGGAGAAGCCGGCCAAGGCGAGGCGCTCCTTTACATAGGTGGAAATCGGTAGTTCTGAAAACGTTTGCATTTAGATCTTTTTTCCTTGTCGCTGGCGGAATCGATCGCGGCGCGCACACGGGCTTCCGGGCGAGCACGGCAATGAGCCTAGCCAGTCAAAATTCGAGTTGAGTTTAAGTTAAAGCGAAGACATCCGGAGGGGATTCCAGGTAGGCATGTTGCTGGCAGCTACAGAACCCAAGTAAATCACTTTTTGCAACCGCGATATCCAACGCAACCGTAGTATACCATAGTTTCCTCCCCGTCAAGTGGCGCATGGCCTGTAAAGGTTCCCGGGGAAAACGGCCGGGATCAGCTGCCGGGCTTCGCGGTGGGTTTCGCAGGGGGTTTCTCCGCGGGCTTGGCTACGGGTTTCGCCGCCGCCGGCTGGCTCCCGTAGGGCTTTTTCATGTATTCGCGGGCCTGATCGAGCGCGCCGGAGGTGTTGTCTTTCGTATCCAGGGCCTTTTGATATTCGTTCAGGGCTCGCTCGCGCTGGCCAATCAGGTCGTAAATTTTCCCCAAATAGATGTGAGACCAGACTTCGATCCATTTGAAGCTCGGGTCGATCTGGCCGTCGAGCGCGTCGCGGAAGGAATTGGCGGCGGCCTGATAGTTCTTCTCGTAGAAAAACGCCTCGCCCATGCGGAACAGCGCCAGGCCGTTCTGGCGCTGGATGTCGAGCGCGCGCTGGTATTGCTGAATCGCCAGGAAGAACTGCCCCTTCTCGGCCAGCGCCACGCCATGAGCGATGAGCGCCTGGACGCGGAGGCCCGGGGTGTCCTTGAGGACGTTGTTGTTCGGGTCGAGAAGGATGCCGTTGGACTTCGGCGCGCCGAACGTATCGATGGTGAATTCGGTGGAGTCGCCGACCACCTGGATGCTCTTCGTCACGGGATTTCCTTCGGTTTCGACGCGCACCTGGATGGGCATATTGAGCGTGGTGAGGTTTTGCTCGATCTTGCCAACGACCTTGAACCCCTTCTGTGTGCGGTAGACCGTGTATTGCAGGTGAAAATCGGGGATGCCGGTTGAGTTCACCCACTGCGAGAAGAAGGCGATGGCGTTCAAACGGGGCCCCTGGGAAGCCGGCTCGCCCGGCGGCGGGGGCAGGGCGGCGATCCTGGCCTGCGCCAGAGTTTCAAAATCGTCGAGCGTGGCCGTCTTCCCCCAATATTTTTGGAGGTATTCGCGAAGCAGGCCGAGGAAGCTGTCCTTGCCGATCGAACTGCGAAGCATATGAAAAACCATCGCGCCCTTGTCGCGGACCACCGACTGATAAGCGGTGGTGTAGGGCTGAAGCTGGTTTGCCTGGGCGATCGGCGCCGCCGATTCGTCCATCAGCGCCCCGATGGCGCAGTCGTTCACGGCCTTGCGCAGCCCGGAATCGCCAAAGGCGTTCTCCTGGAAGAGAACTCCCGAGTATTGCGACAAGCCATCGGAAAGCCACGCGTCGGAGGCAGTGGCGGGCATCACCCGGTCGTTCCACCACTCGTGCGCCGCCAGACCGGCCAGCAACTGGTCGTTCGGCATCTGCGACCATTGGCGCTGATTGACGAGCAGCAATCCGGGGGCCCAGACGCCGGACATCGGCGCAACCGTGGGCAGTTGGACGATCGTGAAGGAATGCTCGGGCAGCGGTCCGAATTCGCCGGAGAAAAAGGCTACGATCTGGGCCAGCCGATTGGCATAGGCCGAAGCCGTCGCCTTGTCGGCCGGGAGGGTATAGACGGAGACGGGAATCCCCCCCTCGCTTTCCGGGCTCAATTCCAGAGCGCCGGCGACGAACGTTCCCACCGGGGCAGGCTGGTCCGAGGTGAAGGTGTAGCGCAGCCATTGGCTTGGGGCTTCGGCCTGCCCCTGCACCTGACCTTGCTGCTCTTGATCCTGACCCTTGCCCGTGCCCTGACTCTGGCCTTGGCTTTGACCCGGGCCCGCCGGCGCAGGGCCCGGCGGCGCGCTGACGGTGTCAGGCGCCCCGCTCGTGCCGGTGCCGACAACGGCAAAATTCCCGGGTACCGTCAGATGAAAAACGGCCGTATAGCGCTGTCCAAAGTAGCTGACGAGCGGAAACCAGCGGGCAGCGCGGAGAAGATAGGCATTGTCCTTGCCGATGTAGGCGAGTTGCACACCAGGTGACGGGCTGTTCTCGTCGTTCGCGAGCGGGCCGGAATATTGGAAATCGAGAGTTACGGTTTGCCCCGCGGTCGCCGTGTCGGGAAGGGTTATCGCCACGTCGAGCGGATGGCCGGAAACCCGCGAGAACGGGACCGGCTTCCCATTCATCTGGATCGAGCTGATTTTCAGATTGGGATTCAGCTCGACCTGAAGGCTGCCGGATGGTTCATCGGCGACGAAATCGGCCTGAACCGTGGCGGTGAGCGTCTGGTTGGCCGGCATGAGCGTGGCATCCACTTCGTAATGGGAAGCGTGAAAGGCAGGCTTGGCTGGCGGTTGCTGGGCGGCGGCTTGGCCGGCCCACATCAGCGCCCCGAGCACCACGAGGCTCCCTAGCGCCCACTGTTTTCGCTTGATCTGGATCAACGAGGTCCCCTTATCCAGCGGTTAAGATATCAGTTTACACCCGTGGTGTTGCCTGGTCTGGCGCGCACCAAAGCAGGCTGGAGATAATTTCGGCGGCCCGGCCGATGGCGCCCAGAGGGCTCGGGCTCGCCAGGCGCGCTCGGACTTCGGCCAGGTCGCTTTTCATGTGCTCGCGTTCCTCCGACCGCTCCAGCAGGCGGCGCGTCTCCCGGGCCACGCGTTCCGGCGTGAACTCCTGCTGGATCAGTTCGGGAACCGCAGGCCGCTCAAGCAGGAGGTTGACCATGCTGAAAAAGGGTGTGTGGACGAGCCGGCGCAGCACAAAGGCCGAAGGGGCCGAAACCCGGTACACCACGACCATCGGCGTGCCGAGCAGGGCGGCTTCGACCGTGGCCGTTCCGCTGGAAACGATGGCGCATTCGGCCGCGGCCAGAGTGTCGTAGGTGGCTCCCTCGACCACTCGAATGTTTGGCGTCGCGGCCAGATACGGCCGGAATTGGCCGGCGGCGAGTCCGGGCGCGGCGGCAAGAATCGCCTGATGGGGCACGCCGGCCGAGACCAGCAGGCCCACGGCCTGGGTCATGGCGGGCAGGTTGTGAGCGAGTTCCTTGCGCCGGCTGCCGGGCAGCATCGCGAGAATGGGCGCGTCCGGATCGAGCGCCTGGCGGCGGCGGAATTCGGCCGGAGACGCGTCCGGGGTGACCCGATCGAACAGGGGATGGCCGATGAATTCGGCCTCGACCCCCGCTTCCCGGTAAAACTTCTCCTCGAACGGGAAAATGACCAGCATCCGCTCGACGATCTCGCGAATACGCCGGACGCGGCCCGAACGCCAGGCCCACGCCTGCGGGCCGATGAAGTAAACAACGCGGATTCCCAAGCGCTTCAGGCGCGCGCCGAGGCGCAGGTTGAAGTCGGGCGAATCGACCAGGATGGCCAGGCGCGGGCGGCGCCGGGCCGCTTCCGCTTCGAGCCGGTTCAGCAGGCGCCAGGCGCGCGGAAGCAGCTCCAGCGCTTCGCTCAGCCCGATGACGGCGATTTCCGACGCGTCCCCGACCAGTTCCACGCCGGCCTGGCTCATCGCTTCGGTCCCCAGGCCGAACATCTTCGCGCCGGTACGCTCGATGACGGCACGGGCCAGGCGGGCGGCGTGCATGGCGCCGGAAGGATCGCCGGAGGAGATCAGGATGCCGGGCGCGGTCACGCCCACGCCCACGGCAGCTCCGGTAGGGGATGGGCGTCAGTCACTGGCGGTAAGCGGTTCGCCCAGGCCGGGACCGGCCGGGATGGACCGGAGTTCCTGGTCGCGATACTGCAGCTGGTAAAGACGGCTGTAGATTCCGCCCAGGGCGAGCAGTTCGCGATGGGTCCCCTGTTCCCGCAGGCGGCTCTTGTGCATCACGAGGATGCGGCTGGCGCGCTGGACCGTGCTCAGGCGATGAGCGATGACGATCGAGGTGCGGCCGCTGAACATCCGCTCGAGGGCCTCGCGAATCAGCAGTTCGGTCTGGGTATCGACGCTCGAAGTGGCCTCGTCGAGGATCAGGATTTCCGGCCGGTGCGCCAGGGCGCGGGCGAAGCTGATGAGCTGGCGCTGGCCCACCGAGAACGTCGCCCCGCGCTCGCTGACCGGCGTGCGAATGCCTTCGGGCAATCCGTCGATCCATCGTCCCAGGCCAACCTCCCGCAGCGCCTTCTCGACGTGGCCGGCATCGATGCCCTCGGTGCCCAGCCTCACATTCGATTCGATCGTGCCGGTGAAAAGGAACGGGTCCTGGAGCACGACGCCGAAGTGGCGGCGCAGGTCGATCGGGTCCATGTCGCGGATGTCGACGCCGTCCAGAAGAATCTCTCCGCGCTGGATTTCGTAGAAGCGCAGCAGGAGCTGGATCAGCGTGGTTTTGCCCGCGCCGGTGTGTCCCACGACGGCGATCATTTCGCCCGGATCGATGCGGAAGGAGATATCGCGCAACACCCAATCCGCGTCGCCGGGAGCGGCCGGGTTGCGATAGGAGAACCAGACGTTGCGAAATTCGATTTCGCCGCGCGGCCGCTCGATGCGCGCCGGCATGGCCGGAGCCAGTTTCGGGGCGGGCTCGTCGAGCAGCTTGAAGATGCGCTCGGAGCTGGCCATGGCGGTCTGGAGAATGTTGAATTTTTCGCTCAAGTCCTGGATGGGCCGGAAGAAGCGCTGCGCGTACTGCATGAAGGCGACCAGAACGCCGATATCGACGGCGCCGGTGAGCACCTGGCCGCCGCCGTACCAGAAAACCATGCCGATGGCGATGTAGGCGAGAAATTCCACCGTCGGGTAGAACAGGGCGAAGGCCATGATGGCCTGCTTGTAGGCCTCCAGATAGGCGCGATTGCGCTCCTCGAACTGCTCGCGCGATTTGCCCTCGCGATTGAAGATCTGCACGACGGTCATGCCGCTGATGTGTTCCTGGAGGAACGCGTTGATGCGGGCAATGGATACGCGAATGCCGCGGTTGGCCTCGCGGACCGAATTCCGGAAAATCCAGGTGACGATGAAAATCAGCGGCATCACCGCGAAGGTCAGCAGGGCCAGCCGCCAGTTGAGCCAGAGCATGACGCCGACAAAGCCAAGCAGCACGAAGGCGTCGTTCAGCATGGAGACAACGCCCGAGGCGAACAGGTTGTTGAGCGCGTCGACGTCCGTCGTGGCGCGGGTAATCAGGCGGCCGACCGGCGTGCGGTCGTAGAAAGAGAACGGGAGGTTTTGCAGGTGGGCGAAAATGTCGCGGCGAAGGTCGTACATCGCCTTCTGCCCCACGGTTTGCATGATGACCACCTGGCCGTAGAGAACGCCCAGGCTGAGCACCATGGACGCCAGATAGGCCAGCGAGATCCAGCCGAGCAGGCGGAGGCCGGCGGCCAGGGCGAGCTTGTGGTGGACCACCGGGTCGATGGCCCAGTCGATGCCGGCATGGAACAGATAGGGCCCGGCGGCTTCGAGTACGGCGACGGCCAGGCTGAGCGCGAGGGCGATGATGACGCGGTCCCGGTACGGGCCGAGGTAGTTCAGCAGGCGGCGCGTCAGCCGGGTGTCGTAGATTTTTCCGAGTTTTTCTTCTTCGTGCCCGCTCATGCCCGTTCCAGTTCTTCCTCGAGCAGTTGTTTGCGATAGAGATCGGCGTAATGGCCGCCGCTCGCCATCAACTTGTCGTGCGTGCCCTCCTCGACGATGCGCCCGCGCTCGAGCACGACGATGCGGTCGGCGCGCCGGACGGTGGAAACGCGGTGGGAAATGATCAGCGTGGTGCGGTGGCGCATGACCCCTTCCAGGCGCTCCAGAATCCGCTCCTCCGTCTCGCTGTCCACGCTGGCGAAGGCGTCGTCGAGGATCAGAATCTTCGGATCGCGAGCCACCGCCCGCGCCAGGGCCGTGCGTTGTTTCTGCCCGCCGGAGAGGGTGATGCCGCGCTCGCCGATGAGGGTCTCGTATTTCTTGGGGAAGTCGTCGACGTCGCCGGCCAGACCGGCCACCTCGGCGGCCCGGACGACGTCGCCCATCGGGGCGCCCGGCACGCCGAGCGAAATGTTTTCCCGCAGCGTGTCGCTGAAGAGGAAGGTTTCCTGGGGCACGAAACCGATCGAGCGGCGCAGCGCGTCAAGCGGCCAGTCCTCGACCGGCCGGCGATCGACGAGCAGGGTGCCTGTCGGTGCTTCCCAAAGCCGGGCGATCAGGGCGGCCAGCGTCGATTTCCCGCTCCCGGTCGCGCCGACAATCGCCGTAACGCTGCCCGCGGGGATATGCAGGTTGATGTTTTCGAGCACCAGCGGCCCCTCGCGCTCTCCGGCGCCGTCGCCGTTGAGCGCCGTGGGATAGCGGAAGCTGAGATGGCGGAATTCGATTTCGCCGCGAACGCCGGCCGGCGCGGCGCCGCTCGCGCGATCGAGGATGCGCGGCTGGGCCCCGAGAATGTAATCGAGGCGGCCCATCGACGCCGCGCCGCGCTGGAAGATGTTGGTGACCCAGCCCAGGGCGATCATGGGCCAGACGAGCTGCGCCATGTAGGCGTAGAAAGCAATCAGGGTCCCCAGGGAAATGCGGTCGAGCATGACCAGGCGGCCGCCCTGCCAGAGCACCAGCAGGAAGGTGGTTCCGATCAGCACCTGCAAGGAGGGCATGAACAGCGCCCAGGTGGAGATCAGCTCGATATTGCGCTTGACGTAGAGGCGGTTCGGCTCGTCGAATGCGGCCATTTCGGCCGGCTCCTGGCTGAAGGCGCGAAGAACGCGCACGCCGGTCAGGTTCTCTTGGACGCGCGCCGAGAGCACGGCCAGCATCGCCTGAATCCGCTCGTAGAGCGTGTGGATCTGCCGCCCGAAGTAGCGGACGGCCAGGACGACCACGGGCACCGGCAAAAATACCCAGAGCGTCAGGGGCGCCGACAGGCGAACCATCAGGAAAACGGCCAGAATCATGGTAACCAGGGTGGTGGCGCTGTACATGAGGCCGGGGCCCAGCACCATCCGCACGGAACTGAGGTCGTTGGTCGCGCGCGACATCAGCTCGCCGGTGCGGTTGCGCACGTAAAATTCGGGATCGAGCAGCAGCAGGCGCGAGAGCAGATCGGCCCGGAGATCGTATTCGATGTCGCGTGAGATCCCGATCAGGATCCACCGGGTCGCGAACAAAAACACGCCCTTGATCGCGATCACGGCGACCAGCAGCAGGCAGCAGAGTATCAGCGTGCGATGATCCGAAGCCTGGTAGAAGGGAGCCAGCCATTGCATCAGCGTCTCGCCCATCCGGCCCAGTTGCGCCATCGGCTCGCTGTGTCCCGAGAGCGAATCGATGATCGCGCCGATATAGAGCGGGGGCAGGGCGCCGGCAATGCCCATCAGCACGAGCGCCAGAACCCCTCCGGTCATGCCGCCCTTGTAGCGGCCCAGGTAAGGAACCAGTTTTAACAGGCTGCGCCACGCCTCTTGACGGCTTGCGGCGGGTGGCGCGGAAACGGCTTGTGCGGTGGAGCTCATCGTTTCAGCAGGAACGACGGAACGCCTCCCGGATTGGCGGCTTCCATCAGGAAGCTTCCGGATTGGCGGTCGAACGACTGGTAACGCCCGGTACCGGGATTCCAGCGCACCTCGATCGTTGCCGGATCGGGTCCGGAGGCTTGCCGCATCGGCGTGAAGAACATCGCCAGACCCTGCTTGCCTCGATCGTACTGCAATCGCCATGCGCTTACCGAGCCCGGGGACCCTGCAGGGAGAAACCCCTCTTCGTTCTTCAGATGATCGTCGGCGAGAAAAATCTCATGCCAGTTTTCATTCTCTTTTTCCAGGACGGCGGCGCGTGAAACCAGCAGGCTACCCGGCGCTTTGCCCTGTGTTTGGGGAAGGCGGTTCACTATGAGCAATTGGATGTGCCCATCATGCGCGAGGTCGCCGGAAAGGATCACTTCACTGCCGTCTCCCAGCGCGCGCCTGGCTGTCGATTCGTATTGGGCCCGGGTCGCCGACGCGGACCCGGCGGCCGGGGGATCGGTTGGCCCGCCCGGCGTCTGGCTGCAGGCCGCCGTAAACAGGAGAACGCCGAGCGACACAAGGGTTCCCGTCCACGCCAACCGGTTTTTCCATTTCCTGATGTCCATCGCCCTTTTCCCGATTCGCCGGGCCCGGTTACCGCCCGGCCAGAATCGACTCCAGCCGGGCCTCGAAGTTTTCTTCGCCTTCCGACCAAAGCCGCCAACGGTCGAGCGGAAGGGTTCGGTCGATCTGCTCGACCCAGCCGATAAGTTTGCGAATATTGTCCTGCGTCTTCTGGCGGTAATCGCTCAAGCTGCCGGGCCGGCTCATCCGGCCCAGAAATTCCGATTCGACCGGATCTCCCGGGGCGATCTCGATGGTTGCCTCGCCGAGCAGGCCGGCATGGCCGGTGAAGAGGTGCTCAAAACCGGCGTAAATCCAGAAATGCCCCAGTTCTCTCCACGCCTCGTCGTCATATTGCTCGCCCAGGCAGAGGATTTCGAGCATTTGCGGTCCCAGCTGCCACTGGTCGGCGGCCAGATCGTAAGTCCACAGGTCCCAATCGGCCTGCACTTCGTAGCAGCAGTCGGCATGCGGAAATTCCTGCGCCAGTTCGACCACGCCGGCGGCTCCGACCATGCCCGCCCGCAGATCCCGCTCGATCAGCGGCGACTCATCCGGCCCCACGGCGCGAACCGCAAGCGAGGAGAACCCGGGGCGGCTGGCGGAAAGTGGAACGGTTTCAAGCAGCTTCCCGAGATGGTCGAGCATGACCGTTTCAGCGAAGTCCTTGCACCACAGGCTCAGGTAGGCGCGATTCGACACTGGTTCATTATAGCGAGGAGGCTGCCAGCCGGAGAAACCGGCCGTGAATCTTAGCGAATTTTCTCGCGCGCGGGATCGTGCTCGAGTTCGGCGAGGGTTTCCTTGAAAACCCCAAACCCCTTCTCGTTGCCCCGGGCGAGACCTTCTTCGACCGCGCGGCGCAGGCTTTCGAGGCGCGCTTCGTGGCTGGTCTGGAGCATGCGGAAGGCCTCGACCAGGGATTGCTGCACCGCGGCGAGCGACTCGCGCGACTCGGTCCGCGCGCGGCGCAGGTCTTCCTCGATGCTTTCGTGCAAGGTGTCGAGCGACGCGGCGAGCTGGTTCTGCACCTGGGACAGACGCTCCTCGATGGCCGACCGGAGCGCGGGGTTCATGTCCCCGGTTTCCCCCTTGGCTCCGAGGCGGCGATCGAGCCACTGGGCCAGGGAGTCGAATGTTCCGCGCAGCTCGGTGGCAAAACCGGCCAGTTTTTCATCCACTTTGCCGCGCGTTTCCTCGCGCAATTCGTTCACCGAGCCCGTCAGGGTCTGGCTGCCGCTTTGCACCGCCGCGGCCAGCATGGAAGAAAGGCTTTGCTGGAGGGTGTCGATCTTGGTGTTCATGGCGTAGAGCGGAGGCGCCAGCGTGTGCGAGACCGCCTCCGGCGCGCCGCCCGGATTATCCATTTGAAAAACACGCACGGCAACGATGACGGCCACCGCGGCCGCCACGGCCGAAAAAATCAGGATGAGGGTGAGCAACCCGTGCCTCCCAGAGGACCCCGCCTGAAACTAACATGGGCCGGCAGACGGTTTAAAGGTCTTAATTATAACGATAATGACTCTTGCGAGGAGTTCATAATTCGCGCCTACCCTCCATCGCCTTGAGCATCGTCACCTCGTCGGTGTATTCCAGATCCGATCCGACCGGAATTCCCGTCGCAATGCGGGTGACTCGCACGCCAAGCGGCTTGAGCAGCTTCGAGAGGTACATCGCCGTGGCTTCGCCTTCCACCGTGGGGTTGGTCGCCACAATGATCTCCTCCACGGCGCCGCCCTTGAGCCGTTCCAGCAGGCTCTTGATGTTGAGCTTCTCGGGGCCGATACCCCCCAGTGGCGATAGCGCCCCGCCCAGAACGTGATACAGGCCGGCGTATTGCCGCGTCTTTTCGATGGCCAGAATATTGGTCGCTTCCTCGACCACGCAGATCGTTTTGCGGTTTCGGCCGGGACCGGAGCAGTAGAGGCAGGGATCGACGTCGGTGAGGTTGCCGCAGAGCGAGCATTGGCGGATCGTCTCCCGCGCCGAACGGATCGCATCGGCCAGCGCCAGGGCTGTTTCCCGGTCCGTGCGCAGCAGATAAAAGGCGAGACGCTGGGCGGTTTTCTGGCCGATGCCCGGCAGGCGCTTCAATTCGTCGATGAGCCGGGAGACGGGCGCGGCGAAATCAGGCATGGAGCGCTCGGCGGGAAGCGGGGCCGGAACTCAAAACAGTCCTGGGATCTTCAAAAGGTTGTTGACGCCGGGAATGCCGCCGGCAAGGTTTTTCATCTGGTCGGAAAGCGCTTCGTCGACGCGGCGGCTGGCCTCATTGACGGCCGAGCGGACCAGTTCCTGCAGCATCTCCTGATCCTTGGACGCGAAAACCTCGGGCTCAATTTTGACCTCGGTGACGGTTTTCTGGCCGTTCATCTTCACCGTCACCATGCCCCCGCCAGCCGATGCCTCCACCTGCACCGCATCGATTTGTCGTTGGAGGGTTTCCTGCATTTGGCGGAACTGCGTGAGCATCTGCTGCAGCGATTTTACTTCCATTTCTCAGCTCCCGCCGGCGGGCTTGATCCCCGAAATGCGCCCGCCAAAACGTTCGAGCACCGCCTGCACAGCCGGGTCCCGTTCGAACCGCGCTCGTAACCCACCGTCGCCCGCTTTCGCGCCGGAAATTTTCCTCGCCGTTTTTGCCGGCGGCGCTGGGGTTGAGCGGCTGAGGCCCAGTTTAGCACAGACACGAAGGGGCTGCCCCAGTACGCGGGTGGAGATCGCGTGGAGCTTTTCGCTCGCCTCGCGCCTTTGCACCATTTCCGCTTGAAAAGTGTCCTCCGCCGGAAAATAGAGCCGCAACTCGCCCGAAGCGAGCTCCCACTTTGTGGCACGGTCGAGCAGTGAATCGAGAAGTTTATTCTGGGGCCCTTCCCGAACCGCAGTCCGGATCGCCCGTACCTGCGACGGTTCGATTCCGACGGCTTCCGGATCCGTGCCGGCGTCGGCGCCAGCTCCAGAGGAAGATTCCTCGTCCTCCGGCTCCGGTGAAGGCTCTGCCGGAGCGGGCGCTGCCTTCGCCGTTTCCGCCGGGCGTTCGCGGGCCGGCGTAGCCGGGATAGGCATTGCTGGGATGGGTACGGCGGGGGGTGGCGCGGCGATCGAGTCGCGCGACGGCGAGATGCCTGGCGCGGTTGAAGGGCCGCGCGACGGCGCACGAGGCGAAGCCGCCTGTGGCGTCGACCCCGAAGACGGCGCCGGCGACCCCTCGCCGCGCAATTCGGCAAGCAGTTCTTCGAGTGGCCCCAGGCGGACGGCATTCACCATTCGAAGCAGGCCCATTTCCATATGGATGCGCGGATCGGGATGGCGCCGCAGGTCGGCCTGCGTTCCCAGGAGGACCTGAAAGAAGCGGGTCAGGTCCTCTTCGCTGAACCGCTCGGCCTGTTGTTGCAGGCGCGGCCGCTCGGAGGCCGGCGCGGCCACCATCGGTGAATCGGCGCCCGCGACCCGCACGACGAGCAGGTTGCGGACGTGACGGATCGCTTCCCGGCAGAAGGAATCCAAATTCTGGCCGCTGGAAATGATCCGGTCCACGAGGGCGAGCGCGCGCTCGGCCGACGACGTGGAGATGGCCTCCACCATTTCGTCGAGCGCCTCTTCGCTCACCACGCCAAGCAGCTCGCGCACCTCGCGGTCGCTGATCGTCTTGTCGCAATAGGCGAGCGCCTGTTCGAGGAGCGAGAGCCCGTCGCGCAGGCTGCCATCGGCCGCGCGCGCCAGTACGGCCACCGCGCCCGGCTCGATTTCGAGGCCCTCGGCGCGCGTCACGCGCTCGAGGGCTTCGGCGATCTCACCAAAGGAAAGGGAACGGAAATGGAAATGCTGCGCTCGCGAACGGATCGTTTCCGGAAGGCTTTCCGGCGCGGTGGTCGCCAGAATGAAGATCACCCGTTCGGGCGGTTCCTCAAGCGTCTTGAGCAGCGCGTTCGAGGCCTCTTCGGTGAGTTGATGGGCTTCGTCGAGGATTACGACCTTGTAGCGGCCCGTGGCCGGGGCGTAACGCACCATCTCGCGCAGCTCGCGAATCTGGTCGATTCCCCGGTTCGACGCCGCGTCGATTTCCATCACGTCGAGCGATGTGGCTGCCGCAATTTCCCGGCACCGGTCGCACTGATTGCAAGGTTCGGCCGCCGGCCCATGCTCGCAATTGAGCGCCTTGGCCAGGACGCGGGCCGTGGTCGTCTTGCCGACGCCGCGGATACCGGAAAAAATGTAGGCGTGCGCCACGCGGCCGGCGCGGATGGCGTTCTGCAAGGTGCGCGTTACATGCTCCTGGCCGGCAATTTCCGCAAATGTCTGCGGCCGCCACTTCCGCGCGATCACTTGATAGCTCATGGAGTCGGGAACCACCCTGCGGCAAGATGGAGGAACTTCGGGACATCCACGGCACACGGTCCTGGCCCGCGACCGTTGCTCCCTTCCGGGCCTGGCGGAATTAGCGGGGAACCGTTGCGTGGAGCCCGAAGTCCCACGTTCGAGAACCTTTCGATTTCGAAAAGCGAGTCTAGCATAGCCCCCGCCGGCCGAGAAATAACCTCCCGAACATCCAAGGCCCGCATTCGGTTCCCGGGACTGGCCGCCGTCCTTGTGGATCGATTGGATCGGTGAGTTGCGGCCCTGGAACCGCCCGGCACCAAGCTCATCCGCCTGCAGCCCTCGATGCGGTATGCTGGCAAGCGAAATCCTCCCGAGTCCGCAGCGCCACACTCGCCCCCTTAAGGGCAGGAGGAAGTCATGAGGCGGACTCTATCTATAGTCCCCGTGGCATTGCTGGCGATTGGCTTGATTGCCTATCCCCCCGCCCCGGTGCATCCACTATCCAGGTGCTGCGCGGTACCGAAATGCACATGGTGCTCCTAACCGGAATCAGCACCAACGTCAACCGTGACGGCGACCCGTTTGAAGCCATGCTCACCGCTCCGGTCTTTCTGGGAAACCAACTGCTCTTGCCCGCGGGCACCCATGTTCAAGGCATTATTTCGCGCGTCTACCCGCCAAAGCGATTCAATCTGTTCCGAGGCCAAGCGGCCATGGTGCTCGAGTTCAAGTCGATCGAGTTGAACAACGTTCAGATTCCATGCCAGATGAGCATTCTTTCAATCGAGAAGAGCAACCAGGACCCCAGCCGCCGGAAGGACCTTACTACCGAGGAAGGCTCGATCGTGCAGGAAAGGCCCGATATCAAGGGCGACTTGAAAACGGCTGCTTTGGCGACAGGCGGCGAATCGGTCGTGGGGATGATTTTCAGCCACCTGGTTCGCGGTTTGGCGCTTGGCGCAGCGGGCGGAGCGGCCTATGTCCTCATTCGCAAGGGTAAGGACGTGCGGTTGCCGGCGGAAACGCTCTTCCGCGTCCGTTTGGATACCACGGTGACGTTTCCGGCTTCGCTGATCCAGACTTCGCAGCAGCAGGCCATGGCGTCGGTACAGTAAGTTTCTTTACAGATTAAACGGCATGTGACGGCAGGATGGATGCGCCGCGCAGATCGGCCGTGCAGATCGGTTTCATCCGGGCCGGTAACGGGTATGCCGGCGGTTCTCCTGCGCCCTGGCGTATCCCGGTTTCAGATGCCGGTATGACCTGGCTTCTGGCCACCCTCACGTTTGAAATAGCGGTAGAGACTCGTACGCCCGATGCCTAGAATTTGCGCCGCGCGCACACGATTGCCCGCGCAGAACTCGAGGACACGGGCGATGTGTTGCCGCTTCACCTCTTCGAGGGCTACCGGTCGCCAATGCTCGTCCAGATCCAGGGCGGCCGCGTGGGGGTGTTGCAGGTGCGTTGGCAAGTCGACCACGTCGATGAAGTTCGATTCAACAGTCAGGCAGGTGCTGGAAACCACGTTTTCCAGTTCCCGAACGTTTCCCGGCCAATGGTAGCGAAGTAGCACGGCCTGTGCCGCCCGCGTCAGCCCTCGAACGTTCTTCCCATACGCTTGGTTGTATTTCTTCAAAAAGAACTGAACCAGAAGCGGAATGTCCTCGATCCGTTCCGCCAGGCTTGGGACTCGGACTTCCAACGTGGAGAGCCTGTAGAAGAGGTCTTCGCGGAAGTGGCCGTTCATCACCTCGGCCCGCAGGTCACGGTTGGTAGCCGCTACCAGGCGCACATCCACCTTCTTCACTTCCGGCGAGCCCACACGCTGAATCTCCCGATTTTCGATCACCCGAAGCAGCTTCGACTGCATCCCCAGGGACATTTCCCCGATTTCATCCAGGAACACGGTCCCGCCGTTGGCGTATTCGAACAGGCCCGGCCGGGTGTCGGTCGCGCCGGTGAACGCCCCGCGCATATGACCGAATAACTGGCTCTCGAGCAGCGTATCGACCAGCGCCGAGCAGTTGCACACGGCAAAGCGCTGCGTCGCCACCGGGCTCAGCTTGTGCAGGGCCCAGGCCACCAGTTCCTTGCCGCTGCCCGTGGGGCCGACGACCAGCACGTTTGTGAAATGACGGGCAATCTTCTGCACCCGTTCGAACACATCGACAATCGCCGGACTGCGCCCGACGATCCCGTGAAATTCCAGATGGGAAAGCAGCCGGTCTTCGAGATCCCGGATGTTGGACCGGCGCCCAAATTCGTCCCGCAGATGCTCCAGCGTACGCTCCAGACGGGGCCAGTCGATTGGTTTCTGCAGGAAATCGTAGGCACCCTGCTTCACCGCTTCGATGGCTTTCTCCATCGGGATTTCGTTCCCGATCAGAATGACGTAGACGCCCGGATCGGCATCGAGGGCCTGCCGGAGGAATTCGAGGCCGTCGATTTCGCCCATATCCATCTCGGCGAGAACAACCCGATGCTGACCGCTTCGAATTCGTTCCAGCGCCAGTTGCGGGTTTGTCGTCGTGAAGATCGGGTAGCCGAGCCGTTCGAGGTTGTCGCCGATAGATTCAGCATACTGGGGATCGGAACCAAGTATGCATAGGGATAGAGTTCGAGTGGGTGACAGAACCGGTCGGTCTTCAGTGAGAATTGGCATTGAACATTCAATGGCATGCCATGTTCCAAAATAGAAAACGTGTTGCGAAGCAACCCATTCACTTGTCGTTCCGAAACACTATAATCTCATGTGTGTAAACCACTTAGGGCATATTGGCGCAATCATTCTGACGGGGAGGATATGCGGCTTTTCCGTTGCACGTTAGGCGTGGTTGCGTGTGCCGCTCTGAAACATTTAGTTTCAAAGATGAACTGTTTCCATCTGTGCTTAGAGGAGTTCGATGGTATCCGGCGCTGCTGTTTCGCTGTCACTTGGCCGGCGGTGTCGGAGCTTACGCAGGCTCACACGGTTTACCCCATCCCTTTCGCTGGGGCTTACCTCGGTAACCCGGTAGGCGACCCGAAGGACGGGGAAGGTAATGCGGGACTCCATCAGGCGCAGGAACACGATCAGACCCTCGCGCAGGGAATGCTTCAGGTGGACGACTCGCTCTCCCGCCTGCGTGAGCTCGAGACTGACCTTTTCAACGAAGAAGGACTCGGCTACATCCCAGCCGGAAACTTCCACCCTGTAATTGGACTCTACTCGGTCCGCATCCATCTTGATTACCCACCGGAACGCTAGCAGCCCAGATACCAAAGCAGGTTGGTCATTTCAGTAAATTACCAATAGACGAAAAAGGGCATGTCCTCTCATGAAACAACTGTGGTGAAATGGCCAGTCTTCGCGAATTCTTTTTGCATATCGCCGGTTGTTTTGCCATTTCGGCGCGTTACGCATGCCTGCTTATGAATCCCGAAACGGTCCGTGCGTGATCCCCCCCACCGGAAAATTCGTTCAGCATGAGTTTGATGCCCGCTTCCGTTACAGACGATCCCGCACTGTTACATGTGCGAATAAGGCGCACGCAACATTCAACACTCGCATGCGGCAGGGAACCTTCATCCGATTCGGGTCAGCTTTCTTTTGCCATAGACATTAGAAAAGAGGAGAAAATGCGAGGCTTGGCGGGCCAAACGGCCCTTCCTTCTGCCATCGTCCAATCCAGGCTCTCGGGAAGGCTAACCGCGATTTCGTTCCGAGCGCCGCGCGGCTTAAATCAAGTTTGCGGCGATCTCTTGCGGTGACATTCCCAACGCTTCGATGCGAAAAAGGTCGGCGATTATCTTTGGCACCGGGGCCATGTCCAAACGAACCGCAATCATCGGCACCTGCCGCTCCACAGCCATCGACACCGCCGACGGGAGTTCCCGCTCGACCCAGGGCGCCCCGAGGCAGGCTCAGGACCAAAACAGGATGAAATGTGTTATTTGTTCCAGGCCACGGCTCGCCTGGGGGAGCGAAGAATCGATGGGAGCCGGATATTCAGCATCCAGCCACACTTGCTTTCCAAAAAAGCGCAGCGCCTCGCCCATGCGAACCACCAACTGCTTGTTGACCGATCGGCCCGAAAGGAGAAACGAAAGCGGCAAGGCAATCGGGGAAGACGCTCGGGCGCTATTCCGTTCGGCGTCCGCAACCAACAGCTCGGCCAAATTGGCCAGCCACCGGGTGTTTGCGGGGAACTGCGCAAGCCAGTCGTCAGCGGAGATCTCGCCCGCGATGAGAACAACATAGCCCGACCCGCACTACCCGGCAGAGGCGAAAACCCACGGCGCTTTTTCCGCCTCCGACCCATTTTGCAATCCAGCTGTTCCGGATACCTGAGTAGGGCCCGCAGCCACGATCTGTTCCCAGCTCTCGAGCCTGGCCGGATTGCGAACCGCTATCTGCGATATTCCCGATAGAGCAGGCTTCAGCCATTCCGAAACCGTCATGCCTTGAGCGTGACAAATGATTTGACGATCACTTTCGGGGGGAATGCCATTTTCGGCGCGCGCATCCCTGCCATCAGCCGGTAATCCCGCGCGAACCCTCAGAAATCGCCAGGCCTGGCTGTAAAAAGAGCGATGGCGGCATACTTCAGGTATCCCACAATCGGCTACGATCAGCACGCTGCCGCGTTCAACCAGACTTTCCAACAGCGGCCAATGCATTTTCCAGGTTCCCGATTGTCGGCGAAGAGTCCGCCTTCCATGCAGATGAGGTTTGGGCCGAGGTCCCGCACGTACCCTTCGGAAAGCACCGCTCGGTCCAGCCCCTTGCGTGCCTCACCCGTCTTCCCGGCAGGAAGCACGCGCTGACCGACCAGGGTCGCGCTTGAACGTGCGCGAAACTCTTCCCAAAGTCTGCACCCCGAAAGGTCGTCGCGGCGGTCAGCAGCCGGAAGGCTGTGTAAATACAAAGTTCTCAGAAGCATTCTGGCGGAAGGGGGAAGGGCAGGCTAACACCACCGCCCACAGGGCGCAACAACGTCTCGCGTTCCTGTTTATCGGGAAATTAACCGTCGCGGCATACGAATGCGCACAATCCGGAAAAAACGGCGGCAGGCGCACAGGGCCACTTTCTTACCATGTGCTTCGATCCGTTTTGGGAGCCCGGTATTCAGGTGCTGGTTCCGGGGCCTGGACTCGAACCAGGATAACCAGATCCAAAGTCTGGTGGCCTACCGATTAGCCGACCCCGGAATATCAACTAAAGCTATTGGAAAGAGCTGATTATGGCGGAGACACTGCCGTGGGGCGGGCGGTGGTGCCGGTTACGGTGCCGGTAGGACGCCGCCAATCGCCGGCGGCGATCTTCTCGATCGCCTCGCGCGTGTGTGCCTCGGATAGATGCGCGTAACGCAGCGTCATGAGTAGCGTCTTGTGCCCCATCAGTTCCTGCACCGTTCGCAGATCGACCCCCGCCATCACCAAACGGGAAGCAAACGTATGCCGCAGGTCATGATAGCGGAAATCATGGATTCCCGCCGCCTGAACCGCACGATCGAACCAGCGGCGCCCTCGCGGCCCGCAGACGCGCGGGCCGTGGTCCTGGTCGCGGAGCAGCCCCAGGGCGCGCCTCGCGGCCGAATTGATCGGTAGCCAGCGCTTCTCGCCGTGTTTGGAGCGGGGAATCGTGATCAGCCCTCGCTCGAGATCGATATCCTGCCAGCGG
>Ga0307373_10003732_pt1 | contig 26232 bp, 27 predicted proteins | sample OX2MG_FD_202534 | JGI IMG/M metagenome (GOLD analysis project Ga0307373, IMG submission 202534) | Soil microbial communities from Risofladan, Vaasa, Finland - OX-2 | ecosystem: Environmental > Terrestrial > Soil > Coastal area > Acid sulfate soil | place: Finland: Risofladan, Vaasa | collected...
ACCTGATGTGGCGATATTTCGAACTCCTGAGTTTTCGTCCGATGAACGAGATCAGGAAATACAAGCATGAGATTGCAGAAGGCGCCAACCCGCGCGACATCAAGTTCCGGCTGGCGGAAGAGATCGTAGCGCGTTTCCATAGCGTCGTCGCCGCGCGTGCCGCACAGGTGGAGTTCGTGGCGCGATTCCAGAAGGGGGCATTGCCGGAAGCTATACCGGAACACGAAATTTTTGCCACTGACGGACACATGCCACTGACGGTGCTGTTAAAGCAATGCCGGCTGGTAGCCAGTGCCTCCGAAGCCAATCGCCTGCTGGAACAGGGCGGGGTGCGCGTGGACGGTGAGAAAGTTTCCGAGCGTGGTCTGAGACTCGCCGCTGACAAGTCCTACGTGCTGCAGGTGGGCAAGCGCAAGTTCGCACGTGTACATTTACGGCGCGCGTCGAAATAATTCACATATCCAGGCGAATTCAGCTCAGCGGTTGTTCCCGCAAAGTGGTGCACGCCAGCCATTTTTCCCCTTCGATCACCGGTTCACCCGTGTGTAATGTCATGGGATCGGTTTGACCGGCAGGCGTCAGGTTGGAATGACACACTGCCATGCGCGAGCGGCCGGCGATCTTTAATTTGAGTTTAAGATAATGGGTTTCGCCGCCGACTTCCGGCGCGCGCAGGTATACCAGGAAGTATGCTATACGCTGACCCGACTTATCGCCGATGTGGCGGTTATATTCAAGTCGGGCCGTATCGAAATAATCCACATGCGGCGCATAGCGGTCAGAGCGCTGGTAGCGCAATACCGACAAAGGTTCCACATGCTCCGTGGGCAACCCAAAGGCTGCCGCGATACGCCGTTCCAGATTGCGAATCACCGCGTCACAAAACGACATGTGGAAGGTGGCGGAATGGCCCGTGAAGGCAGTCTGTTCCTGAGATAATTGGTCGCGAGTGCTTTCACGCGCGGGGTGCATGTTCAGGACTGCCGGCGCCATGAGATGTGCGACCTCGGTCTTGGAGATGAATTCCGCCACCGTGAAGATTCTCGGTTCCGCATTGATCACTGTCGGCGGATCGGGGTGGTGCAAGACAGAGGCATCTACGGACGCAACCAGCGCCTGTGGCAGGCGTTTTGATGCCTCGATTGCAAAGCCCGCCACCGCCAGTGCGGCGAAATTTTCATCCACAATCTGGCGGTAGGTTTCGATGGACGTCATGGCACCGGGTGTACGGCCAAGCGTCTGTTGCAATGCGGCAAAATTAGCTTCAATGATTGCGCCGAGCTCACCTACCTGGATGCGCTCCGTTGCGGAGAGCTGTGCGGCCATTAATTCCAGTTCCGTTTTTGCGGTCGGATAATCCAATCTTGCGGCATTGGTCATCCAGGCACTGGCATGTACCAGGTTTCGGGGCGCACCCCAACCCGCGGCGTATCGCAAGCCCAGATTGAAATAGGCGCGGCCTTCACCCTGGGCGGCAGCTTGCAGATACAGAGTGGTGGCGGCAGCGTGGTCCGCGGGCGTACCCAGACCTTGCGCATGCATGTAAGCGAGATTGCATTGGGCCATGGCATAACCCTGGGCGGCGGTGCGTGCATACCATTGGAATGCACGCACATCGTTTTGCGGCACGCCGCGATCAAGCATATAAAGATCGGCGAGCCGATCCTGCGCTACCGGATGACCCTGCTCGGCGGCGCGCCGGTACCAGGCCGCGGCTTTGATCAACAATTCCAGCCCTGGTGCGAATTCCGCGGAGCCGTAAGAGTGCGTGGTAACCAGCGCCTCGCCCTGCTGATGCCAGGATTCAGGAGTGTTCATGGGCGTCTCCAGTCTAGCAAAAGCGCCCGGTACACCGCTTCCGCGGCAGCCGCGAGCAGCATTAATGACTATAATTAGCGCCGGTCTGTTCTCTGTACTGCCCTGCACTATAAGCAGAATTCACCGCAAAGGAACCTCAATGAGCCTGTGGCAGGACTTCCTCATCAACGACCGCCGCGTCATCCAGAAGTGGACGCACTATTTCCCGATCTATGAGCGGCATTTTTCAGGCTGGCGCAACAAGAGCCTGACGTTCCTGGAGATCGGCGTTTCGCGGGGCGGATCGTTGCAGATGTGGCAGCGCTACTTCGGCCCCATGGCGAAAATCGTCGGGATCGACATCAAGCAGCGCTGCAAGCAGTACGAAGAGCCCGGCATTTTCGTGCGCATTGGTGACCAGAGCGACGTCAAGTTCCTGCAGAGTCTGATCGACGAGTTCGGCGCGCCAGACGTGGTGCTGGATGACGGCAGCCATTTCATGCAGTATGTTTACCAGACCTTCAATTTCCTCTATCCCAGGATGCCCAAGAACGGCGTGTACATGGTCGAAGACTTGCATACCGCTTACTGGGAGGAGTTCGGCGGCAATATCGATGATCCAAACACCTTCGTCAACCGCTCGAAGCGCTTCATAGACAGCCTCAACGCGGAACATAGCCGCGGAGCGGTGCCGCCGGACTACATCACCCGTGAGACTTTCGGCATGTGCTTCTACGACAGCATCGTATGCTTCGAGAAAGGTGACGTGTATCGCAAAGAGAATACCAAAACCGGTCATCGCTCTACCATCAAGAAGGCCGGAGACCGTATCAAAAAGCTCGTGAATAAATGAGCAGGCACATCCCGTGACCTCTTTGTCCAAGAAGCATGTCCTGCTGGGCGTTACCGGCGGCATCGCGGTGTACAAATGCCCGGATTTGGTGCGGCGTCTGCGGGAAATGGGCGCCGAAGTGCAGGTGGTCATGACTCAGGGCGCGCAGCGCTTTGTGGCGCCGCTGACATTTCAGGCGCTGTCCGGCCATAGCGTGCGCACGGAACTCTGGGACATGCAGGCCGAACACGCCATGGGACACATCGAGTTGGCGCGCTGGGCGGATATGGTGCTGGTGGCGCCGGCCACCGCCGGTTTCATGGCGCGCCTCGCCCACGGCCATGCTGATGACCTGCTGACCACGCTGTGTTTAGCCACGGAAGCACCACTCGTTATTGCACCGGCCATGAACTGGGTCATGTGGGAGAGCTCGGCCACCCAGGAAAACGTCCAGCGGCTTGCTATCCGCGGGGTGCGATTGTTGGGTCCGGTATCGGGTGAACTGGCGGAAGGCGAGATAGGCATGGGCCGCATGCTGGAACCGGCGGAAATCGTCGCTGCCTTGAAAGGCGGGAGCAGTGTGCCGCTCAAGGGCCTGCGTGTATTGGTGACCGCCGGACCCACGCGTGAACCCATTGACCCGGTGCGCTACGTGAGCAACCGCAGTTCAGGCAAGATGGGGTTTGCGGTGGCGCGCGCCGCCGCGGAAGCCGGCGCCGAAGTCACATTGGTGAGCGGATCGGTACAGCTCGCGACGCCCAGGGATGTGCGTCGTGTGGACGTGGAAACTGCGGCACAGATGCACGCGGCGGTCATGCGTGAAGTGGCGAACACCGAAATTTTCATCGCCGCCGCGGCGGTGGCTGATTACGCGCCAGTGGCAGCGGCCCGGGAGAAAATCAAGAAGCGCGGTGACATCCTGGAACTGAAGCTGGCAAAAACACCGGATATTCTGGCGGAAGTGGCCGCGCGGGTACCGCGGCCATTTACCGTGGGATTCGCAGCGGAGACGCAACAGCTCGAAACCCATGCACGCGCCAAATTGACGAACAAGCGTCTGGATATGATTGCCGCCAACTGGGTGGGCCGCGGCCGCGGTTTTGACCGCAATGACAATGTGCTTTCTGTCTATTGGAAAGATGGCACTGCAGAGCTGGGCGCCGGGCAAAAACTCGAGTTGGCGCGGCAGCTAATCCAGCTTATCGCTGAGCACTATCCAGGTCATTCCTGAATTCATCAACAAGCCAAGTCTATCAATCTACCGGCTGTCTGGAATGGGTTTTATGCACACTATAAAAGTGAAGATTCTGGATGCGCGTATCGGCAAGGAATATCCGCTGCCCGAATATGCCACTGCGGGTTCCGCCGGCCTGGACTTGCGCGCCTGTCTCAAAGAGCCACAGACCCTGCAACCCGGCGACGCCGTGCTGATTCCTTCCGGCATTGCCATCCATATTGAGGATACCGGTTACGCCGCCATGCTGTTGCCGCGTTCCGGGCTCGGCCACAAACACGGCATCGTGCTGGGCAATCTCGTGGGGCTGATTGATTCAGATTATCAGGGGGAAGTCATGGTCTCCTGCTGGAACCGCGGCCGCAGCGACTTTACCATCCAGCCGGGGGAGCGCATCGCGCAGATGGTTATCGTACCGGTAGTGCGTGCAAAGTTCGATATCGTGGCTGAGTTCAACGAGAGCGCGCGTGGTACCGGTGGTTTTGGTCATTCCGGTCGCGCGTAGAAACAGGATTGTCGCTGTGCCGGCGCGTTCGCCGGGATGGCTGTGAATGTACGCTGAAGCTCAACTGCTGCCGTTGGAGGGATTCTGCCCGGTCAGTTGCTGATAACGCTTGATATACGCGGTGTAGCGATTATGAACGGCCTGTTTCTCCTGTTGCTGCTTGAGCAACAATTGCTGATCCGTGGCCAACTGATCTTGAGTGTCGTCCAGGTTCTTCTTCAGGGAAGCAGGCAGCGCTTTGTGGGCATGGGTCAGTTGTGATGCCTGCCGTTGATAGCTTGCCAGCGTGCTCTGCAAACCACTGATGGAACCATCGATCACCCTGATCTGCGAATCTATGGCGGCGAGCCGGCTGTCGCGGTCACGCTCGATATCCGCGACCGAGGTGTAGGTATCCAGCAGCATCTGGTCATTGTCCCGTTGTTGCTGTTCCTGTTTGGCTTTGGCTGCTGCCTCAGCCTTGGCTTGTTTATCCTTGGCAATTTCTTCTGCGGTTTTGGGGGCAGCAACCGTCTGTACGGTGACCCCTTCGCTGTTGAGCACTTCCAGCTGCTGGTTGGCATATTCGGGCGGCACGCTGCTGCCGTAATGCACGATGCCGCTCTTATCCACCCATTTGTAGAGTTTCGGGGTTTTTTGTTGTGCAAGCGCTCCCGCCATGAAGGTCGCGGCGAGAATCGCTGCCAGCACGAGTGAAAATGGTCGTAGTTTCATGTGGTTGATGCAAAGCGTGTCGGGAACATTTGAGTTCAAAGTATAGCATCGCCTGCGGATGAGCCTCTAACAGGTTGTTGAGAAACAACCTGTTAGTCGGATACAGGGAGGTATCCGCATTTTTCAATCAGTCCAACTGATTGAAAAATGGAGAAAACCGGAAATCGCATTTTCGGTTTTCGAGTTGAAAAAGTGCCACGGATGGCCTTTTCAACATCTTGCTAAGATTCAGGCGCCATACTGCCGGCGGTATTTCTGCAGCTGGGCGAGGGCGGCGGCCATGTCCGTGCGGCCTTGCAGCCAACCGATGATGTCCTCAAGCCGCACGATACTGGCCACTTCAATGGCTTCGGTGTCACGCAGCTCAGCGATGGCGGATTTCTCCCCCTGGCCGCGCTCCTGGCGGTCGAGTGCGATCACCAGACCCGCCGGTCGCGCACCGGCGGCGCGGATCATGGACAGCGATTCGCGCATGGCGGTGCCGGCGGTGATCACGTCATCCACAATCAACACCCGGCCCTGCAGCGGCGCGCCCACCAACTGGCCGCCTTCACCGTGATCCTTAGTCTCCTTGCGGTTGAAGCTCCAGGGCAAGTCGCGACCGTGATGCTCAGCCAGGGCCGCGGCGGTTACGGATACCAGTGGGATGCCTTTGTAGGCAGGACCGAACAGCATGTCGAACTGCATGCCGGAATCCACGATGGTACGGGCATAGAAACGCCCCAGCGCCGCCAGTGCCGCGCCACTGTTGAACAGTCCGGCATTGAAAAAATACGGGCTCCTGCGGCCTGACTTGAGGGTGAATTCACCGAACCGCAGCACCCCGTGGGCGAGGGCAAATTCCAGGAATTCGCGCTGGTAATCCTGCATGGACGGATTCCGGTAATGGCGAAACGCTCGGTTATGATACACGCTCCTTCCCGGGGACCAGGTATGCGCATCATCACCCTCAACGTCAACGGCATCCGTTCCGGCGCCCGCAAGGGCTTGTTTGAATGGCTGCCGCGGCAGCGCGCCGAGGTGGTGTGCCTGCAGGAGACCAAGGCGCAGGAAGATCAGCTCACCGATCCAGCGTTCCGGCCGGACCAGCATCATTGTTTCTATTTTGATGCAAAGAAGAAAGGCTATGCCGGCACGGCACTATTCACACGCACTCAGCCGGACGAAGTCATTACCGGTTTCGGCGTTCCGGAGTTCGACGACGAAGGCCGTTACCTGGAGGCGCGCTTCAGACATTTGTCGGTGGTGTCTTTGTATCTGCCGTCAGGTTCCGCCGGTCCCGAGCGGCAGGCATCCAAGGACCGTTTCCTGAAAGTCTTCATGCCGTATTTGAAATCCCTGCGGCGCAAAAAGCGCGAATACATTTTATGCGGCGACTGGAATATCGCCCACCAAGAGATTGATCTCAAGAACTGGAAGAGCAATCAGAAGAATTCCGGATTCCTACCGCATGAGCGTGCCTGGATGGATGAACTGCTGGGGCCGGCCGGCTTCGTGGATACCTTTCGCACGCTGGATTTGCGCCCCGAACAATACACCTGGTGGTCCAACCGCGGTCAAGCCTGGGCCAAGAACGTGGGCTGGCGCATTGATTACCAGATCGCCACGCCCGGCCTCAAAAACGCTGTGGAAAAAGCCTTCATTTATAAAGAACAGCGCTTTTCAGATCACGCACCATTGATCATGGATTACGACTGCACACTGTGAATATTCCCTTGAAAGCGCACGCGTCGAAGCCGAATTCGTTTACGGAACTGGTGCGCACCTGCTGGAACCGCCGCATCGGTATCACTTTGCTGTTGGGCTTTTCTTCTGGGCTGCCCTTGACGCTCTCCGGCAGTACCTTGCAGGCATGGCTGGCCACATTGCACGTACAGATCTCCACCATCGGTTGGTTTTCGCTCGTGGGCTTGCCTTATTCTCTCAAGTTCTTGTGGGCGCCGTTCATGGACCGCTACGTGCCGCCGTTTCTGGGCCGGCGACGTGGTTGGATTCTGCTGGCGCAATTGATACTCACGGTGATACTCGCGGGGATGGCATTCACCAACCCGTTGAGCCACGCTTGGCGTATGGGGATACTGGCATTCGCATTGGCCTTTGCCTCCGCATCCCAGGACATCGTCTATAACGCCTATTTCACCGATATTCTGCGGCCCGCGGAGCGCGGTCTGGGCGCGGCCGTACAGGCGGGCGGCTACCGGCTTGCCATCATCGTGGCGGGTGCACTGGTGTTGATCCTCTCGGACCGTATCGGCTGGCGTAACAGTTATTTGTTAATGGCTCTGCTGATGCTGGCCGCTGTGGTTCCCACTTGTATCGGGCCTGAACCGGAGAACAAAGTAGTACCGCCGCGAACACTCACGGAGGCCGTGGTAACACCTCTGCTGGAACTGGTAGTGCGCCGCGGCGCTTTGTGGTTGTTGCTGCTGGTGGTGTTATACAAGTTTGGCGATTGGTTCTCGGGGCCGCTTACCAATGCGTTCCTGATTGAGGGGCTGCATTTCACCGCCACCAATGTGGGTGTAGTCAACAAGGGATTCGGGATCGCGGCTACGATCGTGGGTATCTTCGTGGGCGGCGTGCTGATGGCGCGCTTGTCGTTATTCCGGTCTTTATTTTATTTCGGCATCCTGCAGGGCGCATCCATACTGACCTTCCTGGTGCTGTCGCTGATCGGCCACAGTTATCTGGGGCTGGTGGTGGCCGTAGGCGTTGAGAACCTGGCCTGGGGCATGGGCACGGCAGCGTTCATCGCCTACCTAATGGCGCTCTGCGATCACCGCTACACGGCATTCCAGTTCGCTTTGTTGTCGGCGTTGGATTCAATTTCACGGGTCCTGTTGGGGCCACCGGCCGGCTATTTGGCCCAGAATGTCGGGTGGAGCGCGCTGTTTATCGTGAGTGCGCTGCTGGCGATACCGGGACTGGTATTGCTGGTGCTGCTGCGCCGGCGTATTGACGACACTGAACTCCGCAACGCGCCGCGAAACGCCTAATGGCATGTTTCAGTGCAAACGCCCCTGGGGTTTTTCAGGTTGGTTCTGTATGGCCACGGGGGAGGCATGGTGCAGAATCATGCGCCAGCCATCCTGGGTGAGCTGGTAGATATTGGTCGCTACCATCGGCTGGCGTTCGGCACTTTCCCCGGGCACGCTGATGTATTCGTTGAGCACATGGACGGCCAGCAAGGCATCCTGGGTGCGGCTGACTTCCGCCAACCGGAAACGCAGGCTGGTACCGCCGCGGAACATCTCCGTCCAGGCGGCTCGCACCGCTTGATGGCCGGTGATTTTAGGTCCCACGGGGTGCACGCAGATGACCGAATCGCTCGCCAGCCACACCGTCATCATGGCCTCCGGATTGGCATTGGCAAAGGCCGTGTAAAATGCCGTTTCGGCTTCGTCGGGGGTGGCGAACATAGTGTGACCATTCAGGATGGAGCGTTGACGATAAAAGAAAATTCCAAGGCTTGCAAAGTCTCCGCTTGGCTGTGAATATGCCGGAAAGCTTACGCCACGTCATTTGTCCGCTGGCGGACGTCCCCGACCCGGGTGCGCTTGGCTTCTCTCCTCCGGGTGCGCGTTTTCCCGACGAATGGTTTCTGGTGCGTCGCGGCGACTCGCTGCATGCCTATCGCAATCTTTGTCCGCACGCCGGCAACTTCCTCAACTGGAAAGCCGATGCCTTCCTGACCCGGGACAAATCACTCATCATGTGTGCGGCCCACGGCGCGCTGTTTGATCCCGTCAGCGGTATATGTGTGGCCGGGCCGTGCCCAGGACGTACGCTCGAACGGTTTGCAATCGCGGTTGAAGAGGATATGGTGGTGGCGTATTTCAACCGCAATGACTGAGCGGTTTAAGACTTCGCGAGCTTATTGATCCAGGTGATCGAGCGGATTCGCCCACAACTCATGTTGATCCGCCTCCAGATCCACGCCGTAATCCTCGCGCTCGATGTCCAGCGAGCCGGACCAGTCTTCCGGTGGATCCGCCGGCTTGGCCCGCAATTCTTCCCAGGCATCCATATCCAATTCTTCCAGCGTGCCGTCAAAATATTGCACGCCGATGGTGCCGTCCTCGTCGTCCACGGTCACCACCTCAAAGGTGACACCCTGTAGATCAGCGTACCATTCCCCGACAGCAGGTTTTAATGGTTCAGATTCCATGACACTTCAAATGGCAATACGCTCCACCCCAAACGTTGCTACCCTGCAAACAGCTGTGCCGTTCAGAATGATGTCGGCTGTGGTGCCAGGTGAGGCACCGGATACCGATGCAGCCGAACATCTCGCGGCACGTGTCTATGTTATAGAACCAGAATTCAGGTAAAGCAAGTGGGGATGTCCAGCACGCATACACACCGACACCAAGGTCCGGTACTATTTAAGAACGAGTCCAGATTGAATAGGTAGTTGTGTGTAAACATTCACAATTTGGCATGCAGAACAGCCGGTAATGCTCGAGAAATTCGTCAATATGTTCATTGTGCTGTTCGTGGTGGTGGATCCCATCGGTGTCATCCCCATGTTCGGCGTGCTAACCCGTGGCGGCGGTCTTGCCCACCGCCGGCGCATGGCCTTCAAGGGTACGGCACTGGCCGCCCTGATTCTGCTGATCTTTGCCTTCATCGGCGACTGGCTGCTCAAGGCTCTGGGAATATCCATCCCGGCCTTTAAAATCGCCGGCGGTATCCTGTTGTTCCTGATCGCCATCGACATGGTGTTCGCACGCCAGTCCGGCGGGCGTTCCGCCACCAGCCGGGAAGAGGAGGAAGCGCGTTTCAAGGAGGACATCTCGGTATTTCCGCTGGCTTTCCCGCTGATCGCCGGCCCCGGCGCGCTGGCCACCATTCTGCTGATGGTGAGCGAGGCCCGCGGGCATCCGGTGTATTTTGTCGGCATGATCGTGGTGTTGCTGCTGGTGCTGGGGATCACATTGTTGTGCCTGCTGCTGGCAGGACGACTCATGAAACTCCTGGGTGAGACCGGCGCCAACGTGGTGGGGCGCTTGCTCGGCGTGATCCTGGCGGCGCTGGCGGTGCAATTTGTGATTGATGGCGTGCGCGCGGGATTCTTCAGTTAAATGGATTCCATTCTTATTCCTTCTCCCTCCTTTCAGGGGGAGAAGGAAGGATGAGGGGGTATTCCTGTAGGTCGGCAATCCTTTGCCGACATTTCCAATGTGCGGTTTTCGCCGCCATTTATTCAAGATAGCGGGCTTCCGCGCCCGCACGGCAGGTGACTTTTGTTTCGGCAAAAGTCACCAAAACCATTCCCCTGGGGGATTCCGCGCTTGCTCGAAACTGAATGGAGAACCATTCAGTTTCGAGCGCGTTCCCTCACTTCTCGCGTCCTCGGGGCCGCGCTCACGGCACATCCCTGTGCCGGTCGCGCGGACTTGCCATCCTTGGCTTCGTCCCGCCTGCGGCGGGCTATACCTGCGGGTGCTGCGAGGCTCGGCGTCATCCAAGGGGAGTCTAAGAGCAGACGCGAAGGAAGCTGTCGCTTATTGGCGTCTTCTACATGGCTTGAGCCATCAAGCGTTTTGTATCGTTCTTAACATGCGATGTTATTTTGCCGGAGGATTTTGAATCTCTTGCCAACCACTTTCTTTTGTCCAGCAAAAAATCACAGAATGCCTATTTTCTGTCATTGCGCAATGTAAATAACAACGGGAAAACAGTGAAGTTTTGAGCATATCGCCAGTTTACTCATTTAGTTTGCTACAGTTTACAGCGAGCTTAAAAATAAATGTTGATGCGAGTGTTCCAGGTTGTGGCACACCCGCGAAGATTGCCAACCAAGTCTCATCTGCACCGGAAGTATCGTATGCTTTCTTGGTTTTCTCTCCTATCCTCTTGGTAATTCCAGGTAGCGGATCAGTCGATACCCAATACCCTTTTATTTTGTCTTCCCTGGCATCTTTTTCTTCCTGCTTACGCAGATTGCTACCTCCCATTATCTGTTCGTCGCCATGATAATCGGTAGTCTCAATAGCAATTCTTCGATCAGAAATCACCACCAGTAGATCTGGTTTCGGTGGACGTTGTGGCGCAATCTTGTTTGTGTCGCAACCGATAGCTGCAAGTAATCTTCTAACCTGTTCGGAGGAGCGCTGACCTTTTCCAGTCTCGTCCAAGATGCGCTACTCCCTTTGATTCATCGGCAATTGCGCCGGATTGCCACCATTTTTCAGGTAATCAGCGAGTTGAGAGGATTGCTGGGCGGCGGTGTTATCACCCAGTGCCGCGTCCGTTTGCATTAAGTTGTCCAGATCACGTATCGAATGCGTACGGTCGTACATGGAAAGGCGCACATCAAGGGCGCGTTGCAATTGGTTCTTCGCTGCGTTCCAATCTTTCTCTTGCATCGAGAGGTCGGCCCATTCTTCCAGGGTCGCGGCGATACCGGGTCGGTAATAGACTGCACGGTAGGCGTTCAGGGCCTTTGTATATAAGGCGGCGGCTTGCCGGAGGTCGCCATTGTTCCGTGCCGCTATGGCCTGGAGCCGTTGGTAACGTGCAGTGCTGAGCGCATCCGGATTTTTGCCGAGAGCCGCGCCTAGCTTGCCCAGCCACGCAGTCGCGTCGGCTGATTTAAGATCGAAGGCAGCTTGAGTGTGTGCGAACAGCACCGCCTGCCGGATATCGGCGGGCGTGGTCGGATCGTTGAGCAATGCGTCCAGTTGCGCCGCCGCCGGCTGAGCGTCACCGGCCTGCATGTCGGCGTAAGCGGTCAGGAGTGCTACGTGTGCCCTGAGGGCGGCGAAATTTCCGTTGGCGGCGAGCTTGTCCGCTTCGCCGAGATAATCACGCGCTGCCATGTATTCACCTTGGCCGAGCGCACTATCGGCAAGATCAATCAGCGCGTTTAGCTCGTCTGCACGCTGGTCCACGCTGCGGTATTGAGCGAGCGCACGCGCGAAATAATTGCGCGCTTGCATGTAATCGTTGTCCTGGTAGGAGCGCATGCCAAGCGCCATGTCACTCTCGCTGTCCATCACCACAACCGGTTGACGCGTGGGCCGGCTGCCGCAAGCCGTGAGCAGCAGTGCCAATAGCATGCCAATGAAAATAGGCAGGTGGGAGCGGCCGTGCCGGCCGCGATTGCGGAGGGATCGCGGTGGTAACCACCGCTCCAACAATTGAAGGTCGATTTTGTCAGTCATTGGGTGGATGCACCGGTGTGATCATCGTGTTCGATTGTTTGGGCACGGAGGAAGAGATCGGCCAGGTGTTCTGGATGGCCCGCAGAGTCTGGTCGGTGTTGTCGAGGATCTGACGGGTGCGTACCACCATGTCCGGTAGCGCCTGCAACTGGTAGTTCACGGTACCCATGGTGGTGTTGAGCTGGGTAACCAGTTTGCGGCTCTGGGCAATGAGCGCCGGCAGATCGGCGGATGCGGCATTGGCGTTGCTGAGCAAGGGCTGAACGCTCTTTAAGCTCGCCTGCGTTTGCTTGAGGGTAGCGGCCAGGGCTTGCATGGCGGCAGCGGTACTCTCGCCGGTGGTCTTATCGTAGATGAGTTTGCCGGCGGTGCCCTGGCCGGAAACCACTTGCGCGCTGATGTCGCGCAGATTGGCACTGACCGCTGCCAGATTGTCGACCACCTCTCTCACCTTGCGTGGGTCTATCTGCTGGCTCATTTCGTCGATGCGCGCCAGTGTGGTCTTCACGTTTTCCAACACCGGCGCCACCTGTGCAATGATCTGGTCCAGTGACAACGGCTCCTGCAGCGGGAGAGTGGCCCCGTCCGGGATCAGTGCTTGGTTTGGGGAACCGACACTGATGTCGATGGCGGAATTACCGAGCAGCGACAGCTTGCTCAATTCCGCGTGCGAATCCACGCGTATTAGCCGGTGGTATTTTTCCAGGATCTCCATGGTGATGGCGATGCGGTTGTCGGAGGTGACGGCGATGGCGCTCACGTTACCCACGAACAGGCCGGAAGCCATCACCGGTGTGTCGGTGTTGATGCCCTGGGCATTCTGCATATAGGCGTGCAAGGTGAATTTCCTGGCAAAAAATTGCTGCGTCTGTTGGTTGAACAACAGCGCGAAAAACAACAGGGCGATGGCAAATATCACAAAGGCACCCACCAGACGCTCGCGCGCCGTGTAGGACAGACGGTGGATGTAATGCATGCGGCCTTGTGGAGGTGTTTCACTCATGATTGCTGACTCACTATGCGGCCGCGTCCAGGAAAGCACGCGCCTCGGCCAGTGGCGCCTGTGCGAATGCCTGCCAGCTGTCAAATTTCCACACCCCTTGAGTGTGAACGAAAACGATATCGCTGGCATAGCGCTTCACGAAACCCAGGTTATGGGTGGCTACGAATACCGTCATGCCGCGTTCACGGGCCAAGCGTTGGTAGATTTCTGCTTCGCGCCGCCGGCAGGCATCGTCGGTCATGTGAAACGGTTCGTCCAGGAACAGCAGTTGCGGTGAGAGCATGAGACAGCGGCCGATGGCGAGCAACAGACGTTCATGCTGGCTAAGATGGGCGGGCAGGGCTTCAAGGCTGCCGCTATAACCCAGGAACTCCAGCGTTTCTTTGGCGCGCATGCGTATGCTATCGGGTGTGCCCAGCCGGTGATAGAGCGCCGGCAGCATAACGTTATTGAGCGCATCCACCACCGACAACAGCGGTGCGCCCGCGGAGATGAATGCGGCCTGACAACGCAGCTGGCGCCAGGCCGGGGTGTCGCGATTGGGGATATCCGCTCCCAGGAGGCGCAAGCGTCCGGCCGCCGGCGGGTTCACGCCGGCGAGGATGCGCAACCACATGCTTTTGCCGCCGCCACCCGGCCCCACTAGGCATACGATGCGCCCGCCCATGGCTTCCAGGTCGAGATTGCAAACCCTATCGCTGCCGCCGAACGACCGCAGGCCCGCAGCTACAATCAGCGTATCGCCATTCATCGGGAGATGATGGCCAGCAGGCCATCCATGAAAAACACCAGTACCAGGCTGGTGACGATGGCGCGTTGGGTTTGCTGCGGCAACTCCGTGGGCGAGGTGCGCACGCGCAGGCCGTGAAAACACGCGGTACCGGCAATGACGATGCCGAACAACAGGTTCTTGAGCGCGAACACAATCAGTTGTTCTGGTTGCAGAACGGCGGCCAGGCGCTCCAGCTGATGGGTATACTGTACGGAAGAAATCAGGTTATCCAGCAATACCCCTCCAAACAGGGCAATGGCGGCGAAATAAATCGCGAGGGTGAATTGCGCCACCGCCGCCCCCAAAATCCGCGGGGTAACAAAGAAGTGATTGACGTTGATACCCAGCAGCACCAAGCCCTCGACCTCGCCGTGCAACTTCATAGCGCCCATGTCCACGGTCATGGCGGAACCGGAGCGGCCAATGAGCACGATGGCGGTAAGCAGCGGTGAAAGCTCCATGCCAATGACATTGGTGAGTATGACTTGTACGCCATGCTCGTTTCCGAGCGTCTGACCGAGGGCCAGAATCTGGGAAGTGATGGACACGCCGACGGCGAGCGCCAGCAGCGTGACGACCGGCAGCGCATCAACGCCCGTGAAAATAATCTGGGAAAGCAGCGTTTGCAGGGTCGCACGATTGAAGTAATGCTGCTGCCCGCCGCGTTCACGCAGGGCATTGATGATGAAGCTGGCGAGATCCAGCAGATACGCCCCGACGCCAAGACTGCGTCGTCCGGTCCAGCCGAGCAGCGTTCCGACCCCGCCGTTATCCCCGTCCGCCATGGCCACTTCTCCCCAACTGGCCACAGCCTAGAAGAAGGCCGGCCAGCCCGCAATGGCTAGGACTTTATAAAGCTGAGATCGAATACCGGATGACCGAGGCCGATACCTCGACGTTCGAATTTGGTGAGCGGCCGAGCCAGAGAGCGCGGCGCGTAGCCACCCCCGGCAGCGGCGTTGGTGAAGTCCGGGCTGGCGGATACCACCGCCAGCATCTGGGCGGCATATTCCGGCCAGTCGGTGGCCAGTTGCAATTGGCCACCGGACTTGAGTTTCCGTGCCGCCAGCGCCACAAACTCCGGTTGCACCAGGCGGCGTTTATGATGGCGTTTCTTGGGCCAGGGATCCGGGAAGTAAAGCAGCAGCGCGTCGAGACTGTCATCCGGCAGGCACCGGCTCAACACCTCCACCGCGTCGGCGCACGCCACGCGCACGTTATTGATCTGTTCAAGATCCAGCGTCATCAACAGCCGGCCCACGCCGGGACGGTGGACCTCGATGCCTAGAAAATCTTCATGGGGATGCTGGCGTGCGAGTTCCGCGAGCGTAGCGCCGTTGCCAAAGCCGATTTCCAGCGTACGCCGTGCATTGCGGCCGAAAATTCGCGGCAGATCGAAGGTCCCGGCGGCCGGGTCAAGACCGTATTTTGGCAGCAGGCTTTTCAGGGCGCGCTGCTGGGCGGGGGTAAGGCGACCCTGGCGCAACACGAAACTGCGTATGGCGCGTCGGGTTTCTAGAGATCGCATGCCGGGAGTTGCTTGTGCGGTGCAGTTAGTGCCTGTTCAAAAGAACGACCCTTCGAGAGGCGAGGATGCCGAGGCAAAACGCTTTTTCGGAATGCGTCCGGCAAGGTAGGCCTCGCGCCCCGCCTGGATGGCCTTTTTCATGGCGGCGGCCATGAGCACCGGATTCCTGGCGCGGGCCACGGCGGTGTTCATGAGCACGCCGTCACAGCCGAGTTCCATGGCGATGGCGGCATCGGAAGCGGTGCCCACGCCCGCATCCACCAGAATTGGCACCCGTGCGTTTTCGACGATGCTCAGGATGTTGTAGGGATTGCGGATGCCGAGGCCGGAGCCGATGGGCGCACCCAGGGGCATGACCGCCACGCAGCCCAGTTCCTCAAGCCGTTTGGCGATCAACGGATCGTCGCTGGTGTAAACCATCACTTGGAAATTTTCCTGGATAAGAATTTCCGCGGCCTTCAAGGTTTCGGTGACGTTGGGATAAAGGGTTCTCTCGTCGCCCAGCACTTCCAGCTTCACCAGCCGGTGATCGTCGAGTAATTCCCGCGCCAAACGGCAGGTGCGCACCGCCTCATCGGCGTTGTAACAGCCGGCGGTGTTGGGAAGAATCGTGAACCGTTCCGGTGGCAGTACGTCCAGCAGATTCGGCTCGTCTTTCCGTTGACCGATGTTGGTGCGGCGGATGGCAACCGTGACAATTTCCGCGCCGCTGGCTTCCACCGCGCGCCGGGTTTCGTCCAGGTCCTTGTATTTGCCGGTGCCGATGAGCAAGCGCGAGCGGTAATCCTTGCCGGCGATCGTGAAGACATCGGTGGATGGAGTGGATGGCTTTGGTTGTGTGTTCATCTGAGTTCCATTTAACTTGCGCAAGCGATTAATTGTCCTTGGTGGGTGAGCTACCCCGGTTTGCGATTCAGCCTCGTGGTTGGCTGGATGTTCCGCAAAGTCATCGCCATCAGCCTCCGCCGATGGCGTGAACGACCTCGATCTTATCGCCGTTCTTGAAACGATAGCCGCCGTGGGCACTGCGCGGTACGATCTCACCATTCACTTCCAGAGCGATGCGTTTGCCGGTGAGCTCCAGCCGCTGAATCAGATCCTGGGCGGTGAGTGTTTCGGCTATGTCGGTAGGACTGCCATTGACGAGAATCTGCATATCGGCGCACGTTGGTAGCCCGCGATGGCCAATTTTAGCGCACCTGCGCCGCGCGCGCCGTCCGTTTGACAGGTAAAAGAGTGTCGCTAGAATGGGCGCTGCCCGCGGGTGTAGTTCAATGGTAGAACTGCAGCTTCCCAAGCTGCTAACGTGGGTTCGATTCCCATCACCCGCTCCAAATTTCCAAGCACCGTGATGCGCCATCCCGGGCTTGACCGCAGCAGCATCGTTCATCGCCCGGACGTTCGCTCTGGATGGCAGTCCATCGGTAGTCGGGCCTGAGCGCTGGCTTGGTCCATCACCGGCCGCAGTTTCCAGAGGTTCTCGGCGGGTGATGACTTCGCTGCCGGGGCAGTTCAAACTGTTGGACGCAAGGGGCGTAAGCCAACCACATTCGAGTCACCGATCATAGGTGTTGTTATGCCGATCAAGCCGAATTCAACCGCCAAACCGACCACAATAAAACTCGTCGCAGGCCGGCGCAAACCGCTGAAGATCATCGCTATCAGCGTCGCGGTGGTCATCGCGCTGATGATCGTCATCGCGATCGTGTTGCCGTTCATCATCAGTCCCAACGATTTCAAGCCGCGGATCGCTAAGTTGGTGAACGATAAGACCGGCCGTGAACTCAGCATGCCGGGTGATATCAAGCTATCCATTTTTCCGTGGTTGGGCGCCGAGATCGGCCCCATGTCTCTCAGTAATGCATCCGGTTTCGGGAATGTACCTTTCGCCAGCATCAACGAGACCGATGTGCACGTGCGATTCTGGCCGTTGCTGCGCGGCCATATCGAAGTCGGTACGATCAAGCTCGACGGCGTGGATCTCGACCTGGAGCGCGACGCCAATGGCCGCAATAACTGGCAGGATATCCTCGACCATCTAAGGAGCCCGGGAGTGGCGGCGCAACCTCAAGGCAATCACGCCAAATCCAACGCTCTTGAAACCCTGCATATACAGGGCCTGGATCTCAGTAACAGCGGCTTGCGCTGGCGCGATGCCCAGAAGCATCAGCAATATACACTCAGCAATCTCAACATGGACATGGGCGCCTTCGCATCCGGAATTCCACTGCGGCTGAACACCGATTTCGACTTCACCGGTACCAACCCGGCGCTCACCGGGCATGCATCCTTCAAGGGTACGCTGATCGCGGACCTGACTAAAAAGATTTATACCCTCAGCAATGCCAAGCTCGATCTCAACGCCGATGGCGACGCCGTGCCCGGCGGCCATGTCAACGCGGAGCTGTTGTGGCAGCAGGCGGCATTGAACCTGGATGTGGGTACGCTGGCGCTCAACGGTCTATCGGCAAGCGCCTATGGCCTTAAGGCACAGGCGGATATGGGAGGTGAGGGGCTGTTGCAAGACCCGCACTTCAACGGCAGCCTTAAATTGGCGTCGTTCTCACCACGCGCAGTGCTGCAAGCTCTGGGACATGGCGGACTTGCCGATACCCGCGATCCGCAGGCGCTGACCCAGGCTTCGGGTTCCCTGAACTTCATCGCTTCGCCCGATTCCGCCAGCGTGCAGAATCTCAACTTCAAATTGGATGACACCACCCTCAGTGGCACCGCCGCCATCAAGGATTTCAAGACCAGGGCTCTGACGTTCAACCTCGCTCTCGACCAGGTCAACGCCGACCGCTATTTGCCGCCGCAGAAAGCCGCCACCGCAACCCAACCGCGCGAAACTACCGACATCAATAAGGTAAGCATTCCGGTGCGCACCTTGCGCAGTCTGAATCTTGATGGCCAACTGCAGATCGGCCAACTCACGCTGCTCAATGTCCATACCAGCAACACGGAAGTGAGCGTCAGCGCCCATCAGGGGCTGGTGCGCATCAATCCCATGACCCTGCAGCTCTACGGCGGCGCGCTCAGCGGCACGGCGCAGATTGACGCCAGCAGCGACACCCCCATCGTCACGGAAGATCTCACTCTGCACAATGTACAGACCGGTGGGCTGGTGCGGGATCTATTCAAAGTCAATCGTCTGAGCGGCACTGCGAACCTGCACATCGCAACGCGCGGGCTCGGCCCCACGGTGGGCGAAATCCGCCACACCCTGGAAGGGCGTATGAACTTTGCCTTCAAAAACGGCGTCATCGAAGGCTTGAATGTGTGGGATGCCATCGACCGCGCCTACGCGCTGGTGAAGCATCTGCCGCCACCACCACCGGCACCCAAGCGCACCGAGTTCGCCGATATGCACGGCAGCGCGACCATCAACAATGGGATGCTGGATAACCGGGATTTCGCCGCCACCCTGCCGTATATGAATCTCACGGGCGCAGGCAAACTGGATCTGGTGGAACTCACGCTGGATTACAGCCTCAAGGCACGTCTCACCGGCACGCCGAAACTTGGCGCCCGATCGGATCTGGGCGGGCTGGCCGGCAACACCATTCCCGTGCGCATCAGTGGCACCTTGTCCAATTTGAGCGTACGACCCGATTTGAGCGGCGCGATGCGCATGCGCGTGGAAAGCGAAGTCAACAAGAAAAAAGCAGAACTCAAGGGGAAACTCAAGAATAAATTGAAAGATATCCTGCACCCACCCGGATAATTGAGTGCCATGTCCGCGAGCATAGCGAGGCTGAGGTGCAGCGCACATTCCTGACGATGCTTGCGCTGGTGTGGCTGACGGGCAATGCCTGGGCAGCGCAATTCCACTCGTTCGAGGTTTCCCAAAATAACGGCCGTTATCAGCTGAGCGCCGATATCTACCTCGCGGCTCCGCTAGCCCAGGTGTATCAAGTGCTGACCGACTACAATCACCTCACGCGCCTCAGCGGCGCTATTCGTCAGAGCCGCATACTGAAACAGATTGATGCGCATACTTATCTGGTGTTCGTCGAAAGCCGCGCCTGCGTGCTGTTCTTCTGTCACAACATCAAGGAGACCCAGCGGGTGATGGAACTAACACCCCGAGAGGTCGTATCGGAAGTGATACCCGGGGGCAGCAATGTGAAAATGTCTTTTTCCTCCTGGCACTTGGACCCAGAAGGCGACGGCACGCGCATGCACTGGGAGGTAACTTTTGTCCCGGATTTCTGGATTCCACCGCTCATCGGTCCGTTCTTTATGAAAGCTGAGATGCGGACGCAAGGCAAATATATGGCGGAAGGCGTGGAAAAACTCGCCCGCGAGCGCGCCCACCTGCCGCCGTTGGCAGTCGCTGACAAACATGCCCCGTCAAACCAAACTCAAACGCCCTGAGTTCAGACTGGCGCCGCCGCTGCTGTGCTGGTATCGCGCCCACGGCCGCAAAGACTTGCCGTGGCAACACCAGCCGACGCCGTATCGAGTGTGGGTTTCGGAAATCATGTTGCAGCAGACCCAGGTGAGCATCGTAATTCCCTATTACACACGGTTCATGGTGAGCTTCCCCGATATACGCGCGCTGGCCAACGCGCCGCTGGATGAGGTGCTGCATCTGTGGTCGGGGCTGGGGTACTACGCCCGGGCGCGTAATCTGCACCGGGCCGCCCGTATCCTCCGCGATGAGTATCGCGGAACGTTCCCGACGGATTTTGAAAGCATGACCGCGCTACCCGGCATCGGCCGCTCCACCGCCGGCGCCATCCTGGCGCTCGCTTACGGCGAGCGTTATGCGATCCTCGACGGCAACGTGAAACGCGTACTGACGCGCTTGCATGGCGTCAAAGGCTGGCCGGGTGAGGCGGTCGTCGCCCAAAAACTGTGGGCTCTCGCGCAACAACACACACCGCCGCAAGCCGTGGCTGTGTATACCCAAGCCATCATGGATATGGGCGCGACCCTGTGCACCCGCAGTCGGCCGCGCTGCGATGCTTGCCCGGTGGCGGAAGATTGTCGCGCCCACGCTCTCGGGCGGGAGACGGATTTCCCCGCGGCGCGTCCGCGCAAGACGCTGCCGGTGCGCCGCACCCGCCTGCTGCTCATCACTTGCAAGGGCCGTGTGTTGCTGCAAAGACGTCCACCGGCCGGACTCTGGGGCGGCCTATGGGGCTTTCCGGAAATGCCGCTGGATCAGAATACTGTGGACTGGTGCCGCGAGCATCTGCACGTACGTGCAGATTCACCTGACCCCTGGCCGGTTTTGCGGCATACCTTCAGCCATTTTCATCTGGACATGCAGCCGCTGCAGCTGGAAGTTCCAGAGCCCGCCGGCATCGCTGATGATGCCGACCGCATGTGGTATGACCCCGGGGCGCCATTGCACATCGGCCTGGCGGCGCCAGTGAAGAGGCTTATCGGACAATTGCAGAACCAGGCAGGAGAACCGCGGAATGACACGCACCGTCAAATGCGCCTTGCTGGGTGAAGAGCTCGAAGGTCTGGAGCGTCCGCCCTGGCCGGGCGAGCTTGGTCAGCGGATTTTCGAAAACGTTTCCCGCCAGGCCTGGCAGCAGTGGCTGCAACATCAAACCATACTGATCAATGAATACCGCCTATCCGCCCTTGATCCCAAGGCGCGTAAGTTTTTACAGCAGGAAATGGAGAAATTCTTTTTTGGCGGCGGTTCCGGGAAACCAGAAGGGTATCAACCGGAGAAATAGCCCCGCGAAGCGGGGCTATGGCTGTGGAACTTCGATATCTTTGCAAATTCGGCGTGCGAGAAATTCGTTGATTTCTCTGTGTCGTGGCACTGTTGCAACCTTTTGGGTCGTGCGATTCACGAAGACGGAGTGGGCGCCGCCCTCACGCAGCGACTGACATCCGTGGCGTTCCAGATGCCGTATCAGGTCGCGCCGTTTGATTAATTGGCTGTTACCAGCCGCTCTTTAACAACCGTGCGTCCGCGGATGGATTCCTCGGCCAGATCGCGATTTGCTTCAAGCACGAGGGCGATGGCTTCCTTGAGGTTTTCTCTCGCCTCTTCCAGGGTAGTGCCCTGTGTATTGGCGCCAGGAAGCTCTTCAACGAAGGCGATATAGCCTTCTGGCACCTTCTCAAATATAGCGGTGAATTCCATGTTTCTATCTCAGCAAGACCCGATGGCGATAACTATACCCGATCCGGCATCCCGGAGTACCTGCCGGGGTCGGCATTGAGCAGGCTCCTGCGGCGCGTCGACACGATCCAACGGGGACTCCCAGAAAGAATAACGATGTTGGGGTTCGCTTTGCTCACCCCAACCTACGGGCTTCAAGGATGGTAGAAAGTTTGGAGTTTTGCCGTTTGTTTCTGGGCAACAATATTTCCTAGAGCAACTTGAAGCTCTAACCTCTCATTCATGTGGGACGTGCTAAAGCGCGCCCCTGAATTCAACGTTGAGCATCACCATGCGTAAACAGTCTAAAAATCCGTGAAGCGCTCCAGCTGGCCACTCGTTCGCTGAGCGGTCTCGCGGCGACTGGCTTTGGCGTCAGCGCTCAAGAATGGGCGTTGTCTATCGGATTTTTATTTTCTCTCGGCCCGACGAGAGGTAATGGCGTTGCTGAACGAAGTGATCTGGTTTCATAACAGCCGGACTGTTTAACTGGCAGTGCCGAAAGACCGGAATAGGAAGCCGACCTATGAGGCGTGAAGCGTTCAACGAAATCCGGGCGGTTCGGGGGCTCTTGAATACCCCGTGGATGACGCCGACCCGCGCAGCGCCCGCAGGGAATAGCCTGCGCAGCAGGACGGGGCGAGGGATCGCCCCGTCCGCGCGACCGGGATAGGGATATCCCGTGAGCGCGGCCCCGAGGACGCGAGCAGGGAGGAAACGCGCTTCAAACCGAATATTTCTCATTCGGTTTGAAGCAAGCGCGGAATCCTAGGGGCGAGTTCCTTTGGGTACTTTCCTTGCTCGTTCAAGGAAAGTACCTCGTCGGCGGGGGCGAATCCCCGCACCAATTCACGAGGGCAGCCGCTCATGGAATTCTTCGACTTCGGCACTGCGCGCCTACGCTCAGAACGAACGGCTGGTCTTTTTATTGATTTCAGGTTGCGCTGCTGGCGGGCGATCAGCCCGCGTTCAGATACAGCACGCTGAACCAGCGTCGGTCATCGGTCCACGCCTGTTTCACAGCCAGCCCCGCCTTGGCCGCCAGCGCAGCAAAACCGGGCAGGGTATGTTTGTAGCTGTATTCAGTGACAATGTGCTCGTTTTTATGGAAACGGAAGAACTCGTCGGCTATCTGCACTGATTGATTGTCGAGACTGACCAAGTGCATCTCGATGCGCCCCTCACCGGCGTTATACGTCGCGCGATGACGGAAGCGACTGACGTCGAAGTCGCTGCCCAGCTCACGGTTGAGCCTGTGCAGAAGATTGAGATTGAAGGCCGCGGTGACGCCCGCCGAATCGTTATAGGCACGCTCCAGCACGGCCTTGTCCTTGCGCAGATCCACGCCGATGAGCAGACCGCCTTGAACTCCGGCCAGCCGCCGCAGTCGTTTGAGCAGATTGATTGCCGCGCTTGGCTCGAAATTGCCGATGGTCGAACCGGGGAAATAGATAAGCGTCCTCGACACGCGGCGATGCGGCGTGGGTATTTCAAACATCTGGTTGAAATCAGCGCATATCGGCAGAACTTCCAATTCCGGATACAGCCGGTTGAGACGCTCCGCGGCATTAACCAGATGCGCGCGCGAAATATCCACTGGCACGTAGGCCGTCGGGCGTGACAGATGGTCCAGCAGCAGACGGGTCTTGAGGCTGCTGCCGCTTCCGGGTTCCACCAATAGCACGTTCGGCCCCAGAGCGGCGGCCATGTCGGTGGCCCGCGCCTCCATGATGCCGAGCTCGGTACGTGTCAGATAATATTCCGGCAGCTCGCAAATGGCGTCGAACAGTTGCGATCCGCGCATGTCGTAGAAGTACTTGCAAGGCAGGGTCTTCTGCGTTGCGCGCAAACCGCTGAGAATTTCTTCGCGCATAGCGGCTGCGCGTGGATGGTAGTCGTGCAGGGTAAGCGAAGGCGTTTGGGATATCTGCATCTTAGGCGTCCTGCGCAAGCCGCAGTCCCGAAAACTGCCAGCGCTGCTGTGGATAGAAGAAATTACGGTAGCTGGCGCGCACATGCTCGCGAGGTGTGGCGCAGGAGCCGCCACGCAGCACCATTTGATTGGCCATGAATTTGCCGTTGTATTCACCCAATGAGCCGGCAAGCGGCTTGAAGCCCGGGTAGGGCGCGTAGCTGCTGGCCGTCCATTCCCAGACATCGCCGAATAGCTGGTTGGCGCCTGCGGCCGCGGGTAAGGGATGAAATCTGCCGCTCTCCAGCAGGTTGCCTGTCACCGGCTGATCCGCCGCGAAACTTTCCCATTCTGTTTCCGTGGGCAGGCGCGCACCGGCCCAGCGGGCAAAGGCATCCGCCTCGTAATAACTCACGTGGCACACGGGTGCGTGGCTATCCAACTCGCGTTCGCCTCCCAGGGTGAATTCCGCCGTCATGTCCTGATTCCAATAGAGCGGCCGGTTCCAGCCCTCCCGCTGCAATGTGGCCCAGCCGTCGGATAACCACAGCGCCGGCGCGCTATAACCGCCGGCGCGGATGAATTCCAGATAGTCATTGTTGGTCGTTAACCGGTTAGCCAGGGCGTGGGCCTGAATGAATACCCGATGCCTGGGGGTCTCATTGTCAAAGGCGAAATCGCTGCCCGCATGGCCGATAGGCAACAGACCCTCGGGACGGGGAATAAATTTCAGCGGTAAGGCGGACGTGGATACCGGCGCCGGCGGTTCACGCCATCGAGGTTGAAGCGGATTGCGCGCGAACAGGTGTTTGATGTCCATGAGCAACAGTTCTTGGTGCTGCTGCTCGTGGTTTAGCCCAAGTGTCGCCAGGTACGCAAGCTCCGGCTCGCGGCCGCGCGCGCCCAGGAGCTTATGCATGTGCTCATCCACATGCGCGCGGTAGTGCGCCACTTCAGCGACGCCGGGCCTGGACAGCAGACCACGCTCAGATCGCGGGTGCATGCCGCCGACAGTGTAATAATAGGAATTGAACAGATAGTTGAACTGTGGATCGAACGGCCGATAGTCCTTGAGGTACGGCGCCAGCAGAAAATGCTCGAAAAACCAACTGCTATGGGCCAAGTGCCATTTCGCCGGGCTTGCATCCGGCATGCTCTGCAGCGCCATGTCTTCCGGCGTGAGGTTCCGGCAGAGCTCCGTGGTGACATCGCGCACCTGTTGATAGCGCCGCACACTCTGCGTGCAGTCAAAGGCCGGCATCGGCTGGGTACGTGGGGCGATGTTCATGCGCTACCGCAATTTGTCTCTTTTCCGAAGCCTAGCCGCCGCGCCGGTATCTGTCAAAACGCACCCAAACCCTTGACCCGGCAGCACCGGGCCGGTTTAATAGCGCCCCTTATCCCTCTTCCCGCCTTGAAGCTTTTGGCCAGGTACCTCAGTTGGTAGAGCAGCGGGTGAGCCGGGAGAGTTTCGCGAAGCACTGCTTCGCGCCCGGCGAACGACCCGACAGGATGTCGGGGCTGGTCAGCGCACCAGGGAAGGGTTCAAACTTTTGCATTAAGGCCAGGTAGCTCAGTTGGTAGAGCAGCGGACTGAAAATCCGCGTGTCGGTGGTTCGATTCCGCCCCTGGCCACCACCTAATTCAAGCCATATCAACAACTTGAATGAGATACGCGGATGCGGCTTCTTAATTTATGTGAAAGTTAGGCACGCCGTAAGTCTTTGAAATACGTGGATGTACGTCATCGTACATCCCCTTTAGCTCCCCAGATAAATACCTTCATAACAAGTGAGGGTATTTATGACGATTAATGCACATCAATTTTCTAAACAGACTAAAGATTCAATTCAGGTTGGAGAGGAAATCTCTTCAGAGGGCCTAATCTGGCGCAAGCTGGGTGATGGCACGGGAACATGGCGATACGACTTCACCGTTAATGGATGCCGCTATAAGGCAACAGTCGGTCCTGAGAAGCACGGAATAACGTTTAGCCACGCCCATAACCACCTTAAGGAAATTAGGTTAAAGGCTCAGTTGGGAAAGCTGGCAGGGAAGAACAAGTCGAGTCTTGGCGATAAGAATTTCAAAGAAGTCACGGATTTATTTTTGGGTTACAGCAAAAATAAGCACAAAAGCTATTGGGACAACGAATCGCGGGCAAGAGTCCATCTAATCCCACGCTTTGGCGATTATGTTTTGTCCGATATTTCTGTCAAGCAAATTGAAGATTTTCAGTCCGCCTTGATGGGAAAACCATTATCCAATGGAACAGTTAATAGAATTCTACATTTGTTATCGGCCATTTATGAATATGCAATCAACCATGATGAATCAGTAAGAAATCCCGTCAGAAAAGTAAAATTCCTTGAGGAAGACATTAAGCAAGTGAAGTTATTCACGACAGATGAAATGGTTAGGCTCTTTGAGGCAGCCAAAGGCAACAGCAGAGATGAGGTAATAGTTGGATTAGCTCGATTTTCTGGCCTACGCGCAAGCGAAGTGCTATGGACTGCTGCCGGTTTCGTAGACACCACCCTAAGCTAATCCCATCTGTTGTTCAAACCGTATGGGGCTGATATATCCGAGTGTCGAGTGACGCCGCTTCGGATTGTAGAAGCGTTCAATGTAAT
>Ga0307373_10003736_pt1 | contig 26221 bp, 25 predicted proteins | sample OX2MG_FD_202534 | JGI IMG/M metagenome (GOLD analysis project Ga0307373, IMG submission 202534) | Soil microbial communities from Risofladan, Vaasa, Finland - OX-2 | ecosystem: Environmental > Terrestrial > Soil > Coastal area > Acid sulfate soil | place: Finland: Risofladan, Vaasa | collected...
TCCTCCTAATCGGAACTATAACAAATTACGACGTCGTTGGCTACCGCTCCCCGAGGGCGACAAATAGTTGTTCTTATAGGGGCGTGAAGGCGTTTTACATTTTGGAGATGAGAACTGCCGTAAAGATAGGTTATGACAGGTAAACGGTTGTATCTGATTAGTTAATTTTGCGGCTGTCCTAAGGGGAGGGTAGGCCGATGAAGTTCCGTGTCCAGGTGGTCTGTATAGCCGACGATGGCACCGAGCAAATGCAGCCTGTGTTGGAGTTTGAACGCCAGACGGTGGCGATGGAAACGCTCGGCCTGAGCATGGCCGAAGGCAAGGCGGTGCTGAAAGGGATGCGGCAGTTTGTCGCCAAACAGCAAACCGTGGAGTCCCTCCAGCGATCGCGGGCCTGCCAACGTTGCGGCCAGCACCAGTCGATCAAGGTTAACGGTTCGATTCCCGTGCGCTCCGTCTACGGGGCTGTCCGGTTGCCCAATCGTCGCTGGCGGCATTGCCCGTGCCGACCAACGGAGGGCAAGACCTTCCGGCCACTACAGAGTTAGCTGCAGGGACAGACGAGCCGGGAACTGCGGTACCTGGAGAATAAATGGGCTTCCTTGATCCCGCATGTTGGCGTCAGCCTGTTGCTCGTGGGTGTGCTGCCGGTTGCGGATACTCTGAGCGCTCTGACGATCCGAAACCCTTTGCTCGGAACGGCGATGCGGATGGAAACGGAGTTGGAAGAAGAAAAGCCGGTGTTCTTGGAGGGCACCGGAGACGACTGGGAGCGACAACCGATTCCAAAGGGGTCGCCACCGCATTCGCTGCCTTGCAAATGGCTTATTCGTTTCGCGGCTCTTCTCGATCCCAGTGTTGGCGAAAAGGAAAAGCAACAGATCGCAGTTGACGAAGGATCGCCACCCTAAGGATAGCAGTGTGGCTTCCTGCACGCATCAGATTCCTCATTGGAGGTTTGTAATGACCGAAGCATATGAGAGTGGAATCTTCTCAAAGGAGCCAAGTTCAATCTTCGGAAGATTCCAAATTGCTCACGGACAAATGGTGCGGTGGATGTTGTTTCAAATCTGCATGCTGGTTCTATCTGTTGTGTTGCCGGTGGCTTATTCTGCCGCCGGCCCCCAGAGTGGCTTGAATAAGGCCCCCTGGTACAAGCCTCCGCAATTATTTGTAATGACCGGCTTCATCGCCAACACGACGGATGGCGTCTGGGGACCCGATTTCATCGTAAATGGCGAATGGACACCTGAAAAGCAGCAACTGGCTCTTGCGGATTGGCGAAAAGGTTTGGGTGAAGACTACAACGCCGATGAGGTGATCAGGGAGTTTAAAGATGCCGGGGCGACTGGCGTTATCTTCTATGACAAATGGCACGATGGGCTGGTCCATCATGCGACCCGCTTAACAGGTTTCAAAACACAACGCGATTTCGTCAAAGAAACGCTTGAAGCCATACGTAGGAATCATATGGCTGCGGTTGTGTATTACTCCGTAGGCTTGGACGACAATCCCGATCCCAGGTTTCGGGATTGGACCTGCCTTGATGCACAAGGCAACCCAATGGGCCTGGCGTTTTCCGGGGATTGGAAGTCATTTTACTCGCCCTATCGACAATACGTCATGGATCAATTATCAGAGGTCGTGAAAAATGACGGACCCATTGATGGCCTCTGGCTGGACCTGTACACGCAGCCATCACCGATTTCGTACGACCAGTATACGCTTAGTGAGTTTAAGGAACATGATGGCATCCTGCCCCGGCAGGCTTCTGACCGCCAGAAGTCCGAATTCGATTTGGAAACTTTGAGGGGATTCCTGATGCAGCTTCGGCAAAGCCTCCATAAGGTTCAACCCAATTTGAGTTTCACATACAATGGAGCCGGCATGGATGACGTTGTGAATCCGGAGAAGGCTCATCTTACTGATTCGCTCGTGGACTGGTTTTCCGTGGAGGGCCACGTCTGGCCGCAGATTGACCGCGACTCGCGCGTGCTGCATGCCGCTGACCGGCCATTCGAAGTGGCGATGCTCATCAACTCTTCATGGTATGTTCCCATGAGCCGCCAGGCGCCACCGCCCTCCATGTCGGAGGATGAAGCCGTAGTTGATGCCGCTACCGCCTGGATTGAGGGAGGAAACGTCTACGCAGCCATGACACCCGGACATTCAGGCATTTTCAACAAAGACGGCGATCTTCGCGTGCTCGGTGCTATGGGGGACTGGCTCAAGCAGAATCGATCCTGGTTGGTTGGCGCCAAGCCCTATGCGGAAATTGGGGTCTTGACGGGTGACCCGGCGTCTGACCTTATATCGATCCCAACATTGGGGGAACTGTGGAAAGCGTCTCACCGGTTCAAGGTGGTCGATACCGACGCACAACCCGGTTTTGATACCGCCAGGGCCCTGCGGAAGATGGGATATCTCACAGAACGAGTCGGAGGGACGTTCGCTTCCCACAAGTTCGATCTGGGCTCTTACCGTATGTTGCTCGTCCCGGAAACAGCTCTCTTGAACAAAAACGAGATTGAAGAAATTCGCGAATATGTCCGGCAGGGTGGAACTCTGCTTGCTTTCGGTCACGCTTCGCTGTTCGACCCTGACGGCCATCCGAGGAAGAACTTTGGTCTCTCCGACGTTTTCGGGGCTGATTATGCGGGATCCTTGCCGGGATACAAGCTACTGGCCTTCGAGCCGGGGTCGGAGCTGGCTTCGGGACTCTCATTAAATCCCGGCGCGCTGGCCGTAAGATACAGCACTGGAAGGGTACTCGCACGATGGAAGTATGCCGGCAATACTCCGGCGATCATCGAAAATATCTTTGGAAAGGGCAAGTGTATTTACGTTAGCGCTGAGGAAACGGCCATTGGGGAAGGAAGGGCGCTTCTTGAGGAATTAGTCGGCCGGCTCATCGGCACACCAGCCTTCACTGTTCAAGGCTCTCGCCATTACGTCCTCATGGTGAATCGCAAGAACAAAGACCTGCTGTGCTACCTTCTTAACAGGGATACTCCCGCGCCAACCTACGTCGGCGGCCGCCGGTCGGAGGCGGCCGCGCTTCCCCGCCTTTCGACGCGGGAACCCGTGCGCTTGATCATCAATACATCCATTATCAGTGGAATTAAATCCGCTCACCCCATTCCTTCAAAGGGGGCCTTACTCGTTAGCCGTCGAAAGGGTTCCGTTGAACTGTACTTCAACGCCTCTCCTTCAGTTACCACCCTTCGTCTGACACCAGAGTAACCGGGGCCCGTCAACCGGTTGAATTGCTCGATATTCAGTGGGGAGAAGCATGGCAAGGAACTCAGCCCAACGAGTCACCGCAGTTTCTTCGCGATACAGGCGTGAAGAAGCGAGCACCTGAAATAGCAAATCACCAAAGGCTCAGTGGCTTTCTCAACTGTAGGGACGACATCGACAAATGAATCCTTCATTCGAACACGACGATCACGTGGGGTCCTACCTCGGGAACCATGATCACCTGGAATTCCCCGCTTCTCTCCACGCGAAGAGGTTGACGGGCTGGCCAGACCTTTGTGGCTCTGGGGCCGGCTCCCGTAGTCGTGGCAATGCTCACCTCAACGTCACACGCGGCGAGGTCATTCGCCCAGTTCACCAGGTGTAGTACGTGACGGCGCTGAGCGGGTTGTGAGTTTACGCCTGCCCAGAGTTTTTCTGATCCTCTCAACTTCCAGGGTGCATTGGGAGCGAGGTCATGAACCATGGCATTAACAAAATATCCGGCCCAGCGGACTCCTCCATCCTGGCCCATTTGCCAGGATGAGCGCGCGAAGATTGAGCCACAAATGTAGACGCATTTCCCTTTACCAAACGCACTGACCTGGAGCGCCGCCCGATGGGAGGCACGGCCTGGAGAATTCGCTACGGCCCCGGCGTCTTCGATTAACACCGCCGTAGGTTTCCCGTGAGTGGCACAGACGTAGGTGGAATCTCCGGGGAGAATCAGCGCGGTGCCGGGCAGGGAGTGAAGAATGGGATGGGAAGATCCCGCAGGGTTGATATAAACCGGCTTCTTGTTGTCTCCGGTCTGGATGGCATTTGAAGGAGTTTCATCAATGCGGACGCCCAGCACATCACCCAAAGCGAAATCGTTCCGCGGATTTCCGCTCTCGTCAAAAAGTGAGCTTTCTGCCGTTGCGATCAGAGTGCCGCCGGCTTCCACATAATGCCTGACGGCGGCAACCTGCCCGTCGCTCATACAGCCGGTATTCGCAAGAACGATCATGGCGTAGGGCTCAAGAAAGCCCGGCTTCAAGTTCCAATCCGCAATCACATCGTGCTGGATGTGCAGCGCATCCAGCATCTTAAGGGCTCCCAGCATGTCATCGGCATGGCAGCTCTGGTCCGATCGACCCCGGTAAAACATGGTCGGTTCGCTGCTCACCACACCCACATACTTCAGCGGGTGCGCGCCTTCCACATACGGCATCTTCTCCTGGACTTCCTTGAAAATGGCTCCCCAGTGATCTAAGAAGTATCGATCGGGTTCACCGTTGACTGAAGTCCGGTCGTAGCGATACGGCATGCCGCCGATAGCGAGGGCCCGGCCAACTCTAGCCCTCATTTCATTGGGGTCAAACGGATCAAGAACTGAAAAGGAATTATTAAAAGTCACTCGAAAAGGCCTGGGATGGGAAATGCCTCTGGTCCAATCAGCATATTCGCCGGCACTCCCCGCCTCGGTGAACACGTAGTCTGTGTGTGGATTCAGGTGCGGAGGCTCAGGGACGAAGCTTCCTATCTCAATGCGGCCGGGCATGGCGATATTCGGTCCGGGACCGTTGAAAGTGACCTCGACCCGGGCATCCCGTTCTTTTACAGCATTGCGAAGCGACTGCCAAATGTGGTCAATCTGTTTGATCTCCCAGCGGAATGTCGCCCTCCAGTCCGGATCATTCTCGAGCGATGCCGGGTAGTCGCGTTGCATGTCCTGCTTGAACTTCTCTACCGTGTATTGAGACTGACCGTATTTGAGAAAGGTGATGCCATCCGCAAAGAACCCATCCGCCCCGTAAGACGGAATGAGTTCTCGAATCACCTCGATGTACCAATCCAGCGCAGGCGAATTCAGATCCGGATTGTATCCCCCAAAGAACGCTGTAAATAGAGTGCCATCGGGATTGCGGATCCCCCAATCGGGATGTTGATGGATCAGGTAGTCTGCCCACATCGTCGGGACATAAAGCTCCATCGCCAATCCCTTTTCGTGACCTAGCCGGATCATTTCCCGGGTGTAGTCGAATTGCAGCGAGGGGTGCCGCGTACCCGCCTTGCTGTCATAGAACATGTAACCGGATATCGACATGCAGAAAACCTGCAAAGCGTCTGCGTCGATTTCGAGAAGATCCTGGATCTGCCGCTGCGCACGAATATTTGCGTAGTCGGAGAGCGGTTTTACGTGGTCCACGAGCTTATCGACCCAATTAAAATCAAAACAATACTGGCGGTACGCATTGGCGAGCGTTGGCCGAAGCGGTTCGCTGCCGTGCAAGGTCTCGTGGCCCTCCCCCCCTGCAGCAGCAGCCCTCTGGGGGGTGGCGGCGTTGATCAGGGCCATTCCTGACAATGCGAGTCCTGACAACTTTGAGAATTCCCTGCGGTTCATGAGCGATTCCTCTTTTCGTGGGATGACTTTTCATCTTGGCTATGCCAATAGCTTTCACCAGGGGTTTTCCGATGCGCTGGATCCATTCAAGTGCAGCGAGCAGAAAGCCTTGTTCGTCACGTCAAAGAATTTCGACCTCCAAGCTCAGCACAGAATGCACCGTAACGTCGGGCAATTCGATCTCAACGAAACCGGTGGACCGCTGCAATTTGAGTTGCTGTTGCGCCGGATAGATCTGTCTGCAGGCTGTAGGCCGGAAATGGGAGGCGTTGACGATAAGCTTGCCCCCCTTCACCGGATTCACGGCGCCTTTCAGCAGGGGAACTGTCCGATTAATCTGCTGGATGACAATCCGTCGCCCTGAACGCTTCCTGTAAAAGGTGGTTCCTACGCTCTGGCGTTCGTCCAACTCAACGCGAAGGGGCGGGGATTTTAAATTTGAAGTCAGCAACCGGTAGTTAAACTCCAAAGGCCACTCAAAGCCCTTGTCAATCATTCCATACAGGTTAAAGGAAGAGTACAGAACCTTTCCCTTCCCATCATTGTTTTCCAGCAGTGCTGGGAAATTCGTCTCCTTTCCTGGCGGAGGAGGTTCCCAGTTCACCCAGTCCTCATCATTCTCGTCCGTGTCCTTCCTCCAAACCACTACCGGGAGTATGTGCGTGGCGAGGACGCGAGTTCCCGGGCGTGGCTTGACGACAACGAATGGAGCCTCAACCACAAGGTTTGTGTCAGGCAAGTGGTTCCAGAACGGATCATTGTTTCGCCTCAGGTAACTTCCCCAGAAGTTACCTAAATAACTCTTGTCTACGCGAACGAAATCACATCCGATGAGTTCAGCCAGCGCGAAGTTGGAACGCTCCTGACCGTCCCCCTGCTTCGTTCCTGTCATTCCGGTGACGATGAGCAGTCCACCATCGCGCACGTACTGCGTGACGTTTTGAACGTCTTCTTCCGAAAGGCAGGTCACTTCGGGCAGGACAACCGCCTGATAGGCCTTAAGGTGACTAAGATCCAGCCTCCAATCCGGAAGAACATCAGAAGGAAACTGAGAATTTACACCCGCCTCCATGGCCCCTCGCAGGGCAGGGCGCAGATCCACCCGGTCGTTGAACCGGCTCTTTTCACTGTAGATAATTCCAACACACGGCACCGAATCACGGTCAACCAGGTAAGGCTGTACCTTTTCAATGGCCTTGTACGCCGTACCCATTTCGTGGAACCAGAGCGGATCGAGCGTGCCATCCGGGTGCATCGTTTCCGAGTACATGAACACCCGGCAGTTTTGGGAAGCGATCATGGCTGACTCAATTTCAAATATCGAGGCGGGAGAAGGATCATACACCGGCGCAACGGATCCGGGACCAATTTCGGGCAGCTTGCCGGTGCCTCGCGCAAACATCGCGGACAAGTAATTTCCCGCCCAGGGCTCGGCGAAAGTGTAATCAAGAAGTTCCAGAAGTTCCCGGCGAAAACTAAGATGCCCTCCATTCACCGTGATGGCGGCTTTCGATCCGAGACCCCGCACGGTTCCAATGAGTTCCTTCATAAAGGAAAGCTGCGTTGTCTGATAAAGAAACTGGTCGATTTCCTGCCATTGACGCTCCCTGGCCCCGTCCCTCGGAATTTCGTGCCCGAAGCGCGCAAGGTAAAGCCTTTCGCAGTATTTGCAGTAACAGAGCGGCTGACCGAGAATGTCGATGAAAATCCCGTCGGGGTTATAGCCCTTGACAATCTCAGTTAACTGGGTGAAAACATACTGCCGGTAAGGGGTGTTGACGCAAGTCCAGTGCCATTGACCCCAGGAGTGAGCGCCTTCACTCCTTTCCACCCGGCGGTTTTTCCCCTCCTCATCGCGCAGTGCCCAATCCGGATGATTAATCACGGCCCAGTCATCGAATCCAATACAGTAATAAGCATGAAAGGCGATGCCTTTCTGCCGCAAGCGTTCGCTGATGGCCTTTACAAAGTCAATTTTGAGGCCGGGGTGCATGTGGCCCACTTTTGTCGGGTAATAGGCCTCACCGTGGTGGCCCTTGCAGAAGACCCAATCGTGATCAAGATCGGCGGCTTGGTAAAGATGAACCCATTGTTCAGGGTCGAATTTGCTATAGGTCATTGCGGGTGGATCGGGAGAGTGGTGGTCGACAATGTAGCCGCGGTATTGATTTTCCAGGCTCGGTGGGTTTGGGAGCAGATCAGCGCCGTCCCGCGCGGAATGCGGAGGCTCGACCGCAAAAGGCGTCTTCGATAGGTTCGATAGGAGCGGGGAGACTAGACCAAGTTTCAACAGTGCGGAGCTGAAATTTCGACGATTCATAGTCGTCCTTTCGTGGGCCGGATTCCATACACACAAGGAACGGCCTTGACTTCCTCTTGTTGCTGTTCGGAGGAGTGTTTGCCAAAGTCCCTGCTTCCACTCCACAAACGCCTGATTCCTGATGGGCGCGCCTCTTGCCAGCGGAGCTGCACCATACCTATTCCAACAGAATTGTGAGATTGGGATTCGGATAGATCTGGAAACTCCTCCAAATTCCATCGTCCGATAATTTAAGAACCCGATCGTCCGGAACTGTTGTAGCCCTTTGAAATGGGATCTCGCGTGTATTGAAATGCAGCCGGCTGTATGCGGGTCGGTAACGGTCCATCGGTCCTCCACGCCAGGAAAGATCATCAGTAACCTGTACGGCATAGCGCTTCTGTAGCCGCCGAATCGATACCCGGTAGCGTCGCGGTCCGTCAGTTCTCCACAGTGGTTCGCCAACAACCTGTTTCCACAAGTATTCAAGGACACCGGCAATTTCAAACAGCCCAGACTCGATTCCACAGTAAAGGAACGCCGCTCTGGACCCGCTCCGATTGCTGAGAAGCAGAGGAAAAGAACCCTCTACGGCCGCTTTTGCCCACAGTAGAACTTGAGCTGACCTGGGGCGGGTGAAGATGACCGGCGGCTTAACTGGAGTGGATTTCCCCCTCCACTGGAAGTCGATGCCTCTGTTTTCCGCAGGCTCAAGGTATCCTGCACTGACAACTCCAAACAGGTCAGCAACCCCAGGGGATTCTTCGCTTCTCCCCAAACATGCCCCCCGTCCAAAAGCCAGAATATTTCCTCCCCGGTCCCAAAAGTTGAGAACTTTCAACCGGTCATGGTTGGTCAAACTTACCCGGTCAGGAAGAATCAGGGCCCGCACGCCAGAGGGAATTTCCATCCACGTCTGTAGGTGTGCACAATTCAAAAGCCGGCAGGGTGAGTAGCCAGCGGTGCGAAGACTGCTTTCAAGCCTGGTCACTTCCTGATCATAACTTTCAGATCCACCGGGCCAGCTTAAGTCGCCCGCATCGGCCGTCCCGAGTACAATCCCAACATCGTAAAAAGCCATCGAATCCTTGATGTATTCTCGCCGCTCCCGCAACCATGCCCCGACTTCCTCCAGCAACTCCATCGTCCCTTTGTCAGTCGTCCCGTTGTGATCTAAAGTTACGGCAGAGTAAAGATTGACTGCCCCACCCAGTACCGTAGCCGCCACGCGATCAATCTGGTCTTCGCTTTTCGCAGTTTTTACAGGGCCGGTTCCCAAAGGAGTGAACCAATCATCGGAAACGAGATAGCCGGCTTCCGCAGGCTTTTCAAACTGTGAAAGGACAGGAACTCGTTCTTGTTGCAAATCATCGGTGTGCATTTCCTGGCTAAAATAATCGACTGCACCTGCCATACCGATGGCCAGCCTTGGTCCTGAACCTAATGGATCGTAAGCACCGTTGTAGGTAACGACTGCAGGGGGTTGAAGCCTTCTCACGGTGGCGGCGACCTCCTGCGTCCAGTGGACAATGGAATCGACACCAAACATTCGCCTTTCCGCGGCAGATGCCTCCTCCATAGACTTACCGTATTGCTTCCGAAAGGCCGCTTGGGTCCACGGGTCGTAGGAAATGGTCGGGTAGTTGGGAACGTCAAGCCACAGGCCGTCAACTCCGTAGTCAACAAAGAGTTCGTGGATCTGCTCCAGCGCCTTCTCACGGAACGGAGAATAAATACTCTGCAAATTGGCTGGCCAGAACGGCGAGAATACAAGGGGTTCGCCCCTTTGATCCTTGCACGCCCATCGTGAAAATTCCGGGTTCCCGTCGTAAAAAGTATTGAAGTAGATGATCAACTTTAGTCCTGCCCGCTTGCATTCAGGGGCGAGGTCAGCCAGGAAATCTCTTGACGTCCTAAAGGAGGTCGTCCGAGTCTTGTGGAAGACGAGACCGTCAATCCATTTGTCATACCAGATGATCTCCACCATGCCTGCGGCTTTAACTTGGCTGGCGAGCTTTTGGGCGTCAAACTCCCTTCCAATGCTTTGCGCCCACTGCTCCAGAGCATAGTTGCGATGCTCTGGATCCTTAATGAATCCCACCATGAGGGATAGTTGTGGGGCACGGTAGAAATCCGCCGTATGCCCAATTCCCTCAGCGGTGTGGGCTTCCACGATTTTGCCGCCCAGACCTGGACTCCCGTGGGCCCCGCCCGGCAAAAGGAGAGTCCTCCCGATGAAGCGATTCTCCTTGCTCCGAGATCTCTGGGCTGGCAAAATCATTGGCATCCCGCCCAGTAGTCCTAAACACTCGCGACGGCTCCACTTCATGGCTTGCTCATACCTCCGGAGGTCATTCTCTTCTTTTGCGCTTTGATGTGAACGTGCGGTGCGGCCAAGAACTGATGAACAATCGGATCGCGCTTGTTCGGCGAACTGCATCGCGCCATTGCACAAGGGCGTTCTTGACGGCAAGCGTCCGACGAATTATGGATCTTCGTTCCTCTTTCTCCCCGCGAATCTAGTATCAAATTGCTGGCTCATTGTCAATGCGTAATTTTATGTATAAAATGTTATTTTGTAAGTGCAGAGGCTCGTAGGAGGACGTCTTCATCCCCCAAAACGGTGATACCGGTTCTTCCAGACCGGATGAGGCACTTCTGCAGTGTTGAACAGTTCGTAGCCTCCCAGTCAGGTGACTCAGGTTCGTGGCGGGAGGGTGAGAAAGGAGGTGGTCGTGAAAATCAGTTCTATTGAGGTCCGGGTCTGCAAGAACAACCGTTTAGCCATGGAAGATTCAGAGATGCGCGTCGGAGGCCGGTCGAGTTTTGATTTTCTCGTCGTCACGGTGAAGACCAACGAAGGCGTGGAGTCCACTTCGTTCGGTTTTGCGGGCCGGGGAGCCGAGATGGCCGGCCAAATTGCCATATCCGCCCTCAAGCCCTTCTTTTTGGGCAAGGATCCGCTGGCAAGGGAAAAGCATTGGCAAGAATTCCGTATGTACGACCGCTGGTGGAACCACGTACCAATCTATTCCTATGGTCCTTTTGATATTTGCCTTTGGGACATTGGGGCCAAGCTTGCGGGTCAGCCACTCTACAGATATTTAGGTGAGTTCCGGAACCGGGTCCCCGTCTACGCGAGTTCGTTTGTGTTGCCTACGCCAGACGACTACGCTCGACAAGCCATTGAGGTGAAGAAGCAGAACTGGCACGCCTACAAACTCCACCCACCCGGAAGGCTTGAGTTTGATCTCGAGGCTTATCGTGCCTGCCGGGAGGCGGTGGGCCCGGAATTCAAGCTCATGGCTGACCCCGTGGCCGCTTATAACCATCAGCAGGCTCTCCGCACCGGCCGGGAGCTCGAACGTCTGAATTTTTACTGGTTTGAGGAGCCGCTTTTCGACGTTGACTTCAAGGGGCTCAGAGATCTGCGAGAGAAACTTGACATCCCCATCTGCGGCACTGAAGTGCTGCCAGGCCAGCATTACTCGACGGCTGAATGCATCACCAGCGGCGTGGTCGATATCGTCCGCACCGATGTCTCCTGGAAAGGAGGCATCACGCCGGTTATGAAGACCGCCCATCTTGCTGAGTCTTTCGGGCTGCAGTGTGAGTTGCACACCGCCATTTATCATCCCTTGGAGATCGTCAATCTGCACTGCTGCTGTGCGATTGCCAATTGCGAATTCTTCGAACTGCTCTATCCGCTTTCGTATATGGACTTCGGGATGAAAAACAAGATCAATATCGACAGTGAAGGGTATGCGCATCCGCCCGAAGGACCTGGGATTGGAGTGGATTTTGACTGGGATCTTATCGACAACTGCACGGTCCAGCGATTGTAGGAGAACAAGCGAAAGCGGACCGTTTCGTTCCCCTTGTGGGTTCGTGACTTTGGAGGACCAAGGTGGTTAGCTGATTTTCAACAACCAGCGAACCGCATTTTTCTGAATCTTGAAATACTCCGGCTGCCACATGGCATGGATATTGTGACCGACGGCAGTAAAGACAACACGCCCTTTTCCATATTCGTGCGCCCACCCGCTAATCGATTCAGTTCCAAGATTTTCGTAAGTTAGACCGTCGATATTCTCCGCGCGGAGAATGATATTCTTCGGATCTTTGTCGTAGGTTACGTAATGCTGTTCATCGTTCACCATGAAGTCTTGAATGCCTTGCGTGATCGGGTGATCTTTGTTAACGATCCGTACCTTGAAGGGACGTTGAGGCGGATGCCCTATATAGGCCCCGCCCATCACCTCTCTGTAATTCTTTGAGGAAAGGGAAACGTGGCTATTGTTGTGCAGCGAGTAGAAGCCGTTTCCGGCCGCGACAAAGTCCTTAACCGCTTCCCCTTGCTCTTCCGTAATCCAGTTCTTAGGCGTTTCCTTGGGAAAATCGCCGCGATTCTCCAGGTCTTGCTCGTACGGGTATGAGTCCGGCCCCAAATAGCCGCCTGGCCATATCATTCCATCCCGAAAACAGACAAAGAGCTGATAGTCTTTGAGCGAGCCTCGTGATAAATGGTCGTAGTTCGTTGTGTAGTCCACCGGGAGGCCCAACTTGTTAAAAAGCTGATCCAGACTGACGCGAATGTAATCCGAATTGTGATACCGGTCCCCAATCAAGGCGAGTACACGGGGAGGCCTATCGTTGCTTTCGGGTTGCGAAGTGAAAGCTTGAGAAGCGCTCTGCGCTTCGGAGCCACCCAGCGCCCCCAATGCAGCGACCGTTCCCATACTCTGTAGGAGATTCCTTCGCGACAATCTGCTTGCCTGTTCCATGCTCGAACTCAACCTCCTGGATTTTCCGCATTCGCCAGTGACAGCAAGGTACCGATCGTGGGTTTGGCGACTTCGGCGGTTCTGGTAGTTGAAAAAGCTTTAGATGCTCTGAAGCTTGCTCAATTCGATGAGACGTATTGGACAAAGCTGCGGACAACGAATTCCATCGAAAGATCGACCAGGGAAATTGCCGCGTCGAGCCGCGTTCCAGCCATCCGGCGACTGCTTCACTCGACGGTGTTGTAGTACCTGACGGAATACGCTGAGCAATGGTTTTCCATTAGCGGCCATACCTGTTGGTGAACGTCAGTGGCCACCCACTTCTGTTGCAATGGCTGGCTATCAAACGCAATGCTGAGCCGGTAATCGCCGTCTTCACTGGGGCGTAACAAGTTCATGGCGCTGAACCCTTCCTGCCGGGAAATAGCCGGACGGAAGGTCTCCACATATGTTTTCTCCAGTGCATGCTGGAGGCCCGGTTTGATTTCCATTTCAACGTGTAGCACGAACATGGTCACCTCACGAAGAAAGCTTGAACACGTCGATTGCCGTTGCGCCGGTTACCTGAGCGTATACGCGTGGCTCCAGATCGAGCGCTTTGTATTTCGCAATCTCCACCGGGACGTTGCTTGGCAGGTCCGCGCCCATCATCACCCGCTCCGGTCCGAGGGTCGAGATCATCCACCGAATATCTTCTCCGATGCACCAGGACGTTTCGAGGTAGAGATTACCACACACGGAAGCGGCTACCTGGGCCTCAGCCGAGAAGACCCCGAATCCGGCGTGTGCAAGGACAATTTTCAGCCGGGGATACTTTTGGGCCGCCGGAATGCACAGCGAGGGCAGCGCGAACGGGATGCCAGGACCCGTATGGACCATCACTGGAATTCCCAGATCGTGCCCCGTTGCGAACACGAAATCGCCATCTTCGGTGAGCGGGTTTACGCCGTGGCCTATCGTGTGCAGTTTGACGCCGACAAAATGCAAATCTTTGATGCAACGTTCCACTTCTCGCCGATACGCATCATGATCCCCGTGCGGGCTGACGCTCGCAAGCCCAAAGAAACGGCCGGGATGTTTCTGGCACAGTTCTGCGATACGATCGTGAGTCTTGGCGGCCTCCTTGGCGCCAGGATACGGTTGTACAATCGTGGCATCAATCCCGCTTTGGTCCATGCGGCGGATTAATTCCTCCTCCGTGCTGACCAGATCGAAGACGCAGCATTCGCCAAGGTGGGCATGCGCGTCAATCACCTTCAATGTCCTGGCCATCAAGCATCTCCTTCAAGCTAGCGCGGCTGTCTACCGTCTCTTTCCGATACATCATCCTTTGTCGTGTACACCCTTGTCAAACCCGTTCTGGAGTTAATTGATCTCCGAGTGGAAGGGTGGAGATCAATGCATCGCGACCTGTAATAAGGCGCCGCCTGCCTCCACCCGGTGTGCGCACCGGCACGCCCCTTCTTTTCCCGGAGGAGGAAGCTGAGAGAGAATCCAGAATTTTCCTTCTCCATCCGGTTCGCTCGCGGAGCACCCGCAGTCGCCACCTTACGTCCTCATGTATGGCTGAACTCAGTGCAGCGGCATGGGGTAAGGTGGGAGTTCGTGTGGGAATCCAATCAGCAGATGTTCGGTCCTGCAGCCAAAGTAGAATCCCCTTTCGAGATTCGCGGTACGCCTCCCTGCCGCTCCGGGTTAAATCTGGGTCACGCGTTTGAAAGAACCGGCTGCAGAGAAGCCAGACAGGGCCGCATCCGATTTCGTTGATGAATTGGTTTGAAGTGAAGGACGTCAAGCAAGCCGGTTAAGCCGGAGACGGAGTGTAATATAGTAGGCGAGGTTTTATGGGACGAAGAACTGCTTCAACACACGTTGCCCGCTGCGCCCGGATGTTTTCAGCGCTGGGGACCGAGTCCCGGTTGGAAGTAGTGCGGCTTCTGCTGTCAGCACACCCTCATGCGATGATTGCCAGCGACATCAAGACGGAGCTCAGGTTTCCAAACTCGATGCTGTGCCATTATCTCGATAAGCTAAAGAACCATAACTTGGTGAACGTTCGCCGCGAGGGAACATTTCTTTGATACACCGCAAACGACGAGATGCTGCCGGAATTGCAGGCGTTCCTCTACCAGGAATGCTGCACGCGGAGCAAGGTAGACCAGCCTGTGACCGTCCGCCTGTCCAGCAAGTAGGCCCAAAGCCCTCCTGGGTGCGAGAACATACGATGGGGTCGGCTTCGCGGTAAAATCAACTCCAGGCCGTGCGCGCCGGCGATCTGCCAGGCCAGCACACTCCAAGGTTGCTTTAGCCATCGCACGTTGCCCACTGGATCGGAAATCTCCATTCCCTTCTCAACATCGAGCTTGTCAAAGGGTAGCGCGGCCACCCTTGTTGCATTGGAATTTACGCTATTGAAAAGGGTTGACACCGGTCAAGCGCCGCAAGAAAATTTGAATGATGCGTCTTTCCCGGGTTGTGACAATCACGGTTGGCGCGGTGTTGCTGGGCGCTGCAATGGGAGCCGGGCAGTTCCCGCGGCAGGGCCCCAAACCCTCGACGTGGCATCCTCCTGCCGCATATCATCCCTCAGCAAAGACGGCGGTGGATATCGGGAACTTTTATCTGAGGCGTAAAGAATATCGCGGGGCTTTGAGCCGTTTCAAGGAAGCGGTGAAGATTGATCCTGACTATGCGCCCGCCTATCTCGGGTTGGGAAAAGCTTATGACAAGATGGGTTTCAAACGGGACGCGCTCAAGGACTACCAGAAATACTTGGACAATCTCGATTCAGAAAAACAAGCCGACCGGGCGCGCAACGTTCACCGCGCCATGAGGCGCCTGCAACGGCAAATTGCCGGGGAAACGGCGGCGCGGATCAAGCGTGGGTACAAGCCCAAGCCGGCCCCGCAATCCGACTGATTCAGTCACCCGCGTCTTCGAGCGGCGTATCCAGAAAGCTTTTCAGAATCTCCGCCGCCTGTTCGGCGTCCCCTTCCCGCACCAATAAGTTCAGCACATTGACGCCGGGAAGCACGGATGCGGAGCCTTCACCGGGTAACATGCAGGGGATGCCCTCCGCTTGCAGGAAATTCTTGACCAAATCGGCTTCCAATGCCGCCCGGGGGCCGCTGAAGCTGCGCACCGTCACCAAGCGTTGGTTGTCAGGAGTGCTTGCGGGCTTCGGGCTCAGATCATCCTTTGATCCACGCGCTACCACCTCAGTCCCACAAACCGGACAGTGTCCAGCCCCATCGGGAAGTCCGTTTCCACACTTTGGACATGAAGCCATCACCCACCTCCCTCCCTGGGTTCCAGCAACAATTGGGCCGCTGGCCACGGCCTGCGAAACGCACAACACCCGCTCTCCCCGCCGTGGCCGTTTCGAATTCCGCGACGCATCCGCCCTTTTCATCGTGGCTGGCGGCGATACAGCCAGTAAGACGTTACATGATTCTAAACTACCAGGCAACGGATGCGTTGAATTTCATTAAGCGCAAAATAATCAAGCCGGGCGGGGTCGCGTGTTGCTGGCTGTGCCAAGCCCTGGGAATCCGTGGCGCGGCAAGCCAGGGTCACCAGTCCTTGCTCGCGCAGAACAAGCTCTGTCCGCCAGACCCGCCAGGAACAGGTTTCAGCCGCGTCCATTTGAGCTTCGCTCCATGTCGAGCCGCCATCGGCGCTTACCTCGACCTTGGAAATGCCGTTTCCGGACCACGCCACGCCGGAAAGTTCCACCTTCCCCGCGTTCAGCATGGCTCCTTTCAGAGGAGACACGATGACCGATTTCACCTGAACCGGCGGGAGCTGCCGGCGGATGGTGTGCCCGCCGGGACCTCGCCAGAGTTCAAGATAATCATTATCGGTTGAGGCGAGCGGTTCCTTAACCACTTGGATCCAGCTCAGCCACTTCACCCAATCCATGCCGTACCAGCCCGGGAGTGCGGCGCGGTAAGGGAGGCCGTGAGTCTTATCCAACAACCGCCCGTTCAGCCGGTCTATCAGCAGGCCGCAACCCATCACCCGGTCCAGCGGAACGCCTCGAACGTAGCCATCCGCGCCGTAAAAGTTGACCCAAGCGGCTTCCTTTTCGGGTTGAGCGATGCGGAGGACGTCCGCCAGCCGCCAACCTTCCCATACTCCATTCGACATCAGCCCGCGTGGTCCACCGCCGTTCCCGGCGCTCTCCAGAACTGCCGTGACTTTGGCCGGTGTTAACGTGATGAGCCGCTCGATGCCGATGCTATAGGGATGGGCCACGTCGCCATCGATGGGGAGCTCTGCCGGCGGCGGAAGGACGGGGAGGCTGAAATGATTGTAAATTGTGAAATCGTCGAATGAGGTTACCGGCTCAACGTGTCCTGCAAAATCGGTTTCGATGATGAGCGGGTCATTGGATATCAGGTGGCGAGCGGCAAACAGAGAAGAGGGACACAGGGCAGTGGCCAGGCCCGTGAGCTCCAAAAATTGCCTTCTGCGCATCGTCCGCATTCTATCTCTTGCTGAAGCCTTCAGCAAATGCCCCCGGGACGGCGGCGCTACCCTGTTCACTCAATGAATGGATGCTCCGCTAGCTCTTGGGACCCGAGAACTGAACCTTGGGCACTTGGCGGGCCGACTCACTTGCTTTGAAATAAGCGTCATTACGCTGGAAGCCGGCCCAGCCGGCGAAGATGTTATTAGGGAACAAACCAATGAAAGTGTTGTAATCCTGCAATGTCAGATTGTAGCGGCGCCGCTCCACCGCGATGCGGTTTTCGGTGCCGGCCAATTCATCCTGCAGTTGCAGGAAATTTTCATTGGATTTCAACTGGGGATAATTTTCAACCACCATCAGCAGCCTCCCCAACGCGCCATCGAGCTGGCCGTTCGCGGCGATGCGCTCCGATGGGGTGTGGGCGCCAAGCAGTGCGGCGCGGGCATTGGCAATGTTGGTAAAGACGGTCACTTCCTGTGCGGCGTAGCCCTTCACCGTTTCCACCAGGTTGGGGATCAGGTCAGCGCGGCGCTGCAGCACCACATCCACCTGCGACCACGACTGATTCATCGCCTCGCGCTTGCGCACCATGTTGTTCCGGGCGCTCACGTACATGCTGGCAAAGATAATCACCACCAGCAGGATGACGCCCACAACCACCAACAGCTTCTTCATGGTTCATTCCTCCCAAAAGATCGTGATTTCTGATTCATAGGCCGCAGTCGGAGGCTGGCATGGCGGCTTACTGGAACCGGCGGTCAATCTCCTCGGTCGCCCGCGTGATAGCTTCGAGGTAATTTCCAAAGACGGCTTCGACCGTTACTTCGCGGCCCCGGATTTTTCCCTCACGGACGCTAAGAATGGTTACGAAGGCTGCTGGATCAAATTCCAGCAGCGAAGAGAGCTGCTGGGTGATCCCGATCCGCGACTTCGCGGGTTTCTCTCCCAGCGCGATCAAGGCGTGGCGGAAGAGAGTGGCGAAGGTGGAGATCGATCCGGTCATCAGGCCCAGCACGGCTTTCGCATCGCCTGCCGCACCCACGTAGGATTCGCGCAGGCGAATCAGATTCTGCCGCAGCTCGCGCTCCACTTGGTGACGGTGCAAGGTCATGGGAACCGTAAGCGCCGGAAATGGGTCCGTGCCGAACAACATGCGGTGGCCGGCTTGAATGTCCAGCAGCTCAATGGTGAACACGTCCGCCGAACGCCGCAGCTCCTCCAGAGTCAACAGGTGGGGCGCCGGATGGCCTTTCTTCATCCACCAGCGGGTGGGCGCCGCCAAGCGCACCAGATCGGCGGCCTCCATCCGGGCAAGAAGGCAAAGTATGTTCAAGTCCGAATGCTGAGGATGAAACTCGCCCTCTGCCGCCGAACCGTAAAGCACCATAGAGCTCAGATTGGAACCGGCTGCGGACTTGAGCCGGTCTACCAACTCATTCAATTCTTTTTCCATGGTCTCCGTTTGCATCGCTTTTTCAAGAACGGTCAATTTTCGGTAGTGGGTTGGTTTGCTGTAGCGGCGGTCAGAGACCGCCGGAAATTGTTGAAGAATGAAGTTCGGCGGTCGGAGACCGCCGCTACAGCAGCGAAAATGTACCACTACCCAATTTCCGTCAACCCATTGTCAGCAACAAGGGCAAACCGCCTTAGCCTGGATTGGAATGCTGGCGGTTTGTGTCTGCACCATTTTTATGTGGCAGCCTTGAAAGCAAGGGGGTGTGGGCCGCGGACGCAGCAAAGGTTACCAGCTTCCACTTGCTCCGCCGCCCCCGGACATACCGCCTCCAAACCCACCAAAGCCGCCTCCACCACCTCCCCCACCGAAGCCTCCAAACCCGCCACCCCAAGGCCCAATCCAGGGCCCGCTCCGCCCTGCACCCCGGCGCTGCTGCGTTCCGAAGAGCAATGGGCCGAAGAGTCCAAAACCTCCGAAGCCAAGCATGGCGAGGGTGAATAGGATGGCGATCGGACTAAAACCCGGATTCTCCCTATGTGAACTGCGCGGCGCGAGCGCTGGCGCGGAAGCGAGTGTAACATGGCTGTCCGCAGCGATCACCTGGGCGATTTGGGTAGTGATGTAGAGCAGGCCGCCTGAGTAATCATTGCGGCGAAGGTCCGGGATCATCGCCCGGCCAAAATCACCCACTTTCCCGTCCGGCAAAATCGGCTCCAGCCCGTACCCTACCTCCACCCGGTATTTCCGGTCGGAGGGCGAGACCAGAATTAAAACCCCACGATCGCTTTTCTTGTTGCCAATCCCCCATGCGGTGAACAGATTGTTGGCGTAGCCATCGATGGTGTCCCCATTCAACGACCGGATGGTGACGACGGCGATCTGGGCGTGCGCTTTCTGGTCAACTTCCGTGCAAAGAGCCTCAAGTTGCGTGCGCGTCCCGGAGCTGATGACTCCAGCGAAGTCATTCACGTAGCCCGCCGGCTTGAGGCTAGAGATTTTTTGAGCCAACGCTGCCGCCGCCGCAAACACCATGGCGAACACCAGCAGGCACAGGACCCTCACGGCGGGATCCGTAAGTCTCGCGTTACGGCAAGTCGCGCATTTTCGTCCACGCTTCTTAGTGAGAAAGGCCATGGCTTACAAAGTTACCAGATAAGTCTTTGAAAGACATCTTACACTCATTAAAAGGTAGTGGCACAGTTTGCGGTAGCGGCGCTCTCTGAGCGCCGGAAACCGTTGAGGATCCAAGTTCGGCGCTCAGAGAGCGCCGCTACCGCAAACAAACTGAGACACTACCCATTAAAAACAGTGGGCCGCTACAGCCGCGAAAACGTACCACGACCTTTCAGGTTGCTCCACTTGACCCTCTTCAACGCCCACTATAAACTGAGATTGACTTCATGAGCGGGGCGTCCGCATGAAAAAAGAAAACATTATCACGGCCGTTGTCTTCCTTGGCGTGGGATTTCTCGCGGGCTACATTTTTCAATCCGAGCGCGTCTCGACCTTTCAACAAAAGCTGGCTTTGGCTTCCAGCGCCAGCCCAGCGGGCACCGGGCCGGCAACGGCAGACGCGGCTCCCCCGGCAGGTGACTCGACCACATCGTCGGCTTCTACGTCTCCCGGCAGTCTTCCTGCCGGCCACCCGGCGGTGGATGACGCCACAATGATCCGCTTTCTTCAAGATGAGGCGTCCGAGAAGCCGAACGATCCAGCCGCGCCGCTCAAGCTGGCCAATTTTCTCTTCGACAAGAAGAAATTCAGTGATGCTGTCCCCTGGTATCAGAAGTCGCTGGCGCTGGATCCTACGAATGTCGATGCCCGGACGGATCTTGGCACCGCTTATTTCGACTTGGGTCATCCGCGGGAAGCCGCCCAGGAGTTCAGTCAAGCGCTCAGGATTGATCCCAATCATCAACCTACGCTTTTCAACTTGATTGTGGTGAGCATCGAAGGCACGCATGATCTTCGTGCTGCGAACCAGACGTACGAACGGTTGCACCGGTTGAATCCCAATTATCCGAACCTCGACCGCTTGAAGCAGGAACTTGACGCCGCGCAGGGCACGGCGGCTGGCGCCGCCAAGAATTGAAGACGGACGCTGAAAGTCCGGGGAAATAGGCATCTCTGGGAAACGCGCCAGAGTCCCATCCAATATGTCAGCTATTCTGGATTATCTTTTCGAGCTTTTCGTATTGATTGTGCTCGGCAAGTTGGTGAACGCTGCCGTTCGCCGGTTCTTTGGTGGGAACAGCGTCCGTTTCGGCTTTCCCGGGCAGAGTGGACGGCCGGCGCAGCCGAGGCCCGCCCAAGAGCCTCCCAAGACCGTCGAGGGCAAAACGGTAAGGGATCCCGTCTGCGGCATGTTCGTCTCGACCGAGCTTTCCCACCGCTTGAATACGCACGCTGGCGTCCTCCATTTCTGCTCGGAAGAATGCCTTGAAAGTTACCGCAAGAACGCCAGCCAGTAAGCCGCGAGGGGAAGCCGGAGTTTGCCCCTTTATACCACCATTCGCAATTACGTCGACGTATTCTTGCAACGGTCTTCAACAACTCCTCACCCCCAGCCCCTCTCCCCGCAAGCGGGGAGAGGGTTCTATGAAAGGGGATGTCAAGAGAAAGTTTTCTCCCTGGACTCGGGAGCCGGAGTTTTTTCTCTCGGCTTCCAGCCCCTGTGATGCTGCGAAAGAGATGCGTGTCTGAGCTTCGATCGTTCATGACGAGACAGCGACAACGACGACGTTTTCCTCCGGGCTTAGCCCAACTTTCGCAGTTGGCAAGTTTTCCGGGTGATATTCGGACTCTGTATCGGTGCAACTTCTGAGTTGTCAATGCCAGCCTATGGAAAAGGCGCTGTAGTGCCGACCTACCCCCTTTACAAGCACCGAGGGGATTTGTCAGGATGCGCGCTGGCGATGTTTCTGCGCAGCAAAAGACGATTCAAGGACGGCAAGACGCACCGCTATTTCAGCGGGGTGGAGAATCGCCGTGTGGGTTCGGGGCGAGTGGCGCAACGGCAGGTCTTGTTTTTGGGAGAGATCAATGACAGCCAGGCGGCGGTCCGGCTCGTGATCAACTCCTGCTGCGGATCGGGGCCGCCAAGAAGGAAGCTGGGCGCGCCTTCGGCTTCGTGCCGATTCACTTGCCCGAAGAAGGCGAGGAAGTCACGCGCCCGACGTTCACTTTCCACTTGGACCAAGAGAAAGAAGTTGAAGAAGGCTGAACGGCGGGACGGACATTATCTGCTGCGCTCGAACCCGGTGGGTGAAGACCCCTCGGTATTGTGGGAACGTTATGTGCAACTGACCCAGATTGAGGCGGCTTTCAAAACTCTGAAGAGCGAATTGGGGCTGTGTCCGATCGATCATCAGTTGGAGAAGCGCGTGGAGGCCCACATCTTCGTGGCCTTTCTGGCCTACGCCCTTTCCGTCACCCTGAAACAAAGGCTCGAAGCCTTAGTGCCGGGCCTCACGCCGCGAGCGGTGCTGGAAAAACTGGCCACGATTCAAATGCTCGACGTGTGCCTCCCCACCACCGACGGACGGTGGCTGATCATGCCCCGCTATCCGCAGCCAGAACCCGATCAGCAACTGATGCTGCATCGTCTGGAGCTCACGCTGCCGTCCCAGCCGCCACCGAGAATCAAGGCGCAGGAGCTTTCACAGACGGCTTCGCCAAAGTTGCAAATGTAGTGCCGACCTTGAAGAACGCTTTGCTGAAAACAAGCCACTTACTGGCTGCACACCCCTTCAACTGCGAAAGTTGGGCTAGTATAAGCGGAGAAACGGGCACTGTGTAAAGCGATCTGTCGCGGAGGTAGTGGTACATTTTCGCGACTGTAGCGGCGGTCTCTGACCGCCGGATTTTATTCTTCAACAGTTTCCGGCTCCTGATTGAAGGCGCAATCCAACGCGCGTAACGTCATATCGCAAAATCGGCCAAGTAACGCCCCTCTTCAATGCACGCCCGGTTAGCCGGGCCGGATGCCAATCACCGCCATCATGCGTCCGGCGCGGCTGCCTTCCTTGCGGTAAGAAAAGAATCGGTTATTCTGGCAGGAGGTGCAGTCGCCGGAAATCAAAATGTTCTTGCGCCGGACTCCCGCTGCTTCGAGCTGGTGGCGGGCAACAGCGGCCAGATCCAATTTGAAGGTTGCTTCGGGGCCGGGATCATGTCCGGGTGGAAACCGCGAGAGAAAGCTGGGAGACGGCGGCTCCGATGCCGCAACCGCCAGGACGGTGGGGCGTTCGATGAATGCATCCGAGTTCACGAAGGCGCCTGAAAAGGCATCCACCACTTCCGGCCCCACCTGGTAGCAGCACACTCCAATCGACGGTCCGACGGCAGCCAGAATGTTCTGAGGGCGTGAGCCAAAAACACGTTGCATTTCTCCAACGGTTTTTTCGGCAATGCGGCTCAAGGCTCCCCGCCAACCGGCATGGACCGTAGCCACCACTCGCTTCTTTACATCCGCCAGCAGGATGGGCATGCAATCTGCCGTGCGAACGGAAAGCAAGACGCCGGGGCGTTGGCTAATCAGCGCATCACCCTGGCATTCATCCGACAATGCCATTGATCGCGAAGTGCCGGGCGCGCTGAATGCGAGGCGGCCATCCTCCGCGCCGCCCACCTCGAAAATCTTGTCTGAATGAATCTGTCGAAGGGCGGCAACCTCAAAATCCGCAGCGCCAATTGCCCTAGTAAACTTTTTACGATTCGCATGAAGGGCGCGAGCCTGTGATCCTTCCGGCATCCCAAGATTCAGATCGCGGTGTTTTGCGCCATTGCCGGTGGCGATGCGGGTGCTGAAGGCATGAACCAGCCACGGAATTGAGGCGAGCGGCGGCGATTCCAGCCACTCGATCCCATCCCGGTTCTGAATACGGAATTGATTGATACCCAAACTCGCCCTTCGCATCCCGTAGGGGCGACCCTTGTGGTCGCCCACGAGCGGGCACAAGGCCCGCCCTGCCGTCGTCCACGGGCGACCACAAGGGTCGCTCCTCCATCGGAAGTTCATGAATGATCCGGGCTAGGCGCTGGGCTTGCACCTCTGGATTCTAGCTTCCAGAAGCTGCCACAGCATCGCCTCCGGCACGAACACCGGCTTTGCCAGAATTTTAACGGACAACTTCTGGTGCGCCTCGAAGTAGGAGACGAAAAGCTTCACGCCCTGGTACTCAATGGTGCCGTCATCTCCTTCAGGCATATTGATGCCCATGCCTGCGAGATCCTTGCGGATGCAATTCAAAATATCCCGGCTGGTCCCGCCGTATTCTTTGTTGTCTGGCATATCCAATCAATCTCCTTCGTCAATTTGACCGCGCGGGTTCCATCTTTCCCATGCCTTCTAATGCTATCTGATTTCCAGGCGAGATGACCGTGTCCGGGAGCGACGCAGCCCATTTTTTGAATTTGCTTTCCTGGCGACTGGAAATTTCCTCACCGAAAACGCACTGCCTGCCCTTGAGAATGATCACGGCTTCGCCCTTTGGAATCGATGCAACAAACGTTTCCGCGCCGGATGATTCCACCGTCAATCCCGCACCGTATTTTTTGCGCAAGATCGTCTGGTAATCCTTGAAGAACTGTTCTGCTTTTTTCTGCGAAGTCCAAATGGCCCGCGCGATCAGAGCAAGCTGATGGTTCTTCGGAGCCTCATAGACGGCATAGCGGTCCGCAGCCCATGCCGGCGCGAGCGACTTGGCTTCATCCTCGGAGATGAACTGGCCCAGGAGGCAGTAATAGCCAAGCTCGCCAAAAGCATTCTCATTCACCTTGCGGAATTCCGGCTGGCGCGCCGGGACGGGCGGATGGGGCAGATCCAAGTGTGCGACCGGGGTGTGCGCGAAGTAAAGAGCCGGGTCGAAAATCTGTTGGCTGGTTTGCGGCGGTTCGGTGAACAACCGGGTTAGCCCTTTCCAATCGGATCGCGCCAGGTCTTTCTGGATAAAGTCCAGCCCCTGCGAATAAGGAAATAGCGATTGGAAACGAAAGAAGAATGGCGCCTTTGCAAAGACCGGGAATTCGGCGGCGTCCTGGTGAATCGCCATGGCCATGAAAGGCTGCATCGATGGCATCTGCGCCAGGGGAATCGATCCCATCAATTCCTGGATCATGGCGGCGGTGGCATAGCCTTCTACCACGGCCAGCCGGGCCGCGCTGGCATCGTCATCGTCCTTCACAGCCTGGATATATTTCTGAAGGTTGTAATTCTGATCCTGCAGCGCATGAGTCAGCTCGTGGGCCAGCACCATGTTTTGCTGGCTGGACGCCACCCAGCTTGCTATGTACATGGTCTTGGTCCTCGGATCATAAAAGCCGGCGGCCTGCTCCGTATAAAAATCGGTCAGGAATTTGGCCAGGTCAAAATCCGCCGGAACCAGGCCGAATGCCTTCAGCGTTGCCTCCTGTTCGCGGAGTTCTTCGGGGGTGTAATCGGCATGGAGCTTGGCGGTGACGATTTGCCGGATTTCGGACCGGTCCACCACTCGCTTTTTCAGCGGCGATTTAATGGGCAGGCCGGTGATGCGGCTCATCTCCTTCAGAACGGAGTCGGCTTGGGAAAGCAACACTTGGCCGGAAGGCTTTTGCGCAGATTGCAGCGCCTGGTCCGTGGATTGACCCTTCTGTCCAGCGGATATGTTGCTTCCGGGCAATAAGATAAATGAGACGAAACTGATGAAAATATAAAATCTCTTCATGCTGAAGCCTAGCATATCCCTCCTGGGCTAATGAGACCAGCGAGGAACTTTGTTTTTCGTTGCATTTCGCTTTATATTCGCCTATTCTTGGCGGGAACAGAAGGACCAAGAATCTGACAAGTGGGAGGATGAAATGTCGCTCAGTGAAGCTCTGCTACCCGAATTTGACCAGGAAACGGCAAGCACTCGAAAAACGCTGGAACGCGTTCCGGATGAAAAGTTCGCTTGGAAACCGCATGAAAAATCCGGCACGCTGGGTTGGCTCGCGGCCCATCTCGCAACCATCACGGATTGGGTGGGCGATACCATTAACCGGGATTCGTTCGACATGGCGCCGGGCGGTGTTCGCATGACGCCACCACCGGGGCCGAAGACCCGCAAGGAATTGCTTGAGAATTTTGACAAGAGTGTGGCCACGGCGCGGGTGGCCATCGCCGCAGCCAGCGATGAGCAATTGCTGATGCCGTGGTCGCTTCTTAACAATGGCCAAACGGTTTTGACCATGCTGCGCATGGCAGTGCTGCGTACGTGGGTGATGAATCATGCCATCCACCACCGGGCACAACTGGGCGTTTATCTGCGCCTGAATAACATCCCTGTTCCTGCCATCTATGGCCCCTCGGCCGATGAGGGGAGCATGTAAAGTGGTTCGGGGGCCGACGTAGGTCTGAGAAGGCCTGCGCCAGCCCTCGACGGGTCTGTATTCCCGTCGAGGCTCGTTCGGTGGCTAAGCGATATAACCTAGGTCTCAGACCGCTTGAAAGAGTTCTTATGATAGCCGAACTTGTGCCGGGCGTCGCGCCGGCTGAACTTCCAGTTGATCTTGACGCGAGCGCGGTTCACCTGCCGATTCCAGGCTCGCGATTCGCGTCGGAGCG
>Ga0307373_10003738_pt1 | contig 26210 bp, 14 predicted proteins | sample OX2MG_FD_202534 | JGI IMG/M metagenome (GOLD analysis project Ga0307373, IMG submission 202534) | Soil microbial communities from Risofladan, Vaasa, Finland - OX-2 | ecosystem: Environmental > Terrestrial > Soil > Coastal area > Acid sulfate soil | place: Finland: Risofladan, Vaasa | collected...
TCACGCTTCCGCAGGGGTACCGCGTCACGTGGGGCGGCGAATACAGTGAGCTGGTTACGGCGAAAAAGCAGCTGGATTTAATCGGCCCGCTCGCCGTCTTGCTCATCTTTTCGATTCTTTTTGCCCTTTACGGCAATTTCAAATTCCCGGTTGGGATTGCCATTGGCGTACTCATCACAGAGCCCGTCGGCGCGCTCATCGCCCTGAAGCTCACGAACACGCCGTTTAGCGTCTCTTCCATTTTGGGCTTGCTTGCGCTCATGGGCGTGTCGGTTGAAACAGCGGTCATTCTTTATTCCTTCATCAATAAACTACGCCTGAGCGGTCAGGACATCCGCACAGCCACGCGCGAGGCCGCTCTCCTGCGCCTGCGCCCCATCATGATGACAGCGCTGGTCGCCTGCCTCGGTTTGCTGCCCGCCGCCCTTTCGCACGGCATTGGCTCAGACACGCAACGTCCCTTCGCCATTGTGATCGTCGCGGGATTGATTTCGCGCCTGTGCCTCGCCGTATTTATTGACCCCGTGATTTACCGCGCCGTCGCCCGCGACGGCGATGTCTTGCAGGTGTGATGTGCCTGACGAAAAAGTCGCGGTCATGGATACTCTGACCAACCGACGTTGGTTCAAGCGCCGAGCCGCTCGCACCGCGGCTGTCGCGCTCGTCTTGCTTCTCGCCGCCACAAGCGTCGGTTCCCTAACCTGGCACCAACACAAAGATGCAGCCGCTGAAAGAACCTGTCAGGTCTGCCATTTTGCTCATCTTCGCGTCGTCACGCCGCACGGCCGAGCGCAATTGCTGCAACCCAGACTGCTCTACCGCGTGGGGTTGCGAGACTCCGTTTGGCACTATGCAGGCCCAGCGGCTTTTTCGATCTCTCCTCGCGCTCCTCCTCTCTAAGCTTCGCCGTCCTCTCACAATTTAATCAAGCCAGTTCGCTCTTGCACGGGAACTAGTCCGCGAGCGAAGCCAACGCTACACCTTCTGGCCGCTGTCCCTGGGCAGACGGCCTGGCGCGTACGCGCCATACAAGGAGAGGAATCAATGGCTGCGACTCAGAGAATTCGTCGAGCTTTATACGTGTGCCTTTTTCTTGCGGTTTTCGCTGCGGTTTCAAATGCACAGACGGGAAATTCTTCCTCGATTTCGGGTACGGTTGTCGATTCATCGGGCGGCGTCGTGCCGGGCGCAATTGTGACCATCCACGACCCGGTTAGCGGCTTTGAAAGTTCGGCCACTACGGACAAGACTGGCGCTTTTAGTTTTCCGAATGTCCCATTCAATCCGTATCACCTTTCCGTTACGGCAAGAGGGTTCTCTTCGTACGCGCAGGATGTCGAGGTGCGATCCTCAGTCCCGGTCGACCTCAAAATTACTTTGAGTGTTGCGGGGACAGCGACCACCGTGACGGTGGAAGCCGCAGCCGACCTGCTTGAAACCGATTCAACGGCGCACACGGACATCGACCGAACATTGTTCGACAAACTGCCCTTGGAAAGTCCATCTTCGTCCGTGAGTTCGCTCGTCACGCTGGCGTCGCCCGGTGTCGCGGCGGACTCGAACGGTCTGTTTCACGGCCTCGGCGACCACGCGGAGAACTCGTTTTCCGTGGACGGCCAGCCCATAACGGACCAACAAAGCAAGATTTTCTCCAACCAGATCCCCGTTGATTCGATTCAATCTCTCGAAGTCATCGATGGCGCCCCACCCGCCGAATATGGCGATAAGACTAGCCTGGTGATCAACGTAACTACTCGTTCGGGCCAGGGTGTCACAACCCCGCATGGCAGTGTGACCGCTTCCTACGGCACGTTCGGCACATCGAATGCCGGATTCGACCTAGCTTACGGGGGTCAAAAGTGGGGAAATTTCGTTTCGGTGAGCGGGCTGAACACTGGCCGTTTCCTCGATCCTCCTGAATTCACTGTGATGCACGATAAGGGCAACGAGGAGAATGTATTCGACCGCGTGGATTATCGACTGTCAAACGCCGACTCTCTGCAGCTTAACCTGGGCTACACGCGTTCCTGGTTTCAAAATCCTAATTCGTTCGATCAGCAACTTCATCTAGGCATCGTCAACCCTGTTACCGGCAATCCGCTTGGCACAACCGACCAGCGCTCCCAGATTGGAACGTTCAACATAGCTCCCACATGGACGCGCCTACTCAGTTCAAACACCGTGCTTACTGTCGGCGGTTTCTTACGGCAGGACCAATACAACTATTATCCCAGCGGAGATCCCTTGGCAGATTTGAGTCCCGATCTGCAGAGCGAGAGCGTCGGACAAAGCAGAAAACTTACTAACGCGGGCATTCGCTCGGATGTCTCCTATGTGAAAGGCATGCATAACCTCAAGGCGGGAATTACTTACGAACATACGTTCCTCACGGAGAATGACACGCTGGGTATTGTCGATCCTCTTCTGAACGCACCGTGTCTCGACGCGAATAACAATCCGGTATCAGGGTTCAACGATCCTTTCCAGTGTGCCGGAGCCGGACTTCAGCCGAACGTCGCTGCAAATCCGAATTCCACAGCACCTTTCTTGCCGCTCTTGGGCTGTCTCGATCTCACCCGGCCAGTACCTTCATCCAACGACGTGTGCGCAAGCACCGTTAGCACTCCGTTTCTTTTTCGCGGCCACACAGACGTTAAGGAACTGGCTCTCTATGTTCAGGACACAATTACAAAGGGGAATTGGTCATTCAATCTGGGAATCAGAGGTGATTTCTACAATGGCCTTACCATCACGCGGCAGGCAGAGCCGCGACTCGGAATTGCTTACAACATTAAACCAAGCAATACGGTTCTTCGCGTTTCCTATGCACGAACTCTCGAAACGCCTTTCAATGAAAACCTGGTCCTCGCGAGCTCGGGATGCAATTCCGCAGTAATTGCCGCGCTCGTACCCTGCGTGCCCTCGAATTTAGCGCCCGGATTTCGCAATGAATTCCACGGCGGACTGCAACAGGCATTCGGGTCTCATTTGGTAGTAGACGGCGAGTACATTTGGAAATACACGCATAATGCGTACGATTTCAGCATACTCGGTGCCACGCCAATCACCTTTCCGATTGAGTGGCACAACTCGAAGATCACCGGATTTACTCTGCGCGCCAACATCCCTGCGTACCGCGGCTTTTCCGCGCTTGTGGTGATGTCCAGCGTGGCCGCGCGGTTCTTTCCGCCTCAGGTCGGCGGTCTCGGGGTCACCGTGGGTCAAAGCGGTTCTGTCTTTCGCATTGACCACGACCAGAAATTCAACCAGACGACGCACCTGCAATATCAGCCGTGGAAGCAGGGACCGTGGGTGGGCTTCAATTGGCGCTACGACAGCGGACTTGTGGCCGGCGCTGTGCCTTTCGCCGTGAATACAACCACCCCGGTGGATTTAACCGGGCTCACCGCCGACCAGCAAATGCAGGCCGGTTTATTTTGTGGGAACCAGTCTCCAACTCTCACCGCACCTTTGACGACCTGCGCGCCTTCGCAGTATGGCTCGACGCTCGTTAAGATACCGGCGCCCGGCACCGAGAACGATGACCACAATCCACCGCGCATCCAGCCGCGCAATCTGTTCGACCTGAGCGTGGGGGAAGACAATCTCTTCCGCGGCGACCGTTACAAGTGGAGCTTGCAGTTCACCGTAATCAACCTGACGAACCGGGTGGCGTTGTACAACTTCCTATCTACATTCAGCGGCACGCATTACGTCACGCCACGGACGCTTACGGGTGAAATCGGCTTTCACTTTTAGTGGAAAGTAGATCACTCAGCGAGGGCGGCTGCTGTTTTGTCGCCCTCCGTTTCTCCAGCACTCTGGGAGGAAAGCTGCAGAAACTGCTACAATGAATTGCGGAGATGGCCTGCGACGCGCGTTTCGCCGCGATGGCTACTTTGAACCAACACTGAAACCCCGGGAGTCCTTGTCGTCCTGCCGGTGTGCATGTCCTCTCTCGAGCAATCGGGCCAGGAAAGCCTAAAGGCAGGCGTTGGGCGCCCACTTAGATCAGGGGTTCAGGGGCCTAGCTGCGTACGGCGAAGTGGACCGCTCCGCTTTTTTGGTGCGGCTGCCGCGCGGAAAGGATTTTGCAAATTTTGGTTGTTTTTCCCGGCCTCCAACCTCTAGCATCGAACTTCTAACTCATGCGAATTCTTTTTGTGGGAGACATCGTAGGCTCGCCCGGCCGCCGCATCGTGCACGACCATCTCGCGGACATCATCGCGCAGCAGAAGGTCGATCTCGCCGTCGTCAATTGTGAAAACGCCGCCTCGGGTTTCGGCGTCACACCTCGGTTGGCCGACGATCTTTTCGCCTCTGGCGCGGAAGTGCTTTCCGGCGGGAATCACATCTGGGATCGTAAGGAAATTCTCGACTATTTGCCTCATCAGCCCCGCCTGCTGCGGCCGGCAAATTTCCCGAATGGCGCGCCCGGCAGCGGACTTTACGTCGGCACGTCGCGCGGCGGCGTGGGCTACGCGGTCTTGAACCTGCAAGGGCGAACATTTATGACGCCTCTCGATTGCCCGTTTCGCGCTGCGGAGCGTGAACTCGCCCGCGTGCCTCCCGAAGTGAAAGTGATTCTGGTGGATATGCATGCAGAGACGACTTCGGAGAAGCAGGCCATGGGCTGGTTCCTGGACGGCAAGGTTTCGGCTGTTGTCGGAACGCACACGCACGTCGCCACAGCGGATGCCCACGTGCTGCCCAAAGGCACGGCTTTTATCACTGATGTCGGCATGACTGGGCCGCACGATTCAATTATTGGCATGGGCAAGGAAGGCATCATCGAGCGCTTCCTGAATGGGCTTCCCGCGCGCTTTGAAGTGGCCGAGGGCGATGTGCAAATGCACGCTGTGCGCATTGATGTGGATGAATCTTCCGGGCATGCTCGTTCCATCGAGCCTCTCGTCTTCCGCGCCGAATAATTTGCCCAGTGCGTATAAATCCTAAACGCATGTCCTCGCATCTCAATTGACCTGACGCTCCATGTATAATTCTGTGCCATGAAAATTTCGCCCAGCCGAATGATGATTGCCACTGTCGCAGGAATGCTCCTCTGCGCTGTTTTCGTCCTGTTCGCGCCACGAAATTCCCGCGCGCAGGGCAACGACATGGAAATCGAGATTACGGCGCGCGCGCGCCTGTTCCCCGACGTTGGCCCGGGCATCAAGGCGGTCCGCCGTGACGCCGCCGGCCGCTACTACTTCCTCTCGACAACGGACCCAGCCGTCCGCGTTTACGCCGCTGATAACACCTTCCTCGGTCAAATTCCCAAGGACGCCACCGGCGCTGCAGCAATTGTTTATGGCGACGATATGGACGTGGACGCTTCGGGCCGCGTGTACGTAGCGGATCGCGGCGCGAATGCCGTGAAGGTTTACACGCACGACGGCAGGCTCGCACTCTCCATTCCGGTGAACTCGCCCACATCCGTTGTCGCACTGCCCACTGGCGAAATCGCTGTTGCTGCCATGAAATCCGGCGAACTTGTAACGGTTTACGGCATGACTGGCAAGGATCTGCGCGAATTCGGCGACATCTCTGACCTGGCCGAGCATGAGGACTTAAATCGCCTGCTAAATATTGGGCGCCTCGCCGGCGATCCCGCAAATCACATTTACTATGCTTTCAGCTACATGCCCGAGCCGACCGTCCGCAAATACGATGCGTTCGGCTATAGCGCCTACCAAATTTCGCTTAAAACGATTGATATATATCCCACGGCGCAAGCCATGCGCCGCACGATTTACCGGCTCGATCAGCAGAATACGACTCCGCAGTTGCAAAAAGTGATCAATGCGATCGGCGTGGATCCAGCGACGGAGGAAGTTTGGGTTGCGCTGGGCGACGATTTGATGAAGTTCGACAAGGACGGCAATCGCATCGAAAAGTACCGCACACTCACAACCAGCGGCGAAGATTTGACCCCAACGTCAATCCTCGTTGAGCCACATCGCTTGCTTCTCGCCGACGATCCCCACGGCGTATTTGAATTCGCGCGCCCGGATCAGCCCGCGACGCCGATTCCTAAAACCAAGTAACCTCACACAAGAATCGCAATCTCAGCTCTACAGCAACTCCTGAGTGTCAATTCTTAGTGCGCGCCGCCACACAGAGCCGTAACTTGCTGCTCGAGAGTCGCGTCCATTTGGGTTTCGTGGTGGCTTGCGGAGGAACAAATCTGCGCGGCGGAAATCGCGAGCGCGCCCCGGAAATCAGTGCCGTCGAGATTTGCGCCATTGAATTGCGCTCCGCTCAGAATGGCCCCTTGCAGAACGGCACTGCGCAGATCGGCGCCGCGCAAATCCGCGGCATCCAGAAACGTTCCGTTCAACCGAGTGTTCTCGAGTTTCGCCCCTGCCAGTTTCGCCGAGCCGAGATACGCGCCACGCAAATCCGCCTGGTTCATTTCTGCGTTATTCAGATCGGCGTTGCGTAGATCAGCCTTCTCGAAGCTCGCGCGCGACAGTTGCGCATTGGTCAGATTGGCGTCGTACATGTTCGCACCGTCGAGTCTTGCCCCAGCCAGGATTGCGCCAGCAAAAGAAGCGTAGGTAAGATCCGCGCTGGCCAAATCCGCCCGGTCGAGAACGGCTGAGTTGAAATTCGCATGCCGCAGATTCGCGCCGCGAAAATCCGTCTGTGAGAGGTATGCTCCGCGCAAGTCAGCACTCTGCATCCGGGCGTTCGCGAAGAAAGCGCCGGACCCTTGCGCATAGCGGAGACTTACATACGGAAGCCGCGCACCCTTCACCAGTTTCAAATCCTCGTCTTTTCCGGACCATCCTGCGGGAGCCGTCGAAACTACGGCACTCGTTATATCGGGGAATGGGTTGTAACCTGCGAGCCAGAAAATGTCGGCGCTCCAGCGGCGAAAGTTGGTCGAGCTCCATCCTGGAGCGCGCCCATTTCCGTGGGGAGCGCCTAGAATCGCGCCCACCGACAGCATTAGCAAAAGCAAACATGCGCCAAGCGTCAACGCCGTGAACCGGCCGCTTTCCCATGGCGCCGTGAATTGTTTCGCGTCGCTCGGACCTCGCGCTGGCGCAAATATGCTGCTCGCGTTGCCAGGCAGAAACCCGCTCATTGCCACCGCAAGGAGAATAAAAAATATCTGCAACAGACTGCCGCGCAGGTCCTGCTCGGTCAGATAGCGGGCCCACAACAAGACCAGTGTTGCCGGAATCATCCAGTACGCCGTCAGCTTAGAAATCATGCGCTGCAAAAAAAGAAGCGACGCACGGTCCGCATCCAGTTCATCGAGACGCGCGGGCGCGAGCGCGATGACTGACGCCGGGACATATTCCGCAATTCGTCGGCCGTCCGGAAACACGGCCGGCAATTCGCTCAGGGCGTCCCACAATCGTTGCAGAAAAAAATGGAAACCGATGTAGCCTCCTGCGAGCAGCAGCGGCGCAATCAAGTAAAAAGCGAGCGTTGGCATTGCATTGCCCACCGCGGGGGAATTTCGGAGGAGTTGCACGTCCTTCGTCCTGGCAACAATCAGCCACACAAAAGCGCATACGATCGTCATCGCCGCCAAAAGAATGCGCAGAATTCTGGAGACAGCCGTGATTTTCGCGAGCCCTTCGAAAGGATAAATCGAGTCGGGCAACTCGGCGCCGAAAAGGCTCGCGCCCGCCAGTTGCCGCGCCACCAGGCCCGTTGCATTAACCAAATTCGCGCCCGCCAAACTCGCTCCGCGCAAATTTGTGCTCACGAGGTTCGCTTCGCTCAGGTCCGCTTCTATCAGGCACGCGCCGCGCAAATCGGCAAGCAGCAGATCGGCGCCTTTCAAATTCGCGCGCAACAGGTTCGCGCCGGGCAGCTCAGCGCCCATCAAGTCGACGCCTTCGAAGTTTGCGCCGATGAGATCAGCTTTTCGGCCGGCCTCGCCGCGCGATTCCACCCATGCGCGATGGTCTTCGACGATCTCGTCCAATTCCGGATCGCCGAATTTCCGGCACCAATAATCGAGCGCAGTTGCGGCTTTCGATTCTTCCTCGAGCGCGGCCGCCTTCTCAACCTCTTCCGCCGAAGACCCGAAATTGAAACTGAATTTCATCGACACCCCGCCCACTTCTGTGGTGCGCCTCGCAAAGTAATCATTCAGAGAAACGCGTCCGCCAGAGGCCCATGCCTCCTCTAGCCTAAGCGCAACCGGCAACTCTGTGGCTTCATCCTAGCGCGAGTGTCCTCAACGAATCCCCTGTCCTCACGGTCAGGGGGCAGCCTTAGTGGAAATCAACGAAGGTGTGGCGAGCTGGACAAATAACGTGGTGCAAGCTGCGGCAACCTGTCTTTATTTGGCGCCACGCTTCAGATGCGCATGGGCATGACGACGTAGCGGTAGCGGCACGATTCATCGGCGAGGGGACGCAACTGCCCCGCCGACTGGTCATCCTTCAATTCGACCGAGATTGGCCCGTCCGCCGCCGCTGAAAGAAAGTCGAGCAGGTACTGCGCATTGAACCCAATACTGATCGGCTCGCCCTTGAATTCCTTTTCAATGGCTTCTTTCGCTTCACCGTATTCCGGGCTCGACGCCGAAATCTCGACGCCCTCTTTCGCCAGCATGAACTTCACCGCGTGCGAGCGCTGATCGGCGAGCTGTGAAACTCGGCGCAGCGCGTCCAGCAGTTCAGTGCGCTCAAGCACGACGGTTTTGTTGACCTCGCGCGGCAGCACGGCTTCGTAGTTCGGAAATGTTCCCGTTAACTTGCGAGATGTCAGCAAGCGCCCGCCGAATTGAAAGAAGAGGTGGCTTTCATCCTGCGCAAACTCCATTTCCGCATCGTCGTCCACTTGACCGCACAATCGCTGCACTTCCGTCATCGCCTTCTTTGGCACCAGGACACGAACTTCTCCGGGCAGCCCGGTGAGCTTGTGGCTCATCTCCACCATGGCCAGCCGGTGCCCGTCGGTCGCCACCATGGTCAGCGTGCTGGGATTCAACACGACGAGCGCGCCATTCAGCGTGTACCGCGACTCTTCCTGGGAAATTGCGAAGATTGTCTTTGAGATCAAACCTGAAAAAAACCTTGCCGGCAGCTTGACGAGCGTGTGCGGAAACTCAGGCAGCGCCGGAAAATTCTCCTTCGACATGCCGACCATCTTGTAGGACTTGCGGTCGCAAACGATCTGCACCCAGTGGTTGTCCAGCAACTTAAAGCGAATTTCCCCTTCGGGAAGCAACCGTACCAGATCGAGGAGTTTCTTCGCGGGAATCGTACCCGCGCCCTCTTTCTTCACCTTCGCTTCACACGACGTGCGAATGCTCAACTCAAGATCCGTGGCCGTAATGTACAGACGATTGCCTTTCGCCTCGCAAAGAAGGTGCGAAAGGATGGGGATCGTCGTCTTGCGTTCGATCACGCCCTGCGTCAAATCCAATTCATCGAGCAAGTCGCTTCTCTTTACACTAAATTCCATCTTGCCTTTTCCTCACTGGTTGCGTTTTGCTGCGCTGTACTTTACTTCTTTTCTCAATTTGAATAAACAAGGGAAATACCGTAGTAGCCGCCGCACCTGTGAATTTGTCGGAAATCCCGCCATCCTGTTTCGCTTGCTCGCCTTGCCGCATCTTGATGCCTGTGGACATTCACGCGCCCGTGAGGAAATTCGTACACTGAGGGCGAGCAACGATGATTTCACGCGAAATTCACAGGCCACAGGAACCACGGCTGCGGAAAACCGTTCAACTCTATCCGAAAGAGTCGAGTAGCCTGTTGATCGTTTTGTTCAATTCTTTATCGGTGTGGCGCAGGTTCTCGATCTTGTGGATCGAATGCAGCACCGTCGTGTGATGCTTTCCGCCGAACTGGCGCCCAATCTCCGGCAGCGATGCCGAGGTGAGTTGCTTCACCATGTACATGGCCACCTGGCGCGGGAACGCGATTTCTCTCGAATTGCTGCGTACCTTCAGATCCTGTCCGCGCATCCCGAAGTGCTCGCCCACGCGCCGCTGAATCTGCTCGATCGAGATTTTTTTCTCTTGAGTGTCGATTAAATTTTTCAAAACCTGTTGCGCTGTCGCTACACTGAGTTCCACTCCCGTGAGCGACGCATATGCCAGCAACCGAATCAGCGCGCCTTCCAGCTCGCGGATATTCGATTTGATGGAGCGCGCGATGAATTCCGCGACGTCTTCGCCGATTTTGACCTGCTCACTCTCCGCTTTTCTCTGCAGAATCGCGATTTTAGTCTCGAGGTCTGGCTGCTGAATGTCCGCAATCAGTCCCCATTCGAAGCGTGAGCGCAGCCGCTCTTCAATCGCGGAAATTTCTTTTGGCGGACAGTCCGATGAAATCACGATTTGCTTCTGCTGCTCGTAGAGAGCGTTGAACGTGTGGAAGAATTCTTCGTGGGTTCTCTCTTTGCCCGCAATGAATTGGATATCGTCAACGAGCAATACATCCATCGTACGGAAACGGTCGCGAAACGCGCTCATACGGTCAAAACGCACTGCGGCAATTACTTCGTTGGTGAACTTTTCGGCGCTCACATAAATCAGCCGCGCGGCCGGATTGCGCCGCTTGATCGCATGCCCGATCGCATGCATCAGGTGAGTTTTTCCCAGGCCGACTCCGCCGTACAGGAATAGCGGGTTATACGATTTCGATGGTTGCTCCGCCACTGCCTGCGCGGCTGCGTGCGCGAATTGATTGCTGCTGCCGACGACGAACGTTTCAAACGTGTAGCGCGGGTTTAGTTGATGGTTGGAGGAATCGAAATCGAGCTTGGCTTGAGCCGGCGCCGCCGCCGTTCCAGTCTCCAGCTCTATTTCCGCGCAAATGAATTCCAGACGCGTGTTGGGACTGCCTACTTCAGCCAGTACGGCCTGCAACAGGTCGCCGTAAGTCTGCGTTAGACGCTTGCGGAAAATCGCGGTGGGAACGCGAATCAGCAGGCGGTCATCCTCCGCTGCTTCCAGGCGCGTTGGACGAAACCACGTCGAGAAACTATGGGCGTTAACCCGCCGCTCCATGTGTTGGAGTATTTTGTCCCAGGCGTTCACAGTCGCAACAAGACTCCGCCGATTTCCACACCCGTGGAAATGTTGTGGAAAACCCTACCCCGTGTAAGGGGTTTTGTCGAGCTATCCTATGATTCAGTCTAGCGGCAGAATCTCCGCCCCACGCGGTGCTGTCGCAAGACTGCTGAGGAGTACGAGCTCTCTGCACTTGTTTAAGTGCGAGCGCGGATTGTGCCTAAACGGAAGCAAAGGAGCAAGAGAAAACTGAACGAACGGGGTGCGCGTCATTCACAGATCATTCACAGCTTTTCCACAGCGTCAAGCCACGTTAATTTCAGAGAGAAAATTCTTGACTTCGAGTATTTTTCGGTCATTCGCAAATTTTTCTTGCATGCATCGCGTTGTGCCAAGGACCGAACACGAGAAGCAAACGGTGAGCGGTCTGGTTCCTTTACTGTGCTGACGCCCCGGAATCGTGCAACATCACTACATCCGAATCAGTGCGGAAACGGCGGACTCCCAGCGTCTTGCCATCGGGCGACCAGTGAAACTCAAATATTTGTTGGGAGTTGAAATTGGTTATCTGGCGGCCCTTCGATCCGTCGAGCGGGTGGATCCACACATTATCCACGCCATTTTCGCGCACAACATATGCCACCGCTTTTCCGTCTGGAGTGAATTCCGGTCCCGGCGGTCCTGCAATGTTCGCGTTGGGCTCCAGAAGGCGCAGCGGAGAGCTCGCTCCTGAACTTACACTGACGATCGCAACCTTCTGCTCCCCTTTCCTCGTTTCCGGATCCGTCACTGATGCAAGGAACGCCACCAGCCTGCCATCGCCGGAAACAGCCGGCGCGCCGCCAGCATAGATGCCATTTGGAATCGAGGACCCCTGAACAACTGCTGCATGCCCCCCGCCGATGGGCACGCTCATCAACTGATCCGCAGTGCTATCCAAATAAAATACGCTCTTTCCGTCGGGGGAGCAGACGGGTTCTGTGGCATTTTTCTCATTCGTCAATTGAACAAGGTTCGAGCCGTCCGCGTCTGCGCGCCAGATGTTCCTCACGTTCGAGTTTCCCGAGAAACCGGCAAAGACGATGTAGCGCCCGTTGGCGCAGCCCGACCCCGAGGAGGGCAGCAACGAAGGATCGCTAATGAGCATTCTTCTTGCGCTCCCATCACCGCCGATTTTCACAATCTCGCTCTTTTCTTCGAGCAACAGAAGGCCGTCAGCCGCCCAGTTGAAACCGTTGATTGGCTGCTCTTGCGCAAGCGCCTGGCCCGGCGCGCTCTCCTGGCTCCCCGAGCTGGGAAGTAGATCGAGTTCTCGTGTGACCTTAGCTTGCACCGTAGCCAGGCTCTTGCCGTCCGCCGACAGCGTGAGTGTTCGATAAGCGTTCGTATCCCGGGTAAGGCTCTGAAACTTCCAACCAGGAACGGAGACGAATCCGATTTGCCCTCGACCGATCCTCTTTGCGATATACATCATCAACAATCCGCGACCGTCAGGCAGCCACGCCAATTCGAACACCCGCTTGTCATCGAACCGGGCAACAGAACGCGCTTTCCCGCTGGTTACGTCGAGCACATCGATCCCGCCCAAAGCGTTGCCGGGCTGCATCAGGCTTTCGGCGATTTCATTTCCGTCGGATGACCACGCCACATACTGCGACGGATTCTGTCCCTGTTCGATTTGAAGCACCTTTTCGTCGCCGCCGTCGATATTTGCCGTAAGGACCCGCCACTTGCCAACTTCCGGATCGTTTGCGCGCATGTATGCCATGCGCTTGCCGTCAGGTGAAAATGTCACGCCACTGTCAATGTCGCGAACGATCTCCTGCGGCATCCCGCCGAGCACCGGAGCGCGATACAGATTGAATTCCGTGCTGACATTTGATTCTGCCTGTCTGAAATAAACGTAGTTTCCGTCTGGCGAAAATGCGAGATTCTCGTAAGACACTGCCGCGGGAGCGACGACTTGCGTATTACTCGACGTGGGTACGTTGCGCAACCACAGGCTTTGCTTTCCGTTGTCGCTTTGTGCGCTCAGGATGTATTTGCCGTCTGGCGAGATGGCGGCGCGCAGGGCCGTGCCCGATGTTGTCACCTGATTGATGCTGAAAGTTTGAAACGGGGCGGGCCGCACGCGGTTCAGGAATGCGTAAATCCCGTAACTTGCCGCCACGGCGAGAACCAGAACAATTATCACGATTACGCTCAGGCTCAGTTTGTGCTCGCGGGCCACGGCGGCCACCGCCGAAGATCCCGACGCATGCGTTCGCGCGGTGCCGCTTGCGTTGGCAGCCGCGGGAACCGACCCACTTGAAGGGGCGCCAAGTGCCCCCGTTGCGGAGATCCCTGTTGCGGCCATCGACGGGGATGACGACTCCATGCCGCTGGCAGCGCGCCGCCCGGAATCCGAATCGCGCTTCAGCCGCTGCACATCCGTGCGTAAATCCGATGCGTGCTGATAACGCAACGCCGGGTCTTTTTCGAGCGCCTTATTGATAATGCGTTCCATTTCCACCGGAATTTCAGGATTCAGACGCACCGGCGATACGGGTGCGCGATTCAGAATTCCATCGAAAATCTCCGCCGAAGTGCTCCCGGAAAATGCTTGTCGGCCGGTCGCCATTTCGTAGAGCACCACGCCGAACGAAAAAATGTCCGTGCGCGCATCAAGCTCGCGTCCGCGCGCCTGTTCGGGCGACATGTACGCTACCGTCCCGAGAGCCGTGCCCGGGCTGGTCAGATTCGTTTCCTCTTGTGTCTGCGTCATGCCCGCGGTCATGGAATTCCCTGGCGCGCGCGCCTCGATTTTGGCCAATCCAAAATCGAGCACCTTCGCTTGCCCCCGGTCGGTCACGAAAATATTCGCCGGCTTGATGTCGCGATGAATAATCCCTTCCGAATGCGCCGCGTCCAGCGCGTCCGCCACTTGGATGGCAATTTCGAGCAGCGCATCGAGGGCTATCGGCCCCTCGGCGATACGATGCTTCAGTGTTTTGCCTTTCAGCAATTCCATCGCGATGAAGGGCTGGCCTTCGTATTCGTCGATCTCATAAATTGTGCAGATGTTTGGATGATTGAGGGCTGAAGCAGATTGCGCTTCGCGTTCGAATCGTTCGAGCGCCGTATGATCTTTTGCCACATCCAGAGGAAGGAATTTCAAAGCGACGAAGCGCCGTAGCTTTGTGTCTTCAGCCTTGTACACCACGCCCATTCCGCCGCCGCCCAATTTCTCGGCGATTCGGTAATGCGAAATGGTGCGGCCGATAAAAATCTGCGAATTTGACATGCGCTCCTGTTTGCGCTCCGATTGGTTCACGAACCGCAGCGCATCTTAGGCCGCGCCTCAGGCTAAGTCAATTTATCCGGTAATATGCACATTTGGAATGCGTCCTTTTAGAGTGTTTTTGCCGATCTGTCGCTTACGAAAATACAACACAAAAACACCACTCAACCGCTTGTTTCTAAATGAGATACGGTGCATCTAAAAGGAAGAATTGCCTTGTCCAATGCCCAACTTTCCATTACAATTCTTGTGTTACAAAACACAATTTTTTTTGCAGTAGCTTGTAGTACCGGCAGACCTCCGTTCCGGCACTTAGTTCGGCCAGAACTGGAAGTGTTTTCTTCGCGTTCGCGCCAGAGCGCGTCTAAGAAAAATTCGCCAGCCCGCTTGAAAACGGCCCGCAAGGGGCCCTCAGTCTTCGCCACGCGCCACCGGATCCGCCGGAGCGGCGCGGGATGAAGCGAAAACCCTTCGAGCTTCATGTTGCGTTTTGCAAAAAAACGCGCTGAGGCCAATGGGCAAGGCAAGTGTCGAGCCAATCCGCGCGACCGCCTTCCCGATTCGAAATCTAGGAGCACTCCAGAATGGGTGAAAAGGAAAATACGCCTGCCAAAGGCGCTGGGCATAAGTACGACGCAACTTCGATCAAAGTTCTTGGCGGCATCGAAGCCGTACGCAAGCGTCCCGCGATGTACATTGGCTCGACCGGCGAGCTTGGCTTGCATCATCTGGTTTGGGAAGTTTGCGACAACTCTGTCGACGAAGCGCTGGCGGGCTATTGCGACGAAATCAACGTAGTCGTCCACGACGACAATTCCGTCACCGTAACGGACAACGGCCGCGGCATTCCTGTCGACATGCACGCCACGGAGAAAAAGCCCGCCGCCGAAGTTGTCATGACTGTTCTTCACGCTGGGGGTAAATTCGATAGCGATACCTACAAGGTTTCCGGCGGCCTGCACGGCGTCGGCGTTTCCGTCGTCAACGCTCTTTCCGACTGGCTCGATTTGGAAATCTGGCGCGACGGTCAAGTCTGGGAGCAGAGCTACGAAAAAGGCCAGCCTACATCAAAGCTGAAAGACACTGGCAAGACTAAGAAAACCGGAACGAAAATCACCTTTCATCCCGATCCGTCCATTTTCGCAGCAGCCACCTATAGCTACGACACCCTTTCGCAACGCTTGCGCGAGCTCGCCTTTCTCAACAAAGGGCTGACAATCACGCTCGAGGACGAACGCAGCAGCAAAAAAGCCGACTTTCGTTTCACCGGAGGCATCGCGGAATTCGTCAAGCATCTGAATCGCGGCAAGCAAGTCCTGCACGACTCCCCGATTTATATGGAAGGCAAGCGCGACACCGTCGACATGGAAATCGCGCTCCAATACAACGACAGCTACGCCGAAAATGTTTTTTCCTTCGCCAACACGATCAACACCGTTGACGGCGGCTCGCACCTTTCCGGTTTTCGCTCCGCGCTCACGCGCACCATTAATTACGCCGCCAGCTCCTTCGGGATGCTCAAGGAGCAGAAAGACGAAATCTCCATCACCGGCGATGACGTTCGCGAAGGCCTTGTCGCCGTTGTCTCCGTAAAATTGCCGCAGCCGCAATTCGAAGGGCAAACGAAAGGCAAGCTCAATAGCGACATCAAAGGTCTCGTCGAGCAGCTCATCAACGAAAAACTCGGCGAATATTTCGACAAGCATTCGAGCATCGCGCGAAAAATTATCGGCAAATGTATTGACGCCGCGCGCGCCCGCGAAGCGGCCCGCAAAGCCCGCGAGCTGACGCGCCGCAAATCCGCGCTCGATTCCAGCGGCCTCCCCGGCAAGCTCGCCGATTGTCAGGAGCGCGACCCTGCGCGTTGCGAACTCTTCGTTGTCGAGGGCGAATCCGCCGGCGGCTCCGCAAAACAGGGCCGCGACCGCAAATATCAGGCCATCCTGCCGCTCAAGGGCAAAATTTTGAACGTTGAGAAAGCGCGTTACGACAAAATGCTGGGCCACGAGGAAATTCGCGCCATCATCACCGCGCTCGGCACCGGCATTGGCAAGGACGATTTCGACGCGGCGAAATTGCGCTACCACAAAGTGATCCTCATGACCGACGCCGACGTCGACGGCAGCCACATCCGCACCCTGCTGCTCACTTTTTTCTTCCGCCACATGCGCGAGCTGATTGAAAAGGGCCACATTTACATTGCGCAGCCGCCGCTCTATCGCGTCAAGCGCGGCAAGATGGACCGTTACATCCGCGACGAACGCGATTTTGCCCGCGAACTGATGAAGCGCGCCACCGAGGAGCATGTCGTCACGGCCAAGGGCGGCAAGCAACTCGAAGGCGGCGACCTCACTCAGTTCCTTCTCAACGTGCAGGAATATGAGCAAATGGCGGCGAAGTTGGCGCGCCGTTTGCGCGATCCGAAACTCGTCGAGCTCTTGTCCGAAAGCGAGCTCGATAAAAAAACCGACTTCGCGGAGAAGAAAAAACTGCAGGAGCTTATCAAGGAAATCGAAAAGGCCAAGCTGAAGCTCGAAGCCAAACTGGAATTCGATGAAGAGCACAGCTTGCATGAGATTGTCCTGCGCGACGGCTCGGCCGACAGAAAAATCAATTGGGCGCTGGCCGCCACGCCGGAGTACAAGCGCATCCGCACGCTGCGCCAGGCCATCTCCGAGCACGACAAGCCGCCCTTCGCGATCGCCCACAATGGAGACAAAGTATCGAAGGAAAGCGCAGTCGGCCTCCTTGCTTACGTCCTCGAAGATGCGAAAAAGGAATTCACCATCACGCGCTTCAAGGGCCTCGGCGAAATGAACCCCGACCAGCTCTGGGCCACCACGATGAATGCCGAGACGCGCACGCTTTTGAAAGTCCGCCTCGAGGACGCCGTCGCCGCCGAGGAAATTTTCGCCACGCTCATGGGCGAAAACGTCGAGGAGCGCCGAAAATTCATCCAGGACAACGCCCTCGAAGTCGTGAATCTCGACATTTAGAGGAAAAGGCCAATGAAGGATACCTCTGGGTTGATAGGCAGAGTTTTTGCCAATCCGGCGAGCATGGTTTACAGGGTTTTGGCCCGGCGTGGGCCCGCATTTTTTGATTTGTCATCCTGAGCGCAGCGAAGGATCTGCTTTTGATTTACCAGCTTTCGTGGCAAACATTGCCCGGCCTCAAAGGCCTGAGCTGCTCGAATTTTCGAGTTGTCGCAACCCATGCGCCTGACATAGATCGTGGCGTCGCATTTGAGTGCGCGAGCGAAGCCGAATGCGCCGACTTGATGCTCAAGCTCGAAGCTCACTTCGGCGCGCAGCACTTCTCGAACAACGCTGCCGCTTTCGAAACGGTGAAAGCCTATGTACTCGAATGGGCCGCGAAACGGGCGTGACTTCGCCGGTCTTCAGACGGTGCGCGATTTCTAATCGGTACACTAAATTATTAGAGATGTCCGTAAGTTACTGAAAAAAAGGAACGAGTCGCTTTCTAATCGGTACAAAACAACGCTTTTGACTTTCTGGCTTTGGGGGCAACGGAATGGCTGACGAGCAATCACAACAAATCCTGACTCCGGTTGATATCGAATCGGAAATGAAGAAGTCGTACCTCGATTACGCCATGAGCGTAATCATCGGCCGCGCGCTGCCCGACGTGCGCGACGGCCTGAAGCCCGTTCACCGCCGCATTCTCTACGGCATGTACGAGCTCGGCCTCACTTCGACTAAACCCTACCGCAAATGCGCGAAGATCGTCGGCGAAGTCCTCGGCAAATTCCATCCGCACGGTGACGCGCCCGTGTACGACGCGCTGGTGCGCCTCGCGCAGGAATTCAACATGCGCTACCCGCTCGTCGACGGCCAGGGCAATTTCGGCTCGATCGACGGCGACCCGCCCGCCGCCATGCGGTACACCGAGGCGCGCCTTTCGAAAATCGCCGAGGAAATGCTTGCGGACATCGAGAAGGACACCGTCAATTTCGTCCCGAATTTCGACGAGAGCACCGGCGAGCCTACCGTTCTGCCCACCAGAATTCCCTGCCTGCTCGTCAACGGTTCCACAGGCATCGCCGTCGGCATGGCCACCAATATCCCGCCGCACAATTTGAAGGAAATTATCGAAGCCACCGTCACGTTGATTGAAGATCCGGAAACGAACCTGAAAAAAATAATGAAGCTTGTACCCGGCCCAGATTTTCCCACCGGCGGCTATATCTACGGGCGCGACGGAATCGAGCAGGCCTACAAAACGGGCCGTGGCACATTCCAGGTTCGCGCGAAAGCGGCCATCGAGCAGGCCGGTAAAGAACGCGAGAACATCGTCATCACCGAGCTGCCCTATCAAGTCAACAAATCGCGCCTCATCGCGCACATCGCCGACCTGGTGCAGAACAAGAAAATTCAAGGCATCAGCGACATTCGCGACGAAAGCGATCGCGATGGCATGCGCATCGTCATCGAAGTGAAGCGCGACGAAGAGCCGCAGCTCATCTTGAATCACCTGTTCAAGCAGACGCAGATGCAGGAATCGTTCGGCATGATTTTGCTCGCCATTGTCGCGGGCCAGCCGCGCGAACTTGGCCTGATCGAGCTGATCAAGCTGTTCATCGAGCATCGCGTGGAAGTGGTGCGCCGCCGCACGCAATACGATTTGCGCAAGGCCGAAGAGCGCGAACATATTTTGGTGGGCTTCAAAATAGCTCTCGATCATCTCGACGAAATTATCAAGCTCATCCGCCGCAGCAAGTCGCCGAAGGAAGCCAAAGAAGCGTTGATGGCCATGGACGTTCGCGGCGCGCACCAACCGTACGAAGACACGCGCCGCAGCGCGGCTGCCGGCTTCACCGACCGCCAGGCCCAGGCGATTTTGGATTTGCAACTCCACCGCCTGACGCAAATGGAGCGCGAGAAAATCCTCACGGAGTTGAAGGAAATTCAGGCGCGCATCGCTGAACTGAAGGAAATTCTCGCGAGCGACAAAAAATTGCGCGCCGTAATCGTCGCTGAGCTTAAGGAAATCCTGAAAGACTATGGCGACGAGCGCCGCACGCAAATCGTAGACCGCGTCGAGGAGATCAAGCTCGAGGATTTAATTAAAGACGAAGAAATGGCCATCACCGTGAGCCATGCGGGCTACGTGAAGCGCACGCCGGTCGACGTGTATCGCCACCAGTCGCGCGGCGGCAAAGGCCGCATTGGTGCGAAGACGCGCGAGGAAGATTTCGTCGAACATTTGTTCGTCGCCTCGACGCACACCTATATTTTGCTGTTCACGTCGAAGGGACGAATTTACTGGCTGAAAGTTTACGAAATTCCCGAAGCCGCGGCGGCTACGCGCGGCAAGGCCATCAATAATCTCGTCCATTTTCAGGAAGGCGAAAAATTAACCGCCGTGGTCGCTTCGCGGAATTTAGAAGAAGAAGGCCGTTACGTTTTCCTTGCCACCAAACAAGGCACCGTGAAAAAAACCGGCCTCGCGGAATTTTCCAATCCGCGCCCCAGCGGCATCATTGCCATTAATCTGGAGCCAAACGACGAGCTGATCGGCGCGAAGCTCACTGACGGCAAGCAGATGATTTTCCTCGCCAGCCACGAAGGCCAGGCGATTCTGTTCCGGGAAACAGAAGTGCGCGCCATGGGCCGCCAGGCCGGCGGCGTCAACGGAATGGACCTGGGCAAGGGCGACTATGTCGTATCGATGGACGCGGCCCAACCCGACTTCGAAATCATCAAGAAGGAATTCAAGAAGGAGACACAAAATCTCGACGAACTCGAAAGCGATCAGATTCGCGAATCGCTCACTTCGTTGATGCTCACGGTTGCCGAAAAAGGTTACGGCAAGCGCACTCCCCTCGCCGAATACCGCGTCACGTCGCGGGGCGGCAAAGGCGTCATCAATTTGAAAACCACGGAGCGCAACGGCTCCGTCGTCGCCGCACTGCAGGTGAAAGAAGATTCCGACGTGATGATCATTACCGGCCAGGGCAAAGTGATCCGTGTCCACTCCGCGGAGATTCGCGAAGCGGGCCGGTCCACACAGGGCGTCCGATTGCTGCGCCTCGACGAAGGCGACCGCATCGCCGCCGCCGCCTCCATCCTCGAAGAGGAAGCCGCCATTGCCCCTCCAACTGAAACTTCATAGCAAAGGACGGGCCGAATCGTGACAACGAGTCACTCCGTTGGCGGGGCGAGGTAGTAGCCGGGGCGGGTGCGGATTTTCAGATTTGGCTGCGTGACGCGCACTTCGATGTTGTGATAGCCATAGCGTTCGTTGCCGGGCGGATTATAGGCGATCAAATATTCGCCGTGAAGATCGTTGCCAATTGCGTTCATCGCTTTTTCGATGGAGCGGTCTTTAAATGTTCCCATGTGCAGGCCGCCCGTTCCCTGGCTCGCGATCGCCAGCGAATTCTTGCCAACGGCGTTTGCGCCGTGCTGCACAAGCCAGATAATCAACGGCAACAGAGCGGCCCCGTTCCCACCCATTTGTTCATTCACCACGGAAGGCGTTTGCGCGGTACCTGCTGGAGGCGGCACCGGATACGTCCCCGTAGGGCTCACTTCGATCGGTTTTGCAGGCTCGGGTTTCTTGCGAAACTCCGCAGCCGTGGTGCTCAACCCAATCGTGTAAATGGAAATGTTTGCAAGCTGCGCGCGGCGCAGAACGAGGCCGAGTTTCGTTTCACTTCCGCTGTCATTTTTTTCGCCCATCACCACGATGATGCGGCGCCGCTCGGGAGGTTCTTTTTCCAGAAGATCTTCGGCGCGGTCCATCGCGTCAAAAAGCCGCGCGCCGTCGAGCCCCGCTTTAATGTGGCGAATCGCATTCAGCACGCGATCAGCGTCGGTGGTCATCGGACGCAGCAAGTCCACTTCGTTGTTGTAACCGATCACCGCGGCTTCGCCGGTGCCCGCCATCACCATCTGCGTGAAAATAATTCCTGACTTGCGAATTTCCGGGAGCAGCGGCTCAACGCGCGGGCTGGTTTCCAGAACGAGAACGATGGAGAGCGGGTCACCGCCCTGATCGAAATGGGTGATCTGCTGCGGGATTCCATCATCGAAAATCTGGAAATCCTTTTGCGTAAGATTGAGCACGGGATGGCCGGCGCTGTTAGAGACGGCAACTGGAAGCGTGACAAGAGTAACGCGGACGCGAAACGGCTTCTGGCCCTGCGCCGCCGCCTGCCCTTGCGGATGCGTTCCTGATTTCACCTGAATCGGGCCGGCTGGTTGTCCTTGGCCGAACGCGGGCAACGCAATCAACGCGCCCAGCAAAGCAATCGCGAGGAAACCGAATTGGGCGCGGCGTCTCATACTCCTACTCTATCTGATTCTCACCCGCAGGTCGACGTTGCATACTTCGGAAACGGCATCGGGTTTGCGCTACTTATGGAGACAGGCTCGCTGCTTGCGAGAAACTTGGCAAGAACTTATATGCATTCAAATGGAACAGAACTAAAATGCTGCTTCTAACTTTTGCGCGAGGAGACTGAATGACTCCGAGAAAACACAAGCCATCGCCGAAACTGATGTACCGGGATCCGGCATTCATGGAAAGCCCCTCGGCGCGGCCGATGCGAATGATGGCGGAATATTTCGATCCGTTGACGCGGCTGCGGCGGGAACACATCGGCGACACGATTGTGATGTTCGGCTCCGCGCGAATTCTGCCGCACGATCGGGCCGTGGCGAAATTGAAGCGCCTGCAAAGCAGCAAGCTCAAGAAAAACGATCCGATGCACCGGGCGGAGGTTCGCGCGGCGAAAGCGAATCTGGAGATGTCCCGCTACTACGAAGAGGCGCGCGAACTGGCGCGGAGAATCACGGCGTGGTCACTGACGCTGGGTGAGCATCCGCGGCGATTTGTTATCTGTTCGGGCGGCGGACCGGGAATCATGGAGGCGGCGAACCGGGGCGCATCGGAAGCGGGGGGTTCGTCCATCGGTCTGAGCATACAATTACCGCACGAGCAGGAATCGAACCGCTACATCACGCCGGAGCTGAACCTCTTTTTCCATTATTTTTTCATGCGCAAATTGTGGTTCGCGCAACTCGCCAAGGCGTTGATCGCTTTTCCGGGCGGGTTTGGGACCATGGATGAGTTGTGGGAAATGCTGACGCTGTTGCAGACGCGCAAACTGCCCGAGCACCATCTGATCTTGATTTACGGGCGCAAATATTGGGACAAGGTTCTGGACTGGCAAGCCATGGTGCGCGCGGGAACAATCAGCGAGCGCGAGTTCAGCATGCTGCAATTCGCCGATACGGTCGACGAAGCGTTTGTGAGGATACGCACGGGACTCGAAAAGTACCACCTGGTGCTCGATAGCGACTGGGAGGGAGTTTGAGAAAGAAACGGGCGGACGCGGCTAAATCTGGAGGAGGAACATCAGGCTGCGTCCGCCCTTGCTGCAAGAGTTAATTTTTGGAAACCAGCAATTCCGTCGAGAAGAATGCTTCGAACCGCCGCTTCTCATCTTGGTCGTGCAACATCACCACGGGAACGATGTGCAGCGAACGCTTGCACCCGCGGCAGGTGGACATCTCGCCCTGAAGATCCTGCACAAAGCCGTCGGTAAAATGATATTCGGCGTGCGAGCGGCGAGCTGGTTTACTGCCCACGGTTCCGCAATGCGGGCAGACGAATTCCAACCGATCGTCCTGCGGATCGCGATCAAGCGCCGCCCGCCCCGTGCGACGGACTCCCACAGTGTCTAAACTTAGTTTGCTCATGATGGCAACCTCCTTGACCCTATTACGACTACCCTCGCACGATTGGATGCGAATCCGGGACACAATGATGCCGCGCCCGTCGAGTTCAAGATAAAGCTATATTTTTCTTATTCTTAGGACAAGTAAAAGTAAATCTCGGCCCTAAATCTAGCAGAATTGCTGGAACTTCGCCTGTTTGACGGTGTCCATAATCGCAGAGGCCGCGCGAGGTCGCAAATAGTACTTTTACGGCGGCAGCGAAAGAGACGCGCCGCCAACCTTAAGCAAAAAGTGACTTTTGGGTGCCAGGGGGAGAGGTGTGTCCATGGATGAGGAAAAAATTCTGACCAACTGCCTGATGGACGGTGACGCAGAAGCAAAGATTCACATCTCGCACCGGCGGCAGCGAGCGGCGGTCATCGCTTTGGCTGCCGAGGCGGCGCTGGTGGTGGGTTTGGCGCTGTGGCCCATGGTGACGACGGGAAGCGCTCCGGCTGAAATCGTAATGCTCCCGCGAATTCCCTATCACGGCAGCGATGCGCCGAAACCGGAGACTGCACAACAGCACACGCGATCGGCGCGACCGCAGCAAATCAACGTGATCCTTTTGCAGCCACAGCGAATTCCACCGCGCATCGACACATCAAGTTCAAGGACGACGGTAGATGTCGCACCGCCTGTCTTACGGGAATCAGGGCCGGCTCTTGGCAGCAACCAGCCAGGAATTCCGTTCGGAACGGGAAATGACACCTCGATGATTCCGCCGCCGCGACCGCCCAGTTCGCGAATTATCCACCAAAGCGAGGGAGTGCAATCGGGATTGCTCGTTTATCGAGTGGACCCGCGCTATCCCCAGATCGCGGTCAGTGCGGGGATTTCAGGGACAGTAGAGTTGCGCGCGATCATCGGGCGTGATGGGCGCGTGCGTTCAGTCGAAGTATTAAGTGGGAGTGCTTTGCTCGCGCCCGCGGCAGTGGCAGCGGTACGAGAGTGGCGTTATCGGCCGACGCTGCTGAATGGCGAGGCGGTGGAAGTTGAGACGCACGTGACCGTGCATTTTGTGCTCGGGCAATAAGAATGCGCCAAGAAAAAACGAAGGGCCGGCGCGCGGCCCGGCCCTTTGTTGATAAAGATGTGCTGTCTAGAAGTGAAGAACGATCCCGGCGGACAGCCGAAAATCATTCTGCCGAGTGTTGCCGAAGTGGGTGTTTAAGTAATCGATCTGGATAAGCCGCAATCCGAGTAGCGGGACGGGGTGAATATCAATTCCTCCGCCGACGGCTGATGCGAAAGAAGTGGAGCTGGTTCCCGAGCTGCTGGCACGCGCGGCGCCGAACAAAGCATGAACGAATGGCGATACCGGAGTGGGCAAGCTCACTTGCGGTCCAAAGAGAAATGTATTCAGGCTCGACTTTACGCCGGAAGACGAATTGTATGTGCCGCCGAAATCGGCCGTGACGCCGACGACCTTGAACAGTTTTTCCGTTAGGGATGCGTCCCAGCCGTTGGAATTAGTGCCTCCTGGATTGAGGCGCACGAAGGAATAACCTCCGTAGATTTCGGTGCTCTGCGCGTGCGCAGCGAGCGGGACGGCCAGCGAAACAGTTACGAGTGCAAGAAGTGTGGCTAGTTTTCGCATCGTGGTCTCCTCCGATTTGAACTTAGGCAGGGCGAGCGGATCTTCCACGGCTTTCCGCCGCCCCTCCCACCAAAGTCAAGCATTTCGGATTGCGTGGATGCGCCGGAGCGCTTCCCAGGACTGGTTGCATATTAGGATAGATGGTCAGGCGGATGGGTTGTCGAACGATTGACCGGAAGTGCTCAATGCATAAAGGGGCCACGACTTCGCTTATATTAAGTCCTTTACAATTAGCACATTATAGTGGTACCTGATGATGGAAGCCATCCTCGCAGCAGATTTACGCTCCTTGTACAAAATGGCAGCACGCGAGGATTTACATCGAACCGGTTGCCGCGTGGGCCGTCAGGGGTCTAACATAGGGTCCTGACGCACTGGCAAGAGTTCCCCCATAACGGTGCGCACGCGAAGTAAGAAAGGCCGCCCATGGCCGGTAAAAAGAAACCGCTCATCATCGCAGCAATCGTCGTGGTGGTAATTCTGCTGATTCTGATTATCACGCCGTTTTTCATCGATGCGGATCGCTTCCGTCCGGATATCGAGTCGGCGTTGAGCGACAAGCTCGGAAGAAAAGTGCAAATCGGGCATTTGAGCGTGTCGCTGTTCTCCGGGAGTCTGCAGGCGGATCAGATTTCGATTGCGGATGATCCGGCGTACAACAGCGGCGCCTTCCTCACGGCCAAATCGCTGGCGGTGGGCATTGACGTGATGCCGCTGATATTTTCGCGCGATCTCCGCGTGCATGCGCTCGAATTCAAGGAACCGCAGATTGAGCTCCTGCGCACCGCGGCGGGAGTATGGAATTTCTCGACGCTCGGAGGAACCACGGCCGCGAAGCAAACTCCCGCAAACGATCCACCGGCGAATGCGACGAGCGGCGGATTACACAGTTTCACGGTCGATACGCTCAAAATTTCGGATGGCTCGATCTCGTTTGGCCGCGCAGGCCAGCCAACGCGCCTCGCGTATCAGGACGTGAATATCTCGGCAAATAATATTTCTCAGACGGCCGCGTTTCCTTTCACGTTCGACGCAAAAACGCCGGGCGGCGGAAAATTGGATTTGGCGGGCAATGTGGGACCAATTGGCAGCGGCGACGCGGAAAAAATGCCCTTCGACGGTCAGTTGAAGGTGAACGGCGTACCGTCACAAGACGTGCAAAATCTGCTGGCGGTGCTGGGCTACGCGCTACCGCAAGGGTCCGCTCTCAAGGGTGGAACAATTAAAGCGAATCTTGCGCTGCACGGGCCGCTCGACCGCATGGTGACGCAAGGGCCAGTCGAGCTTAACAACGTGACGCTCGCGGGATTCAGTCTTGCTTCAAAACTTGCCGGGGCGCTTGGTCAAACGGGCTCGGCGACGGGCAACGACACGATAATTAAGCTGGCGAGTTCGAATTTGCGATATGCATCCGACGGCGTGCGTGCGGACAGCGTGAATATCGTGATTCCGATGATTGGCGGTGTGACCGGCGCGGGAACCGTGAGTCCGAACAACGACTTGAAATTCCGGTTGCTTGCCAAACTCGACGGGTCGAGCCCGCTGGCGCAGTTGACGAAGTTGCCATTCTTCAGCCAAGGCGGAGGC
>Ga0307373_10003740_pt1 | contig 26206 bp, 24 predicted proteins | sample OX2MG_FD_202534 | JGI IMG/M metagenome (GOLD analysis project Ga0307373, IMG submission 202534) | Soil microbial communities from Risofladan, Vaasa, Finland - OX-2 | ecosystem: Environmental > Terrestrial > Soil > Coastal area > Acid sulfate soil | place: Finland: Risofladan, Vaasa | collected...
AGCGGTTCGTGGCCGGGCTGGGAGGATGGCTCGACTCCCTCTCCGGGCCCCGCACCGCCACCCACGGCGACTTCCGACTCGACAACCTGTTGTTCCGCCCGGGTGACCCACACCCGTGGGTGGTCGACTGGCAGACGGCCTCCTGGGGGATGGGCGCATCCGACGTCTCCTATTTCGTGGGCGGAAGCCTGACCGTGGCTGACCGCCGGGCCCACGAGCATGATCTGCTCCTCGCCTACCACCGGGCGCTGGAGGAACAGGGGGTGGTCGGCTACCGGTTCGCCCAGCTCGAGGACGACTACCGCCTGACCTGTTTCGGGGGACTGCTGATGGAGATCGCCGCTTCGATGTTGGTGAAGCGGACCGACCGGGGGGACGCCATGTTCGTCACCAGCCTCGAGCGTCATGCCCAACAGGCCATCGACATCGATGCCGAGGCCATGCTGCAAAGGAGATCCCATGCCTGACCACCCACCTCACCGGGTCGAACCATCCGACGAGGGGCTGCACACTCCCGACGCCGACCCGCTGTGGAACGAGTCGTACTACCTCGATTTCGTGGCCGACGACGGCTCAGTGGGCGGCTATGCCCGCATCGGGCTGTATCCCAATCTCGGGGTCACCTGGTGGACGACCATGGTGGTCGGCCCGGGCCGGCCGATGGTGGCGTCGGTGGACTACCACCTGCCCGCCCTGGCCGGAGCCGACGTGCGCCTGGAGGCTGACGGCCATTCGATCGCCTGCGTGTCCGAGGACCCGTTGCGGGCGATGCGGTTGCGGACCACCGCGCCGGCGGCCGTCCACGCCGATCCGGCGGCCAGCTATCGCGGCGACCCCGGCCGGGCCACGGCATTGGCCATCGACCTGGTCTGGACCACCGATGGCACCCCCTACCGGTACGACGTCACCACCCGCTATGAGATCCCCTGCCGGGTGGAAGGGGAACTGTCGGTCGGCGACGAGCGGATCGTGGTGCGGGGCGAAGGCCAACGGGACCATTCCTGGGGGGTCCGCGACTGGTGGGCGTTCGGGTGGTGCTGGGCGTCGGTGCGCCTGGACGACGGCACCCGGCTGCACTGGGCCGACATCCGGGTGCCGGGATTCCCGGTGGCGCTCGGCTACGTCCAGCCCCCCGACGGATCGGTGCTGACGATCGAGACCCTGTCGGTCTCCGAGGTCGATGGCCCCGACGGCATGCCGGTCAGCGGCACCGCCACGGTCGAGCCCGGGCACCTCGAGGTGGACATCGAGCCGCTGGCCTTCGCCCCCCTGCTCCTGACCGCCGACGACGGGCGGATCAGCCGGTTCCCCCGGGCCATGGCCCGTTTCACCGCCCGCGACGGGCGCACCGGGACCGGATGGATCGAGTGGAACCAACCCGGGACGGAGCCGCTCCGCCGCTAGCGTCCCTCCGGTGAGACTCGCCCTCGTCCCCTCGACCGATCCGGCCGACTACCGGTTCACCCACACTCTCCGCACCCGGTTCTCGGAGACGGACGCCATGGGCGTCGTCCACCATGCCGCCTATCTGCTGTATCTGGAAGTGGCCCGGGTCGAGTTCCTGCGATCCATCGGCCATCCCTACGACGAGGTCAGAGCCGACGGGTCCGACCTCGCGGTGTTGGAGTCGTTCGTCCAGTACCGGCGGGCCCTCAGATTCGACGAGGTGGTCGACATCTCGCTGATGGTGGACAACCTGACCGGCACCACCTTTCAGATCGGTTACCTCCTGGCGGTGGACGGGGAGACCTGCGCCACCGCGGTGACCGTGCACGGGGCGGTCGATGCCGGCGGGCGGGCCAGCCGCCTGCCCGAGTGGATCAAGGGCCCCGGCCTCCGCGGGGGTTGAGCCGGGTATGTGCGCGCAAGAACGGTGTCGGTACACATGGGCGTACGACCGCGATGAGAAGTCGGCCCGGCACCGTCAGTAACTTTCGCCGTCACTTCCCGTATGTCAGACTGACGATCTCATGACCGCGAACGCCCGCGAATCCCCCGTCATCCACCGGTGCGGCCGATGTGGCGGGCTGGTCCATCCGAGCGACCGCTCGTCTCACGCCGCCTGGTGTCGTCGGTGCGACCGGATCGTTGACTCCATCGTCGACGGTGGAGCGCAATAACCGGTCGTTCCGGTTGATCGAGGGGGCAGACAGCGGTGCAGATGTCGGTACGACTTCCAACCCACCGGGTGGACCGCGGCGACGAGTTCGTGTCCCCCGGGGCCATCGGCGAACTGTCGTCGGCGGCCGAGGCGGTGGGATTCGGCGCGGTGTTCACCACCGAGCACCCGTTCCCCGGCGACCACTGGTTGGCCCACGGCGGACACCACGCTCTCGACCCGTTGGTAGCGCTCTCGTTCGCGGCCGCTGCCACTTCGAAGATCCGGTTGCACACCAACCTGTTCATCCTGGCCTATCGGAATCCGTTCATGGCCGCCAAGGGAATCGCCAGTCTCGACGTGTTGAGCGGTGGGCGGGTGACCATCGGGACCGGGGCGGGATACCTCGAGCCGGAGTTCACCGCACTCGGGGTGCCGTTCGCGGATCGGGGCGAGCGCACCGACGAGGCCATCCGGGCGATGAAGGCGGCTTGGACCGGGGAGAGCGTTGTCTGGGACGGCGAGTTCTTCCAGGCGCCGGGGAACACCATGCTGCCGGTCCCGGCCCAGCAGCCCCACCCGGTCCTCTGGATCGGGGGAAACAGCCGTCGGGCCATCCGGCGGGCCGTGGAGTTGGGCGACGGGTGGTGTCCGTTCCCCAACCCGCCGGGCATGGCCAAGTACACCCGGACGGCGGTGCTCCAGACGACCAGCGATCTGGCCCGAGAGTTGGAGTACGCCGCCGAGTATGCCGAGGCGATCGGTCGGACCCGGCCGCTGACCATCGTGTTCGCCCCAGTGGGCCTGTCCGATGTCGGCACCGCCGACCAGGACGACGGCGCGGTGATCGCCACCCTCGAGGAGTTGGCCCGGGTCGGGGTGAGTTGGGTGACGGTCGGCTTTCCCGGCGACACCCGCGCCGAGCAGCTGGCATCCATCGACCGGTTCGCCCCGATCGTCGCCGCCGCGGCTGCCATCTAGCCGTCGCGGCCACCGGGGCGCGGGCGTCGCGTCGCATTCTGCGGGGACTGTACCGTACGTCGGTGGGGCAGAGCCGTTGATCTTCGTGCGATCCCAGCGGGTGTCGACCGCGGTCGCCTCTTTCTTCCGGTCGGATGTCGCCGGGGGGGTCGTGCTCACCGCCGCCGCCGCGCTGGCCCTCCTGTGGGCCAACAGTCCTTGGCAGCACACCTACGCGCAGCTGTGGGATCACGCCGTCCGCCTCGACGGTCATCACCTGACCGGGTTCACCACCGTACGCGCGTGGGTGAACAGTGGGCTGATGACCGTCTTCTTTCTGGTGGTCGGCCTCGAGATCGCCCGCGAACGCCGGGATGGTGAGCTCGCCGACCCCCGCACCGCCATCGTTCCATTGGTGGGGGCGCTCGGGGGGATGGCCGGAGCCGGGTTGCTCTATGCCCTGATCGTGCACACCGGTCCGGGAGCCAACGGGTGGGGAATCCCGATGGCCACTGACATCGCCTTCGCCCTGGGGGCGCTGGCCCTGTTGGGCCGGTGGGTACCCCCCGGCCTCCGGCTGTTGCTGTTGACCCTGGCGGTGGCGGATGACATCGGATCGGTGTTGGTGCTGGCCCTGTTCTATTCCAGCCGGACCCATGTCGCCGCCCTCATCGGCGCCGCGGTGGTGGGTGCCGCCATGGTGGTGGTTCGCCGGCAGGGACTGGCGCCGGCGTGGCCGTACCTGGTGGGAGGAGTGGTGCTGTGGGCACTGCTGGCCGTGGGCGGCGTCGAACCGGCATTGGCCGGGGTGGTCGTCGGGGTGCTCATCCCCGGGGTGTTGCCCGGCGGCGGGCCCGGCCCGGCCGGCCGGCTGGAGGAGGGGCTCGCGCCGATCGCCGCCTACCTGGTGTTGCCGTTGTTCGCGGTGGCCAACGCCGGGGTCACCATCGGGTCGTCGATCCTTCACCATCCCGGGGCCACCGCGGTTTTCGTCGGGATCGTGGTCGCCCGGGTGGCGGGGAAGTTGGGCGGCATCACCCTGGCCTGTGTGGCGGTGGTCGGCCTCGGGTGGGGCCGGCTCCCCCAGGGGGTGCGCTGGATCCATGTGGCCGGCGGTGCCGCCATCGCCGGCATCGGGTTCACCGTGCCGCTGCTGATTGCCGAGAAGGCGTTCTCCAGCCGTCCGCAACTGGTGGACGTGACCACCATCGGCCTGCTGGCCGGTTCAGTGGTGGCCTTCGCTCTCGGGGCGGTGATCCTGACCATCGCGCGTAAGCTGACCTCGACGGCCGACCCCGACCGGGGGACCGTGCCCGCGGGGCCGTCAACGACGCGAGGAGAGAACCCATGACCCTGTCGGTCGGCGACCCCATTCCCGATGTGAAGGTGATGACGATGGGGACCGAGGGCCCTACCCCGGTGCAGACCGGTGAAGTCCTCGGCAAGGGGAAGGTGGCGCTCTTCGCCGTTCCGGGTGCGTTCACCCCGACCTGCTCGGACTACCACCTTCCGAGTTACCTCATCCGCTATGACGACCTGAAGGCCAAGGGCGTCGACACCATCGCCTGTATCTCGGTCAACGACCCCTTCGTGATGGGCGCCTGGGGCGACGCCCAGGGAGTCGGGGACAAGATCGTGATGCTGGCCGACGGGAACGGAGATTTCACCAAGGCGGTCGGCCTCGAGTTGGACGGCAGCGGCTTCGGCCTGGGGACCCGCTCGCAGCGCTATGCCGCGGTCATCGAGGACGGGGTGGTCACCGCCCTCCATGTCGAACCGGGCGCCGGCCTGTCGGTCAGCGCCGCCGATGCCATCCTCGAGGCTCTCTAGGCACCGGTCGGAGCCAACCTCCCGACCGCCACCGCACACGTACCCGTCGATCCCACTACCGTCAGGCAGATGGAACTGAGCGTCGGGTTGCGGACCACCGGAGCGGTACGGGACTTCGAGCCGACCGAGGTGGCCGATGAGGTCGTCCTCCGGATACTCGACACCGCCCGGTTCGCTCCCAACGGAGGCAATCGCCAGGCATGGCGGGTGGTGGTGGTCAAGGATCCGAACATCCGGCGCCAACTCCGCGACTGCTACCTGCCTGGATGGTATGAGTACCTGGCCCAGCTCAAGGCCGGCCTCACCCCGTGGGCGGCGGTGACCGACCGGGATCGCGAACGCCAGGCGCTGGATGAGGCCGAGTCGATCGCCCGGGCCTCGGCAGACCTCCCCGGCGGATTCGCCGAGCAGTTCGACACGGTGCCGGTCATGTTGGTGCTATTGGCCGATCTGACCCGATTGGCCACCGTGGACCGGGACGCCGATCACTACACCATGGTCGGCGGCGCGTCGGTGTACCCATTCGCCTGGAGCATTCTCCTGGCCGCCCGGGAGGAGGGACTGGCCGGAGTCATGACCACCATGGTGGTTCGCCGGGAAGACACGGTGAAAGCCGCGTTGGGGGTGCCGGGCAACGTGGTGGTCGCCGGGGTACTGGCCCTCGGGCATCCGGTCCACCAACCGACCCGGCTCCGGCGGGATCCGGTGGAATCGTTCGCCACCCTTGACCGGTTCGACGGACCCCGGTTCGGGATCCAATGAAGGTCCGCGTCGGGGTGAGTGTCGGGGCGCCTGCGGTCCCCGACCAGCAAGGCTTCGCCCACCTGGTCGACGATATCGACGAGCTCGGATTCGATTCGATCTGGCTGCCCGAGGTCCTCACCACGCCGACCATCGAACCGCTGACGGCGCTGGCCTTCGCCGCCGCCCACAACCCCCGGCTCAAGCTGGGCACCACCATGGTGTTGCCCGGGCGCAATCCGGTACGGCTGGCCAAGGAGCTCGCCACCCTCGATGTGCTCTCCGGCGGTCGGCTCCTGATCACCTTCGTCCCCGGGATCCCCCTCCATCCGGAAGCGGGAGCCGTAGGGGTACCGGGCCCGGACAAGGGCCGCCTGATGGATGAGATGCTGCCCCTCCTGCGCCACTTGTGGACCGGGCAGACCGTGTCCCATCACGGGGAGTCCGCCGATTTCGACGACGTCTGCGTGTCGCCCACTCCCGTGCAGCAGCCATTGGAATTCTGGACCGGCGGCATGGTCCCCGCCGCGCTTCGGCGGTGCGGTCGCTTTGCCGACGGTTGGCTGCCGTCGCTCTGCACGCCTGATCAGGTGGCCGAAGCCGCTTCGGTGATCGAGGAGGTCGCCGACGAGGAGGGGCGGGTGATCAGTCCCGAGCATTTCGGCGTGGCCATCGCCTACTCGCATCACCCGATTACCCCCAAGATGGCCCAGGCCATGGCTGCCCAGCGCCGGGGGGTCGACCCGTCGGCGGTGGTCCCGGTGGGCATCGACGGTCTGCACGACCTGATGGAAAGCTTCCTCGACGTCGGGTTCTCGAAGTTCGTGGTCCGGCCGATCGAGGCGCCCCACTCCTGGCGGGCTGAGCTCGAGCTGCTGGCCGACGGCGTCATCGACATGCAGTCTTGACTGCTCCCACCACGGTGAGGGCAGCACGGTGACCCGGGCGCGTCCCGAGGAGGTGGAGTTCGTCCCCGGTGAGGTGGGCGAACTGTTGGACAGGATGGAGAAGATCAAGGCCGAGGGGACCGGATGGGTGAACCTGCGGCCGGTCATCGATCAGGAGCACGAGCCTCCGCCTCCCGGTCCGCTGGCCATCTTCGGGGGGAGCCCCCACAAAGTTCCGGTCGCCACCTGGATCCCGGGAAAGCGGAACCCGGATGGAACCGTGAAACCGACCACTGTCGGCCTGCAACACAGTTCGGGACCGAGGGTGGTGGCCAGGCTCCGGGACATGGGACTCCCGCTTCCCGACGGCTGGAGGGTGACCCAGGACCATCCCCGCCGGGGCCTGGTGGCGCGGCTGTCCGCCGACTCCTCGGACGCCGAGGCCATCGAGTGGTTGATCCAGGTCGGCACCGCCCTCTGCGCGGTCCCCGCCACCGGGCGGTGGCGAGCGTCGCTTCACGCCGGCATCCGTTGACGGTCGACTCAGTGGGGTACGACGCCACCCACCGATCGCCACACCGCCGCAACCACCACGATGAGGGTGACCCCGGTCACCGCGGTGATCACGAACGGTAACGGCGCCGCCACCCCGAAGAGGGCGCCGGCGGCGGCGGCCGCCACCGCGGCCGCGGCGATCTGGCTGGTGGAGAACAAGCCCTGCACTTGCCCGAATTGGGAGGCATCCGACGACTGCGCCAGCAGGGACTGCACAGCCGGGAGGACCACCGCGATGCCCACCGCCTCGGCGGCGCCGAGCGCCACCAGCAGCGGGACGCTGTGGAGGTACGGGTACATCCCGCACATCACCACCGACAGCGTCATCCCGCCGATCACCAGATGCTTCCGGTTGAGATGGTCGGTCAGCCACCCACTGGGCCGGGTCATCAGCACGAAGGGGACTGCGAACAGCGTCCACGAAAGGCCGATCTCCCAACCGGATGCGCCCCGCAATTGGAGGAGGAGTGTCCAGCAGATCTCGTAGACCCCGAAGGTGAGACCGAGCACGACCGCGGTCAGCAGCGAGCCGACGAACGCGGCGGAGAGGCCGACGCCGGGTCGGACGGCTCCGGACTGAGGGTCGACGGGGCGGTCGGTGGCCAACGGGGCCCGGACCTCGACAACGGAGAGAGCAGGGAGACAGGCGGCCAACGACGTGATGCCGGCCGCCAGGAAGACCGTCCACATCAAGTCGACTCCCAGGATGCTGCCGATGAGGGGCCCGACGGCCATACCGGCCACCTGGCCCCCGTAGATGGAGGCGAACGCCTTTCCTCTCCGATCGGCGGCGACCGCCGCCGACACCATGGCGAGCGCGGCCACTTCGGCGGCGCCGGCCCCGATGCCCTGGAGGGCACGGAGTCCGATGTCGGTGGCTGGGCCCACCGGAATGAGGAATCCGAAGCTGGCGACGGCGTAGACAACCAGGCCGGCCAGCAATACCGGGCGGCGACCCAGGCGATCGGCGATCCGCCCGGCCGGGTACTGGAACAGCACGCCGGCGGCGAAGAACGCCGCCATCACCAACCCGGCCAGCGAGTCCGAACCTCCCCGGTGGCGGATGTACTCGGGGAGCATGGGGATGATGGCGCTGGCCCCGAACCACTGGAGGAAGACCGCCAGGCTCAGTCCGCGGACCAGCCGGTCGGCGGAGGCGGTGGCCCCGGTGCCGACCCGACCTTGGGTGGCGGTGTCGCGGGAGGTAACGGTCATCGGTTTCGGTGGACGGTTCCCGAAGGAATGCCGACCTCGAATCGTAACCCCTTCCACCCGGACGATGGCGCCGGCGGTCCCGATCAATCCCGCCGGTTGCCGAGATGCCACCCGCCGCAATAGCCGCACTGATAGGGATCGAGATCGGCGCCCTCTTCGAGCCGGAGCCGGAGGGAAGCACGGTTGGCGTCCTCCTGGGTGGCGAACCGGGTCTTGGGTTGCCCGTCGGATCGCCAGTGCTCGCGTCGCTCCGCCTCGAGAGGACCGCCCGCGGTCGACGGGCGCCGCCGTCCCCTCCGTGCCTTGGCCATCTCGATCTGTCTACTCGACGTAGATGGGTCGACGTTTTTCGCGGAAGGCGGCCGAGGCTTCGGTGAGATTGCCGGTGTGGCCGGCGAGCAGCTGGGTTCGGTTCTCGAGCGCCACCGCGGCCTGGAGGCTGGAGACCTCCTGGGAGGACCAGATGGTCTCTTTGGTGAGGGCGAGGCCGAACGGGCTGAAGGCGCACATGCCCTCGCCCATCTCCACCGCGGTGGCGAGGAGGGCGTCGTCGGGGACCATCCTCGACACCAGGCCGATGCGGAGGGCCTCGGCGGCGTCGACCAGCTTGCCGGTCAGGAGGATCTCGGCGGCATTGGAAGAGCCGACGGCCTTGGGGAGGAGCCAACTCACCCCGAGCTCGGCCCCGGTGAGCCCGTTGCTGATGCCGGCGCCGCAGAACACCGCCGTCTGTCCGGCCAGCCGGATGTCCGCCCCCAACGAGAGGCACATGCCCCCGCCGTAGGCCGGCCCCTTGATGGCGGCGATGATCGGTTGGGGGATGGCCCGCATGGCCGGAACGATGCCGCCCATGAACTCCATCGCCCGCATCCCCATCTGATGGCGGCCCAGGTTCTCGGCGCCGGGCGGGAGCCCGGCGTTCTCGAGCTCCAGTCCCGAGCAGAACGCCCGACCGGCTCCGGTGAGGATCACCACCCGGCAGTCGTTATCGGCCGCCACCTGGTCGAGGGCCTCGTACAGGGCGCCGACCAAGGCGAAGGACATCGAGTTGAGGCGGTCCGGCTGGTTGAGGGTCATCACGCCGATATGTGGTCGGACCCGGTCGATGGTGACGAGTGGCATGCCGCCAGCCTCATCGAAGCCGGCCCCGGGCGCCACTCGGGGCTCGGGTTGGACAATGATTGGCTGGTGCCCTCACGCTCACCCCGCGGGTTCGATCCGTTTGGCGGCGCCCCTCGGCCGGAGACGTTCGCCACCCATCTCCTGGTGGCTTCGCCGCGGCTGGAGGACCCGAACTTTGCTCGACGGGTCATCCTGATCCTCGAACACGGCGAGCACGGCGCCCTGGGAGTGGTGCTGAACAGACCGGGCGGGGTGGGGGTCGACGAAGTCCTGCCGCAGTGGCACCCGATGGCCACGCCACCGGCCGAGTTGTTCACCGGGGGGCCGGTGGCCCGCAATGCCGTCATCGGGCTGGCCCGGCTCCGGATCGGGGAGGACAGCGGCAACGGCAGGATGACACCGCCCGAGGGGTGGAGGCCGCTCATCCCCGATGCCCACCCGGTCGGCACCATCGATCTGGGCGCGGGTCCCGGTGCTGTCGCCGAGGCGATCATCGGGGTCCGGCTGTTCTCTGGCTACGCCGGCTGGGACGCCGGCCAGCTCGAGGACGAGATCGGGGACGGCTCCTGGTACGTGGTGCGGGCCGAGCCCGGCGACCCGGTCTCCGCCGATCCCGAGGGGTTATGGCAGCGGGTACTCCGTCGCCAGGGAGGCTCTCTGGCGGTGGTGTCGGGGTACCCGATCGACCCCTCCACCAATTGAGGCGACCAACCACGGCTACCATCCCGGAACGTGGATCGTTCTCCCGCTTCTCCCGTGATCAAGCAGGTGGTCCGATCGGATGTTCCGGTTGTCGTCGACCTCTTGGTGCGTTCGTTCGACGACGACCCGGTGTCCACCTTCATGTTCGGCGGTGACCGCCGCCGGCACTACGGGCTCCACTCGTTCTTCACCACCCTGATCCGTCGCCAGTACCTGAGCTTCGGACACGTGTACACCACCGAGGACTTCGGCGGTGCATCGATCTGGGGCCCGCCGAATCGTCGCCGCCAGGGGCTGAAGGAGCTGTTCGAGCTTCTGCCCACCGCCCCGTTCCTGGTGGGCAAGCGGATGATCCGCGCCTTCCAGTTGCTGGTGGAGATCGACTCATTGCACCCGAAGGAGCCCCACTGGTACTTGGCCACGTTGGGCACCGAACCGGATCGCCAGGGCACCGGTATCGGATCGGCGTTGCTGCGGGCCACGCTGGCCCAGGTCGACGAGGAAGGGATGCCCTCGTACCTCGAGTCGTCCAAGGAGCGCAACGTTCCCCTGTACGCCCGTTTCGGGTTCGAGGTCATCGACGAGTTCCGCGCCCAGCACGGGGGACCGCCGCTGTGGCGCATGTGGCGGGAGCCTCGGGCGCCCGAGCTCTAGGTGGGGCTACGACCTCTGGCCGGTTGCGCTTCCGGCGTGGAGGCCACTGGGGAGATCGGCGGTGGCGACAATGGTCTGCAGGAGGTCGAGCAGGGCGAGGGTGGGGGCGGCCGGTAGCCCCCGGCTTCGCTGGGCCACACCGACCCGGCGTCGCGGCAGGCCTTCGATGGTGAGGGGTTGGAATCGGGTCCGCAGGTAGCTCGGGATGGCGGTCGCGGGGAGGATCGCCGGACCGTACCCCTCGAAGGTCAAGGTGGCGATCAGCCGGAGTCCGTCGATCTGGGCGGAGGGGGTCAACTCGATGCCCGACGGCTTCAAGGCCGCGTCCAACTCGTCGCGTAACGCGGTTCCGGGCAGGGGGAGGATCAACCTCAGGTCGGCCAGGTCCTCCAGGACCAGCTGCCGGTCCAGCGCAGCCAGCGGGTGATCGGCTGGGACCACCAGCACCAGGTCCTCTTCGAACAGGAGCTTGGACAACAGGTCCTTGGCGTGCACGGGAAAATTGAGCACAGCCAGATCCAGCTGACCGTCAGCCAGCTGGGACTCCAGGCCGGTGGTGATCCCTTCCGCGATCATCAGTGCCAGCTTCGGATGGCGGTCGGCGGCCAGTTCCATCAGCTGCGGAGCCAGCCATCGGGCGGTGGTCCCGATCATCCCGATCTTGACGGTGCCGGTGACCTCGTCCTTACAGGCCGCGACGTCGGAGACCAGCGCATCCAGCTCGGAGAGGATCCGCCGGGCTCGGGCCAATACCACCTCGCCTTCCTGGGTGAAGTGCCCGTTGCTTCGATCGATCAGCGCCGCGGACAGCTCGCGCTCGAGCCTGGCCACGTGGGACGACACGTTCGACTGCACCGTTCCCAGGTGGTCGGCGGCGGCGGAGAAGGTGCCGTGGTCACTGATGGCCACCAGGGCCTGCAGGTGTCGGAGTTCCATCTCCAAAGATGATAGCGGTTATCAAAAATAGCTGTTTGACTGATGATGGGGGATTGGGCACAATGGATACAGACCACAGGGATCAGGAACCCCCCCTCCGTTCCCCGTTGTGTCAGTGCAGAGGGATCGCCACCCCCCCGGCGATCCCTTTGCCGCGTCAGGGCACCGGTCGGGCTGAGCCCGACCCGACGGCGTGGGGCACGAGCACGACAAAATACCTCCTGTCGCGACGGGAGGATGCCCAAGTAACCTGTGGTCATGTCATCCGGGTCGGGGGCCGTGTTCGTGGATCTCGACCGGACCCTCCTTCGGGGGGCCAGCGGGCCGGTCATCCATGACGCGCTGGTGGCCGAAGGGGTGGTCACCGAGGGCCAGCATGTCCCCGGCGAACGGTTCATGTACAGCTTCTACAACCGGTTCGGCGAGTCGGCACCCTTCATCGGCCTGGCACGGGTGGCCGCCCGGGCCATGCAGAACCGGTCGGCGGACGCCACCCGGAGGGCCGGGAAGCGGGCGGTCGAGCATCTGATCGACCTGGTGCAGCCCTGGGCCCTCGAGGCGCTGGAGGCCCACCGGGCCCAGCATCACCACGTGGTGTTGGCTACCACCTCGCCATTCGATCTGGTGGCGCCACTGGCCGAGGCCCTGGGATTCGACGACACCATTGCCACCCGGTACCAAGAGGCCGACGGCCGCTACACCGGCAGGTTGAACGGCGGGTTCGTATGGGGCATCGGGAAGCGTCGCGCCGTCCGCGACTGGGCCGACGCCCGCGGCGTCGACCTCGCCGCCTCCCATGCCTACTCGGACAGCTTTTACGACCTGCCGTTGCTGACCGACGTCGGCCACCCCCACCCGATCAATGCCGATCCCCGGTTGGCCCTGGTGGCCCTGGCCCGGCGGTGGCCGCTCGAATACTGGGACCGCCCTCCGGGGGTGCCCTCCCTGCTGGGACTGGAGCCCTATCACCTGGCCCGGCTGCTCTTCCGGCCCGAGGCGTTCCCGTATGCCCGCTTCGACATCGAGGGCATCGAACACATACCGACCACCGGGCCGGTGCTGTTGGCCGCCAACCACCGCAGCTATTTCGACGTTGCCGCCCTCGGTCTGGTGGCCGCCCGTCTCAACCGGCCGGTGCGCTTTTTGGCCAAGCAGGAGATCTTCGACGCTCCGGTGGTGGGGCGTCTGGCACGCGCCCTCGGCGGTATCGCCGTCGACCGGGGCGGCGGATCCGCCCACCCGATGCAACAGGCCAGCGCCGCCCTCCGGGCCGGCGAAGTGGTCATCGTTCTGCCCCAGGGCACCATTCCCCGGGGAGACGCCTTCTTCGATCCGATGCTGTCGGGCAAGACCGGTACCGCCCGCTTGGCGGAGGAGACCGGTGCACCGGTGGTGCCCATCGGGCTCTGGGGCACCGAACAGGTGTGGGCCCGCTCGTCCCGGATGCCGGACATGACCGCCTGGGGTCACCCACCCATGGTCACCGTGCGGGTCGGGCCGGCCGTGGAGCTCGGCCATCACGATGCCGTCAGCGCCACCGAGACGCTGATGTCGGCCATCTCCGAGCTGCTGCCGGACGTTTCACGAATTCAGCGGATCCCCACCAGTGAGGAACTGGCCCGCACACAGCCTCCGGCGTGACCGCGTCCATCTCCCCGTCAACCCCCCGTCTCGCCGTGCGGCCCTCGGTGGCAGTGAAGGTGGCTTCGGCTTTCAATTCGATGTCGCGTCTGCTCGGGCGGGGCAGCGGGACGGTCATCGGGGGACGGGCCGGGCTGGCCATCGATCCCAAGCTGCTCGCCATCCTGGCCAAAGACCGCATTGTGGCCCTGGTTTCGGGTACCAACGGAAAGACCACCACCACCGGGATGCTGGTGGCGGCGTTGACCGACAGCGACTCGGAACCGGTCGTCACCAACACCACTGGCGCCAACATGCCGGCCGGTCACGTGGCCGCCCTCATCGGCACCCGGCCATCGGGGACGGTCGTGCTCGAGGTGGACGAGGGTTACCTTGGCCATCTCATCGAGGAGGCCCATCCGCAGGTAGTGGTCCTGCTCAATCTGTCACGCGACCAACTCGACAGGATCGCCGAGGTTCGGATGCTGGTCGACAAGTGGCGCGCGGTGCTGGGACGTCTCGAGCCGGTGGGCCAGGGCGGCTCGGGAACCGTGGTGGTCGCCAACGCCGACGACCCGATGGTGGTGTGGGCCGCGTCGACGGCTCCTGATGTGCGCTGGGTCGGCGCCGGACAGGTCTGGCACGATGACGCGGTGGGCTGTCCCGCCTGTGGAGGTCGCGTCGTCTTCGAGGCGTCGGGAAACTGGGGGTGCGACAATTGCGAGTTCGCCCGGCCCGAGCGTTTCGCCTGGCTTGAGGACGACGTGCTGGTCATGGCCGACGGCAGTCGCTATCCGGTGAACATCGGATTGCCCGGCCGGTTCAACCGGGCCAACGCGGCAATGGTGGCGGTGGCCGCCCCCGAATTGGTCGGGACCTACCGTCAACCCAGGGTGTCGGTGGGCACCGCCTTGGCCCGGCTGGCCGGACTCCACGAGGTGGCTGGTCGCTTCTCGACGGTGCAACGGCAGGGAAGGGTGATCCGCTTGCTGCTGGCCAAGAACCCGGCGGGATGGACCGCCATCTTCGATCTGCTGGACGAGTCGAGCCATCCCACCTCCCCGGTGGTGCTCTCCATCAACGCCCGGGTCGCCGACGGTTTCGATACCAGCTGGCTCTGGGACGTGCCCTTCGAACGGCTGGCCGGGAGGACAGTGGTGGCGACCGGGGAACGGTGCCGTGACCTGGCCGTGCGCCTCCGGTATGCCGAAGTCGACCATCAGGTGGTGCCCGATGCGCTCGAGGCGGTGGATACCGCGGTGCGTGGGGCGGCCCCGTCGTCGGGCCCGGACGGACCGCCGTCGGTGGAGTTCCTGGGCAACTACACCGCGTTCGCGCAGTTGCGGCGGCGGCTGTGAGCACGACCGCGGGGTCCCGGACGCCGTTGACGGTGGTCGTCATCTACCCCGATCTCCTCGGCACCTACGGCGACGGTGGCAACGGACTGATTCTGGCCCGGCGGGCAGAATGGCGCGGGTTGGAGGTCAACCTGATCCAGGCGCCCTCCGACCGGCATCTCCCCCGAGGCGACCTCTACTGTCTGGGGGGCGGGGAGGACGGCCCCCAGGTGCGGGCGGCCACCACCCTGATCGCTGACGGCACCCTGCTGCGGGCGGCGGCCGATGGGGCGGTGGTCCTGGGGGTGTGCGCCGGCTTCCAACTCCTCGGGCGGCAGTTCCCCGACGCCGCCGACCGGCCCCACGATGGACTGGGTCTGCTCGATGTGACCACCCGGAAGGGAAGCGGCATGCGGGCGGTGGGGGAGTTGGTGGCCACCGTCGACGAGGCCGCCCCGGCCGGGATCGACGGCGCGCGGCTCCCGCTGCTCACCGGGTTCGAGAATCACGGCGGGGTGACCACCATCGGTTCCGGGGCCTCCCCTCTGGCTCGGGTGATCACCGGTGTGGGCAATGGCGGAGGGGACGGAACCGAAGGGGCGTGGACCGACCGGGTGGTGGGCACCTATCTCCACGGACCGGTACTGGCCCGGAACGTGGGGCTCGCCGACCTGCTGTTGGGGTGGGCACTGGCATCCCGTGGCGAGACCTTCCCCCGGGTCGCCCTCGACGATGTCGAGGAGAGCGCCCTCCGGGCCGAACGCTTGGCCGGGGTGGGCAATGTGAGATCGGCCCGGTCGGATCGGGAGCGCCGACGCCGGGTGTGACCGTCCCATCGACGTCATCGACATGGCAGGTCGCTACTGGCTCCGGGTCCCGGTCCGCCGCGGCCATCCGGTCCCATCGACGTCGGCGTTGGGGTTGGGGGTGGCCGAGGTGGCTTTGGGGAGGGCCCAGGAACGACGCCAGGGGGCGACGTCGGGTCCCTGCAGCCGTGGAGTGGTGCCGGCCACCGCCCGGCGGCGGGCCGTCCACCAGTCGGTGGTGGCCTCGTCGGCCAGGGTGGCCACCGCCGATTCGATCCGGGCCCCGAAGCGACGGGCGTCCTCTCCCTCGTCGGGGAGCAACGGGGTGCCGAATGTCACGGTGGTGCGGGTGCGCCGGATCCCCCTGCCCCCCTTGGGCAGTACGTTGCCGGTGCCCTGGAGGTGGACCGGTACCACCGGCCGGCCGGTTCTCACGCTGAGGTAGGCGGCCCCCCCGCGATAGAGCTGGCCCCACCCGTCGGGGGAGCGGCCGCCCTCCGGGAAGATGATCAGGTTCCAGCCGTCCTCGACCAGGTCGGCGGCCAGCTGGGCGGACCGGCGGTTCACCTTGTTCCGCTCGATGGGAATGGCGCCCAGCGAGAAGGCGAACAGGTCGGACTTCCACCGCCGGTCGAAGAAGTAGTCGGCCGCCGCTGCCACCACCGTGCGATGACGGAAGCGCAGCGGCAGGCAACTCATCAACAGCGGGGTGTCGACATGGCTGGTGTGATTGGCGGCGAAGATCACCGGGGCATCGAGGGTGGCCAGGTACTCGTCCCCCCGCACCAACGGGTCGGCGATGAGCCGGGCCAACGGACGGGTGACGTTGTCGAGCAGCATGGCCCGGACCAACCGCACCGGGTACTTGCGAGACCAGTCGGTGTCGTAGTCGACCCCCAGACGGTGCTCGGGCGCCGGGCGGGGAACGCTCTCGGGCCAACTCGGGGCGGCCAGCGGGAACCGGCGGTTGCCGGCCCGGGAGGCGATATCGGTGGGGGACAGCCGCTTCACGGCCCCGATCGCCCGACTCCGGTTGGTTCCGAGGGCGGCGTCGGCCCGCACCGCCCGCGGCTTGAGCAGTGACCGGGACGAGCCGAAGTTGGTGGTCACTGCACGTCCGACATGAGGATCGGCGGAGTATGGACATGGGTCAGGGTCGGCGATGGGCCGACGATGTCCTGGGCCATCTCCAGGGCGTCGGCCATGGTGGAGGCCACCCGGAAGCCGAGCCGATGCACCGCGGCCGGGTCACCGCCGACGATGATCACGCCGCCCAGGTGCTGCAGGGCGTGCGCACACCAGTACCACATGTAGAACGGGTGAACCCCGTGGTAGGCGTGGCCGGTCCGGTAGAGATGGATGTACCACGGATCGGTGGCGAATGACTCCTCAAAGCCCTTGGCCACCTCGATGGGATCGGTGGTCTCGCTCAGTACCTGCTCGAAGAAGTCGATGTAGCTCGGGTGGTGGACCGGGTTGAACTCCCAGGGGGTCGGGTGGCTCATGATCACCACCCCGCCTTCCCGCACCAGCGGCTTGCCCCGGTACATGTTGAAGAAATAGCCGAGCCCGAGGCACGCCACCAGGATCGGGTTGAGGATCGAGTTCACGTTGTACGGGCTGATGTAGGGGAGACCCATCGACAGGATGTCGGTCTGGCCGTCAACGGTGACGCCCTGTTGCCTCCAGACGTTGTCGGTGGTCACCGCGTGGACGGCTTCCACCTCGCCGGCCTGGACCGCGGTCATCCGGTGGGGCGCCTTCACCGAGTGGAAGATCTGCCGGGCGTACTTGGCCGGAGTGCGGTCCAATGCCTTGGAGACGCCCAGGTAGGCCAGGCGGTCCTTCACGCTCCACTCCCACTCGCGCTTCTGCAGAAAGCTGAATGCCGGTGGGAAGGCGTCGTTGTTGAGGTTGGTCTCGATCTGGAACACGTTGACGCCGCTGTCGGCGATGAGCCTCCCCATCCGCCAGTTGGAGGTATGCAGTTCCGAATGGTGCTGGTCCATGAACGATCGGCTCTGCCGCATGGTCTGGGGATTGTGATGGTGGCGGAGGCTCTTGTAACTGGCCAGGCCGGTGGCCACACTCTTGTGCCCACCGTCCATGGCCACCAGGTTGATGTTGACGTAGACCAACAGGTCGCTCTCGGCTGCCCGCTTGTTGATCTCGACGTCCTCGCCGTGATCGGTCTGGCCTAGGTGCACCAGGGCGTCGGGATCTTCGGCGTCATGCTGGGTGAGCAGGCCGTTGGGGGCGAAGGCATCGTAGATGCGGTCACCGAGCGCGTGGCGGAGCTCCGGCTCGGTCATCCGGCGGTGGAGGGCCAGCGCCACGATGAGCTCGACGTCGTCCACCCCGGCTTCGGCGGCCATGTCCAGGACCTGTTCGATCACGAGCTGCCGGATGTCGGGCCGCTCCATCGGGGGGAGGGGCAGGGAGATGTCATCGAAGGCGATGGTCAGCTTCATGCCGGCGCGAAGCAGCGCGGGTAACGGGTCCTTGTCGCCGAGCGGGCTCTGCAGGGCCCGACGGATGGCGGCCGACGGGTCTTCCAGCGGGTCGATGGGCTCGGGGGCGTAGATCACCCGGCTCCCCTCGGGCAGGCGCTCGAGCCGGAACCGCTCGCCGTGCCAGTACAGCGTAGGCGGGGTGGATCGGTCGACCTCCAGCACAAATCCAGGCCTGGGGCTCAACGTTTCGGTCCTTTCCGGTGGCGAAGATCGAAGACCACCTTCACCGCGCCGCGGCGACCGGCGGCGCCGGCGTGGACGATCGCCTCCTCGTAGCGATCGAGGGGATAGGCGGCCGACACCAGGGAGCCGAGGTCGGCCTCGGCCACCAGGTCGATGGCCATCTCGAAGGTTCGCCGCTCGCCGGTCGGGCTCGCCCCCGACTCGGTGCCGTAGGCATAGGCCCCGATCAGAGTCAGCTCGCGGTGCCACAACGGCGCCAGGTCCACCGACACTTTGGCCGGCATCCCGACGACGACCACCCGGCCCCGGGGCCGCACCATGGCCAGCGACTGGGTCAGCGACTCCGACGAGCCCACGCAGTCGAAGACCACGTCGGCCCCACCGGTGAGCCGGCCGGCCAAGACCAGTGAGCCGGCTTGCCGACGTACGGCCCGGGCCAGCTGGTCGGGAGGGACCACGGTGTCGGCGCCCAACGACTCGGCCACCCGCCGTTGATGGGGATGCTTGGCCCCGGCCACCACCGTGCAGGCGGTGGTGGGCCGCACCAGATGGTGGAGGGCGGCGATGGTGGCCAGCCCGAGGGTCCCGGCCCCGACCACGGCGACAGTGTCGTCCGGCTCGATCCCGCCGGACAGCGCGGCGTGCACCGCGCAGGCGGTGGGCTCGACGATCACCGCGTCCTCGTCGGTGAACTGCTCGGGGACCGAGTGGAGCTGGGAGGTGTGGGCGACCAGACCCGCCGCCGACCAGCCTCCTCCGGTGTCGGCGCAGAAGCCGGTCTGCAATCCGGGTGAGAGATCCCCGAAGGCGAGGTACTCGCACAGCCCGTAGTGGCCGGCGCCGCACTGAGGACAGGGCGGCTGGATGTGGCGGGGCGCGCAACCGAGGACCGGCTCGACGACCGCCCGGGCCCCGGGCGGAAGTGCGGTTCCGGCATGGTCGACGCCACCGTCATCGAGGACCCCGACCACCTCGTGGCCGGGGATGAACGGGAAGCTGACGATGTCCTCGAAGTAGCGGGAGCTACGGCCATCGAGGGTGGCCAGGTCGGATCCGCAGATGCCGGAGAGCAGCGGGCGGAGGTGGAACCAGTCGTCGCCGGGGACCTCGGGCGGCAGCGCGTCCAGGAATTGGAGCGGCCCGATGCCCGCGCCCCGGCCCGATCCAAACACGGATGCCACCCGGGAGGCGGCGAACCGGGGGAGGTTGCGCTCGAAGACGAGTGCCTTCACCGGACCGCCTCTTGAGCCAGGCGCCGGGTCTGCCCGGCCAGGGCCGCGGCCGAGGTGCGGCCCCGCCGCCCGGCGTCACGGGTATCGAGTGGGCCAAGGGGAAGGAGGGGCTGGGCGCCACCGTCGGCCTTCTCCCAGTGCTCGACATGCCATCCCCGCCGACGGGCGATGGCCGCCAGCTTGGCCTCCGGGTTGACCGCCACCGGGAAGCCCACCGCCTCCAGCATCGGCAGGTCGCTGGCCGAGTCGGCGTAGGCCATCGACTCGGAGAGCTCGAGGCCCTCGGCCTCGGCGAAGTCGGCCAACACCAATGCCCGGGCTTCGCCGATGGGAGGCAGTTCGGCCAGCCGCCCGGTGTAGCGACCGCCAACCTGGCTGAGTCGGGCGCAGACGATCTCGTCGAACAGCGGGCGGAGGGGCTCGACTACGAAATCGAGGGCTCCGGTGATGAGAATGGTGCGGTGCCCGAGAGCCCGGTGCTTCCGCACCCGGGCGATGGCGGCCGGGAACGACTTGGCCAGCAGCTGGTCGTGGAAGAGCTCCCATCCGTCGTCCTGGAGCCGGGCCACCGGCGCGTCCTCGTACCGGCGGTAGAACGACCGGAGGAAGTCACCCCGGTCGCGCCGGTCGAGGGCCAGGAGCGACGGCGCCTCCCGCACCAGGTCGGCCACGAACGCCACCCGCTCGGCGGCCGGGAGATGGCGGGAGGCCAGCCAGGCATAGGAGTCGACCACGTTGGCGGCGATGAGGGTGTGCTCGAGGTCGAAGGCAGCCAGGTGGCGGTCGGGGGAGAGGATGGCCTTGCGGGCCCGCTCGACCCGGGACGGCTGGATCGACTTGCCCGGGGTGGTCCGGACCCGGGCGTGCTCGACGATGGAGGGCAGATGGATCTCCCGGACGTAGTGGTCCCAGTCCACCATGGCCGGGTCGAGGCAGTAGGTCTGGCGGTCGTCCTCGTCCATGCGGTCCCACAGGGCCAGCAACCGGTCGACCCGGTAGCGGGCCTCGGTCTCGGTGTAGGCGCCGTACAACTCGACGTAGCCGAGCGCCCGATCGGCCAACAGGTGCTTCTCTTCGAGGGTGGCCATCCAGGCGGCCCGACGACCGCGGATGGGCAGCGACCCGACCACCCGTTCGGCCAGGTCCATGGCCTTCGATGCCCGGGTCAGCTGATGCTGGACCCGGCCACGTCCCGGGAACGACCACTCGGGAACCATGATCGGTTGGCCGTCGGCGTCGTAGAGGGGATGCTCGGTGAACCATTCCCGGATCAGCTTGACCAGGCGCCCGTAGTTGAACGGGTTCCGAACCCCCGAGGCCACGTGGTAGACGCTCGGACCCTGGTAGTGGGTGTACTCGGCGGCTGCCGCGGCGTCGAGGAGCGCTTCCCCGCTGACGGCGATGATGGTGGCGACCACCAGGTCCACCGGGATGACGTCGGTGACCCCTTCGGGGACCCCGGGGAATTCCTTCAACAGCCCTCGGGCGTAGGAGACGATGATCGGCTCGGCCATCCGGAAGCCCCGGATCCAGCCCGGGCGCGGCTCAGCCAGGGCCGACTCGATGATGGAGGGACGGATGATGGTGATGGGAAGGATGGCGCCGTACTGGGAGATCAGCGCCCGCTCGCCGAGGGCCTTGGTATAGGGATAGGCGTCCGGCCATCCGAGTGACTGGGCCCGAAGCTTGCCGATCTCGACCAGCTGCTTTTTGACCCAGTCCTCGCGCAGCCGCTCGGCCCGCTCGGCCAGCAGATGGAGACCGGCCCCGCCGAGCTCGCTTCGGGCCGCCTGCGAGAAGGCGTGCAGCCGCTCGGGCCTTCTGGATTCGGCTTCGCTGTCGCCCCGTTGACGGCGGGCGGCATCCACCTCGCCCTTCCAGGCCACGTCGAGGCTGTACCGGTTGCCCTCCAGCAGCTCTTCTTTGGCCTCGCCCTGGTGGGTCCCGGCCACATAGGCGGTGGAGACGGGGATGAAATGGACCGGCCCTGTGCGTCCTTCTCGGCTGGCGGCCTCGCGGGCTTTGACGGTGGCCTCGGCTACCCGGGAGGGACCGAGCAGGTTGACCTCGACGGCGGCATCGAGTGGGGCATCGAAACTGACCGACGCCGCCGAGTGGATGACGATGTCTGTGTGGGAAAGCTGGCGTCGTCCCTCGTCATCCAGACCCAGGCCGTCGGTGGCGACGTCGCCGGCCACCGCGGTGACCCGGCTGGTCACCTGGGCGTCGAAGTCGTCGCCGGTGTCTTGCCGCAGACGATCGAAGCAGTCGTTCTTGAGGATTTCCTTGGTGGCCCGCTGCATCGGGGTCGACCGGCGGGTCGGCCGGATGAGGAGCACCACTTCACAGTCGGGAACGGTGCGCAACAGCCTCTCGACCAGGGCCGTTCCCAAAAAACCGGTGGCGCCGGTGATGAAGAATCGCTTGCCCCCCAGGGCGTCACGAACGCGGGTCACCGGATCTGTCTACCATATGGTAAGTGACCGAGTCGAGCGCATTGCCCCCGGGGGCCACGGACTCACCAGGCTCTGCCGGCCGGGACAAGGGTCGGCCCCGTCCCATGCCGACCAGCAACGGGGTCGCCGACGGCACCAGCACCCCGGCCCGGATCCTCGACGCGGCATTGGCCTCGTTCGCCACCCGAGGCTACGAGGCCACCTCGCTCGACGCCCTGGCCGCGGGACTGGAAGTCCGCAAGCAGACGATTCTCTACTGGTTCCCGTCGAAGGAAGTGCTCCTCGACGCGGTGATCGACCGAAGCGCCATCGAGCTGTCGGTGGCGCTGGAAGGATCGTTGGCGACAGCCGGCACCGGATGGGTGCGGGTCGAAGCCGTGGTGCGTTCGGTCTTCCGGCTGGCCGCCCGCCAGCCGGAGCTCCTGGGTCTGGTCCGGGAGATGGGACGACTCGGCCCACCGGCCGCCACCCGGTTCGTGGCCGCCCTCGAGCCATTGGTCGCCCGGGCCTCGCAATTCCTGGAAGCCGAGATGGACTCCGGTCACATGAGGCGGCACGAGCCCCGGCTGCTCCTACTGGCCATCTATTCCACCGTCATCGGGATGCTCACCGAGGTGGAGTTGCTGCGAGCCCTCGGCGAGGAGCCCACCGCCCGGTCACTGGTCCGCCGACGGGCAGAGATCCTCGACTTGTTGCGCTCGGCGCTGGTCACGGTTCCGTAGTCGGGCACCGGCTCCAAGGCCGGTTTCAAAGGTTGGCACCAAGGTCGCGCACCCTCCTCGAACCCCGCACTCAGTCGTTCGCGGCCGCCTTGCGCTGGCGTCTCGAGGGTTTCGGTGGCGGGGGAGCGGGGCGTTTCGGCGTGTATCGCTTGTTGCCGACCGGACCCGACGACTTTTTGGACCGAGCTCGGCGGGCCTCGGCCACGGTGGTCGGGCGCGACGGGGCCGCCTGTCGCGCGGCTGGACGCGCCGTCGCTGATGGCCGAGCCTTGGACACCCCCCTGGCTTCTCGAAGTTGAGCGGAGGTGTCTCGCTGGATCTTGTAGGAGCGGTACAACAACCACACGGCGAGGGCGAAGAACGGCAAGCCCAGGAACAGGTAGGACCCGCCGAAGGCAGCCCCGGTGAAGAGCGCGACAAAGCCGACAGGAGCCCGGCGCCCCAGCATTGTGGTGGCGATCAGCAGCGCGGCGGCGATGAGGCCCACGACCAGAGTGGTCTGCGGAGTGATTTGGCCCTTGGCCAACCGGAAATTGTGATTTTGGGTTTCGGCTAGGTAGATGATGGTGGCGAACAGTGCAGCTCCACCGGCAGCGGCGAAGGAGAAACGCTTTTCCCGCGGGTCCAGCCGGTCGATGGCCCATTTGGTCGAAACGCTCGATTGTCCCGGTTCGATGTTGGCGGACAGGGCACTGGCCCGAGCCCTGTCCAATTGTTTGCGCTTTTCTGCCGGTGTTTCCCGTGGTTTCGGTTGGTCTTCCGAAGCGTCGTTCTCGCCGTCTTCCTCGACGTCGGCTTCATCTTCGAACCCATCTTCGTCTTCATCGTCGAAGGAATCATCGCCGGCAGCGTCTTCGAACGGGTCGTCCTCGAACGAGTGCTCATCGGTAATATCGCCGCCAGTGGAGTCGTCCACCTTGCGATTCTTCGGGCTCATCGGCCACAGGTTACCGGGTCTTCTCCGGAGGCTCCGACGGCAGCGGCTCACAATTGGGCCACCACCAGCCGCATTCCGAGATTGCTCTCGGGCTCGATCACCCAGAGGTGTTGGCCCTGCAGCGAACCTCCCAGGCCGGGAAGGCCTGGCGGGGCAGGTCGGGCATCGATCAAGCTGTCCGGCTCCTCGTCGGCCATCAACAGGTGATGAAGGCGTCCGCCGCGGTCACCCAGCCAGGCCGACAGCTCCCGTGATTCTGGCCCGCCGGTAGGGGAGATCAGGCGCACGGCCAGGGGACAGTCCCACCGCAGGTCGATCCACTCTTCTCCCGGCCGGGTCCCGTGGTCTTCGACGCCACCACCCAGGAGCCGTCCGAAGAGGTCGATCCCGGCATCGAGGTCGGCGACGGCATGGGTGACCCGCCGAAGGGAGGCGGGCCGCACCGTGCCGTTACCGTCCCCGCGACGACGTCGCCCGGTCGGGAAGTCATCGGGCGGGGGATTCGACCATCCGCCGGTAGCTTCGGCCAGCTGCACGACGATCCCGGTGGCCTGCTTGGGGTGGATGAACGCTTCCTTCCATTCCGGATCGCGGAGGTCCACCCCGATTGGCTCGAATCCGGCCGCGCGTGCGGCGTCGATGGCCAGCAGAATGTCGGGCACTTTGAAGGTGAGGTGGTGGGGACCGGGCCCGCTGCGCTCGAGGAAGCGGGCCAGGAAGTCGTTGGACCCGGTGTCGTGCGGCTTGAGCAATTCAATCCGGGACCCATTGGCGAATCGCAATTGCGCGGGCGCAAACCCGATGCTCTCACCTCCGGAACTCCATTCGGCGCCCAGCTGACCGGCATACATGGGCCAGGCATCCTGCCAGGATCGCACCGCGTGAGCCACGTGATCGAGCATGGTCCGGGTCATCGATGGCGAAGTCATGGCCAAGACATTGCTTCGGGGCGGGCCGAATTGTCGAACCGGCGGTCGATCCGGCGGTCGCCGTCCGGAGGACAGTTGTCGAGCTGGCATCGCGGCGGTACCGTCGCTCATGGACTTCCGTACTGAATCTGCCGTGGATCTGGCCAGCCAAGTGCGCCGAGGTGAACTGTCGGCTCGGGAGTTGATCGGTCACGCCCTGGACCGGATCGAGACCATCAATCCGACCATCAATGCCTTCGTCGCGGTTGACGGGGAACGGGCTCTGGCCGCCGCCGGCGTTGTCGACGACGTGGTGGCCGCCGGCAAGGACCCGGGGCCGTTGGCGGGCATCCCCCTCGGGGTCAAGGACCTGGAAGATGCCGCCGGGTACGTGACCACGCTCGGATCCGTAGCCTTCTCCGCCCGGGCGCCGGCGACTCGTGACTCGATGATGGTGGCGAGGTTGGTGGCCGCCGGATGTGTCGTCGTGGGAAAGACCAACACCCCTGAGCTGGGGTGGAAGGCCGACACCGTGAACTCGTTGTTCGGTCGCACGATGAACCCGTGGAGCCTCGACCACAGCGCCGGGGGCTCGTCAGGTGGCAGTGCGGCCGCGATTGCATCGGGCATGATCCCTCTGGCAACCGGTTCCGACGGCGGGGGTTCCCTCCGGATACCGTCCGCCTGTTGCGGGCTGTCGGGGATGAAGCCCTCTCTTGGCCGGGTCCCGACCGGCGGCACCCACGCTCCCGACTGGCAGAACCTCTCGACCCGGGGACCCATGGCCCGCAGACTCCCGGATCTGGTCACCGCCCTTGACGTGGTGGTCGGACCCGATGCCACCGATCTGCGATCACTACCCCGGCCCGAGGCCTCCTGGCTCGCGGTGCTCAATGACCCCAAACCTCCGCAACGGGTGGCGTGGTCACCGACGCTCGGGTATGCGGAAGTCGATGCCGAGGTGCTGGCCATCTGTGAGCGGGCGGTGTCGGTGTTGGCGTCCTTGGGCGCTGACGTCGTCGAAGTCGAGAGCGTCTTCGACGAGGATCCGGTGAGCGATTGGCTGACCCTGACCGGCGCCTACAACTTGCGGACCCATGCCGGATTCAGGGAAACCGCGGTGTGGGAGCAGATCGATCCGGTGCTGGCGACAGTCATTGACCGTGCCACATCGATCACCGCGCTGGATATGGTCCGGGCCGAAGACGCCACCCACGAATTGAACCTGCGGCTGGTTGATCTGTTTCACGACGTGCGCCTGCTGGTGACGCCCACCACCGCGGCCGCCGCTCCGCCCCATGCGCTGGGGGGTTCGGCCCTGATCAACGGCATTCCGGATTTCAATTGGGTCAAGTTCACCTATCCGTTCAACATGACCCGGTCGCCGGCCGCCACCGTGTGTGTCGGGCTGACGGCCGAGGGCATCCCGGTCGGTCTGCAACTGATCGGACCCCAGCATGGTGACCTGGTGGTGCTCCGGTCGGCGGCGGCGCTGGAGCAGGCTCTTGGCTTCGAACTTCTTCCCCCCGAGGTCCCCGGGCTACCATGACGGACTGCGTCGGGCGACCGTGAGCCGCTGATGCAGCCAGGGCGTTTAGCTCAGTTGGTTAGAGCGCAGCCTTCACACGGCTGAGGTCGGAGGTTCGAGTCCTCTAGCGCCCACGGTGTGATGTCCCGGGAGATCGTGGACAGACGAACCTACAAAAGGTAGCCCATCACGGACCGGCCGTGATGGGCTGGTAGTCCTTTTCCGGGTCGAGCGTGAGATGTCTGAGCAGTTCGCCTTCCTCGC
>Ga0307373_10003741_pt1 | contig 26201 bp, 24 predicted proteins | sample OX2MG_FD_202534 | JGI IMG/M metagenome (GOLD analysis project Ga0307373, IMG submission 202534) | Soil microbial communities from Risofladan, Vaasa, Finland - OX-2 | ecosystem: Environmental > Terrestrial > Soil > Coastal area > Acid sulfate soil | place: Finland: Risofladan, Vaasa | collected...
CATTGTCCTCGTGAGTCGCATCACTTCCGGCCTCGTAGTAAGAAACGAGAAAAGGGGCCGAAAAGTTCCGCACTGCGGGGGCATGTTAGCTGGGCCAGGTGCGTAACACAAGCATCTCGCGTGGTTTGCAGCCTAATCGTGGCAGGAATTAGTTTTCGTATGGAAGATTATTGTTGGCGGGTTAACTTGACACTCATGAAGGCGTGCTGATACGGTGCGCGACGATGCGAAATAGCGTGCGCAAAACACTGTGGCTGATTGTGGCGCTGGCGATTGTTGCGGGGCTGCTTTACCGGTTTCGCGGCGCGATCATGCTGGGCGGGTTCAACTGGCAGAAACTTGGAGTGGCACTTAAGAATGCAAATATCCCATTGCTGTTGCTCGCCGTGGCGTCGATTTATGTTTCGTATGCGCTACGGTCTCTGCGATGGGTGCGATTCTCGCGCTACATGGGGCGGCCGACATTCGGCAATGTGTACAGCGCGACGATTATGGGATTCACGGCGATTTTTGTGCTGGGGCGCGCGGGGGAGCCGGTTCGTCCGCTGCTGATTGCACGCAAAGATCGATTGCCCGTGGCGGATAGTTTCGGCGTGTACGTGATGGAACGCGTGTTCGACGTGGGGGCCACGGCAGTGCTGGCGATTCTGGCGCTGCTCGCGTTGCCGCGCCACGCGTTGGCGGGAACGGAAGTAAACGCAGGCCGGCTGGTTCACGATGCGCGGCTGGCGGGATGGGGGATTTTCTGGCTGTTGATTGGAATGATTGTAGTGCTTGTTTATTTTCGTTTGCATGGCGCGCGCGCGCTACAGTCGCAACTCGGAGGGTTTCGCAAGCGTGGCGGCTGGCGCGGCAAAGTTGCAACGCTGATTGACGGCTTCAGCCAAGGGTTGCAGGCCATTCGCTCGCCAGGGGACTTGTTCGCAGCGGTCGCGTATACAGTGGCGCACTGGTTCGTGGTGGCGCTGGTGTATCTGTTGGTGATGCGGAGTTTCAGCAGCGAGATTGGTAAATTCGATTTTCGCGCGGCGCTGCTGGTGCTGGCGTTTACGATGGTCGGGTCGGTGGTGCAACTTCCGGCGGTCGGCGGAGGCACGCAGCTTGCGACGTTCCTTGTCCTTACCGTCATATTTGGAGTAGAAAAGGAGCCGGCGGCGGCGGTCGCGATTGTATTGTGGTTGGTGACTTTTGCTGCGGCGTGTGTCGCGGGAATGCCGTTGCTGATTCACGAGGGGTGGTCAATGGGAGATTTGCGCCGGCTGGCGCGCGAAGAAGCGGCGGACGAAGAGCGCGGCGAACACGCGTCAATTTCGGATGTGGCAAAACAAAAACGCGAGACGCCACGGTGAAATGCCCTTTCTGCTCGCATCTGGATGACAAAGTTGTGGACTCGCGCGAGGGGCGCGCCGGAGATTTGATCCGGCGGCGGCGCGAATGCTTGAAGTGCGGCAAGCGGTTCACGACGTATGAACGCATCGACGAAATTCCGTACATGGTGATCAAGAAGGACGGGCGGCGGGAAAAATTCGATCGTCACAAAATTTTGCAGGGGTTGTTGAGAGCGTGTGAAAAGCGGCCAGTGCCGACGGCGAAGCTGGAAGCGCTGGTGGATGACGCGGAACGGTTTGTGAACGAAGCGAAGGACCGGGAACGGACGACTTCGGAGATTGGCGAGCAGTTGATGGTGCGGCTGAAGAAACTGGATAAAGTGGCGTATGTGCGCTTCGCATCTGTTTATTTAGATTTCAAGGATGTGAAAGAATTCATGTCGGAACTGAAGAATTTGTTGAAGGATCGGGCAAAGAAATAAATGAAGCGTTTTTCAGTCGTGTGCTCTGTTGCATTGTTTGTGATCTTGACAATGGATTCCAGTGGGCAGTCGCGCGAAGTCGGAATTGTCGAGGCCGTTGCTCCTGCTTATCCCCGAATCGCTCAACTAGCTCACATCGACGGAGAGGTTGTGGTAGCGGTGGACATTGGCCCCGACGGAAAGGTCTTGCGGACCGAGGTCGTTTCGGGCTTAGCGCTGCGCGAGATCCGACAAGCGTCTTTGGACGCGGCAAGGAACTGGGTCTTCAGTAGGAGCTCAAGGGCAGAGCGGAGAGAGTTGCTGACATTCGAATTCAGGATGACGGGCGAACCTAACAAAGATGGACAAGAAACACGGTTCTCGCCGCCTGACCATGTGATTGTGACGGTTCATCCTGTCGAAACGGAGGATCCCACTGAAGTGATTCATGCCAAGCGCAAATGACGACCCTAAGGCTCCCAGACGCCGGCGGCGAAAGATTTTACCGTGCGGAAGCCGAGATTTTCGTAGAGACGCACGGCATTTGCATTGATGGTAGTGACGGTGAGCGAGAGGGCGCGGTAGCCGTGTTGTTGCAAAGCGGCGAGCGCCGCCTCCATCAGCCTCCGACCCAGACCATTTTTCTGATAACCCGGCAAGACGCAGATCTGCGTGGTGTGTCCAACTCCGGGTGCGACAGTAGAAGTTAAGACCATGCCTATGGGTTTTTCTCCTGGACCGGGGCGAACAATGAAGGAGGCGTCAGGGAAAAATTGTCCGCAGCCGGGGAGCAGAACGATATTGCGCAGGAATTTCATGGCGCCGAGCTCGCTGCGGTATTGGTCGTTGATTTGCGCATCAACGTGGTCCGTATAGGCACGCTGGATTAGGCGCGCGCAGGGTTCGAGGCAGCGATCGGTCCAGGCTTCGATGCGCAGGCCGTCTTGTGATGCGGAAGCATCCTTGGATGGATTCGCAGGGAACTCAAGAAGCATGAATTGGCGACGGTGGAGACGAAAATGTTGGTCGGCGAGAACGGGATCGAGGGCGGAGCCGAAGGGCATGAGTTGCGCTTCGATGCGCTCGATGAAAGGGGTTGCGCGAAGCGTATCGAACATTTCAAGGAGAAGCTTCTTGCTGATGTCGATTTGGGCGAAATGTGGCGAGGCGAAAAGACCGCCGATGAGCCCTTTCTGGTCTTCGAAAACGTAGAAGCCATAGCCGACGGGTTGCTTCCCTTCAAAGGCGGCGTAACCGGCGAGGGAGCGCGAGTCGATGAATTTGCGGATCAAATGCTGCGACGGGCGATAGTCCCAATAGAGATCGTCACGCCACAGTTCCGCTTCTTCGTGAAAGAGTGGTTCAAGTAAGCGCGAATGGAGTTGGCGCAGATCGACAACGTGCATGGATGGCCTGAATGTCCCCTCGGACGATTGTATTATATCTCACCAGACTTACCCCAGGGCGAGAGAGTCGGAAGCATAAATGGCGGAAAATTCGCGTGGTTCGGTCTATCAATTAGTTACGAACCAATAGGCGCGGTGTTCGCTGGCGCGCACGGGAATTATGCTAAACTGCGCGGCGGTTGGAAACGGAGTCTTGCGCCGAAGCATGAACCCGATGTCGAATTTGAAGCGTTTGTCTGCGCGGTTCGCGCGCATCGCGGGGTCGTTGCTCGCTCTCGCGCTGTTCGTTTTTCTGGCGGTAGCGACGATTTCAGGATATTTGTTGTATCAAATTCTGACGCCACCGCGCAGCGCGGCGAATGTTGACGTCACGTTGTTGATGGGACATCCAACCGTCTACAGCTTTGATATTCCTGGAGAAGGGTCGCGCGAGGGATGGTTTTTCCCGGGTCTGATGCGGGCCCCGACGATTGTGCTATGCCATGGCTATGGATCGCAGCGGGCAGACATTCTTACGCTGGTGACGGCGCTGCAAGAGCACCAATTCAACGTGTTCCTGTTCGATTTTATTGGCCACGGTGCGGTGCCTGGGCGAACAACGCTGGGGTACCAGGAAACGCGGGAGTTGCTTGCTGCGATCAAAGGACTCGCGAATCGCGAAGACATTGACCCCTCGCGATTTGGAGTATGGGGTACGGACATGGGAGCGTATGCGGCGTTGGCCGCGGCTGTTCAAGAGCCGCGCATCGAGGCCATAGCCGTCGATTCCGTCTACGACCAGCCTTCGGATTTTTTGACGATTCAGGTGGGACATACGGGATTGGGATCGCTTCCGCTGGTAAAGACGTTCTGCCTGTTTGGGTTTAAGATGCTGAACCATCAGGACCGTGCAATACCTCCGCTCGCAAGCCGTATAGGCCGGCTGCAAGGTATTCCTAAATTATTTATCGAATCCACCGACAAACCGGATTTGGATCGAGAGACACTTCAGATGTTTCAAATTGCTCCGCCTCCGAAGGACCAGGCCGCAGATTCGATGACCTATGCGGAGATGAGCGACGAAGGACGCCGCAATTACGAAAACCTCGTGCTTAGTTTTTTCCTGCAGCACCTTCCGCCTTCGGGACAACCGGCTCAGTAGAAGACGGCAGTTTGACTTCTGGCTGTTGCATAGATTCGACCCAACAATATGGCAGAAACTTCGCGACGATCTTTCGGTGGATTAGCCCAAGATCGTTGAGAGTCATGTCGCCGCCGTTGCCAACCAGAAGATAGTTGACGATTCGGCCGGAATGAAATTCAGGGATTTTGTTATCGTCGAGATAAAAGCGCAATCCGTAGTCGCAGTTCCGGTTGATCTCGCCAACGGCAAAAAGGGCGTCGTTTGCGGGGAGGATTTTGTGGACGTCGCGTGCGAGCGGACGCGTGGAAACCAGCGCGTCAAGTTGCGGCAGCACGCGAACGATTGAGATTTCAACCAATGCGGCAGCCACGAGCGCGGAAATCGCGAGTACGAGCCAGGGCTTGCGCGCCAAACTGACGAATTCGATTACGAATCCCGTGATAAGGCCAATGAGCAATGCGGCGAGCGCGAGGTGATTTATCCCTTGTTGATACGGGGGCTCATAGGGCGGGAGGCGGTGAAAACCGATCGCGCCAGCAACTCCGAGCGCCACCCACATCGTGCCTGTCGCCACGCCGACCCATTGCGTTTTGCGGGGAGCCCATTCGATAGCGCAGACAAAGGAGCGCGCGATCAGCAGGGCAAGGGGTGGAAAGACAGGGAGGATGTATTCGGGAAGCTTCGACTGCGAGAGGCTGAAAAAGATCACGGGAAAAATCGCCCAGCAAGCGATGAAGAATCCCGAGGAGGTTCGCCATTCGCCGTTGCGGAAGATGCGGCGGCCGTCGAGCGCGGCGCTGACGAGAAGCGCCGTCCACGGCAACAGGCCAAGCAGGATGACGGGGGCGAAGAACCAGAATGGTTGGCGATGCTGGAAAACAGGCGTGAGGTAGCGCTCAAAATTGTGGAGCAAGATAAAGGTGCGGAAGAAGTCGGGATTGAAATAGGCGCAGAGGATGTACCAGGGCAACGCTACGATGCAAAAAAACAAAATAGCAAGCGGATGGAGAAGGCGGAAAGCAGCTTTCCAGTTTCGAGTTGCCAGCGCCCAGAGGAGGACGCTGCCGCCCGCAAGAACAACCGCAGCGGGTCCTTTCGCAAGGGTGGCAAAACCCAGCCATATACCCAGAAAAATGAGTCCTAGTTTATCGTCAGGGACAATTACCGGTGCCGCGCCTTTGGCGGCGAACACGCCATGTTTTTCAACGACGCTTGCGGCACACAAAAGGGCAAGCGCGAGGCTTGCGGTGAAAAGCATGTCGGGGGAAGCGGCGCGAGCGAAGGCGATCACGCCGACGCAAGTTGGGAAAATCAGCAGTACAGCCCACGCCGTTGCGATCCCATAACGCCGCAGCGCGAGCCAAGCCATCGCAAGAGCGGAGACGAGCGCTGCGAGCGATGAGGGCAAGCGCGCGGCCCATTCCGGGGAATGCAGGAACTTGAAGAAAAATCCAGCGCTCCAGTAATAGAGAATCGGTTTTTCGAACCATGGCAGACCGTAAAGGATCGGCGTAATCCAGTTGCTCCAGTTGCCGGAGTGCGCCATGTTGCGTGCGATCCAGGCGTAGCGCGGCTCATCGGGGCCGACGAGACCAATCGCGGACAGGCCGCTGAAGAGGCAAATTGCCAATATCACCGCGGCGAGCAAGGCGGCGCAGATATTCCTTCGCGAAAGGGTGAGTCTCTCGCCCATGGCGGGGGAGTGTAGCAGAGCCGGGCGCAGTTCACACGGCGCACACGCGCGCTGGTTCGCGGAAAATTACTGTGACAGAATGGCGCACGATGCGCGAATGGTGCGAGTACGCTGCCGCCTGGACGATCGTGAAGTTTCTGGGGATTTTGCCGCGCCCCGTGGCTCGCGGCACCGCCGCAGCGATTGCGCACATATTACTGCTGTGCCGGCCGCCGCTTCGGCGCGCGGGACTTGTGAATTTGCGGCTGGCGTTTCCCGGCTTGACAGACGCGCAGCGCCGCCGAACGCTGCGCGGGATGGTGCGATATCTGGGATGGATGGCCGCGGAGTTTGCACATTTCCCGGATCTGTCGCGAGAGAATATCGAACGCCTGGTGGTGCTGGACGGCTTCGAGAATTTCGACGCGGCCCATCGGCGCGGAAAAGGCGTGATTTTTCTCACGGGCCACATGAGCGCCTGGGAACTGGCGCCGTTTGCGCAGGCGTTATACGGACATCCGCTGTCGTTTCTTGCACGCGCGGTGGATAACACGCGAGTCGACGCGCTGGTAAACCATTACCGCTGCCTTTCTGGGAACCGACCGATCGAGAAAAATAATGCGGCCCGAGCGATGTTGCGAGTGCTGCACGATGGCGGCACGGTGGGGATTTTGGTCGATCAAAACACATCGCTTGACGAGGGAATGTTCGTTGATTTCTTTGGGATTCCCGCCGCGACGACCACAGGGCTAGCACGCATCGCGCGAAGGACCGACGCCGCCGTGGTGCCGGGATTTCTTTTTTGGGATGGCGCGATGCGGAAATACCGGCTGCGGTTCGAGGCCGCTGTGCAACTTCAACGCACAGGGGATGAAGACGCGGATATTCGCGTGAACACGGCGCGGTTCAGCAAGGTGATTGAGGATTACATACGCGCCCATCCGGATCAGTGGCTATGGGTACACAAGCGATGGAAGAACCGGCCAGCGGGCGAGCCGTCGCTTTATTCTTCGTAGCGGTGGAAAGATTTCTGAGTGGCAACGAAGGAACGGGAGAGCCAGAGATGAGACGAATCGCGCGAGAACTTGCGGAGCACTTGCAGGCGGAAGTGAAAGGGGATTTGTCGCGGCCCGTTTCCGGAGTGGCGAGTCCCGAGGACGCGGGAGCGGAGGATTTGATTTACGTGGACGCCGCGAAGCATTTGGCGCGAGCGCAAGCGTCGGCGGCTGGGTGCGTGTTGATGCGCGAAGGAATGAAACTGGAAGGCAAAACTCTGCTGGTGGTCGCGAACCCGAAGCTTGCTTTTGCGAAGGCCGCGGCATGGTTGCTGGAGACCGAGCCGATTGCGCGAGGAGTGCATCCCACGGCGGTGATCGACGCGTCAGCGAAATTGGCGGCGGATGCGAGTGTAGGGCCGTACGCAGTGGTGGAAGCTGAGGCAGTGATTGGCGCGCATACCGAAATTGGAGCGTTTTGTTTTATCGGGAAAGGGGCGTTCGTTGGAGAATTGTGCCGGCTGCATCCGCGCGTGGCACTTTATCCAGGAGCGCGAATTGGCAGTCGTGTCACGCTGCATTCAGGCGCTGTGATTGGCGGAGATGGTTTTGGATACGTTTATGGCGAGGGGCGGCATTGGAAATTTCCGCAGCTTGGAAGCGTTGAGATTGGCGATGACGTGGAAATTGGGAACAACACGACAGTCGCGCGAGGGTCGCTGGGTGTTACGAGAATTGAGAAGGGAGTGAAGCTCGATAATCTGGTTCATGTGGCGCACAACGTTCGGATTGGCGAGCACACGGTGATTGCGGCGCAGACGGGGATTTCGGGAAGCTGTGACATCGGTCACCATGTGCTGATTGGCGGGCAAGCGGGACTGGGGGATCATTGCCGGATTGAGGATGAGGCTGTGGTAGGCGGGCAAACGGGAGTGCTGAACGGCAAGACGATCCGCGCGAAAGAAGTTGTTTGGGGGACGCCGGCGCGACCGCTGGCGCAGTTCAAGAAGCAATATGCGTTGTTTGCGCGTTTGCCGGAATTGGCTGAGCGTGTACGCAAGCTTGAGGAAGTGAAGCCGTGATGGCAGGCGTTTCGACACGCGCGATGGGTGCGGTGATGCTAAGGCGCAGCCTGCGGGCGAAGATGTTTCGCAAGTGGCCGCGCATCATTGTAATCGGCGGGCAGTGTCGAAATGTGGGCAAGACGGCTTTGGCCGTAGACCTGATTCGAGCATTTTCAGAATGCGATTGGCTGGCTGTAAAAATCACCCCGCATCACGCGTTGAACGATGATTCTGCTGGGTATCGTTTCCGGGCGGAAACCGACCGTTCCGGACATTCCGATTCCTCACGTTTTCTGGCGGCTGGCGCGGCGCGTTCGTTCTTGCTGCAAGTAAGCCGCGCTCATTTCGGAGAAGCGATGGCGGAACTACGGAGGCTGATGAACGGGGCCGAAAACGTAATTATCGAAAGCAATGCCGTGCTGGATTACGTGCCTGCGGATCTCGCGATCTTGGTTTTGGATCCGCGACGCCCTGATTTTAAGGGTTCGGCGCGGCGGCTGCTGGGAATCGCGGATGGTTTCGTTCTTCGCGCGCCGTTGTTTGCCCCGAATTGGCGAGGCGTGGACGCACGGATAATTCGCGCGAGGGCGTGTTTTCTGCAGCCGCTCAGGGGTCCTGTGCCGATTCGGTTGCGCGGGCGCGTCCAGCGGGCGCTCGGGAGGTGAATCGCGGGTGTCAGGAGCGCGTTTTTGTATTGACCGCTGAGCCTAAGACCGCGATAATTTAGTAGTGTATGTGTAAGTTGTTGCATTTCTAGTTGATTCTTAGGAAACCTGTTAGGCGAACGGGTGTGCGCATGGTTGTTTTTTTGCATCTGAGTTGGAAGAGCTGCGCACTTAAGCTGGAAATGTTGTCGCAGCTTGTGAGGTAAATGCCGGTGTCTTCATAAGCGATCAGTGGTATAGATTCTTACCATTCGTGACCCAAAATAGGGTTGCCAGTCAAAAGGCCATGCAAATTCCAGACATACAAACAAGGTTCGGTGCGGCGGTGCAAAGAGCTCGCATGCCGGAGCAGATGGCCGATTCAGAGGCTGCGGACGCGGCCATTGAACGCGGCACGAAGCATTTGCTCTCGTTGCAGGCTGCCGATGGATATTGGTGGGGGGAACTGGAAGCTGACACGACTCTTGAGTCAGACCACATCCTGCTGCATTGCGTTCTGGAAGATCGCGAGAACGAAAAGGTACGAAAGCTCGCGAATTATATCAGGCAAAAACAAACGGCCGACGGCGGATGGAACATTTATCCAGGCGGACCGTCCGAATTGAATACTTCGGTAAAGTCGTATTTTGCGCTGAAGCTGGCCGGCGACTCGGCGAGCGCGTCGCACATGGAGCGGGCTCGCAAGAAAATCCAGGAACTGGGCGGGCTGGAAGCCACAAATTCCTACGTGCGTTTTTATCTGGCGATGGTGGGAGCAATCGGCTGGGACATGGTGCCGGCGATTCCGCCAGAGTTGATGCTGCTGCCGAACTGGTTTTTCGTGAACCTCTACGATATGTCGTCGTGGACGCGCGCGATCGTTGTACCGCTTACGATTATTTATGCGCGGAAGCCGGGCTGGCGCATTCCAGAAGACGCGCGCGTGGATGAGCTGTTTGCGGATGAAGCGAACAAAACGAAGGCGTTCGCGTGGGAGCGGAAGGTTTTTTCATGGCGGAATTTGTTTCTCGCGATTGACCGGGTTCTGAAAGTGCACGAGGAATTGCCGTGGAAGCCGTTTCGCCGCTGGGCGCTGGCCCAGGCGGAGCGCTGGCTCTTCGAACACATCGAACGTTGCGAAGGGCTGGCGACTATTTATCCGGCGATGGCCAATTCGGTATACGCGATGCTGGCAATGGGATACCCCGCGGGCGATCCGCTGATCGCGCGGGAGCTGGGGTGGATATCGGGTTACGAGATTGAAGAAGAAGAAACGTTGCGGATGCAGCCGTGCATTTCACCGGTGTGGGACACGGCGATTGCGATGGTGTCGCTCGAAGAAGCGGGACTTCAACCTTCGCATCCCGCATTACGAAGCGCGGCGCAATGGCTGCTCGATCATCAAATTCTTGGACCCGGCGACTGGCAAGTGAAGAATAAGGATGCGGCACCGGGAGGATGGGCGTTTGAATTTCGCAACGATTTCTATCCGGATGTGGACGATACGGCGTTTGTGCTGATGGCCCTGCAGGACGTGGCGCATACGGAGCCAGAACGTTACGCTCAAGCAGCGCGACGGGGACTTGCATGGCTGCTCAGCATGCAGAACCACGACGGTGGCTGGGGCGCATTCGACCGCGACAACGATCACGTGTTGCTGACGCAGATCCCTTTCGCTGATCATAACGCAATGATCGATCCGTCTTCGGCGGACGTGACGGCGCGGTCGATTGAATGCTTGGGGAAGTTTGGCTGGACAACGACGGACCCAGCGATACGGCGCGCTGTATTGTACCTGGAGCGCGAGCAAACCGAGGAAGGCGCGTGGTACGGGCGCTGGGGATCGAATTACGTGTACGGGACGAGTGGCGTGCTCAGAGCCGCCGAAACGCTGGGTCTCGCGGAAAGCAGAGAGAGCCGGCGGGGCGCCGAGTGGCTGCGCAGCGTACAGAACGAGGATGGTGGATTCGGCGAAACGTGCGCTTCTTACGATGACCCGAGTCTCAAAGGAAAGGGAGAAAGCACGCCTTCGCAAACAGCGTGGGGACTGATTGGATTGCTGGCAACGGAGAGTCCGGACGATCCTGCCGTGCAACGCGCGGTGACGTGGCTGGTGGAACGTCAGAATGATGATGGTTCATGGGATGAGGACGCGTTCACAGGAACGGGATTTCCGCGTGTCTTCTATTTGAAGTATCACCTGTACCGAAATTCGTTTCCGCTTTATGCGCTGGCGCGCTATCGCAATTTGACGAAAATGCATCCGACCAAAAGGCAGACGTTACAGTTCAATCCGAGCGAATTTAAACACCGAAATGGACAACGGGGGTAAATGATGAGGTTTCCGCTGAGCTTGACCGCCAATCTGACGAAATATCTGGCGGGGAAGGCGATTCGCCGCGAGGAAAAATTTCCGCTCGTGATGATGCTCGAGCCGTTGCACGCGTGCAACCTGACCTGCACGGGTTGCGGACGCATCCGCGAATACAAATCCACGATCAACGAGATGCTGACTGTCGAGCAATGTCTGGCGGCGCTGGATGACTGCGGCGCGCCGATTGTTTCGATCTGCGGCGGCGAGCCGATGATTTATCCCGAGATTGGGCGGCTGGTGAAGGAAATCCTGGCGCGAAAGCGAAATATTTATTTGTGCACCAACGGAATGTTCATCCGCAAACGTTTGCAGGAATTCAAGCCGACGTCGCGGTTCTTTTTCAACGTTCACCTGGATGGACTGGAGAAGACGCACGATCTATGCGTCGAGCGCGATGGCGTGTTCCGCGAAGCAATTGCGGGAATCAAGGCGGCCAAGGCTGCTGGATTCCTGGTGTGCTCGAACACCACGGTTTATAAAGAAACGGACATCGAGGAAATTGCCGAGCTGTTTGCCTATCTTCGAACGTTGGGAGTTGACGGCAATATGCTTTCGCCGGCGTATTCGTATGCTTCGGTGCAGACAAAAGACATTTTCATGTCGCGTCAGGATGTGAACGAAAAATTCCAGCGCGCGAGCAGCCTGCTCGAGCAGTTCAACGTGATCACTTCACCGATTTACATGGAATTTTTGCGCGGCGAGCGCGATCTGATGTGCACGGCCTGGGGCAACCCCACGTACAACCCGCGCGGATGGAAAGGCCCGTGCTATCTGATGACGGATCAGCACCACGAGACGTTCAGCGATCTGATCAACAACACGCCGTGGGAAAAATACGGCTACGGGCGGGATCCGCGCTGCGAGAACTGCATGGTGCAGTCGGGCTACGAAGCTTCCGCCGTGCTTGGTGGCAATCACAAGTTCGGGGACACGTGGAAGATGTTGCAGTGGCAGGTTTCCGGCCGCATGGGCGGGCGTAGAGGCGGGAATGCAAAGTCTAACGGCGGGTCGAAGCTGAACGGAAATGGAAACGGCCACAAGACGAATCTGCCTTCCGCGCCGGTGCCTATGGGAAATACGCAAGGCCGAGAGAAGGAAGAAGCTTTCCGAATATTATGACAACGCTAGTCTCCGGCGCGACCGGTTTCGTGGGCTCGCATGTTGCCCGACGACTGGCCGCTTCGGGCGAATCGGTAAGGGCGCTGGCGCGACCGGGAAGCCGGCGAAACGCGCTTGAGGGAATCGCGGTCGAATGGGTCGAAGGCGATTTGCGCGACGAAGCTTCACTTGATCGCGCTCTTGCCGGAGTGAATCGGGTTTACCACGTGGCCGCGGATTATCGTCTGTGGTCGCGCCATCCGCAGGAAATCTACGACAGCAACGTAACCGGGACGAAGAATCTGCTCGCGGCCGCACTGCGCGCGCGAGTGCAACGCTTCGTGTACACGAGCACTGTGGCGACGATTGCGGTCCCTCACGGAAACGCGCTGCCCGACGAAACGAATCGCGCCTCCGTGGATGAAATGATTGGGAACTACAAGCGCTCAAAACTGCTGGCGGAGCAAGAGGCTTTGCGCGCGGCGCACGAAGGCTTGCCGGTGGTGATCGTGAATCCGACTACGCCGGTCGGGCCTGGAGACTGGAAACCGACGCCGACCGGACGGATTATTTTGGATTTCTTGCAGGGGCGCATGCCGGCCTATGTGGACACAGGCTTGAATTTCGTGGCAGTTGAGGATGTGGCGGACGGGCATTTACTGGCTGCAGAGCACGGCAAAGTCGGCGAGCGCTATTTGCTGGGTGGACGCAATATGACGCTGAAGGAACTACTCGATGCGCTGGCGAAGATTACGGGCCTCGTTGCGCCGACGTGGCGGATCCCACATTCGGTGGCGCTGATCGCGGCATACGGCGACGCTCTGTTTTCCCGAGTAACGGGACGCGAGCCTCGGATTCCGATTGAAGGAGTGCGCATAGCGCGGCACAAGATGTTTGTGAACGACGCGAAAGCGCAGAAAGAATTGGGCTATCAGCCGGGCACGGTGGAAGCGGCGCTGGAACGCGCGGTGCGTTGGTACGTTGAAAATGGTTACGTAACGCTTCCGAAGCGTGCGGGTGTCGCGCAAGTCTCCGCGGCGTGAAGATTCATATGAAAATTCTGGTGAGCTTCGCTTTGGAAAACGAATTCGCTCCGTGGCGGCGGATGCGCACGTTCACGCGACGGGCAGAGCTGGATTTTGCGGCGTATGACACGAAAGTGGAAGTAGCAGATGTGCGGGTGGCGCTGACGGGCGTGGGACCGGAGCGAGCAAGATCCGTGATTGCGAGAGCGTTGCAATGGGGGCCGAACGTGTGCATCTCTTCGGGTGTCGCGGGGAGCTTGCGCGCGGCGTATCGCGTCGGAGAGGTGTTCGTGGCTCGCGAAGTGATGGAACTGGAAAGCGGACGGACAATTGCGGCGAACCGTGAACTCGTGGAGGCAGCGGAGAGGCGCGGCATTCGGCTGGCGGAGAGGTTGCTATCGTCTGCGACCATGGTGGTCACGGCAGAAGGCAAGGGCCGGTTGGGACGCATGGCGGAAGCAGTCGAGATGGAAAGCTTCGCGGTGCTGGCGGAAGCGGCGGTGCGAAAGATTCCGGCCGTGGCGATTCGGGCGATCAGCGACGGGGCAGATCAGGATTTGCCGATGGATTTCAGTGGTGTTCTGGACGACGAGGGGAAGGTGCAGGGATCGAAGGTGGCGCGGTCGCTGGCGCGGGCGCCGCACAAGTTACCGGCTCTGTTGCGTCTGGGGCGGAATACGCGGCTCGCTGCAACGAAACTCGCGGAATTTCTGGACGGATACATACTTGATCTGGCGATGCGCGCGGATCGATCTACTGAAATGGCTGAGGCGACGAGGGCATGAGTTCGACAACCACGCACATCGAAACTACGTCGCACGAAAATCGGGGCGGCAAAATGCTGGCGGGGGTCTATCGCGGCAAGGGAAGCGTCATCTGCGAAGAGGTGCCGATTCCGGAGATTAGCGACGGCGAGGTGCTATTTCGCGTGGCGGCGTGCGGGATTTGCGGAACAGACATCAAGAAAATCGCCAACGGATTTGTCCCTGCGCCGCAGATTTTCGGGCACGAGCTGGCGGGGACGGTTGTTGAGGTCGGACGCGGTGTGCGGAAGTTCAAGGCCGGCGATCGCGTCGTAAGCTTTCACCATGTTCCGTGCGGCACATGCTTCTACTGTGAGCGCAAACTCTTCTCACAATGCCCCGAGTACAAGAAAGTGGGACTGACGGCGGGCTTCACGCCGAACGGAGGCGGATTCGGGCAATATGTTCGCGCGATGCCGTGGATCGTCGAGCGCGGGATGCTGGCCATTCCGCCGGACATAACGTTTGAGGAAGCGACGTTCATCGAGCCGGTCAATACTGCCGCAAAGGCCGTGTGGAAGGGGCGCGTCGCGGAAGGCGAATTCGCGGTAGTGCTTGGGCAAGGGCCAATTGGATTGTTGCTGACGGGTTTGGCGAAGCTGAAGGGAGCCGAGGTCGTCACTACCGACCCGCTTGCGGCGCGGCGCGCTGCCAGCCTGCGGATGGGCGCAACCGCTTCCTTTGATCCTGCATCGGAGGATATAAGATCTCGAGTCCGGGAACGCACGCATGGCCGTGGCGCGGACGTCGTTTTACTGGCGGCACCGCAGCCAAAATTAGTCAGTGAGGCCTTGGAGATAGCGCGGCCCGGGGGTAGAGTCGTCCTTTTTGCACACAATGACCCAGTGCTGAAAATCGAATTTCCGGCGGCAGCCGTGGGTATTGAAGAAAAGGAAATCCTGGGGAGTTATAGCGCATCTATTACGGAGCAGGAGGAGTATGCTCGAATTGTGTTCGAGCGGCAGTTACCCTTGGCGCAGCTCGTTTCTGATCGATTTTCGACCGAGCGGATCGGCGAGGCGCTGCAGCTTGCCGCGCACCCGACCGACAGTACGTTGAAGGTGGTGATTACGCATTCATGACAACGGATTTCATGGGAGTGATGACCGCGGCGGTTTTGTACGGCCGCGAGGACTTGAAGATCGAGCGCGTCGGGATACCTGAACTCGGCGAGGACGAAGTGCTGATCCGTGTGCAGGTGGCGTTGACGTGCGGAACAGACTTGAAAGTGTGGAAGCAGGGATCGCATCCGCGAATGATTCACCCGCCGGCGATTTTCGGTCACGAACTCGCGGGGGTGGTCGAAGAGACAGGACGGTCGGTCGACGGCACGATTCGCGCGGGAATGCGCGTGGTTCCGTCAAACTCGGCGCCGTGCGGCGCATGTCTTTACTGCCGGAAGGGGCAGCCGAATCTGTGCGAGGATTTGCTGTTCAACAATGGCGCGTACGCGGAGTATGTGAGAATTCCGGGGCGGATCGTTCGCCAGAATTTGCTGGAGATTCCCGACCACGTGAGTTTTCGCGATGCGGCAATGGTTGAGCCGCTCGCATGTGTGCTGCGCGGGATTCACGAGACGGATATTCGTCCAGGCGACACGGCTGTGATCGTAGGTTGCGGCCCGATTGGACTGAAATTTATTCGCGCACTTTCGGCGCGAGATGTGCGCGTGATCGCGCTGGGGAAGCGGAAAGGTCAAATTCAAGCGGCCGAGCGTCTGGGCGCTTATGCGGCGTTCGATGTGTCGACAATGGACAGCCCGGTGCAGATCGTCCGGCAACTGACCGAAGGCGGTCGCGGCGCGGACGCGGTAATCGAAGCCGTGGGCTCCGCGGCGACGTGGCAGTGGGCGATGCAAATGGTGAGGAAGGGCGGCAAAGTTAATTTGTTCGGCGGCTGCCCGCATGGCACGCAAGTGCAGTTCGATCCGGCGCTGCTCCACTATTCCGAGATCACCATCAAGGCGACATTCCACCACACGCCGCAGTTCATTCGTGAGGCGCTCGAGACAATCTCGCGAGGCGAAGTGCGCGCGAGCGACTTCGTCACCGGAGAAATTCCGCTGGCAGAGCTGCCGCGCGCCTTTGAAGACATGAAGCACCGCAATGGCGAACTGAAAACGGCGGTCAATCCCTGGGCTTAACCGCCCGGCCCTCATGCTGGGACAACAAGAATTAGAAATTGCACGCACGCTGCCGGCGGAAGGCTGCACGTCCGCTGAAGCGCAGCGGTACACGCGCTGGCTGGCGACTCACCACTACGAAAATTTCCGCGTCGTTTCCTGGCTGCTTCCTTCGCGCCTGCACCAGCATTTCTACAACGTCTACGCGTATTGCCGATGGGCTGATGATTTGGGAGATGAAGTTGCGGATCCGAGGCGCGCGGTGGAGTTGCTGGATGGCTGGGACGAAGAATTGCAGCGAGCGTATCGCGGCGCGGCGACGCATCCCGTGCTGATCGCGGTGGCAGAGACGGCGCGCGAATGCGATATTCCGATCGAGCCGTTCCGCGATTTGCTGATTGCGTTTCGACAGGATCAGACGGTACACCGTTATGCGAAATGGGAGGATGTAATCGGCTATTGCCGTTACTCGGCGAATCCGGTGGGCCGGCTGGTGCTTTATTTGATGGGTTATCGCGACGCGGAGCGGCAGGCACTTTCGGATGCGACATGCACGGCGCTGCAGCTTGCGAATTTCTGGCAGGATGTGGGGCGCGATCTCGAGAAGGGCCGAATTTACATACCGCTGGAATTGGCTGCGGCTCATGGCGTCACGGAAGACGATATCGTGTCGAAGCGATTCGATTCTGATTATGTGGAACTGATGAAGGAACTGATCGCACGCACGCGGGCGCTGTTTGCAGTTGGAGCGCCGCTGGCGGGTCGCGTGTCGCCGGAATTTCGCGTTGACTTGGAATTATTCAATCGCGGCGGCTGCGCGGTGCTCGATGCGATTGAGTCGATGGGTTACGACACGCTGAACAGACGTCCCGCGCTGGACCGCGGAGTGCAAGCGCGTTTACTGGGGCGCGCGCTGATTTCGCGAATTCTTTCGTTTTTCCGTTCGACCGATGATGGTGGCCAGAAGCCTGAAAACACTTCACTGGCCGGCCGACATGCCTGACGTTGCCGGGGTTGCCGCTTCCTACGATCATTGCCGGAAAATCGCACGCGCTGCCGCGCGCAATTTCTACTACGGCTTCATGCTTCTGCCAGCCGCCAAGCGCGACGCGCTCTGCGCGCTCTATGCGTTCATGCGCGGTGTCGACGATATCTCCGACGAGCCTGGAGCCGTGGAGGACAAAACACGGCGCCTGAATGAGCGGCGAGCAGAGATGGACCGCGTGTTAGCTGGTAATGATGTTGGTGGGCCTGTCTGGCCTGCGTTTCGGCACACGGTCACGACATACGGAATTCCGCCGCGCTACCTGCACGATTTGATTTCGGGTGCGGAAATGGATTTGACCGTCGCGTCCTATGAGACATTCGACCAGCTGCGGGAATATTGCTATCGTGTCGCCGGGACGGTTGGACTTTGCTGCCTGCACGTTTTCGGTTTTTCCGAGCCGCGTGCGCCCGAGTTGGCGGAAAAGCTCGGCATCGCGTTCCAACTTACGAATATCCTGCGGGATATCGCGCGCGATTTTGCGATGGGGCGCGTTTATTTGCCGAATGAGGATTTCGGGCAGTTCCATTGCGGCGCGAGGGAGCTTGCTGAAGGAGAAACGAGCCCGGAAATAACATCATTGATGCGCTTCGAGGCGGAGCGCGCGTGGCAGTTCTATCGGGAAGGCTGGGAACTGCTGGACCTGGTGAGCGAAGACAGCCGCGCGGCGCTTTGGGCGATGGCGCGAATTTACTCCGGCATTCTCGAAAAAATCGACGCGCGGAACATCGCTGCGAAATCCGGGCGGCCCGCGCGATTGTCAACGAGCGAAAAATTATGGATTCTGGCGCGCGCGCGGATGGGATGGCTTGGGGAAACGGATGCCCTGCGAAACCGTGATCGTGATTGGCGGCGGACTGGCGGGCCTGTCGGCGGCCACAGCACTCGCTGACGCCGGAGTGCGCGTGCAGTTGCTCGAAAAGCGCCCGTATCTTGGTGGGCGAGCGACGTCATACGCGCTACCGGACGGCAGCCACATCGACAATTGCCAGCACGTCACGCTGGGATGCTGCACGAACCTGGCTGATTTTTACCGTCGCGTCGGCGCGGAATCGAAAATCCGGCATTACGACCGTTTGTTTTTTGCCGACAAGGCCGGGCGCGTAAGTTCGATTTATTCGTCACCGCTTCCACCCCCGTTTCATATGGGGATTTCTTTTTTGCGATTCAGCGCTCTGGCCTATCGGGATAAACGCGCGATTGCGGAAGGCATGTTGCGGATTGCGCGCGCGGGAGGCAAACCAGCGGATAGCCAGGGCGCAACGATGCTCGAATGGCTGCGCCGCAACGGGCAGACGGAGGTGGCCATCACGCGATTCTGGCGCGTGGTGCTGGTGAGTGCCCTGAACGAGGAATTGGATCGTACGGATGCGCGCTATGGCATAGATGTTTTCTGGAAGGCGTTTCTTGCGAACCGTCGCGGATATGTGGTCGGTATTCCGTCCGTGCCGTTGGGAGAATTATATTCGGGCTGCCGCCAGGCGGTTGAGAGCCGCGGCGGAGAAGTGCGGACGCGGGCGACGGTTCGCGGCATTCAATTTTCCAATGGCGCGTTTCGTTCGCTCTTGCTGGACGACGGCACGGAAATGCGCGCGGATGCCTGCATCGCCGCTGTACCGCACGACGTACTTTTAGAGATTTTGCCGGAAGAGATGCGGGAGCGGCAGGCTTTTGCGAACTTGCGCAAGCTGCGGACGTCGCCAATTACAGGCGTGCATCTCTGGTACGACCGAAAGGTACTCGACAAACTATTTTTGACGTTGCTCGATCACACCGTGCAGTGGATATTCAACAAGTCGTTGACCGGCGGCAACGCGCAAGGCTCTGGCAGTGAATCGGGACAATATTTACAGCTGGTAATCAGCGCGTCGTATGAGCTGGTTGCAAGGACGCGGCAAGAAATCATTGACCTGTGCGTAAAGGAAGTGCGGGAGGTCTTGCCGTTGGCGCGCGAGGCGCAATTGCGCAAGGCGACTGTGGTGAAAGAAGTGCACGCGACGTTTTCGCCCGAGGTAGGTTCCGATGCGTGGCGTCCGCCGCAGGAAATTGGCATTCCGGGTTTTTTTGTGGCAGGGGACTGGACGCGGACGGGATGGCCAGCGACGATGGAGGGTGCGGTGCGCAGCGGGTACCTTGCCGCCGAGATGCTGCTGAATCTTGCAGGAACGCCGAGGAAGTTTACTGTTGCGGACCTGCCTGTAGAAGGGTTTTGCCAACGGTGGGCAAAGGAGTAGAATCGCGGTAGCGTTTCCTGGGCAGCCGCCGAAGTAATCCCTGAGATTGTTTCACGAAGGATACGCGTCTACCGCGAAACGTCGGAAAGTATTCGTGCTGCTTGCCCGAAGTGTTTTGACCTTAAGCAAATTTTTGCTGCGCGCAATCCACGAACGGTTCGAGCCAACGCAACCCTGAATTTCCATCGCGGTTTGGAAATGTGCTGTTGGCGAGACCTTTCGGAGTAATATAAGGCATCCCCGGAGGAAATTTATGGAGCGGAAGTATAAGCATAAGGGGTATAGCGACCGGGATCGCGACGAAAAGAAGCGCGATCGCCCGTCCGCTGAGCCGCGTCCCCGGCAGGAGCAAATGGGCCCGCGCACTCCGCGGATGGTGGGAACGGTGATGCGCGCGCGGTGTTCGAACTGCGGCACGATTTTAGCGCCCGGATTTGATCAGAACGGCCAATGCCCGAAGTGCCATCTCGACATGCACTCCTGCAAGCAATGCGTTCACTTCGATACGGGGGCGCAGTTCGAATGCACGCAGCCCATTCCGGAACGTATTCCTCGCAAAGACCTGAAGAACGAATGCACGTTCTTTGAATTTCGCATGACGGTGGAGAAGGACACTTCTCCGGTGAACTATTCGACAAGTTCGACTCCAGCGCCTGCGGCCAACTCACGCCCGGACAATGCCCGCAAGGCCTTCGAAGACCTCTTCAAGAAGTAAGAATCCAAAACTGCCATTGCGAGTCTATATTGTGGGATGAAGCCGGCTGCCGGCTTGATGGTGCGGGTTCGCCAGATCGCGCCGCGAATCGGGGCGAAAATCGAGGAATAATAGCGATGATGAATGCAGGTATTAATCGGGAAAGTATCTCCGCAATGGAGCGACTGATCCGACCATACATACGCCGGACGCCGATCATCGAGGTCGAGGGGTCCGAGTTTGGCTTGAAGTGCGCGAGCGTAATCTTCAAGCTCGAACTGTTTCAGCATGCAGGTTCGTTCAAGGCGCGTGGGGCGTTTGCGAATTTGCTGACTCGCGATGTCCCTGCCGTGGGCGTTGTCGCGGCGTCGGGTGGAAACCACGGAGCAGCGGTCGCGTATGCGGCGAGGAAACTCGGGAAGCCGGCGAAAATCTTTGTGCCGAGCGTTGCGTCAGCGGAAAAGGTCGAGCGGATTCGGAGTTACGGCGCGGAGTTGGTAATTGCGGGCGAGCGGTACGCGGATGCGCTGGCGGCGAGCGAGATGTGGGCGAAGCAATCCGGGGCGCTGACGGTGCATGCCTACGATCAGATCGAGACGCTTTTGGGGCAGGGAACCGCGGGATTGGAATTTGAAGAGCAGGATCCCGAGCTCGATTCGTTGCTGGTCGCTGTCGGTGGGGGCGGGCTGATTGGGGGAGTCGCTTCGTGGTACTCGAATCGGATTCGAATCGTGGGAGTGGAACCTGAGGCGGCGCCTACTTTGACGAATGCGCTCGAAGCCGGCAAGCCGGTCGATAGTCCAGCAGGGGGAGTTGCAGCCGATTCGCTGGCTCCCAAGCGCGTGGGGGAGCTGATGTTTCCGATCGCGCAAAGCGCGGTCGAGCGTGTGGTCTTGGTTTCGGACGAGGCAATCCTGCAAGCGCAGGATTTGCTCTGGAAAACGTTGCGCATTGTAGCAGAGCCGGGCGGCGCGGCGGCCTTTGCAGCGCTCTTGTCGCATCGCTATCAGCCGGCGACCAAAGAACGTGTAGGTGTGCTGGTGTGCGGAGGGAATACATCGGCGGTTGATTTCGGCGGCGCTCATGCTAAAACGCAATCGAGCGGCCAGGCCCGAACTTAGTGGGGCTCGATAGGGAAAAGCGTTGGCTCAAGGGCAGGCTCGCTGGCAATTTTCTCGAGCTCCGCGTAGTGATGGCGCAACGGTTCCGGGACTTTGACTTTGTCGTTGTTCAACAGATGAATCAGGTCCAGCGCGTTGACCACGCCCTTGCCCTGATAGTGATTGTTGGTGATGACAAAAGTGGAATCCGCGTGTGTGGCAATTTTCTTGATGCGTTCCGCCCAGGGCTTCAGCTCTTCCTCCGTGTAAAGATAATTGTAACGCTCATGCTTGGGAATCGCTGGATCGTCGGTGAACCAAGTATCGTAGCGGCGGCCGTGCAATCGTACGTAACCCACGGCGGAAGTGACGCGTTCGCTGGGCACGACGGAACGGCCGATCACGGGCTGGTCAATGTTGCAGAACCCGATGCCGAGTTCCTGAAACAAGGTGTCCAGTTTTCGTCCATTCCACGACGAATGCCGCACTTCCACTACGAGTGGATAATCGTGAAATCGTTTCGCCAGGCGTTCCAGGTAGGCCAGCGTCTCTGGCGTGCTGTGAAACGAAAAAGGGAACTGAACGAGTATCGCGCCGAGACGTCCCGCATCTCGGAGAACGTCAAACCCCGAGCGGACGCTCTTCTCGTCATCGAGGGTTGCATTTTCTTCATGCGTGAATTTTTGCCACAGCTTTGCAGTAAAGAGAAACCGGGGATTGAACGCTATTTGCTCGATCCAGCCTCGCACCAATTGTGGACGAAGCGGTTGGTAGAAAGACGTGTTGATTTCGATCGCGTCGAAATACTGCGCGAGGTATGCCGGCTCATGAAAGCCGCGTGGCCTGGGGCTCGGATAGACGATGCCTTGCCAGTCAGCGTATGACCAGCCGGCCGGTCCTATTCTAATCTGCTTCCGAGGTGTCGATTTTGCGCTGTTTGCTTTCAAAGGACCAATTTTCCCTGCACAATCCAGCCTAAGCGGGGCTGTGAAAAGTGTCAATCGAACGGATTGCGCCGCGTCAGGCGCGCTGCTATTCTGTAGTTGCTGGCTACGTCATGAGCAAACCTTGCGGTTTCCCTTCCGCGTTCTCCAGCCGAGGAGATGTCGGTGAAAACCTCATTCAGTTATAAGCAGCCGGAATTGCGCGAACAAACAGAGAAGGAAGTGCAATCAAATTTGAAGAAGCTGGAGCGTTTTGTGAAGCGATTTGCCCCGGATCTTGTGCAACTGCACGGAGCGTTCGCGCACATACCGCATAAGAAGAGTTTTTCGCTGTCCTTGAATTTGTCTCTTCCGACGGGCACATTGCACGCGACGGGAGAGGCCGACGACGTTCAGGGCAGCATTCGCGCGGCCTTTACAGAAGTGATTTCGCAACTCAAGAAACACATGGCCAAATTGCGCAAGGACCACGAATGGAAGCGCAAACGCGAACGTCGCGCACCTTCGCTGGACGAGAGCCCGGCATCCTGAATCGAGTTCCATAGACTGACTTTTAAGACGGAGACGCCGGAGAGCAGCGAGGTTTCTGCGTGTTTCTCGTTGCGATAAGCATGCGAGTACCTGACGTTCTGCGCGGCGTTCATCTGCGGGAGCGGTTGCGACCCACCCTTTGCTGCGGGATTTTTGCTGACCTAGCATCTCAAGTCGCGATTCTTCAATAGTTGAGATGGAAATTGAGCAAGTGCCAATGGAAAATGAACCAGAAAAATCCCGCGCAGCCAATTGCAAGCAACGTATTCCACACCTTGTACCACATCCACTGCCGAGCATCGCCCCACGATTTCACGGCAGTGTAAATTCCAACGAGGGCTCCAATTCCCGCCAGTACGCCGATTGCCTGTAGCAAATGGATCCATTTATCGAGCTTGTCAGTCAATGCGGTGATGTTGCTTAAGGCACTCACCAGGGCAAGCATTCCAGCGACAAAAATGACGTCGATGATACAGACCACGTGCATCCACATACGCAAGCGACGAGCTCCTGGATCAAGCGCAAGCGGCCGGCCGTAGTGCTTTCGAATGATCGCGCCGACTGGCCACAACAGGAGCGTGAGCACAATCACTCCAAGGCTCAGGCCAAGAATCAAATAGTTCACACCCTGTTTCCCGAGAGGGCTGTTCACCTGCTGGAAAATCATAAATGGATAATCGATATAGAGGATTCGGCGGCCGGTGGCATCCTTCTCGAATTGGAGTTTGGATTGGCCATCGACGGAGCGGAAGAGTAGCGGTCCAATCTCGCGATAATGGGTCGGTTGCCCATTCAATCCCTTTAGCGCGTCCGAGTAGATTGTATTGTCTTTCTTGTCGGCCGAAATGTTCAGCTGTCCGATCATGTCGGTGACCGCGAGGATATTGGTCTGAAAACGTCTACTCGAATCGTAGCTACCGACCACGCTCTGAGCATCTGCTGCTGCCGTGGATGGCGAGGCAGGGTTCGGCACTTCGTACGGGAAGTAACGATCCATGAATTTCTCGAACAGCACCCCTCGCAGGCTGGCTTCCGCTCTCCCGAGGCTGTTGTAAGAAACAAAGACACCTACGTTCGCATCCAGGATCAGATGAAGGTCGCTGTGAAAACATTCCGTGTCGCCCCCGTGACCAATGACACGGTGTCCGTTGCGCGACTCCTCGTAAAATCCCAGCGCCATCGCATTCATGGTTGCCGGCCAGCCGCTTTGCCTTGCGTGCATCTCCTTTGCTGTTTCGGGCCTGAGAATTTGCGCGTCTCCATACCGGCCATTCTGCAGATGGGCGATCATGAAATGCGACATCGCGACAGCGGACGCGGACAGGGCTCCCGCTGGAGCCACTTGCACATACTCGAATGGTTTTGCGCCTTTTGACGCAAGAATATATCCGTTTGACATGAAAGGCTGCAGGTTTGGCGGAAGCGGCTGCTGGAATGTGGCGTACTCCATTTGCAGCGGCTTGAAGATGTGTTCTTCGATGTAATCTTCGTAGGACTGCCCCGAAACGCGCTGGACGATGTAGCCGGCAAGGTCCGCCGCGTAATTTGAATAGGCCGGAACTTCACCCGCTGGAAAAATGCGCGCGGGCATGTGCGCGGGCAGATACTTTCCCATCGGCTGCAACTCCTTCGCGGAGCCGACAAACAAGTCCTTGACCGTTTCTTCGTAGCCGCTGCGATGGGTCATGATGTCGCGGAGGGTGATGGGTTTGCCGAAATCGGGTGGAATTTTGAAATCCAGGTACTGATTTACATCGGCGTCGAGGTTCAGCTTCCCCTGTTCGACGAGCTGCATCACCGCCGTCCAGGTAAACGTTTTTGAAATCGAACCCGGCCTGAACAGCGTTGTTTCCGGGGATATCGGTGTTTTCTTCGCGACATCTGCGTAACCATAGCCCTTCGCAAACAGCAATTTGCCGTCTTTCACGACGGCCACCACGGCCCCGGCAATGTCCGCCCGTTGAATTTCCACCGGCATCAGGCCATCGAGGAATGCTTCTAAATCCGCAGCCGTGAGTTCAGCCGTTGCAGATGGTGCTGGATTCGCAACGGCATTCACGGTCGGCGGCGCAGTCTTGACGCGGGCCTTCTGAGCGGGTTTCGACGCAGGGCCTTGCAAGGGAGCCGCGAGTGCGTTTGCCGGATGCCAGGCAAGCGGTATGGAAATGGAGAGGGCGAGCATGATTGCGGCGCAAACCGTTACCCGCATAGCCGGATATTTTGATGTGAACACTTTTGCCTCCCCGTTAATCACGTGCAGTTCTTTGGTTTGATCACTCCGGTGCCAGCGCCATGTTTCGCCCGCCACGCAGCCCACCCAATGCAGCTATTTCGCGATTACATTCTTCGCATTTCGCACCTGCTAGCCGGACGCCGAATACCACCGCGAATTTTTTTCCTCTTCTTCTTTGCGCTTTAGCACGGCCAGAGTGCGTTTGGGGTTGAAGAAGGCGCAGGCGGTCATAACAGCTTCAATCGCTGAGACGGGGGCCACGTAGGAAACGCTGAGCTCGGCGCTGGACGTTGGAACGATCAGAAACGAGCCGCAGAATCGCGCGATGGGTGATCGATTGCTATCGGTTATGCCAAATGTCCGGGCGCCGCGCTCATTGGCATGGATGGCTGAATCGACCGTGGCCTGCAGGCAGCGGCCAAAGCTGATGGCAATCAGCAAGTCTCTTGGGCCCAGGAGGCTTGCTTTTTGATTCAAGTGAGCGGCAGTTCCCACCGGGGCTTCAGCATCGAAACCGCCGTAAGCGACCAACAAGTAAGAAAAGTAATAGGAGAGGGTGTTCGCAAGATCGACTCCAACAATCAAAATCTTTCGTGCACGGCGGATCGCTTTTGCGAGATCCATTATCTTTCGCGGGTCCACCTCAGAACGAAGAGCGCCGAGATTGTTTGTTCCCAGCTCGATGCAATCGCGAATGTGATCCGGCACGCTGCGGCGTTCACGCAGCGTGGCTGCCTTCATGACCGTATAAGGATTGAGCCGGACCACGAAATGCGCCCGCAGGTCGGAAATGAAATCTGCATATCGCTTGTAGCCCAGCGCCTGCGTCGTGCGAACAATCGTTCCCACGTCCACGCGGTAGCGCTTGGCCAGTTCGCGCGAAGAAAGGAAATAAGTCTCTTCGGAATCGTCCAGAATGGTTTGAATTAGATTCTTGCGGCGTGTACCGAGCGCGTTCATCGCTCGATCGAAGTTTTCCTCAAGAGCCGTGCTTCGATTCGAGTTGCCGCCGGGACCGCCGACTGAATGTGGCGATTTCGTTTTGATGTTGCGCACGGGTGGATTCGCCGTCAGAGAGCCGGCAGCCGGCCGAAAGTGCAAGTCAACAATCCGTTCCGCACGAGTCTTGCGCATCGTTGCCGCCCTTCAAGCAAACTGCTGCCTGGGCAATCCGCGTGAAGGCATCTTGATATCACAATACAACAGATGATGCCATTCAAATGTCAGAGCAGCATGTGATGCATTTCTGCTTGACAGTGCTTGGGGCCTTGTGCCTATATGTCGCTCATTGAAACGGGCGCGTCG
>Ga0307373_10003742_pt1 | contig 26197 bp, 23 predicted proteins | sample OX2MG_FD_202534 | JGI IMG/M metagenome (GOLD analysis project Ga0307373, IMG submission 202534) | Soil microbial communities from Risofladan, Vaasa, Finland - OX-2 | ecosystem: Environmental > Terrestrial > Soil > Coastal area > Acid sulfate soil | place: Finland: Risofladan, Vaasa | collected...
CATAGTAGCCTTTCCCACCCTCCCCCGGTTCCTCCTGCAAGCGGCAGGGAGAAATAAAAAAAATGATTCACTACCCAGGGTTTCGCTTCGCTTCACCCTGGGCTGCGGGTACTTCGTGGCTCCGCCACTTGGTGTCGGGCGGGACGCTCCGACCTACCCGAAAAAATCGCAAAACGGCACGTTCTATTTGCAAACGGGTGCCCGTAATATTAAATCTCCGAATAATTATAGTTTAGCTGTAACAATTTTATGGTTTGGGGGTTATATTGTGGGTACGGTAATGGGCACCCATTAGGCAATGATGAAAATAGGCCAAAAATTTTGGAACGTAGATTTTCTTTCCAGAGGAATGCCCAAAATGAAAATTAAACGTATCTCGCCGAGGAAGAAAACTATAAAGAATTCTTACGGTTTATGAAAAACAGATGCGTTTGTCGGAAGATTGGTTAGCAGCGATTCGTTCTAAAAGAATAATAAGTATTATTTTGTGACCCTTGTAACTTTTGGCCCTCCTCGCGTGTCGCTCAGGAAAAGGAAATGGAATCAAGCATCGTGGGCGATGCTGGCGGAAAGAAGCGGGATAATTTTGCCGCTCCGTGGGTTCCTTTGATATGGCAGCCGATCGAACAGAGCAGGTTTCAAATGGCATGGTGCCGGCGGATCCATTGGACCTCGCGGCGAGCGCGTTGTTTTACGACAAAGGAGAGGAATCCGCTCCTCCGGATGCCGATACGGAAGCATTTAACCACTTTTTGAGTGGAAATGACGAAGCATTTCGGGCGCTCTACGATGCTTATGAGCGGCAGCTTTATCTGTATGTCGTCCGGTTCGTAGGATCGAAGAACGATGCGGAGGACATCTTCCAGGAAGTCTGGACTCGGATGTACCGGCTTCGCGGCGAGATGAAAGCGGTGCGAAAGTTTTCGGGGCTGCTCTTCACGGTGGCGCGGAATCTTTCGATCAATGCGCTCCGCGACCGCAAGATGGAGCCAAGCCTTTCGCTCGACGACGCGCCGTTCGAAATCGATCTCGTGTCACGCAGCCACGAAGTCGAGGAATCGGATATGCGGGACATGCTCGAACGGGCGCTCCAACAGCTTCCGATCGCGCAGCGAGAGGCATTCGTATTACGAGAGTATTTTGGATATTCCTATGAGGAAGTCGCCGCGATCATAGGAACCCCGATGGTAACGGCGAAAACGCGAGCCTGGCGCGCACGCGAACGGCTTAGAAAAATGATCGGCGCCTGGATGGATTTGAAACAATGATCAAGAGTATGACACACGACGAACGGATTAGTTCTTATATCGACAACGAGCTTTCGGTGGAGCAGGAGCAGGAATTCCTGATCTCTTTAGCCGCGAGCGATGGGCTGCGAAAGTCATTCCGCTCCGAGCTGGTACTGAAAAAAGTGCTGCACCACGATGAAGCCGCGACGAACCCGCCGCGAAGGCTTCGCGCGGCGGTATTTACGACGCTGGGCCTCGGCGGCGCAGGCGCATCGTCGACGATGCTTGGCGCCCACAATGCGAACGCCGCGCAGCCCGTTGCGCGCGGTCTTATCCGGTCGCTTTTTGCAACGAAGATGAGCACGCTTGCTACGGTCGTCGGAATTTCGGCTTCGGCGCTGGCGGGATATGGCGTGCGTTCGATTACGGCTCCGAGCACCGCCAGTGTTACGCCGCGAATCGAGCGCGTCACGCATCATGCGCCGGTCGTTTCTGCGCCGTCGGTTAGGATTTCACCAGCGACCGTCCCATCGGCGCCGGTAGTTTCGAATGAGCAATCCTCCGTGAATTCACATCGCGCGAGTCATCATGCGATCAGCGCGAAACATCCGAATGTGGTTGCTTCGAAGAACGAAAATGTCAGTGGCGCGTCCGGTACGGGTTCGATCAAAATGGAGCCGCCAAAAATTAACGGGCAACGCTAAAGAACGTAGCTACAAAAAAGTTTGTGGAACAAGCGTTAATGGATGATGCGTCATCCTCGCGCGTAACACATCTCATCTCGAAGCCCGCTTGGAACGGATAATGGGACGATGATTCCCCTCCGCATTCGAGGCGGGCTTTTTATTGGTGGGCGGAAGACCTGCTGTTTTGGGGGCAAAGGAAATAATCCGGGGCGTCGCCCGTTATGGCTTATGCAATGACGGGCCGATTCAAAGTTTTCCTAATCGCGGCGTTCCTGATCCTCTCCATCCTGGGCGGAATGACGCCCGGCGCGCGATGTCAAAATTTGGGAATGAGGGTGGATTCGGTCATGCGCGATACCTTAGAGGAAACCATGTTCCCGATCGAGCATAAGCCGCTCCAGGCCGGTATCGAGGCCAGCTATGGGTGGGGATGGTATTATAATGCGAATTTTCCTGCGCCCGCCGCGCTTGAAGGATGTGACCATTATTCAAGCGGAACCGGAAATCTCTTCGGATTGAAATTTCTCGCGGAGGTGCCGCTCTGGGGCGATGCTTCCCCGTGGACGTTCGAGCCGAGCCTCTTCGCGCAATTCCGTCAGCCCGACTTCTCCTGGACTCAGCACTATTCGAGCTACGATCCCACAACGTCCATGATTGTGCCTTTCAGCATTCGGCATGAGATACTCACCACTGTGGATGAACTTGGCATTGGCAGCGGATTCGAATACGAGCTGTTTCCCAATTTTCGTCTCCGAGGTGCAGCGAATTTCGGATTGCTCTTTGCACGAAAGTATGTGACCTCGGAGCATCATGTCGAAGCGGGCCCATTATTTAGCGATGACACGATCCGCGATACGACGATCGGTTCTGGTAACTTATCGAAGCGATTGGCATTCGTCCCCTCGCTCGAGCTTGGAGCCAGCTACGAAGCGCCGCTTTCGGACAAACTTCGGGCGCGGCCGGGAGTAGAGGTGAGCATTCCATTTGGCGGCTATGCGAGCGGAAGCCCCAGTTGGTTGGGCAGCATGAGTTTTTGGCGGGCGATCGAAGTGAATGCCAGCCTCGCGCTGCTCTTCGATCTCACGCCGAGAAGGGAGATGGTGCCGGTTTTTGTCAAACGAGAAATTCTGGTTCCCATTACGAAGGAAGCGCCGCCACCAACGCCGGCAAAGCTCACCGCATCGATTCGCGCCGTCGCGATTTCGAGCACGGGCGTGCAATCGAACGTCGTGCGGATGACGGTCGAGGAAGTTCGCACGCGGAACGCGGATCCGGTGCTGAATTATATTTTTTTCGATGCAGGTTCGGCAAAATTCCCCGAACGATATGTGACCTATACCTCGCCCGAAGAAGCGCAGCGAAAATTTCAGGGTTCCACAGATAGGAACGATATCTCGCTGATGAAACTATACCGGGAAACGCTTAATATTGTAGGCGACCGGCTCCGAAAATATCCTTCGGTAACGATTACGCTTATCGGCAGCACGGACAATACGGATGATCGTGTATCGGGCACGACCCCATCGGGCCGAACCACCAGTGAGTTGCTCGCGCTTGCCCGCCAGCGTTCCGAAGCCGTGCGCGATTATTTAGTGAATGTCTGGCAGATCGATCCGAAGCGGTTGAAGATCGAAGCCACGCTGCTTCCGGCAAAGCCCAGCCCATCGGCCACGGAAGCGGGCCGCGCGGAAAACCGGCGCGTCGAGTTTCGCGTCGAATCTGGGAACCCCTCCGGCGTACGCATCACCGATCCCATCACGGTAACTAATATCGAACACTTGGCCACGCCGGATCGAATCGATCTCCTTCCCTCGGTTCAAACCGAGGGGGGAATCCTGCGGACGTATGCATCCATCAGCGCCGGGGGTGTCGAGCTTCAAAGCTTTAGCGGAACCGCCGAAAACCAGCAGGCCGAAAAAGTATGGGCGCCCACGGAAGCGACGCTCACCAGGCTGCGCGATTCGCTCGAAATAAATTACGACGTGTGGGATTCCGCCGGTAACCATGCCCACGCGAATTCCAGCATACCGCTCGATGTCATCCATGTGGCGAGCAACCGCCCGGAGCGCATCGAGCGGTTTAGCCTGATTTTATTCGGCTTCGATGAATCCAAACTGAATTCGAATAACGGGCGCTCGATTCGGAGCGCGGCGGAGATGATTCCGAAGATTCCGGTCCGGCGCGTGCTGATTCAGGGCTATACCGATGAAACAGGCGATCCCACTCACAACGATGCGTTAAGCGAGGCTCGCGCAACTGAAGTGCAAAACCGCCTCGAAGAAATGCTGAACGCGGAGGGAGCGGCCGAGCCTGCGGATATTCATAGCGAAGGCCACGGCTCCCGCGACCTTCTCTACGATAATACGCTGCCCGAGGGACGATTCTTCTCGCGAACCGTTACTATTACCATCGAACGCGCGCCATGAGGAATTACGAATTACGAATTACGAATTACGAATTGGGAAGACCGACTCGTTATTTGTCATTTGTCATTTGTCTTTTATTATTGCTGACTGTTTCTCTCCGCGCTCAGCAGTTACACATCGCCATGTTCCGTCCCGATCGCGCGGCGCCGGGAATGAATGTGGTCGTGGAAATTCTGGCTCCGGTGGGCCGCTTGCGGCCATTCGGATACGATAGTCTCGATGCTGGAAATACGATTGTGCTCGTTCATCCGGCGGATAGTAATCGCGTGCTGTTTGGCCCGCCGATCGTCAGTTGGAATGGTAACCTTATTCAGGTGCCACTTTTTGTTCTTCCCAATGCCGCATTTGGCCCGGTGCCATTCTTTATTCGAACCCCGCCACTCACGGGCTTGCGATCCGACACGATTTCCTTCATTATCGATACACCGCAGCATCTTGGGAATCTCACGGGCAATGTTACGATAGGTAATGGTTTTGGCCAGCTCTCGGCGGGCAATACGTTGCTCGTCGATTCGCTCATCGTTACCAATGGACATATTAACTTCTCGTTGCAAGATCCTGATACGCTCCCCGGAAATCCGCGCTTGCAGCCGGTGACGGTTCTTTCGAAAGGCCCGGTGAGGCTCACGAATTCTACGATCTCCGTCGATGCCGATAGCCTCGATGGCGGCCCCGGCGGCGGTGGAGGAGGGCATGGATATCCTGGTGCGGGAGGAATTGGTTTTACCGGAGGGGGAAGTTCCAGCGATGATACATCGCTGACGAATACGGGCTCGGCTGCGAATGCGACGACCGATTCCGGCGGTGCGTGCGCGACTGGCGTTATGGGTGGCGGGAGCGAGCACAGCGATCATGGCGGCGGCGGCGGCACCGGAGCGCCTTATGGCGCCAGCGGGGCAGCGGGAGTTGCGGCGCTTAATTCACCAGCAGGTGGCTATGGTGGCGGTTCCGGAGGTGGGGAAGCAGTCAATCCATCGGGAGGGATTGAATATGGCGGCGGCGGCGGCGGATTTGGAACTCCCGGTCATGGCGGCGGTCAACAGGGAGGCACCGGCGCCAACGGCGGGAACCCGAATGGGGGAAGGTTTCTCGTTCCGCTGGCGGGTGGTTCTGGCGGCGGCGCTGGAAACGCCGTGGATGTTGCCGATGGATTCGGCGGTTCCGGTGGCGGTGGCGGCGGCTCGCTCCAGCTGGTATCGTTCGATTCGGTGGTCCTGATTAGTTCTACCCTCAGCGCCCGAGGGGATTCCGGCACAGTGGGAATTAACCGTGCGGCGGGCGGCGGCGGCGGCTCCGGCGGGGCGATTTATCTTGCAACGCCCTTGTACATTCGGGATACGGTTTCTCGCCTCAACGTCGATAGTGGGTCGGGCGGGCAAGGCGGCGTACTCGATGGGCTGCCCGGAGGCGCAGGCGGGCTGGGCCGCATTCGCATCGATGGCGCGACCAATTTTGCGCCCACCCCATCGGACGCAAGTGTTTGGGTGAACGGAATTTCGCTCTCGCCAAATACATCCGTTCCTGTTTTGGGATTTGTCAGACTTTCCGGCGCCGCGAGGGATTTGGTCAATACGCTCGATTCCATACGAATTTATTATCGGACCCGTCAATCGGCCTGGCAATTTGTCGATACCGTTCGCGCGCCGAATGGTTCCTGGTCGAAATGGCTTCCGCTTCCACACGATTCGCTGCTCTTCGCCGACGCGATGGTCGAAGTGATGAATCCAGCCCCCGGCACGGGTACGAATGGCGAACCCTCCTGGCTCGTTTCCGACGCAAGCCTATCCATCATTCATCATCTGGCTTCGCCATTTCTTGTTAGCGAAGACACGCTGAATTTCGGGGCGGTTCGGCTGGGACGCTGCAAAACACTGCTGCTCCGCGTGACAAACGATGGCGAAAAACCACTTGTTCTGGACATCGGCACATTTTCCGGCTCGACTGGATTTTCTATAGTTCCCGATAGCACCATCACGATTCCCGCATACACGGCGGATACTTTTGAAGTGCGATTTTGCCCGGAGTCCGCAACGCCGGCCATCGGCAAGCTCTCGTTTACTTCCAACGACTCCGCTAATTCTCCAAAGATAATTACCTTGCTGGGAACCGGATTGGCGATACGGGATTCGCTCGCGCCCTTTCCCGATAGTATTCGATTCGAGCGCGTTCTACTCGATTCCTGCGCGACCGATACCATCACTTTGAAATCGGTTGGACACGATACGCTTTATCTCAGCCACAGCTTCTGGAATGATCCGCCTTTTACGCTTCGACTCGTGCCGCTGGATACCGCGCTCGATTCCGGCGCGACGCGCAAGCTGCTCGTAACGTTCTGCCCGCTCGATTCCGGTAACTTCTCGGTGACGCAAGTGCTCGATGAGCGCGGCGATTCGATCGTCATTACGGGACGCGGCGTGATACGTCGTGCCGCGAGTATTCCCGCAATAGATTTGGGAACGCTTTGTCTGGGACATGCCGGAATAGCATTCGATACCATCTCGAATCTTGGAAATGATACGATCTCGTTTTTCGCATTTCATGGTCGTCGCATTCTACGCGAACTCGTCGGACTGCTTTTGGAACCGAATGCGCGGGATACTATCGCGATTCCGATTTCCGCCGATTCGCTCGGTTCATTTACGGACACCGTTTCTTTCGAGCTTGCGGATACCACACTCACAACGGTTCTGCACTACCGCGTGACGGGCGCCTCGATGAACATCGGTTCGACATTTCCTTTCGCATGCATTGGGGACAGTGCAACCGATACCATAACGATCAGCTCGAACGGCCTCAATACCCTTGTGTTTTCTAATTTCTCGATTGCCGCTCCTTTTTTCCGCCTCAATACCATCGATTCCCTGGCGCCGGGCGAAAAGCGGATGCTCTTTGTACGGTTTCTGCCCGGGATAGGCGATACGTTGGAGCGATTCGATACACTCCGCTTCTTTGCAAGCACGAGCGGCTGCGATTCCAACATCGCAATTGTACTAAGCGGCATAGGGGTCGATAGTGGCCCTGCAGCCAAACCCCTTGCATTCGATTCGGTACTTGTAGGTAAATGCCAGGATGATTCGCTCCTGATCGACAACCCCTGCGGACCCGCATCGGTGATCGACACGATACTATTCAAAAGCAGCGATTTTCAACGTGTATCTTCGTTCCCAGATACGATTCCCTCGCTCGGGAGCCTAAGGCTTGCAGTTCAATTCTGCCCGAGCGGGGCCGGAATGGAATCGGATACCGCAATTCTTGTCCTTCATACTGGCGAGCACATTCGCGCGCCGCTCACTGGTGTGGGCGTTGTGCGGACTAATCCCTGGGCACACTTTACGATTTCAAACACCATCGTTCGCATGGGCGATCAGGCGGTAAGTTCGATTCGGTTCGATTCCTCGTCGCTCACGGGCCAGCATTCGATTTGGGCAGTGGTTAGCTTCAATCCGACCGTTCTTTCGCCGGTCAGTTCGTTCCCAAATAGCACTTCGAATGCCGGGAATGATTCCGAAGTATTTTACGCAGTGCTGCACTTTCAAGGAGATACCGGTTTCATCGAGTCCATAACATGGAATACGCTGGCGGGTCCAAACGACTCTTCCACAATCGACCTATCTATTACGACCGATGCTCCGCTCACGGTTGTCGTCAAGAAGGGTTCGGTGTCGCTCACCGATTGCTTCGGCCTTGCGGGGCGCCTCGCATCTTCGGGAAGTTATGCGCTGGGACCGGTCACGCCCAACCCGGCGGCGGGCGAAGCTTCGGTGATGATGACGCTTGGCAGCGATGGTTACGTAGAGGCAGCAATCTATGACATGGCCGGAGGGCTTGCGGAGACGGTCCTTCAGCAAAACTTTACGCGCGGTAATTACCAACTCACGATTCCGACCGACGGTCTTTCCTCGGGCCGCTACATCCTGGAAATAAATTCAATGGGCTGGCGCGCGGTTGCGCCATTCGTGGTCGATCGGTGAATTATATATCGCCTTGTATTGGACGCAAAATAATTTCTTCGACAACAGTTCGGTTCGGCAATCGCAGCGCGGCAACGATGGCGTGCGCGATGTCCTCCGGCTGCATCATGCGGTCGTGATATTGTTTTCGTTCGTCGTCATCCCAGAGTTCCGTTTCCGTCGCGCCCGGAATCACGCCGATCACCCGGACGCCATGTTCGCGCGCTTCTTCACGCAGCGTATTCGTTAGCCCGCGCGCTCCATACTTGCTCGCCACATACGCCGCGCCATTTTTGTAGGCTTTGATGCCCGCGACCGATAATAACTGTACAATCGTTCCAGAGCCGCGCGCATACATTTCGGGAAGGACCGCACGCGTGGTAAGGAACATTCCCCGAAGATTGACGGCCATTACTGCGTCGAATTCCTCGATGCTCGTTTTGGAGAAGGTATCCCACGGGGAAATGCCGGCGCTGTTGATCAACACATCGGGCGCCGAGCCAAAATGATCGAGAATTTTCTTATAGGCTTCTTTTACTTCCCGTTCCTGGGTAATGTCGCAAGGCACAGAAAGAACATCGGGGACAAAAGTGGCCTTTCGAGAATTCGCTATAAGCAGCGCAACTGCTTTGCTCGATGTATTTTCGCCCTGGCCAGAAATAGCGAGTTTATATTCCTCTTTTGCGAGCGCCTCGGCGCAGGCGAAGCCAATTCCGCGTGAGCCGCCAACGATCCAGGCAAGTTTAGTGTCAGCCATTATGCCACAAAATTACGGCAATAAAAAAGCCCTTCCTGCAAAGGAAGGGCTTTTAATGTGAACGATTTCTTGTTCAATGCTCGATGTCCACTTTCGCCGACTGATTACCAATCCGCAGGAAATACACGCCGGCTTCGAGATGCGAAATATCGAGTTGGGCGCCGGAGCCATCGTCTTTCGTTTCGAGCACTTCGCGGCCCAGGAGATCGAAGAGCCGCGCCGTGCCCAACGGGCCGCCGAGAACTTGCAGGTCGTTCGTCGCGGGATTCGGGAAGATGCGAAGGCCATCATCCGATGCCGCAATCGGGCTGACCGATGATGTGGGAAAGACACCATACCTGAAGCTCCACGTTAGGTAATGGCCGTCCGTAGAGTGGAAGACAAGATAATGAGGATGGGCGCGCAGCGTATCAACGAACTTGGGGCTAAACTCATAATTTAGGATGAGCGAAGCGCCATCGTGAAGAGTATCCGGCAATGATGGCAGCGAGTCAAATACAAATTCCGAGAAATCTCCCACCTCATTGATGGAGTCGATCACGGCGCCGCCGCAGGAGCGAAGTTCGACCTGCTCATTCATGCTACCTCCGTTCTCCGTGGTTGGAGCGCCAGTATAATAATACCAAGGGTCAATTCCAGCCTGCATAAGGTCGAACATCGTGTCGGTCACTTCTTCCGTATTCAGTTCGCCAAAACTATAACCTGCGACCGAGTCCGCAGTCGTCAATACGTAGCCATACATGGAGAGATCGGGACTACTCCGGGCATGGAAAATGATGGACGCCGTTGCGGCATATTGACCGTTGAAATACACGGTTACATGAAATGTATCTTCGCCAACTTGCGATGGATAAAAAAGTCCATAGGTTCCCTCCTCTTCTCCAAGCATGAACCTCGTGGTATCAGTCTTTACATCTTTGAAATCCGCAGGGTCGCCTTGAGGAACTACCGAGTCAACCGTAACTGTAACGTTCTGATTTAAATTTATCATTGCTACTTGGACGGGAACGGAATTTTGCACGTGGCCATCGCAAAGATAGACAATCTGGCCGGTGTCATCGTAGGAAGCAACGATGACTTGGCCAACTTGAGCTTTGAGAACAGTTGTGGCAAAAAGAAGAATTAGAAGAGTGCTAAGTCGTTTCATGATTTTATCCGATTGAATATTAATTTGTCTCTTGCGAGTGAAGCATTTAAATAAAGCGGCTTCGCCCGCAAGTGAAATTTCGAACTATTTCACCTCGATATGCTTCATAATGCGATCCCCGAATAGATCGAAGATACAATAATAGCTCCCAGGCCTTGTACCAGAAAGGCTAATCGTGACATTTCCATCGCCTTTAGAAACCCTGCTGTTCGATGTGCCAACTGTTTTCCCAAGTAAGTCGACGACGGTAAGCGTCATGGTTTCAGAGTATGGAGCTACATAATCGAAGCGAATCGAAGAGGTCGCCGGATTAGGATAACCGTCGTCGACGGTCAGTCGATTTAGTCCAGAGCCGGAAACCACATCCGAAGTTCCGCAGTCTACGGTTGAAGTTAGCGTAAGTCCACAGCTAGAGTTCGGGTCGGGATGGCAGGTGCCCGTTGAGTCTGCGATACAAAAGTAAGCCCGCACAAAGTACTTGATCGGATTGGAAGTGTTAAAACCACAAAGAAGAAAATTTACCGGCGTGGGGCCAATGGCCTCAGAACAAGCATAGGGATAACTTAGTTGGAATGTCATTTCTGATCCGTATAGACCGCCATCCGGCGAAAAGGATGAATTCCATCCATCTGGCATAACCGAGCAGCATGGAGTAATCGGGTTTCCATAAAAGTCAATCGTGAATTTGCATATTTTGCCCTCTGGACAATTTTCCCAAAGTGAAAATTTCCCGCAACAACAGACGGAGTCAGAAGCCAGCGGCGATCCGCTTTTACCATGTGCAAGATAGCAGAGATTCTGTGCTGGGACGAGGCTGGCGTGAAGCCCACTGCAACAGTCGAACGTATCATTCAAGGTCACATCCCCTCCGTTTTTCATCAAGCTTAACGCATCGTTACCAGAGAAATGGAACGAGATAGTCGGAACGTTTGCTGGTGTGTTTTGTGCCCGAGTTGAAGCGGGTAGCTGCATGATGCCGAAAGCAAAAACAGCAACAATGATATTACTTAGCCGACGAGCCGACGAGCCGACGAGCCGACGAGCCGACGAGCCGACGAGCCGACGAGCCGACGAGCCGACGAGCCGTGTATTGGAGAAACAGTAGAATGGTTCATGGTTTTTAAGAATTTAAGTTATTCGTATCCCCCCAATATACAAAGAAAAATGGCTGGCGCTTGAAATCCACAAAAATACTTTTGGACAATAAAAAACCCTTCCGATAAGGAAGGGTTTTTTTAGGTATTCAGAATTCAATAACGATCATGCTTCATCGAGGCCGCCATTGTGCCATTCATCGACATGCTCGGGAATGATAACGATCTTCATGCTTTTAAATTGCGACTCGTACCATTCGATCTTGTCCCAATTTTGGCGGCCGGGGTATAATTTCTTATCCTCCGCCGTCATCGCATGAAGCGTAATAAAAGCGAGGTTGGGTGATCCTCGCAATTCTGGGGAAGCGTGTGTCGGAAGATTTTTCGGCGCCGCCGGCGATCCCATGAGCGCGGCCGCAAGTGCAATGGTTGATAACATAAAGAACAGGTTCCTTTCTTACTGGGAGTAGCACAAAGTGGTTGCCACTAAGCGACGCTCCCGCGTGTTTAGAATATTCCAAACACATTTAAATATAATCGAACAGGCTTACAACCGAAATCCGATACATGATCCCTCGCTACACCCGCCCCGAAATGGGAGCGATCTGGACCGACGAGAACCGATACCAAATTTGGCTCGAGATAGAACTTCTCGCTATTGAGAAGCAAGAGATTTTGGGCAACGTTCCAATTGGAACGAGTAAAAAAATTAAACAGAAAGCTACTTTTCAGGTAGCTAAAATCGATGAAATCGAGCGGGAAACAAAGCACGACGTGATCGCTTTTCTCACCAATGTAGCCGAGTCCGTTGGGCCGGATTCGCGCTTTATCCATCTGGGCATGACTTCGAGCGATGTCGTCGATACGGCATTCTCGGTGCAATGTATGCAGGCGGGCAAATTGCTCGTGGATGGAATTTCAAAACTGATCGAGGCACTTGGCGTTCGCGCAAAAGAATTTAAACACACTCCAATCATCGGCCGCACGCATGGCATCCATGCGGAGCCAACTACTTTTGGATTGAAACTTGCCGTGCATTATGCGGAGATGAAACGGTGCCGGGAGCGAATGGAGCGCGCTGTAAAAACAATCTCGACCGGGAAGATTTCCGGCGCGGTGGGAACCTTCGAGCATCTCGATCCGAGCGTGGAAGAATATGTTTGCGAAAAGCTGGGCTTGGAAGCCGCGCCGATTTCCACCCAGATCGTCCAGCGGGACCGCCATGCCGAATTCTTCACCACGATCGCGCTCGTGGGCGCAAGCTTGGAAAAACTTGCCACTGAAATCCGGCATTTGCAGCGAACGGAAGTGCGCGAAGTCGAAGAATTTTTTTCGAAAGGCCAGAAAGGATCGAGCGCCATGCCGCACAAGCGCAATCCTATTACAATGGAGCGCATAGCGGGCCTTGCGAGGCTCCTGCGCGGATATGCCGTGACGGCGATGGAGAACGTCGCGCTTTGGCACGAGCGGGACATTTCGCATTCCTCTACCGAGCGCGTGATCGGCCCCGATGCGACCATTGCGCTCGATTATATGCTCGACCAAATGACACGGACCGTCGCCACGATGTTCGTTTATCCCGAGGCGATGCGCCGGAATTTGGAAATCACTCGCGGACTTGTGTTCAGCCAGCCAATTTTGCTCTTGCTTGCGAAGAGCGGCCTTTCGCGCGAAGAATCATATAAGATCGTACAGCGCAATGCAATGAAAGTATGGGAACTCGCGGCAAGCAATGCACAGCCAGAGATTACATTCCGCGCCCTCATCGAACAAGACCCGGAGATTGCAGGCCGACTTTCGAAGGAATCGCTCGACAAGGCGTTCGATCCCGCGGCAGCGGTGCGGCATGTCGATCGGCTATTCGAGAGAGTGGGATTGTAGTTCTCAACTAAGAAATGCCAGTAGCCCTTCATGTTCGAATAACTGCTTTGCTTTTAGGGCGGCTTCAACATCCTCGAACAATCCATAGAGCGCGGAACCCGATCCGCTCATAAGCGCGAAGCCAGCGCCGCGAACGTACAGCGCATGCTTGATCTCCGCGAGCCGGGGATACCGCCTGAAAATTTCCGGCTCGAAATCGTTGTGAAGCGATTCTTTCCAGGTTCTCAGCAGAGGAGTGTGCTCGAAGAATCTCGCATACTCCACGCTGGCGGGCCGAGGAGTTGGCGAAAGCGCGGCATACGCTTCGCGCGTCGAAACGTGAATCATGGGATCGACGACAATAAGCAGGGCAGCAGGAAGATGAGCCTCGACCGGTGTAAGCTTCTCGCCAATTCCCCGAGCCGAAGCAGCGCTCATGCCGCTAAAGAAAAACGGAACGTCCGCCCCGACCTTCGCGGCAAGTTCCATCCCTTCGTTCATCGATAGTGCTACTTTGCTGCTCTCGAATAAAATGTGCAGCATCGCGGCCGCATCACTCGAGCCGCCCCCCAGCCCCGCGCCCATCGGAATTTGTTTTTCAAGATGGATGAGAAGCGGCGGCAGCGGCTGGCTCGTCATCTGTTCGTAGGCACGCGCCGCGCGAATCATAAGATTTTCGTCACCCACCGGCAGCGATGCATCCGAGCACGTCAGCCGAAAATATCCAGCGTGCGTGACCGTGATCGTATCATGTGGCTCCGGCACGCGATAAAAAAGCGTACTGATCTCGTGGTAGCCATCGGGCCGCTCATAGAGGACTTCGAGGCCGAGATTTATTTTAGAACCTGGATTACGCTGATTCGGGCTGATTGCGATTAATTCCTGGTTGAGTGACACTAATATAGAAGCTGCAAAAAATATTAAAATTCCGAACGTTGAATCGTCGCAGAGTTGCTACACTTGGAGATGCGTTGCCATCAGTGTAATCAGCCAAATCAGCGTAATCCTGGGTCTAAACGATTCGGGGTATGAAGTTTGTTCATCTATTCGAGGTAAAATGATGACGAACTCTCGGATAAGCATAGACGAAAAGCCGGCGATGGGCGTGAACACGAATGGACATTCCGCCAACGGTCATGGAACGAATGGCGCGAAAACGGCGGAAAAAATAAAATTCGAACCGGTTCATATCGCTCCCGCAAAAGTTCACGAGGTGCTGGAGCGGCATATTCTTGCCGATGGACTCGATCTCGTCGTCGATCTGAAGAAATCAAAAGGCTCGTGGCTCGAAGACGCGCGGAGCGGCAAGCGCTATCTCGATTTCTTCACCTTCTTTGGTTCCTCTCCGATCGGATTGAATCATCCGAAAATGTTCGAGCCGGAATTTCTGAATGCGCTCACGCGCGCGGCTATCAATAAGCCATCGAGTTCCGATGCCTACACGGTCGAAATGGCAGAGTTCGTCGAGACCTTCGCACGACTCGCCATGCCGGAATATTTGCCGCATCTCTTCCTCATCGAGGGTGGCGCGCTCGCTGTCGAAAATGCGCTCAAGACCGCGTTCGATTGGAAGGTCCGCAAGAATTTCACGCATGGCTACACGACCGAGCGCGGCAGACTTATTCTCCACTTTCGATATGCGTTTCACGGTCGGTCGGGTTATACGATGTCGCTCACGAATACCGATCCGAACAAAACGCTGTATTATCCGAAATTCAAGGACTGGCCGCGCATCGATTCGCCTTATCTCCATTTTCCGCTGAACGCGGAGAACATCGAACGCGCTCACAAGGAAGAAGCTTCCGCCGTGCAACAGATAAAGGACGCCTTCATCAATAATCCCGATGACATTGCGGCAATCATCATCGAGCCGATTCAGGCCGAGGGTGGCGATCATCATTTTAGCACCGAGTTCTTCCGCGCGCTCCGTCAACTGGCCGACGAGAACGAAGCCATGCTCATTTTCGATGAAGTCCAGACAGGAGTGGGACTCACCGGCAAAATGTGGGCACACCAGCATTTTGTTCAGCCGGACATAATGACGTTCGGAAAAAAGACGCAGGTCTGCGGCATTCTCGCTGGAAAGCGTGTTGAGGAAGTGCGCGATAATGTATTCCAGAAATCCAGCCGCATCAATTCCACGTTCGGTGGGAACTTAGTCGATATGCTGCGCTGCAAACGCTATCTCGAAATTATAGACGAAGAAAAGCTCGTCGAGAATGCGCGCGTGCAAGGGGAGTTTTTGCTTTCGGAGGTCGAGAAGCTTCAGTCCGAATTTCCTTCGCTCGTGTTTGAAGCGCGCGGTCGCGGCCTGATGTGCGCCTTCGATCTCGCAGAAGCACAGATGCGCGATCTGCTGAAGCAAACCTGCTACGACGAAGGCCTCATCCTCATCGGTGCGGGCGACCGCTCCATCCGCTTCCGCCCGCCACTCAATATTACGCGCGACGAGCTAACCATTGGCCTCAATATCATTCGCGGGCAGTTGAAAGAATTGAGCGTCAGGGATTATTAGCTTTTCGTGTGTGAGGCAAAATAATGTCGTATATTTGTAGCTGAGAGGTGGTCCTCGGGGTAAAAAACCGGCCATTCGCAAAATTTTTTTCGCGAATGACGCATTCCAAAAATATATGATTCGTAAAGAAAACTGGGGGGGGGGGGACAAATTAGTTACCGCCGCCCGATCCAAAAATGCATTCCTTCATAGCGCGTTCGCACGCGCTTTCGGTTTAACCATGATTCTCGTCGTGTTGATACTCGTTACGGTGCCAGAGGTCAGCAACGGGTGCCCTCTTGACACCTGGCCATTTTCGGGGAGTGGTTATTCGTCTTGGCAACTCGTTGGGCCGATCACCATAACTCTTCCGGGAACGATGTGCCAGGTTACGATTACTTACTGCGAGCGAAGTTGTACAACCTGCCCCAGGCCACGGCCATTCGCATGGGTGATCGAGTCTATTACGCCCGTTCCAGGCTCAGGATGTGATGGTATGCCTCCGGATCAACTGATCGTACTCGTAACCCAGTATATGGACGTTCTAAAAAATGACCCGCTTTTCACACCGCCTCCTTGTAGTGATGGAACAACGCAAACTGTCGTCGAATACGCGATGGATTGTTGGCAAGACATTCCTTATGTGCAGAACGGTCAAACGTATCACGCCTACTTTCCCTGTGGCAATGATAAAGATTATTGCACGATAACGTGCCAATATTGCACGGATAGTAATGGACAGCTCGTTCAAACGTGCTCAAGCACGAGCAGCGACGACGGCACATGCACTCCACTTCCATTACCCGATAAATGGCAGCCAAATACATGTTATGACATCCAAGTATGCGGAGGGCCGAATTGATACATAAGTATCGATTTCATCTTTTCCTATACCTCGCGTGGGTGGTCCTTGTTCCGTCTGCGCGAGGACAATTTATTTGTAACGTGACTGAGGGCTATCAAATCGGTCAAAACCTCTATTCTGGATATCGATCGATTACGTGCAACGGAAACGATTGCACTGCTGTGGCAGAAACGATACCCGATACTACTAATAATGGATTCGGCCCAAATGACCTGGGCCGTCTGGTTTTTCTACACTCGACCAACGGTGGCCATACTTGGGCTGTGCAGGATAATCAGAGTTTCGCAAAAGATACCCTCGGCAGCGACATCGTAATCGACCAGATCGATTCGTCGAATATCGTTGCATCCGGTAATTTCGGTTCCGGTCCTCGGTTCAGTTCCCTATTTCGAACGAGTGATGGAGGAGCGACGTGGCACCAGCAGCCTGGCCCGACTCCGAGAGGGATCGGCGATATTAGCTTCTCCAGCCCGAATGATGGAATCCTCATCGGAGGTGAAATCTTTCTTACTTCCGATGGGTGCGAGCACTGGAACACCGTTCCGTTTTACAGGAATAATACTTCGCGATGCCATGCATACGGCAATGGAATGTATCGCATATTCCAATGGAATACGGGCAAAATTTTCACCACCACGAATAACTGGGGTACGGTGGATTCGACCCCGCCAATATTTTCCGATCCCGTTCAGATGGTGGATCATGTTTTTTACGATTGCAGTTTTGGGGCGGGCGATACGATGCTTGTTTGCGGCGAGCACGAAAACCTTGCCAGGGATTCGGGCTATCCTTACCTTGCGCGAACCACGGATGGTGGACATCACTGGTCCACCGTGTATGATGATACAACCGGTACCGAAGGGTATATTATCGATCCAACGTCTGATGTAAATCGGGACACGATTGTTGCCGGCGTAGTAGGTTATCAGAACGCGGTGCTATGGAGCAGTGACAATGGTATCACATGGGAAATTGATTCTCTTAGATTCAACGACGAACGGTATCCCTATGAAAATCAGGCTGACGGGGTTGGCCTTAATTCCGACGGAGATATAGTCGGAGCTTTCGATTATTGGACCAATAGTGTGTACACCAGCTTTTTAAGTATTGGCGTGCCTGTTACTTCTGGTGTGAACTCGAACCCTTTTAATTCCCTCGAGAGGCAGTTATTTCCAAATCCAGCCACAACTTCCGTAACGATACCGGGCGCAGAAACAGGCAGCACCGTTCATCTCCTCGATATACTTGGCCGCGATGTGCTAAGCGACAAAGTTCCGCCGGGTGGCACGCTCACGCTCGACGTCTCCCGCCTTCCGCGCGGAGTGTATGAGGCAATAATCGAAAAAGACGGACAGATGCTTCCCGCCGGGAGAGTAGTGCTAAACTAATCTATCAATCCCCCGCCGGCTGAATGCCCGCGCTCTCGACCATGAGCATCACGGTCTTCTCCGGCGCGCGGGTGCGGTGCAAGACGCCTTTGGGAACCGTGACGCCCTGGTTCGGTCCCAGCTCGAAATTACCGCGCTCGGTATCGACGAAGAGCTTGCCGGAGAGGACGAAGAATAGCTCGTCGTCCTCCTCGTGTTTGTGCCAGTGGAATTCTCCTTCCACGATTCCCACGCGCAGCACGCTGCCGTTGATTTGCGAAAGCGTCTGATTGAACCACGGCTTATTCCGCGCGACAATTTCGTTCACGTCGATCGTTTCGAGCGGCGCGTATTTTACGTCGAGATGGAAATCGTAGGGGATGCGGTTGGAATTCATACTCTATTTTTTCTTTCCGCTCTTTTTCGCTGCCGGTTTTGGTTTGGCTTTTGGCTTTGCTTTTGCCGCTGGCTTTTTCGCTGCTACCTTTTTTGCAGGTGCGGAATGTTTGACGGCTTTTGTCGTCTGTTTTTTTGCCGGCTTTGCCGGTTTGTGCTCCGCTTTCTTGGCAGGTTTATGTTCGGCTTTCTTTGCCGGAGCTTTCGCGGGCTTCGGCGATTCCTTGCCGATGTGTTTCGCGCTCACGGGAACTTCTTTTACTTCCTCGATAGCGCGTTTCGCTCCAGATTTTGCGGGTTGTTCCCCCCCGAAGAGTTCAGCTTCTTCCAGTTGCTCGGGATCCTCGTGGGATTCGGGTTCAAAACCGTCTAAAAGTTCCTCGCCGGGGAGCTGTCGTTTTTGTATCGTGCGCGGGACGAGCGGCATCGTCGGAGCCTTCGAAACCGTCGAGGTATGCCGCGCGCCGGGCATCGCCGCTTTTGGCTCGATTACGAGATCGATAAACCGCTTGCGCGGGATCGGCTGCAAAATTTGGAAGCCACGCTTCGTCACTTCGATCACGAAGATATTTTCGATCCCGTCGCTCTTAATCAGTTTGACGGTATAGACGCCGAACGGCAGGAGCGGAATCTTGAGTACCGAGCGAGCGGTGCCGAAGGCCGGCATCATGGTACGCGTCGCCGTCATCCCGAGGACTTTGAATTCGAGCAGCCCCGGCTGGATGCGGTAACGCACGGCGATCTCGTAGCGAAAGCTCGAGAATTCCTTCGCCGTCTCGAAGGCGAACGTCATGTATTCGCTCCCGGAAAGTTCCTCGAAAATCTTGCTGATGTAACAGCGGTATTCGACTTCTTTTACTGGCGGTAATGGCTCCATGGGAAAATTATAAATTATGAAGTATGAATTATGAAATGGGAAGCCGATGCATCATCTCTTCCACAATGGTATCGAAACTTATTTTGGCTTGCTCGCCCGTTTCCATGTTTTTTAAAATTCCCGCGCCTTCGGCAAGCTCGGATTCGCCAATGATATAGGCGAATTTAGCATTTGCTTTATTTGCTTCACGCATTTGGGCTTTCATCGAGCGCGCGTTGAGATCGAGCAGACAGTCGATGTTTGCGACGCGAAGTGTGCTCACCATTTCGAAGCCTTTGCTTCGCGCGGATTCACCAAGCATAATAGCGAAGAGCGTGACTGCGGGCGTTTTAATTCGAGGACCACGCAGCTTTTCGAGGGCAAGAAGCGCGCGTTCGACGCCAGCGCCAAAGCCAACGGCGGGCGTTGGCGGACCACCCAATTGCTCGACGAGATTATCGTAGCGCCCGCCTCCACAGAGTGCATCCTGCGAACCAAGATCGGACGAAGTGATTTCGAACACCGTTCGCGTATAATAATCGAGGCCACGTACGAGCAATGGATCGACGGAAAATTCAATATTCGCGGCGCGAAGCAAGGACTGAAGTTCCTCGAAGTGAGCGTTATCCTCCTCACTCAAATAGTCGAGAATGACGGGCGCATTGCGAATTATCTCCTGGTCTTCCGGCGCTTTCGAATCGAGCACGCGCATGGGGTTCACCTCCGTCCGGTGCTGGCTCTCTTTCGAAAGCTTGGAGAAATGCTCGCGCAAATAGGGTATGAGAATGTTCTTCCACTTCGCGCGCGCTTCGGAAGAAGCGAGCGAATTCAGCCGAACGCGAAACGTTTTAAGCCCTAGCCGGCGAAAGACGGAAATCGCAAAGGTGATTGTTTCCGCATCCGCGAGCGGGCCAGCAGGCCCCAGAAGCTCTGTTCCGAATTGATGATGCTGCCGCAAACGGCCAAGCTGAGGTTTCTCATATCGGAAGTTCGGAGCGCTGTTGTAATAAAGCCGCACGCAATCCGATTGGCCGGTGAGCATTCCATGTTCGATGGCCGCGCGGATGACCGGTGCAGTCAACTCCGGTCGCAACGCAATCCCTTCGCCGCCTTTATCGGTAAATTCGTACATCTCTTTCGAGACAATATCGGTTTCTTCTCCAACGGAGCGTTTGAAAAGCCGCGCTTCTTCGACGAGCGGCGTTCGAATTTCACCATATCCGAAAAGCGAGGCGATGTCATCCACCGCTCGGCGTATCTCGTGCCATTTCTCGGCGTCGTCCGGCAGCATATCTTTCATGCCGCGAAGGGCGCGCAACGGCTCGGCGGATGGCATGAGACCAACGCCTGAAATGGAGCCGGCGATACCCGACGCGATATCCGGTACGTTATTCTCCAATGTGTTCTTCTTCCTTATTGAAGATAGCGATTACTTCTTCGGGGGACGTTGCATTGATGAGCGCGGTGCGCGCGGCATCGGAGTTCATCACTTTCGAGGCGCGGCTCAGAAGCCGGAGGCGCTGGCTGACCAAGCTCTCCTTGCTCACGAGCAAAAGCACCAAGCGCACCGGCTCGTTATCCATCGAGTCATACGCAACGCCTTCGGCGGTCACGGCAAAGGCAAGGACGATATCATCGACCGCGTCCGTCTTGCCGTGCGGGATCGCGAAGTTTTTGCCGACGCCGGTGGACATGATTTTCTCGCGTTCGAGAACAGCCGCGCGCATTTTTTTCGGATCGAGCACATGGGGATTTTTCTCGGCGAGTTTGAGCACCGCATCGAGCAGTTCTTCCTTCGAATCGGCCTTCAGGCCAATCTCGATATAGTCGGGTTTGAGGTAGTCGGTAAGCTTCAAAGGTAGTAAAAAAACGCTCCGTAATGAGGCGGGGCCGCTGGTAGAACAATCGTGAGTTCCCCATGTGGCAAGAATGATTCGTTCGCTTGCAATGTTCTCCAAAACTAACAAAGAAAAGCATATTTTCAAACCAAATTCAGCTTCCACATGACGATTTTCGAGCTATTCAGCCCGCATAACTATTCCCTGCTTATGTCCCCGCCGAGCGGCGCGGCGGGAGGGGACCAGGGCAACCCCATCACCGCGTTCTTGCCGATTATTCTGATCGGGCTTATTTTTTATTTTCTGATTTACCGCCCACAAAAAAAGCGGCAGAAGGCGCGGGAAGAACTTGTCAAGCAGGTCGAAAAGGGAGATAAAGTGATAACCTCGCAGGGCATCCACGGGACCATCGCGCAGGTCGAGGATACGACCGTCCTGCTCCAGGTCTCGGATAATACGAAAATTCGGATTGAAAAATCCTCTATCGGGACGATTACTCCGAAGAATTCGGAGTAAACTGTGTGACGACCGTAGGGACGTGCTGCGCACGTCCCACGCGTTGAGAAACTAAGGACGTGCGCGGCACGTCCCTACAAACACAAATGCTAAACACGGTCGAAGAAGCCTTAGAAGATATCCGCCGCGGACGCGGCGTCATCGTGGTCGATGATGAGGAGCGCGAAAACGAAGGCGATTTCATCGCTGCCGCAGAAGCCGTCACGCCAGAGATGATCGCCTTCATGCTCAAGCGCACCAGCGGGATAATTTGCGTTCCGCTGACGGAGGCACGCGCCACCGAGCTTGATCTGAATATGATGGTCGAAGTTAATACGGCGCGGCATGGGACACCGTTTACGGTCAGCGTCGATTACCTGCGCGGCACTTCAACCGGCGTTTCTGCCGAGGATCGGGCGCGCACAATTCATGCTCTCACCGAGCCAAGCGCGACCTCTCGCGATTTTGCGCGCCCCGGACATATCTTCCCCCTTCGTGCTGTCGAAGAAGGCGTGCTGCGCCGCGCGGGGCACACTGAAGCTGCTGTCGATCTTGCCCGCATGGCTGGATTCAAACCGATCGGAATCCTGTGCGAGATGATTAACGAGGATGGTTCTATGGCGCGGATGCCGGAACTATTAAAAATCGCGAAGGAAACGGGGATGAAAATTATTTCCGTGCAGGATTTGATCGCCTACCGGATGCGCCGCGAGCACCTGATGAAAAAAATCGTCGAGGTCACGCTGCCCACGGAGTTCGGCGATTTCCAGTTGCACCTTTACGAAAACAAAGTCGATCGCAAGGAGCATATCGCGCTTACGAAGGGTGATGTCTCGAATGGCGAGCCAGTGCTCGTGCGCGTTCACTCCGAATGCTTCACCGGCGACACGCTCGGCTCGCTCCGCTGCGATTGCCAGGACCAGCTCCACGCCGCGATGATGATGGTCGAAGCCGAAGGGCGCGGGGTTGTCGTCTATATGCGGCAGGAAGGCCGCGGGATTGGACTCGCAAATAAACTTCGCGCTTATAAATTGCAGGAAGAGGGCAAAGACACCGTGGAAGCCAACGAAGCCCTCGGTTTCAAAGCGGACTTGCGCGATTACGGTTTGGGCGCGCAGCTACTGGTCGATCTTGGAGTCCGCAAAATGCGGCTGATGACGAACAATCCGAAAAAAGTGGTGGGCCTTTCGAGCTATGGATTAGAAATCGTCGAGCGCGTCCCGATTGAAATTCCCGCCAACCACAAGAACGCCCATTACCTCGAAACCAAGCGCGTGAAGCTGGGGCATCTGCTTTCAGGGCTTCACAATCACGGACTGCCGGTCGAGATACAGAGCGGGGAGAAGGTGGGAACGAATGGATCGAAGTCAGCGAAGCAAGCAAATTAAACAATTTCTTCTTCTATCGCCCGCAAAATCATTTCCGCCACTTCAAGCGCCTTCAGTCCATCCTCGCCGCTTACTACTGGTGTCATGTCATTCACGATAGCATCGCGGAATAATTCGAGTTCGTATTTCAGCGGATTAATGTCGCGCACGTCTGGCTTTTCATACACGATGGTGCGGGGAACGTCGCCTTTCGAGATTTCTCCCAATCGCATGGTCAATCCAGCGTGGTGGGCGCCGTCCCCGGCGCCCTCGCCAAGAAGACGAAATACTTCGACGGATTTCGTTCCAAAATCGAGGGAGAGATAGGCGTCCTTCGCGAAGATGCGGAGCTTGCGCATCGGTGTTTGCGAAATGCGGCTGGCCGTCACGTTCGCGACGGCTCCGTTCTCGAATTTTATCCGCGCATTTGCAATATCCAGTTCCTCCGAAACGACCGCCACGCCCGAAGCATCGATGGATTTCACCGGCGATTTCACCAGTGAGAGGATCACATCGATATCGTGAATCATAAGATCGAGCACAACGGCTACGTCCGTTCCGCGCGGCTTGAACTGCGCCATGCGGTGCGACTCGAAAAAGCGCGGATCATCGAGATACGCTTCGGCCGCCAGCAGCGCGGGATTGAACCGCTCGACATGCCCAACCTGAATTTTCACTCCCCTCGACTTTGCCAGAGCGATCAGCTCCTCGGCTTGTTCCGTCGTGGTCGTGATTGGCTTCTCGATTAGAACATGCTTGCCGGCAGCAATCGCTTCCTTCGCCACGTCGTAATGCGATCCGGTTGGTGTGACGATCGAGAGCGCATCGACTTTCTGCAATAATCCTGTGAGATCATCGAAATTTTCGATTCCGGTCTCATTCGAAATTGCGCTCGCGATGGCGGCGTTGGCATCGTAAAGACCAGCGACGTTGACGCCATCGACTTCCTTCCAAAGTTTGGCGTGAATTTTTCCTAAATGGCCGACTCCGGCAATACCGATTCGAAGCATTCGATGCGAGATAAAAAGAGTGGGGATTCTTAGATTGCAAAAACGTCCTCGACCTTCATACTGAATCCCGGAAACATGGCCGATTCAAGTATGGCAGGTTCGCGCAGCAGAACCTCGGTTTGAAATACTTTTCCATCGTTCACCATAACTTCGATCGTTTTATCCAGCGGGTCGACAATCCAGTATTCCTTCACGCCACGCTCGCAATAAATCGCTTTCTTGCGGGAGTAATCATAATAGGCAGTCGAAGGCGAAAGAATCTCTATGATAAGATCGGGCGCAAAATGGACTCGATCGTTGAAGTCGATTTTACTCAATTGATCCTGCCGAATGAAAAGAATATCGGGCTGATACACATCATCCTCCGCGAGATAGACATCCATCGGCGCCACGATAATCCTTCCAAGCCGTTTTTTGCGAACGAAGGGACTAAGCGCATCCGTAAGGTTGCTTAGAATCCATTGATGAAAAAATATGACACTGGGACTCATAACCAATTCTCCTCCAATGAGTTGATAGGGCGCGCCTTCGGGGAGCCGCTCATAATCTTCTTTCGTATATCGCTTTTCAGTGGTTAGTAACATAAAATGCCTCTCTTTGCTAAAAGCGGTCAGCGCACGATTCGTTCACGAATTCCTGTAAATCCTTCCCGTCCTGTAAATCTTGGTTCTACCATCGTTCTGCTTTTGGATCTCGCGTCATGAGGTCGTTCGTGGCCTCGCGCGGATCTTTATGTTCAAAAAGAATTTTGTACGTTTCTTCCACGATCGGCATTTCGATTTTGTGGAGTTGTGCTAAACTGCGTGCCGATTCCGTCGTGGAAACGCCTTCGGCAATCATCTTCATCGTGGATAGAATGTCAGGAAGTTTTCGTCCCAGTCCAATTTGCTCGCCAACATAACGATTACGCGAATGTTTGCTGGCACAGGTGACGACAAGATCCCCTAAGCCAGCCAAGCCGCTAAAGGTATGCTCTTCGGCTCCCAGCGCGATGCCCAAACGCCTCATCTCTGCCAAGCCCCGCGTCATAAGGGCGGCTTTCGTGTTGTCGCCGAAGCCCGCGCTATCGGTAATGCCGGCGCAAATCGCAATTACATTTTTTAGCGCCGCCGCCAATTCCACTCCCACAACATCCGAGCTGGAATAGACCCGAAAGTAGGGAAGGAAAAACGCATTCTGCACCTCTCGCGCGACCGCATGGTCCTCGCTCGCGGCGACGATCGCCGTGGGAACCCTTCGCGCTACTTCTTCTGCATGGCTTGGGCCCGAAAGCGCGACGGTGCGGGATTTTTCGACGCCGAGCGCCTCGCTAATCACTTCCGTCACACGCGACAGCGTCGTTTGCTCGATGCCTTTCGACGCGCTGACATAAATGGCTCCCGAGTGCGATATATTTTTCGCAAGTTCATGCGTAACGCTCCGAGTGGACTGCGTCGGCAGTGCAAACACATATAATTCTTTTTTCGCGAGTTCCGGGGCTTCGTGCGTTATTTCAATCGTTAAGGGAAGTTTTATTCCCGGCAGGTAGGTCGCATTCTCGCGCTTCTCCCGCAGCTCTTTCGCAAACTCCTCGCGCCGCGCCCATAGCGTTACGCGGTGGCCGCGCTCATCGAGCAGCCGGGCAAGTGTCGTGCCCCAACCTCCCGCGCCTATGACTGCTGCATTCAAGACTTATCGCGCGACGCCGCGGAACAACCGCAGTCCTTCGAACCGATGCTCGCGTTTCGCAAGCAGCCGCTTGATATTCGCGCGATGCGTGTAGATCAGGAACGACGACAGACCGATCGCGAAGAAGATCAAGGTATTGTAGCCCGTGATCTGGACGCCGAAGGCATTCTCGCGGAGGAACATTGTCGTCGGAAGCGTGATCGCCGCTATGATGGAAGCAAGCGAAACATATCCGCTCAAAAACACGACCAAAAGAAAAATCCCAACCGCGACTGCCAGTTCGACCGGCGCGATGCCGATCAGCATTCCCGCCGTCGTGCTGATTCCCTTGCCGCCTCGGAAGCCGGCGAAAATGGTGAAGACGTGTCCCACGACCGCGGAGCAGCCGGCGATCAACCGAAAAACCGTGATATCCTGAAATGGCGTGGCATTATGAAAGGGCAGACCATTGAAAAATGCGGTGGCGAGAAGAATAACGCCTAAGCCTTTTGCGAGGTCGAGAATTTGGACCGCAAGCCCTAATTTCCATCCGAGCACGCGAAAGGCGTTCGTCGAGCCGATGTTGCCGGAGCCTTTCGTGCGGATGTCGAACCCGCGAAATCGCTTCGAAATAATAACGCCGAACGGTATCGAGCCGATGAGATAGCTCGCGATGATTACAAAAACCAGATTAATCATTCTTTAAACTAATT
>Ga0307373_10003745_pt1 | contig 26174 bp, 22 predicted proteins | sample OX2MG_FD_202534 | JGI IMG/M metagenome (GOLD analysis project Ga0307373, IMG submission 202534) | Soil microbial communities from Risofladan, Vaasa, Finland - OX-2 | ecosystem: Environmental > Terrestrial > Soil > Coastal area > Acid sulfate soil | place: Finland: Risofladan, Vaasa | collected...
AATCTCAACAGCTACCTGACTGTTCACACGATCACGGGCCTGACTCAGTCGATCGGGATGGGTCCGGTCGCTTCGCAGGAGGCGATCAAGGAGCTGGGGACGAACGGTGGCGGTTTCTTTAACACCAACTCGGCGCACCCCTTCGAGAACCCGACCGCATTCACCAATTTCTTCGAGATGCTGATGGTTCTGGCGATTCCGGCGGCGCTGGTGTTCGCGTACGGGCGGATGACCGGCAACCGCCGCCAGGGCTACGCCATCTACGCGACGATGATGGTGATGTTCCTCGGCGCGGCCGCCGTCGCCTACATCGCCGAGGCGCACGGCTCACCGGCGCAGCACGCGGCCGGCCTGCACACACACGTGATCGCCGGCTCCACGGGCGGCAATCTGGAAGGCAAGGAGCAGCGCTTCGGAATCGCGGGGTCGGCGCTGTTCGACGTCGTCACGACCGTCACCTCATGCGGCGCGGTGAACAGCGCGATCGAGTCCTTCACGGGTATCGGCGGGGCTGTGCCCTTTGCCAACCTGTCTGCCAGTGAGGTGATCTTCGGCGGCGTGGGCACGGGGCTGTATTCGATCCTCCTGTATGTCCTGCTGGCAGTGTTCATCGGCGGGCTGATGGTGGGACGCACGCCGGAGTGGCTCGGCAAGAAGCTCGAGGCGAGGGAGATCAAGCTCGCTGGGCTGGGCATCCTGGTGACGCCGCTGATGGCGTTGTTCTGCACCGCATTGGCCACCGCGAGTAGCGCCGGGCGCAAGTCGATCTCCGAAGTGGCGCTGTCCAAAGCGGGCGGAAATACGCCGCAGGGCTTCTCAGAGACCTTCTACGCCTATCTGTCGCAGGCGAACAACAACGGCTCGGCGTTCGCTGGCTATACCGGCTACATCCAGCCGAACGCCGGCAACGCCGGGGCCCACGGGATCACCTTCGCCGACCTGCTGGGGGGCTTCGACATGCTGCTCGCCCGCTACGCGCCGATCCTGTTCGCGCTCGCCGTAGCCGGCGCCCTGGCGGGCAAGCGCGTGACGCCCGCTGGCCTCGGCACGATGCGCACCGATAACCCCACGTTCGTTGTGCTGCTGATCGGCGTGATCGTGCTCGTCGGCGCGCTGACGTTCTTCCCCGCCCTGCTGCTCGGCCCGATCGTCCAGGGCCTGACCGGACACCTCTACTGATATGCGCCGCGACATTGTCACCTCGATCATCGGCATCGTCGTCTTCACGGTCCTCCTCGGCCTCGTCTACCCGCTCCTCATCACAGGTGTGGGTCAGGCCGTCTTCCCCGGCAACGCCAACGGCCAGCAGATCAAGGTGAACGGCAAGCTCGTGGGTTCGAAGATCATCGGCCAGAACTTTGGCACGCCGGTGCTCGAAAAGAACGGGAAGGAAAAGGTTGTGAAAGGCGCGGTGGTGACCGAAGCGGACCCGCGCTATTTCCAAACCCGTCCTTCGGCCACCGAAGGCGGCGCCGATAACGCGGCGGCCAGCACTTTCTCCAACCACGGCCCCAATAGCACGAAGACAGAGGAAGCGGACGCCGAAAACATCAAGTCCTATCTCGAACTGAACACGGCGCCGAACAAGCAGGAATATGACCCCGGTCTGACCGTGGCGAAGATCCCGGTCGATGCCGTCAACAGCTCGGCCTCGGGGTTGGACCCCGAAATCTCTCAGGCGAACGCCTGGATCCAGGCCCACCGCGTTGCGGCCGTGCGTCACCTGTGGCTCACGACCGTTGACGGGCTGATCGGCAAGTACACCTCCGGGCGCGGCCTTGGCTTCTCGGGTGAGCGCGGCGTGAACGTGCTCGAGCTCAACCTCGCACTCGATCGTCTCACGGGAGGAGGCTGATGTCGGCGCAGGGGGTGGGCGGGACCCACAAAAATGAACGGCAGGCGATCTCGCTGTTCCAGCGCGACATCGTCTGGCGTGCGCTGATCGATAGCTTCAAGAAGCTCGACCCGCGTGTGCAGATCCACAACCCCGTCATGTTCGTGGTCGAGATCGGGTCGGTCATCACAACCGTCACGTGGCTGATCCAGGCGTTCGGCGGCAAGCCGCTCGGCGGCGGTAACGAGCCAGCCTGGTACACGTTTCTGATCGCCATCTGGTTGTGGCTGACGGTTGTATTCGCGAACATGGCCGAGGCGTTCGCCGAGGGCCGCGGGCGCGCCCAGGCCGACACGCTGCGCAACATGCGCAAGGAGACGGTCGCCACGATGCGTGACGGCTCCACGAAGGCGGCCTCGGAGGTCACGCGCGGTGACGTCGTGATCGTGCCGGCGGGTGAGCTGATCCCGGGCGACGGCACGGTGATCGAGGGCATTGCGACAGTGGACGAGTCGGCGATCACCGGCGAGTCCGCGCCCGTGATCCGGGAGTCCGGCGGCGACCGCAGTGCGGTGACGGGCGGCACGCGCGTGACCTCCGATGAGATCGTGGTGGAAATCACCCAGGAGCCCGGCAAATCGTTCCTCGATCGCATGATCGCGCTCGTCGAGGGAGCGGAGCGGCGCAAGACGCCGAACGAGATCGCGCTGAACATCCTGCTCGCGGCGCTGACGCTGATCTTCATGATCGTGGTGGCGACGCTGCGCCCGTTCGGCTTGTTCGCCGGGACGTCAATCTCAGAGACCACCCTGATCGCCCTGCTGGTCGCGTTGATCCCGACGACGATCGGCGCGCTGCTGTCGGCGATCGGGATCGCCGGCATGGACCGCCTCGTGCGTCGCAACGTGCTGGCGCTCTCCGGACGCGCCGTGGAGGCCTCCGGCGATGTGGACGTGCTGCTGCTCGACAAGACCGGCACGATCACGATCGGCAACCGGCTCGCCTCGGAATTCGTCCCTATGCCCGGCGTGCCCGAGTCCGAGCTCGCCGAGGTCGCCCAGCTCGCCTCGCTCGCCGACGAGACGCCCGAGGGCCGCTCGATCGTGGTGCTGGCCAAGCAGTACGGCATCCGCGAGCACGACATGAGCACCCTGCACGCCGAGTTCGTGCCGTTCACGGCACAGACGCGGATGAGTGGCGTCGACATCGATGGCAGGCGGCTGCGCAAGGGCGCTGGCGACTCGATCATCGAGCTCGTGAAGGGCGAAGGCGGCTCGCCGCCGCCGGAGCTGCAGGCGCAGCTCGACCGCATCTCAAACGAGGGCGGCACGCCGCTGGCGGTGTCGCGCGATAACCAGGTGCTCGGCGTGGTCTATCTGAAGGACACGATCAAGGAGGGCATGAAGGTCCGCTTCGACCAGCTGCGGGCGATGGGCATCAAGACCGTGATGGTGACCGGCGACAACCGCCTGACCGCGGCGAAGATCGCCGAGGAGTCGGGCGTCGACGACTTCCTCGCGGAAGCGACCCCCGAGCGCAAGCTCGCGCTGATCCGCGAGCAGCAGGCCGACGGCCGGCTGGTGGCGATGACCGGCGATGGCACCAACGATGCGCCGGCGCTCGCGCAGGCGGATGTCGGCGTGGCGATGAACAGCGGCACTCAGGCCGCGCGCGAGGCGGGGAACATGGTCGACCTGGACTCCAACCCGACGAAGCTGATCGAGATCGTCGAGGTCGGCAAGCAGCTCCTGATCACGCGCGGCGCGCTGACGACCTTCTCGATCGCCAACGACGTCGCGAAGTACTTCGCGATCCTGCCCGCTGTGTTTATCGGCACGTATGCGACCGCAGCCCACACCCCCGGATCTGGATCGAAGGGCCCGCTGCACGTGCTCAACATCATGGGGCTGGGCACGCCGCGCTCGGCGATCGTCTCGGCGATCATCTTCAACGCGATCGTGATCCCGCTGCTGATTCCCCTGTCGTTGCGGGGGGTGCGCTACCGGCCGATCGGCGCGAGCGCGCTGTTGCGGCGCAACCTGTGGATCTACGGCCTCGGCGGGATTGTGGCGCCATTCATCGGCATCAAGCTGATCGACTTGATCGTGCACAACCTGCTCGGAGGCTGATCTACCTCGGACGTCTTCGTGGGCGACAATGCCCGCATGGCATCACCGGACCGAGGACAGCTGAAGGTTTTCATCGGTATGGCCCCAGGCGTGGGGAAGACGTATCGCATGCTGCAGGAGGGAGCCGCCGAAGCCGAGGCCGGACGCGATGTGGCGGTCGGCTACCTCGAGTCCCACGGACGGGCGGAGACGGTGGCGCAGGCGGAGGGCCTGGAGGTCATTCCGCGCCGTCATGTCGAGTATCGCGGCACGCCCCTGGAGGAGATGGACCTTCCGGCGGTGCTTGCGCGCAAACCGGAGCTGTGCCTGATCGACGAGCTCGCGCACACCAACGCCCCCGGCGTCGAGCACGAGAAGCGCTACGAGGACGTGCGTGACGTGCTGGAGGCGGGGATCGATGTGTTTTCGACCGTCAACGTGCAGCACCTGGAGAGCCTCAACGACCAGGTCACCCAGCTCACGGGTTCACGCACGCGCGAGACGATTCCCGACGAAGTGCTCTCGGCTGCGGATGAGGTGGTGCTCATCGACCTCACCCCCGAGGCGCTGATCGCACGTTTGCGCGCCGGGAAGGTTTATCGCCCCGAGCGTGTGCCGGCGGCGCTGAACAACTTCTTCAAGATCGAGAACCTGTCGGCGCTGCGCGAGACGGCGCTGCGGCAGGTGGCGGAGGATGTCGAGGTCAAGCGCCTCGTGCGGGAGCCGAGCCCGATCGTGCGAAGACGTGACGAGGACGGGCTGACCGCGGCGCCTGAGGCCGCTCCGCAGGCGATCGCAGAGCGGCTGCTGGCGCTGGCGACGCTCGCACCGGACTCCGAGCGGGTGGTGCGGCGGGCGTGGCGCTCGGCCCAGCGGTTGGACGCAGAGCTCGACGTGCTCGTCGTGCGCCCGCCCGGCCGGCCCCCGAGCCCCGAGGACCGCCAGCGGCTGGAGGCGCTGCGGCGCCTGTCGGCGATGCTGGGAGTGCGGTTGCACGTCGAGGAGGGAGACGACGTGGCGGCGGTGGCGATCCGCTTGGCTCGCTCGCTCGGCAGCACCTATGTGCTGCTCGGCACGCCTTCGGAACCCCGGGGATTGCGCCGCTTCTCCTCGCCGATCGCCGATCGGCCGCTGCCGATGCGCCTGCTGCGCGGGCTGCCGGGTGTCGACATACGCATCATCGCCGACCCCACGCTGCGCGGCGCGCCGCCCGAGGAAGAGCCGCTCGCCGTAGACGGAGAACCGGCGTAGCCGTCCAAGGTGTTTCGCAGCCACATCGCGGCCAGCGCCAGCAGCCCCGCCACAGCCGCGATCGGCGCGAGTGTCCGCAGTGGATAACGACTGCCCTTGTGGAGGGCCAGGTTCAAGGCCGTGTGGTCACCGGCTCCGACGATGGACAGCAGGCCACGATGGTCGATCCCCAGCAGCGTCGGCGCGAGCACCGCGAACGCGCACCAGGCGGCGAGCGCCAGCAGCCCCGCGCCGAGGGTGCGGGCGGACAGGCTCAGACGCGGGGTCGCCCTGACCGCGAGGAGCAGAGCCGCCGCGGCGGCGAGCAAGAACGGCCAGATCGCGGCCCAGCCTCGGCCGGCGCCGAACGCCGAGGCGATCGTCGGCTGGAATTCACCTCCTTCGAGCAGCCGGCCCCACACAACGGTCTCTGTCTCATAGCCGACGAGCGGGTGGGTGATCGTGGCGACCACGGCCACGGCGATCGAGGCCCCCGCGAGCGCCAGCGTCGGTCCCGGCAGGCGTCTGAGCGCGAGAGCAATCGGGAAGCCCAGGAACGGGAGCACAGTGATCAGGAAGCGCGGACCCATCGAGCCGCCGCCAAAGGGCAGGTAGTAGCCCGAGTTGTAGCCCAGGTAGCAGACGCACACACCGGCGATCGTGAGCGCCTCGGCGCGATGGCCGCGGCGGTAGAGCAACACCGTGCCGATCGCGCCCATCGCCAGCACCGGGCACAGCGTGAGCAACCCGCGCGAGTCGAACAACAGCGTAGCCAGCACCGGCAGGCTGGGCGCCGAAATGCCGAAGAAGCCCTTCTGCTGCTGGGGAATGTTCGAGTAGGCGAGGTGTGTCCAGGATCCGAATGCGGCGTGGTTGTAGAGCAGCAGCGGCACGACGCCCACCACACCGCCAGCTACATAGGCGCCTCCGCGGCGCAGCACGCCGGCCAGAGTCAGGGTGTCGCGCCGTGAGATCAGGTAGAGCCCAAGCACGAGCGCCACGAACGCGAGCGGGTACTCGGAGCTGACCGCGTAGCCCACCAGCAGCCCGGCCAATCCGATCAGCAGTGGCCGGGGCGGCCCCGCGCGCTCGCGCAGCATCACGGCGAACGCTGCGAAGCCAAGCGTCGCACTGAAGACGTGCGAGAACAGCAGCGTCGAGAACGGGAGCACCATCGTTCCGAGGCCGGCCACGACCGCGGCAGCCGCCCCGTAGCCGGGCTCGAAGCGCTCTGCCACGCGCCACATGAGCAACAGCAGCACCAGCCCTGGGAGCACGCTGCCCCACTCACCGACGAAGTCGATCATCTCGTCTTCGCCGCGCAGTGCCTGCGAGTGCCGCGCGAGCGCCGGGCCGCCCGCGTTCTTCAGCACCTCGTAGAAGGGGAGTGAGTAGATCGCAAGTCCTGGCGCTCGCGCCGAGTACCAGTGACCGCGGTAGAAGGCCTTGTCTTTGGTGGGGTATGGCCCATAGTCGATCGTTGTGCGGCCCGCGTCGAGCGCGCGGATCAGGTCGTAGTGAGAACTCTGGTTATCAGACCAGTTCTGCAGCATCAGCGCGGAGGAGAGGCCTGCGAGCAGGATCGCCGCCAGTGCGAGCCTTTTCTTGATGAGCATCAATCAGTTCCGTGCAAGGCCTTGGGGCCAGGGCCGATCTCGTAGATCACGAGCGACCCCACCTGCTTGCTCCTGACGCCGAGGCCCGCAACCGGCTTGGCGGCAGCCGCATACACATCCGGTGGCTCGGCCAGCGCGTAGCCGACAATCCCCGGCAGCTTTGGCATCTTCAGGTGCAGTACCACGGTGCGGATTCCGTAGAAGCGCAGCTTCTCGACGCTCGCCCGATCGGGAAAGCCGTTCATACCTCCGCGCAGGTCATCGACGGCTGTGATGTCGAAGGTGCTGTTGCCGACCGGGATCTCATAGAAGCCGTTGGTCGAGAAGTACTGCCAGACACGGTCGGCGGCGCCGTCGGTGGGAAGGTCCAGTAGCGGTCCCGGCAGGCCGGTCTCCGCTTGCGCTGGCTGCGGCACGACCGGATGGTTGAGATGCCCAGCTCCTTCTCCGAGCAGACCGATCAGCAGCGCCACGCCGAGGAGCGAAGGCAGGCTTTGCAGCGACTGGCGCTCAGCCCACGGTCGCAGACGGCGGACGAGCAGCTGCGCGCCCGCGCCGGCCAGCAGCGCGTAGAAGAGCGTCGCCGTAGTGAAGATCCTGCCGGGCACGCGCACGCCGTTCCAGCCGGGGGCGTAGTTGTATAGAAGGCGGTAGGGGTAGCCGGCGCCGGTCAGGCCCATGCCGAGCGCGAGGATCGAGACGACGGCGATCCCAACGGCCAGCCCAATGCGTAGTCGCCGGGTATATGAATTCCCACCTACCCCATTCCCGCTCTCCCCCGGCCCGCGCACTCCGATGAGTCCCACCAGGGCGAGCACGAGGATCAGGCCGCCGGGGAAGAACACGCTCTCGTTCTTTGAGTGAACTTTCGCGCGCATCCCTGCGGTTGCGCTGCCCCACACGCGGTTCTCCGAGGAGGCCGACAGGAGCGCGGCTGGGCCGGCTGAGTAGTTTTTGACTTCCTTGAGCGTGCGTTTCGCCGTCGGGTACTCGCTGGCGACCTTCAGGTAGGGCCGCGCCTGATAGACCGTGACGATGCCCACCACCGCCATGCCCACGAGCGTGACCGCCACCAGCTGGCGCGGCAGAGCGGGGCGCTGCGCTCGCCACCAGTGGATGAACGCCAGCGCCGCCAGGATCGCCAGCAGGTAGGCGAATTGCAGGCCCAGCGTGAAGCCGAGGCTGATCTGCCAGGCCGCCACCAGCCAGCCCACCACGATCAGCCCGCGGGAGGAGCGCCGGTAACCGCGCAGCAGCAGGAACAGTGCGAGCGGGATGCCGCCGGAGGAGATCACGTGCAGGTGGCCCGCCTCGGTCACACGATAGGGCGCGTAGGCGAAGGCGATTCCCACGGCACCGGCGGCGAGCCGGCCGAGACCTAGCTCGCGTCCCAGCAGATAGGCGCCGGCGAAGCACAGCGACCATGCAAAGAGGAACAGCAGGTTGTAGCGGATGAGCGCGGCGACCGTGCCGTGCCCGAAGAACCCCGCCGGGCCGTAACCGAGCAGCGAATCCGAGAAGGCGAGGCTCAGCGGATGGGGGTAGAAGGCGTTCGCGTTGAACAGGTGCAGGGGGTTGTGCAGCATCGCGTGGCCGACCCAGGCAACCTGCCAGGCGGTGCGGACCGGGTCGCCGAGATCCGGGGCGATGCGGCTCGGCAGGTGCAGCACGAGCGGCCAGCTCGTGAGGATGGCGAGGAGCACTCCGGCAATTGCGACCCACAGCACCTCGGCGCGCCCCAGTGAGGGGGAAGGCGCCCAACGGGCAGATTGCTTGGCGGCAGGAGAGGGCACCGGCGTGTCGAGGAGCGCAGTCGCCATCGAAGCGGGCAGCATATGGGAGCCGTCCGCTGTGGCGCGCAATCGGAGGATATGTCCTTCGCGGCGTACGCGCGAGGTCTTCTTGGGCCGTTCCGGGGTGGGGATCTGCATCAAGCACGTGATGGCAAATATCCAGGTCTGAGACAGGCGTCTGCTACGGTCCCCCTACCGGGCGGCGACGTCGCCCGCGAGGTTCTTGTCTTTGTTGGCGCTTTGAGTGCGCGGATGGGGTCAGTCGAATCTCCATCCGCATAACGGCCAGAGGGCCGTGAGAAGGAGCACCAACACATGAAGGATGCAACGTTCGCCAGCCTTGGCGTGTCCGAGGTTGTCGTAGGAGAGCTCGCTGGGCGCGGGATCGAGAAGCCCTTTGCAGTACAGAGCATGGTCATTCCCGACGTGCTCGCCGGTCACGACGTGCTGGCCCAATCCCCCACGGGCTCGGGCAAGACGCTGGCGTTCGGCGTGCCGATGGTGGAGCGCATCAAAGATTCAGACGCGCGCCCCTCGGCGCTCGTCCTGGCGCCCACGCGCGAGCTGGCAAGCCAGATTGTCGACGACCTGCGTCCGATCGCCCACGCGCGAGCGTTGTCGATCGCTGCCGTCTACGGCGGCGCGGGAATCGTCAAGCAGGCTCGCCTTGCGGGCCGCGCGCACATCCTGGTCGCCACGCCGGGCCGCCTGATGGACCTGATCGACCGCCGCGATGTGTCGCTGAAGCAGATCCGGCTGCTCGTGCTCGACGAGGCCGACCGGATGCTCGACATGGGCTTTCGCCCGGTCGTCGAGCGGATCGTGAAGATGTGCGCCCGTGAGCGCCAGACGCTGCTGTTCAGTGCGACGCTGCAGGGCGAGGTCGGCAACCTCGCCAAGGCCTACACCACCAATCCGCGCCGTCACGAGCACGCGCACTCCGAGGAGCGCAAGGGCGATGTCGAGCACCGCTTCGTGACGGTCTCACACGATGCCAAGGTCTCACGGCTGGTGGCCGAGCTGGGCGAGGCAGAGCGCGGCCTGACGCTCGTGTTCGTGCGCACCAAGCGCGGCGCGGACCGGCTGGTCAAACGCCTGGCGAGCAACAACGTCCGGGCCGTTGCGATGCACGGCGACAAGTCCCAGGGCCAGCGTGAGCGTGCTCTGGCCAACTTCGAGGCGGGTGTGGTGGACACGCTCGTGGCAACCGATGTGGCCGCCCGCGGCATCGACGTGGCGGGCATCACGCATGTGATCAACTTCGACATCCCCGGCTCGCGTGAGGACTACGTGCATCGCATCGGGCGCACCGCGCGCGCGGGGGCCAGCGGCACGGGCGTCACCTTCGTCGTCCACGACCAGGCGCGCGAACTGGTGAGCATGGTCCGCGACCTCGGCCTGCACCGCGAGCTGGAGCTCGGCGGGCTGCCGAGCGACGCCACCGGACAGCGCTCCGGCGGCTCTCAACAGAGCGCGCGGTCATCGCGCAACCGTGGCCGGAGTGGCCCCGCCCGCAACGGGTCCGGCTCGCCGCGGACCGGCTCCGCGCGCAGCGGTTCCGGCGGCGGGAACAGAAGCGGCGCCGCGCGCTCCGGCCGCCACTAAGGGCGGGTTCCCAATATTTGGAAGACCGAGGTGAAGCCGGTGCGGAAGCCGTTACGGGCGGCGCGCAGGTAGAGCCGCCACACGCGCACGCGCTCGGCGCCGGCCAGGCGCTCAGCCTCATCGAGGTTGGCATCCAGGCGCTCAATCCAGTGGCTCAGTGTCTCTGAGTAATCCTCGCGCAGGCCCTCGACGTGCTCTGGCTCAATGCCCGCTTGCTCGAGCGCCATGATCACCCGGGAGACGTGCAGCGGCGCAGCGTCCGGGAACACGTAGCGCTCGGAGAAGGGTCCCGCCTCTGCCTCGCCGTGGCGCAGGCGGGCGATGCCGTGGTTGAGCAGCCTGCCGCCGGGCTCCAGCAGGCCGGCGAGCTGGGCGGCGTAGAGGTCGATCTGGTTGGAGCCCACGTGCTCGACCATGCCGATCGACGCGATCGCATCGAAGCGCTCACCGCCGAGCTCTCGGTAGTCGGCGATGCGGATCTCCACGCGATCGGAGAGACCTGCCACGGCCACACGCCTGCTCGCCTCCTCGGCCTGGGATGGGGAGAGGGTGATACCGACGGCGTGCACCCCGTGGTTGCGGGCGGCGTGGAGCACAAAGCTACCCCAGCCGCAGCCGACATCGAGTATGCGCTCGTCCTCTTTCAGGGCGAGCTTTGAGCAGACGAGCGCGAGCTTCGCTGCCTGGGCCTCCTCGAGCGTTTGGGCGCCGCGCGAGAACAGCGCGCAGCTGTAGGTCATCGACTCGTCCAGGAACAGCGCGAAGAAGTCGTTGGAGACGTCGTAGTGGTGGCGCACCGCGCGCGCGTCGCGCTCGCGGCTGTGACGCCGGCCCCGCGGGCTTAGCTCGCTGGCGGGAACGCGCGGCGGTGCGCTCAGCCCGCAGGCACGCACGGCGGCAAGCGCCAGCCGCAAGCGGGTCCTTACATCGATTGCGGGAGCCTGGAAGGAGTCGAGCAGCCCGATCACGCGGTCCAGGTCGTCCGCTTCGAGCTCGCCGGCTGCATACGCGCGTCCCAGCCCCAGCTGACCGGGGGCGCGCAGCAGGTGGGCGACCGCGGCCGGGGAGCGCACCGTGAAGACCGGCCCGCCGGATGCTGTCGGTGCGAGCTCAGAGCCGTCCCAGAAGTGAAGCGCGAACGGGCGCTCGGGTAGCGCGTGGGCCAGCTCGCGACGCAGCGGCTCAGTACGGGCGAACATAACCGGTTCCGCCGTTGCGTTCGAGGTCGATCTGCTCGTGGGCTGCCAAACTCATCTCCGTGGCGCCCAGCTTAGAAGGAGCTTCGCCGGATCCCACGGTCGATGCTCGCCGGCTGGCCGGGCACGGTGTCTTGCGCCTGCGTGCGGACAACCCCAGTCCCCTGACGCTGTCGGGCACAAACACGTGGATCGTGGGCCGCAATCCGGCCTATGTAGTCGATCCCGGGCCCCTGATCGGTTCTCACATCAAACGGTTACTCGACGCGATCGATGCGCGCGGTGGCCTCGGAGGCATCGTGCTCACTCACGATCACGCCGATCACGCCGAAGCTGTTGGAGCTCTGCGCGAGCACGATCCGGCGCCGCTTGCGGTGGGTCGTGGTAAGGCCGACGTCACGCTTACCGAAGGGAGGAGCTTTGGGCCCTTTGAGGCCGTCGCCACACCAGGGCATGCCCCCGATCACTTCGCGCTGGTCTGTGGGCGCGTGTGTTTCACCGGAGACGCGGTGCTCGGCGAAGGGAGCGTTTTCATTGCTCCCGGTCCCGGCGCGCTAGCCGGCTACCTTGGCGGTCTGGAAAGACTGCGTGAGCGTGATCTGGATGTGCTTTGCCCCGGTCATGGGCCACCGGTCTGGGAGCCTCGCGCCAAGCTGGATCAGTACATCGACCATCGCTCCGAGCGCGAGCGGCTGCTGCTCGCCGCCCTCTCCGAGGGCCGGCGCTCCGTCGAGGAGCTGCTCGACGCAGCCTGGCCGGACGTGCCAGCCACGCTGCGTCCGGCAGCGGCAGTGACGCTACTCGCCCACCTCGACAAGCTAGAGGAGGAAGACCGGCTGCCGGCAGGCGTCGAGCGACCCTCGTGGTGAGAGCTCAGACGAACTTCGGGTACAGCGTCATGCCGCCATCGACGAACAGCGTCGCGCCGGTCACGTAGCTCGCCTGCTCTGAGGCCAGCCACGCCACCGCGCGAGCGACATCCTGCACGTGGCCCCAACGCCCAAGGGGGATCTCGCTCTGGACCTTGGCGCTGGCCTCGGGGCTTGCGAGCACATCCTTGTTGATTGGGGTGTCGATCGCTCCCGGCGCCACACCCACTACCCGGATGCCGAGCGGCGCGAGCTCCTTGGCGATCGACTGGGCGAACATCTTCACGGCGCCCTTGGAGGCGCAGTAGTGGGAAAACTGCTCCCAGGGGATCTGCTCGTGGACGCTCGAGATGTTGACGATCACTCCCTGCGAACCCTCCTCGTGCATCATGCGAGCCGCCTCGCGGGCGCACAGAAAGGATCCAGTCAAGTTCACGCCGATCACCTTCTGCCACGCCTCCAGCGGCATGTCGAGGAGCAGGTATGGGTGCTCGAGCCCGGCGCTGTTGACGAGCAGATCGATACCGCCGAAGACCTCCTTTGCCTGGGCGAACGCGCGCTGGACGTCGGGCTCGCTGGAGACGTCCATCTTCACCGCGAGCACCCGGCCGCCGGCCCGCTCGATCTCCCGAGCCATCCGCTGCGCTTCCTCGGGAGCGCCCACGTAGTTGATCGCCACCGCCGCTCCGTGCGCCGCGAGCTCGTAGCAGACTCCATGGCCGATGCCGGAATCTCCACCGGTCACGAGCGCGCGGCGGCCCTCCAGCAGGCGGGCGTCCGCAGGGTGTAGATGAAAGGGCGGCTCGGTCACGTGGCTCCGCTGCAGCCTACCCTCGCCGCCGGTCCGGTAACCCCGCTACCGTTCTCGCACGATGGCCGCGCGCGTTCCTCCCTCCGGCAAGCGCACGCGCGCTCGTCATCGAGGCGCACCGGCGAGTGGCGCCCAGGCGGCGAGCACGGCGCTGGCGTCTAGAGGCTTTGGCAAAGCCTCGCCGTTTCCGCCGATCGCCGACTACGGCTTCTTGTCGGACTGCCACACCGGTGCGCTGGTCGCCTCCGACGGGTCGATCGAGTGGATGTGCCTGCCCTACTTCGACTCGCCGTCGGCGTTCGGTGCGCTGCTCGATCGCGGAGCGGGCAGCTGGCGCGTAGGCCCATATGGCGTGTACGTGCCGGCCGGGCGGCGCTACATCCCGGGCACGAACATGATCGAGACGACGTGGATGACGCCGCAGGGATGGATTCGCGTGGTCGACGCGCTGACGATGGGCGAATGGCACGACAACGAGCACGGCTCCAGCCACACGCGCCCGCCGACCGACTTCGACGCCGACCATCTGCTCCTGCGCATGATCGAATGCGTGCAGGGTCAGGTGCAGGTGGAGGTCGTGTGTGAGCCGATGCTCGACTACGGCGCCACGCCGGCCGAGTGGCGAAAGGTCGAGCTCGAGTCCGATGCGCAGGAGCCGCCTGACGCGCACGACGCGATGGCGATGGACGCCTCCGACGGCCGCACGATGTTCAGGCTGTTCAGCGACATCCGCATGGGCATCGAGGGCAACCGCACGCACGGGCGCCACACGATGGCCGAGGGCGAGAAACGCTTCTGCGCGATCTCCTGGACGGAGTCGCGCGGCGGCCCGCACACGGCCGAGGAAGCGGAGCAGATACTCGAGAGGACCGGTCACTTCTGGCGCGGCTGGCTGGCCGAAGGCACCTATCCCGACCATCCCTGGCGCCGCCACCTGCAGCGCTCGGCGCTCGTGCTCAAGGGCCTGACGTTCATGCCCACCGGCGCGCTCGTCGCCGCGCCGACGACCTCGCTGCCGGAGACTCCTGGCGGGGAGCGCAACTGGGACTACCGCTTCTGCTGGATGCGAGATGCCTCGTTCACGTTGTGGGCGCTGCATGCTCTGGGGCTCGACTGGGAGGCCGACGACTTCGTCCAGTACGTCGCCGACGTTCCGCGCAACGAGGACGGCTCGCTGCAGATCATGTACGGCGTCAGGGGTCAGAAGGACCTCGAGGAGTCGACGCTCGATCACCTGAAGGGCTACGAGGGTGCCCGGCCCGTGCGGATCGGCAACGGCGCGTATGACCAGCGCCAGAACGACGTGTTCGGCGCGGTGCTCGACTCGGTCTACCTGCACTCGAAGCGGCGCGACCACATCCCCGAGCGCCTGTGGCCGGTGCTGATCGACCAGGTCCAGTGCGCGGCCGCCGCCTGGAAGGAGCCCGACCAGGGGATCTGGGAGGCGCGCGGTAAGCCCCAGCACTATGTCTCCTCCAAGTTGATGTGCTGGGTGGCGATGGACCGCGGCGCGCGTCTAGCCGAACGGCGAGGCAACGACGAGCAGGCCGAGCAGTGGCAGAAGCTCGCCGATGAGATCCGCACGGAGATTCTTGACCGGGGAGTCGATGGACGCGGGGTCTTTCGCCAGCACTACGACACTGACGCGCTGGATGCCTCGACGCTGCTGGTGCCGCTGCTGCGCTTCCTGCCGCCCGATGACGAGCGCGTAATCGCGACCGTATGCGCGATCCGCGACGAGCTGACCGAGAACGGCCTGGTGATGCGCTATCGCACGGAAGAAACCGATGACGGCCTGCACGGCAAGGAGGGAACCTTCCTGATCTGCTCGTTCTGGCTGGTCTCGGCGCTTTCGGAGATCGGCCAGGACCGCGAGGCCGAACATCTCTGCGAGCGCCTGCTCGCCTACTCCTCGCCACTCGAGCTCTACGGCGAGGAGCTGGAGGCTTCGAGCGGCCGGCATCTCGGCAACTACCCGCAGGCGTTCACACATCTCGCTCTGATCAACGCAGTTACGCACGTGATCGAGGCCCAGCAGGCCGGCTGAGCTCTTAGCTGCGGCGGTGGACGATCAGCACCGAGCGCCGGGAGTGCGCCGCGACCGCCTCGGCGACGCTTCCGAGCAGTACCCCGGCGAGCCCGGTGCGGCCATGGGAGCCGAGCACGATCAGGCTCGCGTCGTGCTCCTCGGCGGCATGGACGATGCCCTTCCAGGTGGGAGCGGCCTCGGCCTCCAGGCCACGGGCATTGAAGCCCGCTGCCTTCGCCAGCGAGGCACCGCCGGCGGCCGTCTGCGCGGCTGCGTGTCTGACGTCGGCGATCTCGGCGGCGTTGAGCCGAAGCGCGACGGTTGGCACGAACCCGACGTCGAACGGCTGCCAGACGGTGAGGACCAGCGCGTCGCGGCCCGGGCCGAGCTGCCGCGCGGCGTCGTCAATCGCGAGCTTGGCCAGCTCCGAGCCGTCGTAGGCGAAGACGACGGGGCCGCGTGGCGGGCTGGCGCCGCTTTCGGTGTCCTTTGTGATGGTCATGCCGCCTCGTCCGCAAGCGTTTGACGGTGGGGGTGGCTGCGGATGCCCGCGAGCAGCGGCGGCGAGTACCAGGCTGGGCCCTCGCCGTTCATGAAGCGCTCGAGGTCGGGCGTTTGCGGGCGCGCGCGGCCGAGCGCATAGAGGCCGACGGCAGCAACGGCCCCGGCGACCGCGAGGCCAAAGCCGATCCACAGCGCGATGCCGGTGCCGGCTGTGGCGTTGCCGCCGGCGGTGGCGGCGAAGTGCACGAACACCGGAGCGATCATGAATGCGGCGACCGCCCGGAAGAGCTCGACGATCGCGAATACCCGTTGCAGGCTCGCGGCTGCAAGCGAGAACCCCGCGACGAACAGCGCTGGGGCGACTGCCGCGCCGAGACCGATTCCGGTGAGCCCGGAACCGATCAGGGTGAGCGTTTCGGTGGGCGGGGCCTGGATTCGGAACACTGCGATTCCAGCAGCCAGAAATGCCATGCCGGCCAGCGGGAGGTAGTGCAGTTGGCGCTTGTTGAAAACTAAGCCGAGCGCCATCGCCGTGAGCAGGGCGCCACCCAACTCAGGCAGGTAGAGCAGCCCAAGGTGCAGGGGCGTGTAGTGGGGAGCCAGCTCGCCGGCGGTGAGGACTGTCGCCGAGACTGACGCAGCCGCGGCCGACAGCGCGACGACGATGCCCGCGACCGGAATTGTGCTGGTCAGCATCGTGCGGATGGTCAAGAGGGGGCGGCGGCTGCGGTACTGGTTGACGACGAGGACGACGATCAGCGCCAGGCCGGCGAGGAGCGGCAGCAGAGTCTGGGGGCCGACGAAGCGGTGGGTCAGAAGCTCGGAGGCGCCGTAGAACGCGGCCACGCATCCGGACGCGGCCAGGCCGATCGCGAGCGGGGCTCGGGGTGCGTCGCGGTCGGCGGGCGGGGCGTCCTCGAACGTTAATAGCGAAAGCAGGAGCGCCGCGAGCGAGATCCCGGCGACGATCCACAACAGTGGCCGCCACGCGTGGGCACTCGCCTGGATCCCGCCGATCACGGGTCCAAGCGCGACCGCTCCGAAGATGCAGACGTTCATGATCATCGCTGTCCAGCGGAACTTCTCCAAGCCGAAGCCAAGCGCCAGCGGCGGCACGGCGGCGATCAACAGCAGGCTCGTGCAGAGGCCCTGCAGCACGTGCCCGGCGATGAACATCGCGGGATTCTGCGCCGCTGCTGCCAGGATCGACCCGATCACCAGCAGCACCGCGTAGAGCACCATCATCCGCCGCTGCGGCAGAAGCTGGGCAAACTGCACCGCCAGGATGGTCCCCACGGCGTAGCCGGCATTCGCCATGCCCAATCCCAGGCCCATCGTCTGCATGCTCATGTGCAGCTGCCGGCCTATCATCGGCGTGAGCGGCTGCAGCGCCGCGGACAGCCCGAGGTAGGGCACCAGGGCGAAGATCACCATCGCCGCGGCGGCGGGATAGCGGCCTGCCAGCCAGCCCTGTCGCATCAGCCGCCCCCCGGTCCGGAAGCGGTCAGATCGAGGAATCGGGCGGCAGCTGGATTCATACGGATCACCTTGTCGATATCTGGGATCACGGCTAAAATGGAGGCCACCTCCGGAACATTGAGAGGCACCTTCCGGAACTATACGGAGGTAGCCTCCGGTTTTCAAGGGCGAGTCACATGAATTCAACACAAACCGCCACGCAGCCAGCGCCCACGGGTCCAAAGCGAGCCGACGCGAGGCGCAACTACGAGCGAATCCTCACCGCCGCGCGCAAAGCATTCGCCGAGGGTGGGGAATCGACGCCCCTCGAGGAGATCGCCCGCCAGGCGGGCGTAGGAATCGGCACGCTCTACCGCCACTTTCCGAGCAGGCAGGTGCTGCTCGAGACTCTCTACGTCAACGAGGTGTACGAGGTCTGTCGCTCCGCCTCGCAGCCCGACGACAATCCGTGGCAAACCCTCAGCGTCTGGTGTGAGGGGCTGATCGGCTATCTGATCACCAAGCGCGCGCTGGCGCAAGAACTCCTGAAGTACCTCGACGAGGACGCCCCCCTGTTCCAAGAGTGCCGGCGTACCGTCTACGCCGCCGGCGAACCGCTGCTGGAGCGCGCCCAGGACGCCGGCGTCGTACGGCCCGACGTCGAGTTTGCAGACGTGCTCCACATGCTGGCAGGCATCTCGCGGATGCCTGCCAACGACCCTGATCAGGTGAAACACGTAGTGCGCATCGCGCTGGATGGCCTTCGCTACCGCCCGCAGGCGTGAGGACATCAGTCGGTGCCTACGTCGTACCGGGCATGATGTCGGGGAGCACCGGCTGAGCCTCTCTCAGCGCACCAAGCGATCCAGCCGCTCGATTCAGACGCTGATCCATCTTCTATCTGCAAACGCAAACAAAAGCAGATATTGCGAGTAGCGATGAGCGGCGAGCTCATCGACGCTTACGTACGCAGAATGGCTTCACTCCTTGGCTGGTGGTTGCTCGCCCTCGTAGTAGCCGATCGTGTCCGCTGCGCGGAAGACTGCCCGCAGTCCACCTCCGTCTGACAGTCGCTCGTAGGCGCCGAGTGTGCCCGAGTCGGGGCGGATCACGATGTCTGGCTCGCCGTTGGTGCTGAACGCCAGGAAGCGCACGGTGTTCTGTGTGCGGTTGACCAGCTGGTGGCAGCCCTGCTCGCCGCGCAGGAACGGCACGACCTCTCCCTCCTGCAGATCGCGCCACCCGTCTGGTGTGCGCAGGCTCGGCTGGCCGTCAAGAACGACGACGAGCTCCTCCTCGGCGAGGTGGTAGTGGTACGGGTAGGCCGCTTCGCCGGGCGGCAGCTCCCACAGGCTCAACCCCAGCCGGTCGCTGCCGGCCTGGCGACTGAGGCGAGCGCGTAGGCAGCGAAATCCTGGGTGCTCGCGTGGCTCGTCAAAGACGGGATCGTTGATGTTCGTCACAGGGCGGAGGGTATCTGCAGCTCACGCCGGGTGTCCGGGAAGGTTAGCGGGGTGGCGGTGTCTATAGGTGGAGATGACAGTCACGCGCCCGAGCACTCGATATTCGGAGGAACCATGAAGAGAACCCACGTTTTCTTGTCCGTCGCCTTGGCAAGCGCGGCGAGCGCCGCGACGGTCGCGAGCGCACAGAGGAACCTCCCGACCGCGCACTCGAGCCGCGCTGCCACGGTGCGGCTACGCCATACGAATCTCGGCAGCATCCTCGTCAGCAGCTCGGGCCGCACGCTGTATGAGTTCACGAGGGACCACGCCAGCAAGAGCAGCTGCGCGGCGATCAGCGGGTGCTCGGAAACATGGCCCTCGCTGAAGACAAGCGGCCGCCCGACAGCCGGCTCTGGGATCAGGGCAACGCTTTTGTCCTCAATCCGGTCCGCAGGCGGCAATCAGGTCACCTATGCCGGTCACCCCCTCTATACCTACAGCGGCGACAGCGGGCCAGGAGAAACATCCTACGTTGGGGAAAAGCAGTTTGGTGGCACCTGGTATGCGATCAACGCCTCCGGGCACACGGTGAAGTAGTCGTCCTCTCACTCGCCGGTCTAGCTTCCTAGCGCGAGCGTGAGGTGCACAGCGGTGGCGATCCCATATCCGGGCCGAGCGACGGCGACGGAAACGTTTAACCCGCCTGGCTCGACCCTCGAGCCTGGGCCTAGGTAATCAACGCGGAGATCGCCTGCTCGATCACCGAGTGCTCCTCTGTCCAGCGTCGGCTTGGGGCTGCACCGACGATCACCGACGATGCGCGACGGCCATCCACGAGGCACGCGATCTCCACGTAGCGGGTGTTCGTGGAGCTCGTGTAGGCGTCGCGTACGCACGAGCCTTGTCCGCTACGAAATCTCAGACCAGCGGCCGCGTCCATTACCGTCACATCCCTCTCTCCCTCGGCAGCGTTGTGGCGCGGGCGGAATGCAGCCCAGCTCGCCTGCGCCTCCTTGCCCTGATGCGGAGTCAGGTTGAGATATCCGAGGTAGTGGCCATGGCTGTCGAGCAACGCCGCGGTTGCGGTGCCCCGATCACCGGCGAGCGAGCGCCAGCCGGGTGGATAGACCATCGTTGCCCCGCTTGACAACCGCACGCGGGGCCAGGTGTTCAGCGCCGGCGCCGGCCGAAGCCACGCGTAGCCCGCCCTGGCGGCGTTGGCCGGCGGGATTGCCAACCCTGTCGAGCGCCGCACCGGGGCCGGCGGTGCCCTGTGGGCGCTCGCGCCGCAGCCGCCTCCCGCCGTTGCTAGTGCGAGCAGCCCGGCCAGCAGTGTCCTAGAGGTTGCCATCCCCGTCGCTGGGTCCGCCTTTATTATCGCTGTCGCCATCCCCCGCGTGTTCACCCTGCGGGATGCCGGCACTCGAGGATTCAGTTTTTGGTTCCGCAGGCGCTTTCGTTTCTTGCGCCGGCGCCTTTGTTTCAGCGGGTGCGGGCGACGATGACGATGAAGAGGTTCCGGAGCTCGAGGAACCAGAGCTGCCACAACCGGCTATTCCCAATGCGACCAGGACGACGCCGAGCGTCCCCCATCGACGCGAGTGTGGGCTAGCGTGCCCGTCAGGTGACTTCGTAAGCATGAGACCTCCGTTGCGGGATTAGTACATCAAGACCTCAGACGCCAGCACCACCCGAAACCTTCCGGATGTCCCGGCGGGGAGGCCGAAAGGGACGCCCATAAAGCCGAGAGTGCTACCTAAGCGCCAACATGGCGATGCAGCGGCTGAGCCTCTCTCAGCGCACCAAGCGATCCAGCCGCTCGGCGGCGATCGTTTCGCGCAGGGTCTGCAGCGCGTCGTGCTTGGGGCGCCAGCGCAGCTCGCGCCGTGCCTTGGAGACATCCATGATCATGGGCTCGCGGAAGGCCGCGATCCACTGAGCCTGCGCGGGCAGGAAGCTCAGGCGCCCGATCATCTCCGCGACCGCGTCCACGGCCAGCTCGGGCACTGGGATCGAGTACCAGCCGAGCTCCTCGGCGAGCTGCTTGACGGTCAGCTCGCCGGCCCCGGCGAGGTTGTAGATGCCGGGAGTGCCGCGGCCGAGCACGGCGGCGCGCATCGCGCTTGCGACGTCGTCGTGGTGGACGAGCTGAAAGGGCACGCCCGGATCGGGCAGCACCGGCTTGAGGATCGGCACGCCGTCGAGCAGGCGCAGGACCGGCCCGGGCAGCCGCTCGGAGAGCTGGGTGTAGGGCAGGCTGTCGATCAAAAGCGGCGCGTCCGGGCCGCCGACGATGCACGGTCGCAGGACGTAAGCGGCGGTGGAGGAGCCGTCCAGCACCTCTCCCAAGATCGCCTCGACCTCGGCCTTCTGGGCGGAGTAGTAATGGCTGGCGGTGCCGAGCGCGGGAACCTCCTCGGAGAGCGGCTGAGGATTTCCCCCGTGGAACCCGTAGGCGGCCACCGATGACGCATAGACCAGGCGCTTGACGCCGGCCGACACAGTGGCCTCGAACACATTGCGCGAGCCGTCCATGTTCACCGCCGAGGTCTCCTGCGGGCCACCCATGATCATGAAGGCCAGGTGCACGACCACATCGGCGTCCTTCACCAGATCTGTCACGGCGCCGCGGTCGAGCACGTCGCCGCGCCGGTAGGAGACCTTCTTCCAGCCCTGCGCGGCCGGGTCGAACGGCCGTCTGGCCATCCCGAGCACATGTCCCACCTCGGTGCAGCGCTCGAGCGCTCCGACCACAGCCCGGCCGATCTCGCCCGTGGGCCCCGTTACGGCGACCGTCAGGCCGGAGGGTCTGGATGCACGTGCCGCGGCGGGCATCCTCCCGTTCTAGCGCATCGTCCGGCCGGCTGCGAAGGTCAGTATCCGGGCTCGCCCGGAAGGAGCACGCGGGCTACCTCACCCTCGAGTACCACCCGCGGCTGGATCGGCTGCACCTCGCGGCCGCCAGCATAGGAGAGCAACTCCCCCACTGCCTCGAACTCGCTGAGCTGTTCGAGGTGCTTGATCGTCGGGAACACGAGCACGATCTGCTCGCGGCGGTGGGCCTCGAGCGCTGCCGCGGGCGTGAACCAGCCCAGATCGACGCACTCCTCGCCGTCGACTTTCGGTTCCTGCCCATCGGGCAGCGCGGCGAGGAAGAAGTGCGTGTCGAAGCGGACCTTCACGGCCGCGGGGGTAATCCAGCGAGAGAACTTCACCAGTGCCCGCGGATCCTCGAGCACGATCGCGGCCTCCTCGCGCAACTCACGGATCGCCGCGGCGCGATGGGCATCATCCCCGTCCCCCTCGCTGGCGTCGACGGCTCCGCCGGGGAACACCCAAACACCGCCCATGAACCGCGCTTGCGGCGTGCGCCTGACTAAGAGCACTTCGAGTTTCTGCGCCCGGTCGCGCAGCAGGATCACGGTGGCCGCCTGTCGCGCCGGCGTCTCCCGCCCGCCGGCCGCGTCCTGCCCTGGCAGCGCTGCCAGGTTGAGCTCCTGGCCCGGCTCCCCAATCGGGTTGCTCATGGCAGTCAGCCTACCGGCCGGTAATCTTCTATCCATGACGACCACCACCCTTCAGCGCTGGATCTGCGAGTCCTGCGGCTACATCTATGACCCCGAGGAGGGCGACCCGGACGGCGGTATTCCGACGGGTACGGCGTTCGAGGACATTCCCGACACGTGGTTCTGCCCGGTGTGCGGCGCGCGTAAGCGCGACTTCGTCCTATACGAGGACTAGGCGCCGTCTGACCGATTGGGACGCACTGCTAGCGCTCGACTCCGAGCACGTCTGGCACCCATACGGCGCGCTGCCCAGCACGCTGGTATCGCTGCCGGTCGTCTCAGCGAAGGGTGTGCGGCTGCAGCTGGCTGATGGGCGCGAGCTGATCGACGGGATGGCTTCGTGGTGGTGTGCGATTCACGGCTATCGCCACCCGGCGCTCGATCGCGCCGTAACCGGCCAGCTCGGGCAGATGGCACATGTGATGTTCGGTGGCCTCACCCATGAGCCAGCCGTGTTGCTGGCCCGGCGCCTGGTGGAGATCACGCCGGACGGGCTGGAGAGGGTGTTCTTCGCCGACTCGGGCTCGGTCTCGGTCGAGGTCGCGATCAAGCTCTGTCTTCAGTTTCAGCGTGCGCTCGGACGTCCGGCGCGCACGCGCCTGTTGACTGTGCGGGGCGGCTATCACGGCGACACGTTCGGCGCGATGGCTGTGTGCGACCCAATCGGCGGGATGCACAGCATGTTCACCGGCGTGCTGGCAGAGCACTTGTTCGCCGACCGGCCACCCGACGGGTTTGACGGCGGTCTCGACGACGCCTGGGCGGAGCATGTGAGCGAGCTGGTCGCTCGCCACGCGCACGAGTTGACCGCCGTGATCGTGGAGCCCGTCGTGCAGGGGGCGGGGGGCATGCGCTTCCATTCACCGGAGTGCATTGCGCTGCTGAGGAGGCTATGCGACGAGCACGACCTGCTGCTGGTGCTGGATGAGATCGCCACCGGTTTCGGGCGTACAGGCGCGCTGTTCGCGTGCGAGCACGCTGGTGTGACTCCCGATGTGATGTGTGTCGGCAAGGCGCTGACCGGCGGCTACATGACACTGGCGGCGACTCTCTGTACGAGCGCGGTGGCCGAGGCGGTCAGCGGCGGCGAGGGCGGCGGGCTGATGCACGGGCCGACCTTCATGGCCAACCCGCTCGCCTGCGCGGTGGCGCTGGCGTCGCTCGATCTGCTCGCCACCGGTGGCTGGCGGATGCGCGTGCAGGCGATCGAGCGTGGGCTGCGCGATGGCCTGGAGCCCGCACTCGAATTGCCCGGGGTAGTCGATGTGCGCGTGCTCGGGGCAATCGGCGTCGTGCAGCTCGAGCGCGAGGTCGACATCGCGGCGGCGACCGCCGCAGCGGTGCGGTGTGGAGTGTGGTTGCGACCGTTTCGCGACCTGATCTACACGATGCCCCCATATGTGATCGAGCAGGAGGACCTGGCGCACGTGACCGCCGGCGTCGTGGACGCCGCGCGGGCGGCGTCAGGCTGAGGCCTGCTCCAGCCAGCGGCGCCACGGCAACGCCGCGCCGGCGCGGGCGAGTTCGGTGATCTGCGGTCCGCTTACGCGGGCGAGCGTGTCGACCTCGACTTCGCCCATGCGCGCGATCGTCTCACGGTTGGAGCGCTCCAGGGCGGACGGATCCTCCGGCCATGGGGTGAGCACGACCGCGCGTACGTCGAGCCCCGCCGCGCGCGCGGCCTCGAGAGTGAGGAGCGTGTGGTTGATAGTGCCCAGCCCCGGGCGGGCGGCGATCAGTAGGGGCGATTCCAGCGCGACGGCGAAGTCGCGCACCGTGTAGCCGCCGGCGAGTGGTACCAGCAGGCCGCCAACACCCTCGACGATGAGCGTCGTATCTTTGGCCGCGGCTTGCGCTGCGGCCAGCAGCATGGGCGGCTCGACGCGCTCACCCGCCAGCTGCGCCGCCAGATGGGGTGAGACGGCGGGACCGTAACGCAGCGGCGCGACCTCCTCGGGTGTCATGCCCGCGGCGGCGGCGAGCAGCTCGTGGTCGGGAGGCCATGCGGTGGATGGCTCGTGCAGGCCGGTAACGACCGGCTTGTGCGCGCGCACCCGCTCGCCGGCGGCGACCATTGCCGCGAGCAGCGCGGCACTCAGGATCGTCTTGCCGGCCGCGGTGTCGGTTCCGGTGACGAACAGGCCCCGCACGCCGTTGCAGCCGCGCTAGGCGGCGTGTGCGACGGCGCCCTCGCGCTCGCCGTCGAACGGTGGGCTGGCGTCGCCTGAGCCCGTCTCCGCGGGAGCACGCGGTCCTCGCCGGCGCGGCTGTTCGATGTCGAAAGGCGCTGGCGGCGCAGAGCTTGCGACGGGCATCGCCTCATAGGATTCGCGCTCTGCGTCACGCACCGCCTCCTCCACGGGCTCCGGCTCGGGCAGCGGGGTCCCCAGCTGCGCCGGGTCCAGGCCGAGCTTGCGCGCCGCCGCGGCGAGGACCTCCGCGGCCATGCGCATGTCCGTGGCCGTATGCGAGGCCATCGTCGCCAGGCGCAGCCGCGAGGTTCCAGCCGGCACGGTCGGCGGCCTGATCGCCTGGGCGAACACGCCGTGCTCGATCGCCTCCTGGCAGAGGCGCAGCGTGTCGCGCTCGTCGCCGATGACGAGCGGCACGATGTGCATGTCGCCTTCGAGCACCGCAAAACCCTCGGAGGCGAGCGCGCGGCGCAGAGTCCGCGCGTTTGCGCACAGTCGCTGCACCCGGTGCGGGCGCTCCTGCAGCAGCTCAAGCGCGGTCAGCGCTCCGGCGATCGCGGGCGGCGGTGGCGCGGTGGAATAGATGAACGAGCGCGCCGTGTTCAGCAGATAGCGGACCATCTCTTCGTCTGCGCACACGTACGCGCCATATGAGCCGAGTGCCTTGCCGAGGGTGCCGACGATCGCGTCGACCTCGCCCTCCAGGCCTTCCTGTGCGAGCACGCCGCGTCCGCCTGGCCCATATGTGCCGATCGCGTGAGCCTCGTCAACGGCCACGCGCGCCCCGGATGCGTGCGCGAGCTCGACAATCTCCGCAAGCGGCGCCACGTCGCCGTCCATCGAGAAGACCGAGTCGGTGACGATCAGGCGCCCGCCATGTGTCTTGCCGCGGCCGCTGTGACGACGCATGCTCCACAGCAGGTGTTCGACGTCGGCGTGCCGGTAGACGACGACCTCTGCGCGGGATAGGCGGCAGCCATCGACGATCGAGGCGTGGTTGAGCTCGTCTGAGAAGACCGTGTCCCCGCGTCCCGCGAGCGCGCCAATGACGCCGAGGTTCGCGAGATAGCCCGAGCCGAACAGCAGGCACGACTGCCTGCCGGCGAATGCCGCCAGGCGCTCCTCCAAGCGGCGATGGACGGTCATCGTGCCGGAGATCAGCCGCGATGCCCCGGCGCCCACGCCCCAGCGCTTCGCCGCCTCCGCCGCCGCCCCACATACGCGCGGATGGTCCGCGAGGCCGAGGTAGTTGTTCGAGCACAGCAGCAATACGGGCTTGCCGTCGAGCAGCACCGTCGGCCCCTGCGGCCCCGAGACCAGACGCAGGCGACGACTGAGACCGAGTCGCTCCAGTTCCGCCAGACGCTCCTCGATCTCGCTCACTCTGTCCTCTGCACTAGCCGACTGCGGCTGGGTGGGATTGGGGAACTCGGTTAATCGCCCCATCGGGGCGTGCCGGCACTGTGCGCTTGGCGCGGAACCGCAGCTGGCTGGATGGGTCCCACAACCGCACCTGCAGAACGGTCTCCTCAGCTCTCCTGGGATCGTCCAGCAGCTCCTCGACGACGTCTGGGGTTTCGCCCTCCAGCCAGCCCGAGCGGTTGTCCGGACGTGGGTTGGAGCCATTGTCGGGCTGGCGCGCGACGTTCAGGCCATGCTCCTCGAACATCGCCCGGTCCTGCTCGGGTTCGTTACCGAGCGTGGTGAGGAAGTTGCCCATCATCACGCCGTTGATCCCCGCCTTCACGGCCAGGGACTGCAGCTCGCCGAGGTTCTCCACGCGCCCGCCGCAGAGCCTGAAGAGCGTCGCGGGCAGGATCAAGCGGAAGATCGCGATCCACTTGACAGCCTCCCAGGGATCCATGTACTTGCGATCGCCGAACTTCGTGCCCGGCCGCGGGTTGAGCATGTTGATCGG
>Ga0307373_10003746_pt1 | contig 26168 bp, 19 predicted proteins | sample OX2MG_FD_202534 | JGI IMG/M metagenome (GOLD analysis project Ga0307373, IMG submission 202534) | Soil microbial communities from Risofladan, Vaasa, Finland - OX-2 | ecosystem: Environmental > Terrestrial > Soil > Coastal area > Acid sulfate soil | place: Finland: Risofladan, Vaasa | collected...
GATCCGGTGTGGCAACCTCTGCCTCGAGCGGCAACCTCAGCGCGGGAAGCTACTCCTACCAGGCGACCTACAACGGAGAGAGCGGTCTCTACTCGAGTTCGACCGGAACCTGTGAGCCGCTCACCGTCGGGTTGAACCCGAGCAACGTCGTCACCGCGATCCAACAGGGTGGTGCGACCGTGACCTCGATTGCCGCTGGGACCGCAGTGACCGACCAGGCGACGGTGACCGGCTCAGCCGGCACACCGACTGGCACGGTGACGTTCACCTTCTTTACCTCGGGTGATTGCTCCACTGGGGGAACGGTCCTATCCCCGGCCTCGACGCTGAATGGATCCGGTGTGGCAACCTCTGCCTCGAGCGGCAACCTCAGCGCGGGAAGCTACTCCTACCAGGCGACCTACAACGGAGAGAGCGGTCTCTACTCGAGTTCGACCGGAACCTGTGAGCCGCTCACCGTGAGCGGCACTGTTACGGCGAATCTCACGCCGGGATTTTGGAAGAATCACTCTGCGGCCACTACAGCTTTACCGTCTCAGACGCTTGGTAACTACACGGTCGGGAATTTTGCGGAGGCGAAAGGGATCCTCTCTGGTTTGGGCTGCGGGCAGGTCGGTGCGCTGAACTGCATGGCTGGGATGCTGTTGGCGGCAGACCTCAACCTCGCACAGGGCGGCTCGACGTGTATCGTCACCGATGGAGTGATTGCTGCGGCCAACGCACTGTTGGTCAAATACCACTACGACTTTTCGATGAATGGGCTCCTCCCGTACACGTTGACTCCGGCTGATCAGACCTTGGCGATGACGCTGCATGACGAGCTGAGCGCCTACAATATCGACGGGATTCCCACCTGCTGAAGGTTCGTTGTTTCATGACGCACGATAGCTAAGCAGTGCGATTGGAGGGTGACTAGGGGTAACCCAGATCACCCTCCGGTCGCGTATTTTTTTGTTTGCCTCACACTCCCGCATCTGAGCAGCAATTGCACCGAGTTTGATTCGCGCGTTACTTGTTTGGTCTTCGCTCAGCGTTCGGGTGCCGCGTGATCTTTCAAGGTGGGGTTCTCGTCGTTTCGTCTTCCAGTTTCGTCTTCAAGCTCGGCTGCAGACCGACACGTTGCCGATTTTGGTTCGTCCTTATGACTTGGTCCTATCCGCGGTCAATGAAATACTGGCGATGAAGATCTGACTACTTGGGCGCCTTAAGCGACCCGCTGCCGAAGAAGATGCGACTCGCAGGGCGGATCGAGGCGGTCGAGGGAGTCATTTTGGCTGGGGAGAATGATTCCCCATCATTTATTGACAACTTTGGTCGTCTTTCGCCAGATCGCGACTCTGTATTGTGCGCCCAAGCTTATTCAAGGAGAAGGTATATCTCCTACCAGAGTTTTCAGATCAGGCACTTTGTGGTCAGGCGTGAGGGGCGCGCCCGGGTGGTTTCTCAAGGCTCAGCTTGTCAGGCGAAGATTATTGCCCGTTGGCGACCAGCTGACAGCTGGTTCGGTAGCATCAATACTTCGCGCGTTCGAGTTAAGGAGACCTTCATGTTCACTCGTCTAATCAAGCCAGCACCAATTGCGGTCGCGATCCTCGTCGTCGCGATCGGAGGAGGTGCGGCATTTGGAGCGTCCCATCGCGCGTCCAAGCGACCGACCTCTGCGCTCGCCTGTCTGAGTTCGAAGGGATCGCTTGTTCTTCCATCAGGGGTGTCATGTGCCAAGGGTCTGTCGATTGTTCACCTCCCTCTATCGACCGCGAGGGGTCCTCGGGGCGCAACCGGCCGCACAGGTCCTGCCGGTACGCCTGGAGCGACCGGTTCTCAGGGTTCTGCCGGCGCGACCGGTCTAACTGGAGCTATCGGAGCTACGGGCGCGACCGGTTCTCAGGGTTCTGCCGGCGCGACCGGAGCCACTGGTACGCCTGGAGCGACCGGTGCGACTGGGGCGGCTGGCGCGACCGGCGCGACCGGGCCGCCGGTCAGCTTCAAGGGCGCATACAGCGCAGGGACGACGTACGCGGTCGGCGACGCCGTGTCTTACACGAACGGGTCATCGTACATCTCGCTGCAGGCGGCAAACACCGGTAATACCCCCCCGAGTTCGCCGACGTTCTGGTCGGTGCTGGCGTCGGCTGGCGCCAATGGGAATACCTCGATCACGAACTACCACCAAACCATCACGACTCCTGGCTCCAGTAGCTCCGCGCCCGCGACCGTCACGCTCGGTACCGTAGGGCCGTTTACCATCACGGGCGAATACTTCACGACCACGGCACCTTCCGTCGAAGCGGAGACCTTCGTCTCAACCAGCCAGAACCATTCGGCAATGGACGATTTTAACGCGTCCGCCGGCACTTCGGATTTCCTCACGGGCACTTCGAAGCAAGCTGGTACAGCAGTCGTGGGTTCGCCGGGGACTCCTCAATTCGCCGGATCGACCTACGGTTCAACGACTCTTGAGTCTCAGGACGGGCTGACCTTTGTGAACCTCTTTCCTGGCGTTGGCGCGTACGTCGGCTCGGGTGGTGGCGCGACTGAGCCTGCCTGCACATTCTTCGGATATTACGACTCCTACTGATTGGTTGGCTGACCCTCACAGCAGCTCACACCGGACGGGTCCGCCAAGGCCGTAAGAGTGTCAAGCCTTCACTGGTCTGGGCAAATAGCCCACCTATAACGATGACATTTGTCCAAGTGGCCTCGCGCCAATGTGGTCAGATGGGACTTCGTGAATTCCTTCCTCGAGAGGTATCGTTGGCTCAGATGGTGGCACGAAACGGGAGCATGTTCCTCACCAACGCGCGAAGTGTGCCCTCAGGAGGGGACATATGACTGTCGCGTCGTCGCGATTTTCGAGTGACCATTTGTCGCGGACGACATGGAGGTGCGCAGTCGCGTACGGAGCGTTGGTCCTCGGCACTCAACTTATTCGGCCTAATCCTCCCCGGCCCAACGAATAATGAGCATTCATCGCGATGAGGGAGTTTTATGATCTTGGATAAGGCGTGGTGTCGAGCCGGTGGCGACGACGAACTCATCCGTGGTCACTGGCGGAGTTTCGACATCAAGGTCCGATGGGATCGAGATCTTGCGCGCATGTCTATTGATCCATGCACCATCTCCCCGCCATCGCTGGCCACGAGATATGGTGAGGCTGTATTTATCGTTTCATGGTCAAAGTCGGTCGAGCGATGGCGCGCGAGCGGCGACAGAGCTTGCTGGATTCTGGCAGTCTCCAGAAACCACCCGGCAGAGGTCCCTGGGTCAGACGGTACGCGACGCGTCCTTCGGCAAAGTTCCAATTGACCGGTCAAAGCGCTGCCGGAGATCGTGGTGCCCGCACGCCGCGAGATCTGTGCTCCGGATGGCGTTCGGTGGGATTACGGGCGCCCCACTCCGATCTTTGAGCCGAATATCTGAGCGAGCCCTCTGTCCGTTATACGACCAATCGTGGTCGGTGATCCGGTGGTTTTCATTGTGCACCGGTCGCCGCGAGCTTCAGTTCGCCTGACTCAGCGTCTGTTCCGGCATTGGTCCGATCACGTCCAATTCCACCGGAAGCTACTGGTTCAAGGCAACCTGTTGAGGAGATGTGAATAATGGAGCGGCCACCAGCCAATGCGGTGAAGTTTTGGCCGTTACGGCCGTCGCAACTGCGGCAAGGACGAAGATCTCGTGCCCGCCCGGTCGTCGCAAAGCCGTTCCTCTTGTCTGAGGATTCTGGTGAATACGGCTCCTGACAGCCGAAGCCGAGAGCACCGCCCTACCTGTCGTTGGTGTTCCTGCTCGGGGTAGCCTAGGTGGTGATCAGTCTGGGGCGCCAGCGACGTTTCCGGGTTCTCCGAAGAGCACATTCAAAGAGGTGGACGAATGAGCGTGAGGAAGCGGTCCCGTCGGGCTCATCTCCGAGCTGAATCACCCCGACGGAGCGTCTCGTATCGCCTGCTCATCGTTATGGGAGCGGTCCTCGTAGGCGCCACCGTGGCGTGGCAGCTGCAGGCGACGCTCTGGAATAGTCGTTCTCAGCGTGTTGGCAATGCGATTGTCAAACACGAGAGGACAGTCCAGCGTGCCGTGGTCGCGGGGCACGGCCATGGCCTTTGTACCACAAAGGGAGCGCAGAACAGCGGGACGGCAATCATGGAGATTCCCGCGATCTCCCTGACCGCACCTGTCGAACAGGGGACCGGTGATGCTGTGCTCAATGTCGCAGTCGGGCATGACCCGTATTCGGTATGGCCGGGGACAAACGGCACAGCGGTCTTTGATGCGCATGACGTGAGCTATTTTCTCAACCTGAACCATCTCCATCGGGGTGATCTCATCCGGTATCAGACTTCCTGTACCCAGTATGAGTTCCAGGTGCAAAGCGGCGCGATCGTCAAAGCGGGAACCACCGTCTACAACACCCCGGGGCCGTCGGTTACACTCGTCACCTGTTGGCCAACAAATGCCCTTTGGTTCACACCGGATCGCTATATCGTGACCGCCGTCGAGATCGGCAAGACTTCGATCACCTCGACGGCCTCATCCCAGGCAAAATCTGCTGGACAACAGCAACCACCGGCGGTCCCTCTGCCAGTGGCGCTCGCTGCCCAGGGTCTGACACTCGCGACGAACTATATCCCGATGGGAACGATGAACCTCACCGGGAGTCCATCCCGGACCTGGGCACAGTCGCCGGGCCCTCTCAACACGGTATTCGCCGCGCTCGAGGCATACATTGGCGGTCTGCACTCTCTTGCTCAAGGCCGCATCGACTGGTGGCACGCACTTGCACCCGGCATAGCCGAGCCTCAACCTCTCATCGGGGCGACGGTCTCCTATCTCGCTCCGCTCGACGTGTTCATCGAGGTGGCATCGGGCTCTCCGTTGAGCACGACATTGCAGACGAAGGTCACACTCAGCGGTGGGAAACAGTCCGGAAGCTACGCGATGACCGTTCGCGGTGTGATCAGAGATTCGAAGCTGACCATATCGAACTGGCAACTCGCGCCTAGCTGAGCCCAGAGCAACACAGGTCCAGGGTCTGCCAGCAAGGCGCAAGACAGCGCTGTCTTGGCGATGCCGGGAATTCGACCGTTGTTGCGTTCGTGAAACCTTGTCACGATCTTGTCACAGGGGCTGGCGGCATTTTTTTGGACATTGAAATTGGTTCATAAAGCCCTGGCCACCACGGTGCATTGGTGATTTCAGGAGTTGGTCCAGATGACAAGAGGGTCCACGTGGGCGATCAATTGACGGGTCACTTTGTTGGCTTATCGGCTTCACCGGCACCTACGGTGACCGAGGGACACCTCGTTGGTGCACAAACCGACCTCGGTCTAACGGCATTGTTCGGAGACACCTCAGCACCGCTGAAGATTCCCATGACGCTCGCTCGGGCTGCTCTTGGATGTTGATCCGACCGACGGTGAGACCGGCTGATCGCGTTGAAGCCGGAGATCATTTTGTGCTTTCGGCTGTCGATGGGCATGGTTCCTATGTCTATCAACAGAGCGTCGGTGACAGAGAACCGGTCGCCGTGTCTGTCTCTGACGAACTGACGAATTCGAGCGGTTGGTCGATCTGGTTGCACTCGATCTCATTGCACCGTTCAGACCCTCACTCTCGGGCGGATCTGCCGGGGAGCAGTTCTCGCGACGGCCACGGACCCTTATGGTGATGAACTGCTGGTGTCGTCATCACAACGTGTGGAGCCTCGGTAGGTGTTGAATCTCGACGCCGCCACAGGGAGATGTGAGATCTCTTCGGTCAGGGCGCGGTTCACCGGATTCGGCTGATGGGCCGCTTGGTCGTGGTGCTTGCAGCGATGCTGGTAAGGCTCTGACAGGAGTTGAATCGGTGACTGTGTCTGCGGCGCGCGTGCTTTTTCATGGAACCATGCGTGTACATGCTCGTCAAGGTGTACATCTGAATTTGGTTCGTTCCAGCGACTGAGTGGAATCTGCCGCACTTTCGGTTCTTCGTGGCGCCACGGCGCGCCTTTGGACTGCGATGGTGATGAATCTTCCTCGTCAGATGCGGCTGCGGGAAACCGATGATGCGCTTTGCCTGGCTCCAGGTGAACACGACATCGGAGGGAGGTCCTCCACACTCTTGGACGAGGATCTCTGCGTCGGAGGGAACATAGCGGGCGGTGCTCGATACGGCCGCGCCCATGACGAACTGTGGTGTGGCCGAAGGGGAGCCACACGATCCGGACGGCGCAGCGAGGATGTTCTTGCGATGAGCCCAGCATCCAGTTGTATCGGCGCTCGTACAGTCGATGTTGAAGCCGGTTCCGTCGTCGTACATCCAGTAGTAGTTCGCGGCGAGACCGGCGATACCACCCGCCCAGTTACTTCCCCATCCCATCGCGCGCCTGCCTCCGGTGAGCGTCCAACCGTCAAGTCTCGGATCAACGGACGATCTGGCACCGACCTGGGCGACCGTGTCGAGCTGCGCGGTCATCGCGATGGCGGGGGGCAGATGTCGGGTGGTGCGCTCGAGATTGGCGATGGTGAAGAGCTGTTCGGGTCGGGTGAGACGGCGCCAACTTGTCAGCCTGATGTTGATCGGACCGAGATCCTCCTGTGCCCGCGCATTGTCGATCGCCTCGAACTCTCGACCAAGGCAGAAGGAACTCTGCGTGAGGGCCGGGCAACTGCCGAGAAAGTCAGGATTGGGCGCGATGTTCGCCATTGGAGCCGCGCTTGCAATACGAGTACTCGATCCCGCGGCACCGATCGGCCTCACGGCGAGAGTCGCCGGCCCGCCGGTCAGGAGGGCGCCTGTCACACCGACGGCCAGCACCCACGTCGCGGTTCTGGCTCGTAGCCTCCGAGAGGCGCGAATTCGACGGCTCACTGGTGCCGCGCCAGCTGTATTCGCGCTCCGTTGTGTGGTCATCACAATGTATAACGACCGGTTCCGAGCAATATTTGAGCGCGATGTTCTCCCGATCTAGAGCGATGCCAATCGCGCCAATATTGCTGGCCATCTGCGTTAGCGATCTCAGGAAATACGCCAAACTGCTCCCTTTCTAGGGTTCGCGACTCGAGTTCACGCCCGGGGTCGCTCGTTCTGTTCGGGCGGGGTCAGCGTGTCGCTCTGTCGAGCGATTGCTGGGAGCCGGGTCAGCGACGGGATTTTTCCGCGCAGAGAGCACCGGGATCGAACAGCCAGAACGTACGCCGGCGCCATGTGGACGCCTTCGCCTGCGATACCCGCCGCGAGGCCAGGGATGACCCTTGGCACTAACTCCGGGGAGAATCGCTCAACGCCCCGGGGTCGTCCGAGGGTCATCCGATGCCGTCATGCGCATAAAGTCAACTGACGAAGAACCTCGTGTCGTCAACTTCCCGACATCTACTCGAATGATCGATTGGCTCGTATCGATCGTCTTGTCTCGTCTCGAACCGGTCTTGACACATCAGCTGCGTCACGGCATATCTCCCGCTTGCTGCGTCGTCCGTGGCAGGGATCTTTCTTGAGGAGCTCTCGGATAGCTCGCGCGGAGTTCTCATGTACGAGGTTTCCGCACCGTTTTCGGGCAGAATCGATCAGCCCAATGCTCCGTTTGGCCAGCGTCATCTGTCCGCGGTCGATCGACGGGTCCTTCGGTACAACTTGTGGATCTTGCTATGAGAACCCTGTTCGGTGTCTATTGAAAGACCTTGAGAGGAGCAATCGGGGAGACGAGCAATCGGGGAGACGAGCAATCGTGGAGAGGGCGATCTGGTGTCGCACAGGTTCGCCGTGAAATGGCCAGTGCGATGTGAGCCATGCCCCGTTCGAAAGGCACGCGACCTCGTCGCGAGGAGCTTGACCCGCCGCCGAGGGTCCATGTATTGAAAGCGCCTCCGCGGTAGGGTTGAGCGTGATACCCACGATCGGCCGTTGAGCGAGATGTCCGCAAGATGTTGACGAGGTCACGAACGTTCAAGAGTGCCAGCGTTCTGATGGTCGCGCTCCTCCTCGGCGGCTGTTCAGGGTCAGCTCAGCACGTGACCAGACATTCCGCCTACATCGCCCGATCGACAATGGGCGTGACGTTTGTTGAAATCCAGCAACGCGAGAACGCCATCACGGGATCGATACGATCTGCGGTCCTTCCGACCCATGGATCGCAGATCAAGCTGGCTTTCGGATCGATTCAAGGGGTTGCACGCGGGGAAGACCTCCGGATCGTCGTCAACGGGGCGTTTGTACCGAAAAACCTCGCGCTCGACGCGAAGCGTTCATCTTCTCGTCTTGAGCTTGTTTTTCCAAAGAGTCTCCGCGGACTCCAACGGCGCATGACCCTTGTACCCGCGAGTGTCGCCGAGTATCAAAGGGCGCTCGATGCACTCCGTCTCGCCGCAACGAAGCGCCAGGGTCCTCCGGTGGTATCGGTAGGCCAGAGAGCCGCGCTTCGCGCCTATCAGGCTGAGATCACCAGAGTCGAGATGGATCTTGCAACAGTCCGCAGAGATTCCAGCGCACTCACCGAGGACGTCAGGAGTCTGGTGTCCGCAACATCGAATGAGTCGTCAGATCTTGCAATGGAGCAACGTTTCGCCGCGAGCGCTGAGTCTTTGTCACGACAGGCGGGCGCAGTCTCGAAGGACCGGGTCTGCCAGGTGGCGAATGTGGCCGCAGCGGACGCGAAGAACGTCGCCGACGACGCGCAGTTCTCGGCGGGCTTCATCGCAGGCCTCGCCACGACCGTGGCAACACTGCGTCGAGACGAGGCAGGCCTTGCGCGCGACGAGGCGCTCCTTCGCAGCGAGAAAAGACCACCTTCGAATAGAGCTCCTCTGGCAGGGGCTACCCCGGAGGAGGTTGACCGGGTGCTCACCCAGGCGAGCACGACGGAGACCGAGGCGGTGAGGCGTACGAATGACACCATCGCGACCGTCAACGCCGATGTTCGGATCGCCTTTGAGAGCGCGGATCAGGCGATGGCGACTGGGGGATGCGGTCCCCCTCTCGTCTTGCCGAAACCGCTTGCTTTGTTCGCGCCATAGTGCTCTTCGTCAACAGACCCATCCACGCGCGCGACAATCTCACCGCGGTCGGGAAAGCGACCTCACCGTGTGCCTACAACCGCCTCCATGGCTCGGGAGGCGACCGCACCATCCCAGGGTGCCATTCCTGGTTTGACACCGTCGAAACCGGCTAGGCCCAGCAAGAACACAGAGCCAGCAAGAACACAGGGCCAGCAAGAACACTGGGCCAGCAAGAACACAGAACCAGAACAAGCCGACCCGACACCTCAATGGACGACCAACCTGGCCGGGGCTCTCTGTGGAGATTCTCGCCGTGCCCACTCGCTCGGGGTAATCTCGCCCATCGGAATGACAACGAAGAGACATAGCAAAAAGACGCGGCCACGATCGGTTGGATCCGCTCGCCCTTTGGCGTCCGTTATCGAAGGGGGGATCTCGAGCGGGAGATGACGACGAGTGACTGGACGATTCTCGTTGCCGTGCTGGCTGGCGTTGCCCTCGGACCGGTGCTGAGCCTGGCCGTGGAGCAAGCCACGCCACACCGTCCCGATGGCGACGCGGCGCCGATCAAGCGATCCGGGTGCCGGGGCTCTCGTGCGTGGCGTGCCGTTGGACTTTCAATCGTGCTCGCTGGGCTCGAGGGCTGGGCCGCACAGCGCTTCGGGCGCACCTGGAGCCTCCCGCCGATCGCCGTCTTTCTCGCGGGTCTCATCACGCTCGCTTGGTGCGACGGCGAGTACTACCGTCTGCCGACGCGCATCTTGCGACCCACCACCGTCGTCTCTGGCGCTCTGCTCCTCGTCGCGGCGGGAGTGACCTCCGAGTGGAGTCGATTGGGTGTCGCCGCTGCCTGCGGAGCGGTGGCCTTCGCCGTGTTCTTTGTCATGAACCTCGTGAACCCAAAAGGTATCGCCTTTGGCGACGTCCGGCTGGCCGGGATGATCGGTCTTGTCGTTGGCTGGCATGGTGTCACACGGGCGCTCGATGCCTTCGTCATCGCGAGCATCGCCGGCGCACTCGTCGCGATCGTGCTGTTGGCTACCCGTCGGGTCCGGCTCGACTCGCCCCTTCCCTACGGGGTCTTCCTCGCGACTGGAGCGGTGCTGGCGCTGCTCTGGTGACGAGGATCAGCGGTTCCGACCAGATTCCGTACCGCCTACTGGTCGGTTCTGCGCGGATTGATCGGTCGCGATGTCGACAGCGATCCTCGATTTGAGCCGTTCGTGCACCCATGCGAGAGTGCCCGCCAAAAGGACGATGTTGCGCCCCATCCCGACGAGCGTCGCGGGAAACAACGAACCCTCAAAGCGCGAGCCGATTGAGAATGCAAAGGGGAAGGTGAGTGTCGTCAGCGCTGCGGCGGCGAGCCACGCTCTTCGAATCGGCCATAGCGCCCAGAGCGGGATCACCCAGACGAGGTATTGCGGAGCGAGGGCTCGGTCCCCGAGGATGATCGTACTGAGTACGGCGAGACTGAGCTCGTCGACCAAGAGCCGGCCGCGCCACGCCAGTGTCCACAGCACGACAAGGACCGCGCCCTCCAAGATCCCGACCACCATCTGGATCGCCGCATGGCCAGAACCGACGACCTCCCAGGAGCCAAAACCGTACACCCAGCGCAGGTGCAGTGGGTCGACGAGCGCCGTCAGCGAGCCCGGGAGACTCGAGAATTCGAAGCCGCGTTTGAGTTCGTAATGGAGTGGACTCCACACACTCCCCGGTACGAGCGCGCTCTGCAAGACGACGAATGCGGCGATCGCGAGGCCAGTCAAGATGAGGCGTCTCCAGGGAAACCGGTGCTTTTCGCGCCACTCCGCGAGGACGAACCCAGGAAGCAGCACGAGCGGGAAGAGCTTGAGCGCTGCCCCGACCAGGCAGGCGATCCATGCCGAACTCCAGTGATGTCGGCGCGCCTGCAACGCGGCGACCAAGATCGCGAGCGATGGCAACAGGTCATAGCGGGCGAACAGCACCGCCACCGTTCCGAGCCCCAGATAGCTGGTGAGTCGATCCAGCCAGCCCGGGCCCGCGTGAAGTGCACGGCCAGCGAGGACGAGCGCTCCGAACGTCATGGCCATGAGAAGCGCAAAGCCGAGTTTGTATCCGATTGGCAGAACGAGAGGCGCGGCAAAGACCGCCGCTGAGAGTGCCGGGTATTCAACGGGCAGCCTCGTGCCGGCCTGGCCATGCAGCAGTTCTTGCGCGTATCGATGATAGATATCCACGTCGGACTGCGGCAGGACCGTTGCCGCGACGAGCGCTGCTGTGGTGACAACCGCCAAACGGAGCGCGACGCGGCGTATCGCCTCGGTCGGTGGATCCAGAGTGGATCGAGTTGGCACTGCTTGCTTTGGGTGACGGCGCGACCGAGACCAGGATGGTCGAAATGACATGGAGTCAGTATCGCCTGCCCCACCGCAGCTCGCCAACGCCAATCAGCGTCGACAGACCGGCGAGGGCGAGGTTTTCGATGACGAGGAGGACGAACGGGCTTTCGCCAAAGAGCACCCTGACGAGACCGATCGGCCAAATGATCAGCACGCCGACGTAGTGGAGGAAGGCAAAGCCCTGCAAGGAATCTCAGGGACCGAGGTGGCCGTCGCCGATGAGCAACGTAGCCTGCCCATACACGCCCAAATCAAAGCTGAGCGCATACCGGTGCCATTCGATGCTGCTCAAGCCGAGCAGTAAAGCCAGTTGTGTGACAAAGACAGATACGACAGAGGGGCGCATCCCCGCACTCGCGAAGCGCGAGCGCGGGGATGCGCCCTGTCTCTTTACATCAACGTGTACCTATGGATTGGCGAGATGCCCCGCAGTGTTATTGAGGGTGCTCGATACGGAGTTGCCAAGAAGGATCAGCGCGGCGATCGCAATGATGGCAATCAGGGCGAGCAACAACGCGTATTCGACCAGGCTCGCACCCGCTTCGTCAGAGAAGCGAGATTTCAGCCAGCTCACGACGGTGACCTGCAGAAGTGCTAGTTGGTTCAACATGCTGGTTCCTCTCTGTTTATGGTGTTTCGTGGTTTATGGTGTTTCAGGTTGTGGTGTGTAAAGCCGCATTCCCGACCTACGCCAGGATTGGCTGATATGGGCCGGGTAAATGGGACACGCACCAGTGTTGACCATGAATGGGGGCCTGTCGATAGGTCATTTGCACTAAATCTTGGCCTATAGGCCATTCGGCCTACATCCTGGAGGTGTCGAAAACCACCTGTTCCAGCCGCCAAATTCAGCGTAGCCGTATGATCCCCATGCGCAGCCCCTGCATCACCGCCTGGATGCGATCGTTTGCCTCGAGTTTCTGGTAGATGCTGGCGAGGTGGTTCTTGACGGTCTTGGCGCTGATGTAAAGCTTTGCAGCGACCTCCGCGGTCGATGCACCCTCGGCGACAAGCTGAAGAACCTCGAGTTCACGCGCGCTGACCGACGAGTCGGTCGATCGCCGGGCGACTCTCAGCATGGTCTCGGCGAGGCCCGAGGAGAGTGCGGTGTCGCCGGAGGTGAGACCGTTGACGACCTCGACGATCTCCGCGGTCGTGCAGTCCTTGACGAGATAACCCGTCGCGCCGGCCTCGATCGCGGCGCTCACGGTAGGGCGGTCATCGAACATTGTCAACATGATCACGTGGATATTCGGATTGTCAGCAAGGAGCAGGCGTGTCACCTCGACACCATCCATATCCGGGAGAGCGACGTCCATCAGCACCACATCAGGTTGCAGCTCAGCGGTCGCCCGTAAGGCCGCGGCTCCATCTCCAGCCTCACCGACAACGTCGAGACCGTAGGCCTCGAGCGAGCGTCGCAGGCCCTCGCGGACGGTCGTATGGTCATCGACAATGAGCAGGCGAACCGACATTAGCGCAGTGGAACCCGGAGGCGAACCGTCGTACCGATGCTCGGCACCGAATCGAGTACCAACGTCGCCTCGATGAGGTCCGCTCGCTCGCGCATGCCGACATAGCCGAATGCATCCGGACGGAGGAGCTGCCCTTTGGAGATACCGTTCCCATCGTCACAGACCTCGAGCACTGTTGCGGCCCCCTCGTTGCGAAGAGATACCGAGAGATTCTCGGCGCCCGAATGGCGCTCGACGTTGCGGATCGCCTCGCAGGCGATCCGCCATATCTCTCGCTCGACGATCTCGGGCAGCCGCCTGTCTATCTGGTGGTCGAAGCTGACGCGCAGCTTCGAGCGCATCTCGACCCGGAGGAGGAAGCCCTCAAGCAGCCGGACGAGGTCGAGGGTCGCCGATGGCCCGCCGCGCAGCTCCGCCAGCTTCTCTCGGATCTCGGCGTTGACCGCTCGGATCTCGACCGCGATCATATTGAGCTCGGGAGGCAGGTCCGGGGGCATCGTCTTAGGCAGCGAGGCGATGATCCGGTCGACATTGAAGGCCACCGCGGCAAGTGACTGCCCGATGCGGTCGTGCAGCTCCCGGGCGATCCGCTCACGCTCCTCTTCAGCTCCGAGGTTGCGCAGGCGAAGATACGACCGCGCGTTGTCGATGGCAAGTCCGGCGTAGCGGGCCATCTCACTCACCACCTCGGCATCTTCTACCGTGAACTTCTCCGGGTCTCGTCGCTCGAGGGCGAGCAATCCGACCAGAGCGCCACGCGTCAGGATCGGGACATACAGACCAGAGACCGCCGCGGGGTCAAAGCCCGAGCTAGCGGCGGGCGCCTCGGTCATCTCAAGTCGCAGTGAACCGATGCACTCGACGATCGCAGCAGGAAGATCGGTCTCGCGTATCAGAGGCGCCAGCTCGACCCCCGAGCAGTGCACCACCTCCCAGGGTTGTTCGGCCCCCTCCGCCGTCGGGTTTCTGAGTATGACAACCACCACGTCTGCAAAGAGTACGTCTCGCAGTCGGATGACGGTGGCATTGACCGCTCCGCGGAGGGTGAATACCTCTGGATTTTCCGCTGCAACGGTGTTCAGATCGAACAGTAGCGCATGGACCGCGTTCATCCACCTGATCTGGTTGTAGCGGCTGCCCTGGTTGTGGAACACCCGATGCACATAGGTCCCGACGAGCCCCATGACAATAAGTTCAGGGATCTTCTGCGCGGCGACAATGGATCGCACACCCTTGAGCCAGGAAAGAGTACCCGCAACCTCTGCGGCGAGCAGCAGGGCGAGGATGGTGATGATCGATGCACCAAGTGCCTGGAGGCCACCGAGAAGCCCCGCGATCAAAAGCGAGCAACCAACCATGAGCAACAGCGGAGAGGACCAGCCCCCGGTCACGAAGGCGACGGCGACGCATAGCGCAGTCTCCGTACAGGTTGCCGGGAGCAGAGCCCGGCTTGAATCGCTCGACCGGATGGGCCGCAGCGTACGCACGATGCAATAGGCGACGAGAATTGACGCGCCGACGATATCGCGTCGCAGGTTGTTGCCCGTCGCAACACTGATTGGCGCGAATGCACTGATCAGGGCGAGGCACAGCGCTCCCCAACGGACCGCGAGTGCCATGTCAATGAGATCCCAGTGGTCCGGGTTCTGCCTTCGCACCGTGCCCCGTCGCGATACGAATTCCTCGAGACGCGTCTCGAGCAACTTAGCCCCTTCTTTTCACGGCGATGAGACCGCCTCGACGTTCGAGATCACGGTCTGTCTTTGGTCTTGATAGTGGAACGAGATGACAGGTTTTGTCGGCCACGGTACGCGTCGTGCACGGAAATTCCGGCGGACCCGCGTTGTTCAGCCGGCGAGCAACATCAAGCGTGTCGCAACCGCCATCGACCGACGCGCCGGGGTGGACTAGATTGAGTGTCATCAGCGAGGTGTTGGTCGCGAGCGGTTCGCTGTCATGTACGAGTACCGAGACGGGAACGAGGCGATTTGTCAGGTCTGCGAATGCATCGGTCGCCGCGGCAGCGAAAGAGTTCGGTGGCGCGCAAAACACCGCGTGAGCATAGCGTGTCGGTCGTTTTCGCTTTGGCCATCGGCCTCCTCGGCATTGGCGGGACAGCGCTCCTTATTGGGGCGGGTCCTGATTCGGTCATCCCAAGCGCGTCAGCCGTCGCGGCTGGACAGCTGTACTTTACGACCTTTCGCCCGCCAGCGGTGGAACAGGTGACCTTCAGTTATCACGCGGGACATCTGCAGCTGCAAGACCCTCATGTCATCACTCGCCTGCCAAGGGCAGACGGCGTGCTCTTTGGATCCAACGGGCGCCTCTTCGTCGGCGGCGTGCGTACGGGAATGGTGTACTCGGTCAACCCACACACACGGGCGTTCGAGACCTTTCCATCGGGCGTCAGCGGAGCGATGCATCTCGCACTCTCGCCTGATGCCGGGACGCTCTATACCTCTGGCGAGCCGGGCGCTCTCGCCGCGCTCTCGCTCAACCCGACTCAGCCTGGGCACCAGATCGTGCTCCACGGGTCGACGACAGCGGTGACCGCCCTCGCCTTTGGACCAGGCCACCAGGTGCTCTACACGATGAGCCCGTTTAACGGGCAGGGTGACATCGGCCTGATTAATCTCGCGACCGGGGAGACGCGAAGTCTTTTCCACCATATCGTTGGCGCCCACGGAATCCTCTACGACCCTTGGAGCAGGTCCTACCTCGTCGTCGGTGGTGACGTCGTACTGCAGCTCGCCGCGGCCAACCCCACACGCATCGAATCCGAAGTCATCTTGCGCGCCAACAGCTTCGACCAGGCAGCGGTCACCGGCCGCGGGCAGATACTCATCGCGAGCAACTCGGGATCGCTCGTACTGATCGACTACTCGCGGTCAGGCCATGTCGGTGACGTCGAGAACACGGTGGTCGAGGCGCATCTGGCGCGCAATCTCGATGATGTCGCACCGCTCATCGGACCCGGTGCCCGTCCGGTCGAAACGTCGGCTCGGCTTCGAAGGCTTGTCGGAGCAGGCGCCTTGGCGATAAGTGTGCTGCTCATCGTCGTGCTCTTGTTCCTTCTAGAGCGGCGCGGACGCCGCGAGCGAGTGAGTCGACTGAAGCATCGGCCGCTGCCGCGTTGGGATCGGCGGCGACGACCGGTGTCTGGCAACAGGCACCGGTGAGCTCCGGGGAAGATGGCGCGGCTCCGGAGGAGGAGCAAAGCAGCAGGGTGGGTAGGTTCGCCCTGCACCCGGGCTGGATCGTGGTTGCGGGTTCGTGCGCACTGCTGGTGCGCACGACCGTTCACTCGGGGCTGAATACCGATGTCTTCTGGCAGCTCGCCTCGGGCAACTGGATGCTCTCGCACCACGCCATCATCCGCGCTGACATGTTCTCCTACACGGTACGCGGGCGCCCCTGGGTCTCGGAGGAGTGGGGGTTCCAGGTTCTTCTCGCCTGGATGGTCCATCACATCGGCAACGTATCGTACTGGCTCGTCTCGGGCGGCGCGTGCGTGATGGCCCTGGTGGCGAGCGCTATGCGTTGGAGGCGCCTGGGTGCCGGCGGTCTTTGGACAGCAGCGCTATCTATTCCCACCGCGATTGCACTCTTCCTTGGCCTTGCTCCGCGCCCCCAGGACCTGAGCTACCTGCTCTTTGCTCTCGAGCTGTTGCTGCTGACCCTCGCGAGACGCCAGCGTGGCTGGCTCGTCTGCCTTCCGTGGCTCTTCTTGTTGTGGTCCAACCTGCACGGAAGTTTCGTCCTCGGTCTTGGCGTTCTCGTGCTCGAGTTGATCCTCGCAGTGACCTTTGCTCTACGGGCAAAGGCGACGGTGCGTGCCGGTTTTCTCCAGCTCTCGGATACGCGCGAACGACGATCCCAGCTGTATGTGAGCCAGCCCCTTCGGGCGCTCGACGCAACAACCCTCTTTGTCACATGCGCACTGGCAACTCTGGTCAATCCGCATGGCATCGGGCTGTGGAGCTATGTGGTCCGGGTCGCCGCGGCTCCGCAGCTCAACGCGATTGAGGAGTGGCAGTCCCCCGACTTTCATCTTGGGATCGTCCTTGTGGCCATTGCAATGCCGGCATTGGCCGCGGTGGCGATTCTCGCCACCGGCCGTGTGCGAACCGAACTGCTCGACCTGGTCATCTGGGTCGGACTGACCATCGCTACCCTTCATGCCATCCGATTCGTTCCCTATTTCGCTATTGCATTCGGAGGGTTGGCTGCGCCGTGGGTACTTGGGCGTCGCGAGACGATCCACCCGACATGGCTGACGTGGCCGGTTTCGGCAGTCTTTTGTCTCGTGTTGCTCGCAGGAGGCCATCCGCCCGCTGGCACGCTACAGCCAGACGGAGCACCTGTCGTTGCCGTTAACTGGTTATCACATCGAAGTGGTCGGGTGTTCTCCACCTACGCCTGGAACGACTACCTGATCTCGCGTAGTATTCCGGTCTTTGTCGATGGCCGAACGGACCTGTACTTTGGGACGGGGCTCCTTGGCACCTACTTTGCGGTACAAGATCTCGCCGTCATGCCCGACCCGGTCCTGCATCGCTGGCAGGTGCGATGGGTGCTCTGGCCGGCTCACAGCGCGTTGTCGAACTATTTGATCGAAGATCCCCGCTGGCATCTCGCTCATCGTTTCAAAACGGGAGAGGTCTTCGAGTGGATCGGGGCCCGCTGAGCCGATCGTGCCAGCGTTGTGCGCCACTCGGGACCGCGGCAGATATCTCCTTAAGAACGTGAATGAGAAAGATTGTTGTCAGCGCCTTATTTGCGCGTATTAGCTCGGGAGTATTTGGAGATGCATCAGACAATGTGACGAGTCCGTTCCGATTGTGCCGGTCTCCTTGTCTCTATCATCATCTTCTTCAAAAGGTCTCGGTCGCCGCCAGAGGGAACAGGGTCGCGAGAGGTTGCGGCTTTGGCGAAGTGGAAACGCCGTTCTGCAAGACCGCGATTCGAACTTATCGGAGGGAGCGCATCTGGCACGGGGCCACAACGTTTCTTATAACCATTAATTTTGCCCACACCGTTCGCGAGGAAAGACCATTTTGTCGGTCATGAGTCGCGGGCACAGGGGAGTGATCAGATGAGCATCGAGGTCGAGCCAGATTCCGTCATCGCGGAGCGATCTACCGACGGACTTTCGCCGAAGCCCCTTGTGCATCTTCGCCTTGGCGCTGTACTCGCCTCGCCTGCTACACACAGGTCACGGGCTGAGTGCCTCTGCAATGTCGCGAGACGTGCTGGCACCTCCCGGCAAGATCTGGCGTCAATACCTCGGTCTGGTTTCGCGTCAATGTCGTCGAGGACCGCGCGTGCACTGACTCAGTGGATTCAAAACACCGATCGGCTGGCATCAACGACTTTGACAAATTTGGTCTTGATGATCTCGCCCTCCCGTGGCAAGAGATGGCGCTGTTCGCCTCTTGTCGCGCCGATCCTCGAAGATCGGAACCTCAAGAGATGTGCTTTCGAAAGATCGCGGCCCGTTGTATACCACCTGTAAACCTTGACTTTGCCGGTCAAACTTCTCTGTTCAGCAGTTGTAGGCGGCGACGAAGCTGCATAGGTTGGCAACCCATGGTCCGCCTGTGTAGATCGATCCACCCCCGCCACTACCTGGGGTCGGATCGATCATGCTAAGTGGAAAAACCCACGCCTGGAGAGCGATGACCTTTGTCTGGCTTGAATCGACGGTGGCAAGATCGAGGTAAACGCCGTAGAATCCGGTGATCTGTTCTGGGTTCGATCCACTCGATGGAATTAATTGCGGCACGATGCCAAAACGCGGGGACTGCTCGATTGATGACTTGAAGACCGGCCCAGTCACAGTGTTGGCGGTGAGCGCCGGCCAAAGGCAGGTGTCATACGTGGCCCACGCGTACGTGCTTCCGCTCATCGCATCAATCGCTACTGTGTTCGCGCCAGGGGAGGCACAGGCACTCGTCGCGCTAGTCCCGGTACTGTTTAGGTAATAAGAAATGTGCCTTCCGTTCAACTTGCTAGGGCTCCCGTTGGGGACGTCGGGAGTTGGATTGCTGGGATTGAGATATGGCCCAGAAGGGCCGGCGGCCGCAGCGTTGGTGTCCGTCGAGCACGTACCTGTCGCAGTGAAGCCATCCGGTTGGCTGAAGCGGGGAGGGATTGGGCACCCGCTCCCGTCTGGTGCCGTGAAGCCGCCATTGAAGAGCGCTGGGGCAAGCATGTTCGTGGTCGATCCTGTCTGGGGGGCAGCGTAGTTCCCGTTGTCGTAGGGGGCAACGTTGTTGTAGCCATAAGCATTACAGGTGGGCCACGACCCAGCTGCGTCGCAAATCTCAGAGGCCGGTGGTGTCGTGCACGTCGATGAGGATGAGCACGTCAGGTGATGGTCGATACCAATCGCCATGTCGGTCTCTACGACCGTGTTTATGCCAGCTGCTGTGTTATTGCCGGGATAGATCGTGTAGCGCGGGCTGTTGAGCAAGCCGTACGTGCCTGTTGAAGTGGTGAATCCCCCCCCCACACAGTTATTCGTCGTCCTGCCGCTGGATTTGGTTTTTATGCACACGAGCCCTGTCTGGCCCCCAGAAACGTAACCGAAGGGAAGGCCGAAGTTGCCTGCGGTCTTAATCGACGCGAAGGCTACCGAGGAGACTGCCTGTGATTTCAGACCCACTGCTTTGCCAAGTGTGTAGTTCACAGTCTGTTGGGGGAATGCGACGGCCATGCCCGTAGGATTCGACAGGTCAAGCGGGAGGTTGGTCGGATCGGCTGGGTCGAAGAAGCCAAAACAGTCAGCATTGGGCACGACGTACAACGTTGTAGCCAGGGGCAAGAGCTGGCTACAGGTGTTGAAGATGCTGTTATCTGTTGGTGACAGCGAACTGTAGTTGTCCCTGAGGTAGGTCTCGGCGGCTGTCACCGCGTATCCCTCCTGGGTTAGGTACGGCGGTGCAAACGGGTTGCCGACATAGAGCGACTTGAGATTGGGAAGCGCAGAGAGGACAGCGTCTTGCACCGCCGTTTCGGTGTGCCCCTTCGTCTGGGAGATGTTCCCAAGATCAACCGCCATAGCGGCGAATGCCATCAGTCCGGCGAGCGCGACCGCGAAGATCACGAGGGCTGCGCCAGCCTCGTCGTCCTCGTCCCGACAGCGGTGCGTCAGCCGTCGAAAGGTGAGTTGGTTAGTTAGCCGCTGCATGAGAAGGTCGGATCGCTAGTCGAATTGGTGAAGCTGTAGGACGACGATGGAACCGAGGCGTCCTGCTCAAGCAGGATTTCGCTGCTCACGTAGGTCGTTCGACCGTTGAGGAATGGAGATGTCATGCCCGTTGTCGACTCCAGTGTCGCCTGAGCACACACGATGACCGGGTAGCCCGCAGAGGTGCCGGGGACCGGGCCCGGGAAATCTAGCCCAATCTTGACGCTTCCCGGGACGACGCCAAGTGGAGAGAGGGCAATGTAGGTTTCGACGGTACAGAGTGCCTCATTAGTTGCTGACCCGCACCCGGTGGCGATGTGGTTGATCGAGATAGCACGGGCCGCGGCGTTTACCTCGCTCTGAACGGTGATGTATCCGCCAAACACCAAGCCAAAATCTATCAGGCCAAAGAGAAGGAGGGCAAAGAGGGGAAGGATGAGCACAAACTCAACGAGACTCGCGCCCCGCTCACCGTCTCGCGAGCGACGGAAATGATGCTGGAGGCCTCGAAAAGGCATGGAATGTCCTTTTCTCACAGGTGGCCCGGCTTGATCACGGTGTGATAGATCTCGATCGCCGCGGGTCCAACCACGACGACAAAGAGGGCGGGAAGAATACAAAAGACAAGAGGGAACATCATCTTGACCGGCGCCTTCTGCGCCTTCTCCTGAGCGTTCATACGCTGTGCAGCGCGAATCTCGATCGACTGACTGCGCAGGATCTGCATGATCGAGATTCCAAGCGACTCTGCCTGGTTGAGGGCGACGAGGAAGGCCTGTAGTTCGGGAACGTCGGTGCGCGATGCGACGCTTTCGAATGCCTCTCGCCGACTCAGGCCAAGGCGGGTCTCTTGCAACATTCTGGCGAACTCCGCGCTGAGCGGACCTGGCACTGTTACGACCGTACGGCTGAGCGCCTGCTCAAAACCAAGGCCTGCCTCGACCGAGATGGTAAGCAGGTCGAGGATATCAGGTAGTTGGCGCCGAATGCGCTCCTGTCGATAGGTGACCCGCCGGTTCAAGTATGCGTCGGGACCAAGGACGAGAACGAGTCCGAAGAACAAGAATGTCACAATCGCGACTTTCGAAGAGATCGCTAATGTCAGCATCGCCAGAAGCAGCAGCGGCACTAGTGCGATGCTCACGAACCGGCCTGCGAGGTATCGGTCGAGATCGGCTCGACTGGACCGGCCGGCAAGGATGAGTCGTTTCTGGACACTCGCGACATAGCCTGGTGGGGTGAACAGGCCACCCAGATGGATCGCCTTTTTCAGGAGCGGCTTGAGGGCGCGTTCGAACAGTGAGCGTCGGTCCTCCTCGTTCAGGACGAGCGCGATTGGCGTGAGCGTCTGCGCAGCGACGAGGCTCATCGAGGAACGAATATCCACCCGGTCGCTGATGCGCATTCCCGCGGCGCCAATAAGCAGCCCCACGACGGCGAAAACCAAAATGGCGATAGTGATCAGAAGCACAGCATCCCTCTTCTCATCTCAAAGTCAGATCTCGATCTGCACAATTCGGTACATCCACCATACGCCCGCGATCTCAAGTACAACGCCGAAGAGTATTGCCATCTGTCCGCTAAACGTGTGGAATAGGGTAGCGATATAGGGACGGTTGACAACGTAGATCATTGCGGCCAGCGCGAACGGCAGCGCTGCAACGATCATCGCCGAGAGTCTCCCCTCGGCGGTCAATGTGCGTATCTCCCGCTTGAGCCGTACCCGCTCGGTCATTGTTCCGGCCACCGTCTCGAGGATCTCGGAGAGGTTTCCGCCGACCTCGCGCTGGATGCGGATCGCCATCACGGTCCAGGAGAAGTCCTGACTTCCAACCCGCTCCGCTGCAGCCTCGAGTGCGTCTTCGACTGACGTACCAAGGTGGGTCGAGGCAAAGGCCCGTTTCAATTCAGCCGCCATGGGGTCTTGAATCTGGTAGAGGATGGCGTCCAGGCCCTGGAGGAGAGAGAAGCCAGCTCGTAGCGAGGCCGCGAGAAGCTTGAGCACATCGGGGATCTGTTGAGCAAACTGACGCTTGCGCCGATCGGCGAGGAACTGGAGAGCGGCAACAGGAACAAGCAAAGAGATGATGAGGGCGAGGATAATCCCCATCAGACCCGCGACAAAGAAGCCCATTACCAACACGATGATCGCGCCGACTAAACAGATCGTCATGAACTCGCCGACGCCGATCGGCAGTCCAGCACGCTGGAGACGCGCGGCGAGAGTGTCGCGAAAGCCTCGCTGTTCGGCGAAAGCTGAGAGCAAACCAGAGATGCGCTTCAGAGCCGACCTCGCCAGTACCTTTTCGTCGTCGGCTTCCACGAAACCACGCGGTTTCACGCGGTACGGTCGTAGTGCCGCTTTTAGCTCTCGGTCGGTTCCACCGCCCAAGCTGGTGATCGCCCATGCCAGAAATGCCACCGTCGCGACGACGAGCGCAGCTACCTCGAGCGGTCCGACTCGACTGTATAAGGTGTTACCCCATTGGGACACGTCGTGGATGACGTGGCCCCAGCCCGTCTGGATCGAAGAGGCAACGGAGGCGAGTGTAGACATCTGTGATCAACGCCTGCCGAGCGGTGCGCGAACGAATCCGTCTGATTGGAACATCTCGGAGTCAAAAGAAAGGCCCCGGTCGAGGAGGCGCTCGGCGAACTTCGGTCGAAGTCCCGTCGGCTTGAGTTCTCCGAGCCATTTACCCTCTTCATCGATCCCCATTCCGTAGTCGAAGAGGAAGACATCTTGCAGCACGATGACTTCGCCCTCCATCCGTTCGACCTCGGTGACATGGGTGATTCGGCGGGAGCCGTCACGCAGCCGAGCGAGATGGACGATGAGGTCGATTGCCGAGGCCATCTGTTCGCGAATGGCTCTTATCGGCAGATCGAAGCCAGACATCAGCGTCATCGTCTCGATCCGCGAGAGGGCGTCTCTGGGACTGTTGGCGTGCACGGTGGTAATTGAGCCATCGTGTCCGGTATTCATGGCCTGCAGCATGTCGAGGGCCTCTCCAGCGCGGACCTCGCCGACGATGATCCGATCGGGGCGCATTCGAAGAGCGTTTCGCACGAGGTCGCGGATCGTGATCTCGCCGCGGCCCTCGGTGTTCGTCGGGCGGGATTCAAGCGCAAGGACATGATCTTGACGCAGCTGCAGCTCCTTTGCATCCTCGATCGTAATGATGCGCTCGTCAGAGGGGATGAACGAGGACAAGACGTTGAGCAGCGTCGTCTTTCCGGTGCTCGTTCCACCCGACACGAGCACATTGAGGCGTCCGAGGACACACTGCTCAAGAAAGAATCGAGCGCGCTCGCTCAGTGTTTTCATCCTGACGAGATCCGGGGCAGCTAGAGGGTCAGTGGGAAACTTCCGCACCGTTAGGTATGGCCCGGAGATGCTCAGAGGTGGGTACACCGCGTTGATTCTCGATCCGTCGGGCAGACGGGCATCGACCATCGGCGAGCTCTCGTCGATGCGCCGCCCGACGGCCGCCACGATGCGCTCGATCACCCGGCGCAGGTGGGCCTCGTCGATGAAGCGGCTCCTCGTCTGAGTGAGTCTGCCATCGCGCTCGACGTAGATCTGACTCGGACCATTGACCATGATCTCGCTGATCGTTGCGTCACGCAGGAAGGGCTCGATCGGTCCATGACCAAGGATGTCGTCGGTCAGCTCCTGGACGAGCTGTACTTTGTCGCTGGCAGCGAGCGGTACCTGCTCCCTTCGCAGGCTCGCCTGCAGGAGCTGGTGGACGCGGGCCTCCAACCCCTCCACCACACCGTTGGTATCGTAGCCAGCCTGGCTGAGCTCGGCGATGACGTGTCGGTGGATTCTTTCGCGCACCGCACCGAGGGTATCCTTTTCGCTGGCTGGGGTGCCGCTGTCGACGAGTCGGTCGAAGAGGCTCATGATGCGGCCTTTGCTGTCGCACGCGAGAGCAGTAGCTCAGCCATCTCGTAGATATGGCTCGTAAAGCGTGAACGTTCTTCAGATAGCACTGCCGGGACACCTCGATTCACTGATTTTGGCACGACGACATCTGAAGGAAGACTGATGTCGAGTTTCATTTCGAGAACTTTTTCGACGTCGCGAGGTGAGAGCTGCACGCGAGAGTCGGCCCGGTTCAGCACGACGAGCACATGACTCAGCGGAATCTGGACGACTTCAAGAGCCTGCAGGCCAAGGCGGGCATTTTTCACCGAGGGGACGTCCATTCCGACGAGGTAGACGATGTCGTCGCTCTCGCTGAGAACCTGGAGGACGACGTCATCGAGAGAGCGTGCCGTGTCGATAACGACAATGGCACCCATCTCCCTGAGCACCTCGATCACCCTGGAGATTGCCTTCGGGGTGAATTTCGCAGGTACCGTCGGGTCGGTCGCCGCGGCAAGCACGTCGACTCCACTGCGCTCGTCATGGGTGAAGAGACTCTCGAGGAGCGAGGGATCGAGACGGTCACCAGCGGCGACGGCATCGACGAGTGTGTGAATAGGGTTGAGACGGAGCATCATTGCGACGTCGCCGAACTGCGGATCGGTGTCGATAAGCACGACGCGGCGCCGGGTCCGTTCGGCGAAGGCAACGGCGAGGTTCACAGCAACGACCGAGCGTCCAACGCCGCCCTTCGGAGAGAAAAGCGAGACGACATGGCCACGCGGCGCGGGGATCGTGCTGATTGGCGGCGGACGGAGTTCGACCGTCGCCTCGCGAAGACGACGCTCAAGCTCGAGTATCGCAGCGACAAGATCCACGCCGATCCGCTCGAGCGAGATGACATCGTCCAGTCCGGCGCGCAATGCCGAGCGCAAGACCGCGTTGTCGGGAGTGTCGACGACGAGCAAGGCTCCGTAGCCCGGCTCAAGACGGACCAGCTCGCCTACCTGATCGAAGACACTCTGTTCGGCCAGGGAGGGTCCGAGCACGAGCACGAGGTGGCGGAAGGTGTCCGACCGTGTTTTGAGGACATCCTCCAGATTGTTGTAAGGATGCACGCTCGGCCATAGCTCAAGCGCTCGCACAATTTGCGAGAGCACGACCGCGTCATCCTCGACGACGGCAATCGCCGTTTCAACTACCGCCCCTTCGTTCATGGAGTCTTCCGTCATTTCGAATACCCGGCGGTGCCTATCCCGGAGTCAATGTCGCCGGGATAAGGTTGCCGCCATTGACCGGTGGCTGTCGCTGCGGCTTGTTGTTGGGCGGAACTAATGCGAGATAGAGCGAGCCGGCACCACCACCGCCACTTTGAATAAACGCAAGGCGAGCCGCGGCGGCAGGTGGCACGGCAAATGTGACCAGGCCGCTCGTCACGAGCGTTGCAGACGAAGGGGAGGAGGCAACCTGCGACGAAGAATTTGCCGGCACCGCCACGGTTGTTCCAACGGCGAGAACCAACGCGTTCTGGTACAAGAAACGCTCCGAAGTGCCGTTGACTTCGATCAGTACATCCACGAGGTCTCCTGGTTGGACGAGGCCTGCAACGTCTTGGACAGAGCCAACCGAGACGGAAATCGCGACGTCGCCCTTTGGAATGGCCCCTGTGGTTGTGCTTGCGGCAGTGGTCTGGCTCACGAACAGGTCGCTTGAGAGTACCTGGCCCTGGGTGAGGTTCGATATCGCCACTTCACCCTGCAAGGTGGCGAGATCTGTCACCGCGTCGAGTGGTTTGAACTGGTTGGGAATCTCGGCCTGTTTCACAAAGTTACCGCTGACCATCGTGGCGTAGGGAGTCCCTCGGGGAATCGGGTTTTCCACAACGTAGACGCGCGTCAGTTTGGCGTTCTGATACGCGCGGGACTGGACATCTCGCAAGTAGAAATAGGCCGTTCCTCCAGCGACAAGAGCGAGCACGAGTGCAAGTGTCACGATCAGTGTTCGTCGAGTGCGAATGGTCCTTCTCCTTCCGTCAGCCTAGGTGGTGCCCAAGCGAAGTCTATCTGCCAACGTTCGAAAAGACGTGGTTCACACGAGCTTCCCTACTCTATCTCTCCTCCTTGACGTTGCTGGAGCAACCCTCGGGGAGAGACCTTGACTCTCTAGTCCGAACTTACCCCTGCTTGAACAGGCTTGTGCCTGCTGACCAGGAGATTTGTTGGAGAGTGGTGCACCGTTCTGGCTACATGAGCTTCTTTGGCACCGGCA
>Ga0307373_10003747_pt1 | contig 26155 bp, 28 predicted proteins | sample OX2MG_FD_202534 | JGI IMG/M metagenome (GOLD analysis project Ga0307373, IMG submission 202534) | Soil microbial communities from Risofladan, Vaasa, Finland - OX-2 | ecosystem: Environmental > Terrestrial > Soil > Coastal area > Acid sulfate soil | place: Finland: Risofladan, Vaasa | collected...
CGCCCCCGACGCCACGGGCATGTTCGGCGGGGCTAGGGCGCCGCCAGGGTGAGCCGGCGTAGGACGTCCCTGGCGCGTTCGGCGACGCCCGCAGGGGTGAAGCCGAACTTCTCAAACAGGGTTGGCGCCGGGGCAGATGCGCCAAAGTGGTCCAGCCCAACCACGGTCCCGGCATCGCCGGTGTATCGCTCCCAGCCGAACGTCGCCCCGGCCTCGACCGCAACTCGTGCCCGCAAAGCGGGCGGGAGTACGGTTTCGCGGTAGTGCCGATCCTGTGCTTCAAAGACTTCCCAGCACGGCATGCTCACTACACGCGTGGGGATGCCATCGGCGACAAGCAGGTCGCGTGCGGCAAGGGCGAGACCGACTTCCGAACCGGTCGCGAGGAGTGCAACCTCTGGTTCGCCGGAAGGTGGGTCGGAGAGCACATAGGCGCCACGGGCCACGCCAGCGTGGATCCGTTCCACATCGTCCAGGGTGGGCACGTCCTGGCGCGAAAGGACCATGGCGGTCGGGCCGGGCGATTCGATCGCGAGCTTCCAGGCGGCGGACGTTTCGTTGGCGTCCCCCGGCCGGACAACGCGCAGGCCCGGCATCGCGCGCAGCGAGGCGAGCTGCTCGACGGGCTGGTGCGTCGGCCCGTCTTCACCCACACCGATGCTGTCGTGCGTGAAGACGAAGATGGCGTGCGTCTGCATGATCGCCCCCAGGCGGATTGCCGGGCGCATGTAGTCCGAAAACACCATGAACGTGCCGGAATAGGGGATGAGCCCGCCGTGGAGGGCCATGCCATTGACAGCACTGGCCATCGCGTGTTCCCGGACGCCGAAATGGAGGTTGCGGCCGTCCCAGCCATCGACGCCGAGTGCGCCATATTCTTTGAGAAAGGTGTTGGTGGAGGGGGCGAGATCGCCGGAACCGCCGACGAGGCCATCGAGCACCGGGGCAAGGGCTGCAAGCGTCTTCCCCGAGGCTGCACGAGTCGCCATCGCCCCACCGGCGGCCGAGAACACCGGCAGCGCAGACTCCCAGCCAGTCGGAAGCGTGCCGGCGACCAGGCTCCGAAGAGTGGCTGCCTCGGCGGGAAACTCGAGCGCATAGGCGTCCATCCGGGCGTTCCAGGCGGCCTGCGCGGCGTGGCCCTCCGGGACTGCCTTCCGATAAACGGAGAGCGCCTCGCCGGGGACATAGAATGTGGGCTCCAGCGGCCAACCCAACGCCTCTTTCGTCAGGCGCAGTTCCGCGGCCCCGAGCGGGTTGCTGTGCGCTGCCGCTGTCCCTGCCTTGTTTGGGCTGCCGTGCGCAATCACGGTGCGGGCCATGATGAGCGAGGGACGGCCCGAATCAGCGCGCGCAGCGACGAGGGCGGCTTCCACCGCTGCCACATCCTCACCGTCGATGCGGAGCACCTGCCAGCCGTAAGCCTCAAAGCGCTTGCCGGTGTCTTCAGTGAAGGCCAGGGCCGTGCTGCCTTCGATGGTGATGGAGTTGTCGTCGTAGAGGAAGATGAGTTTCCCGAGGCCGAGACGGCCGGCGAGGGACGCCGCTTCAGAAGCGACACCTTCCATGAGGTCGCCGTCGCTACAGATGCCATATGTGTGGTGGTCGATGACGGTGTGCCCGGGCCGGTTGAAGCGCGCGGCGAGCGTCTTTTCAGCGATCGCTATGCCGACGCTCATTGCGAATCCGGCACCGAGGGGGCCGGTGGTGAGTTCCACGCCTGGCGTGTGCCGGTATTCCGGGTGGCCCGGTGTCTTGCTGCCCCACTGCCGGAACCGCTCGAGCTCCTCCAACGGAAGGTCATAGCCGCTGAGGTGGAGCAGGCTATAGAGGAGCATGGAGGCGTGGCCAGCGCTCAGCACAAAACGATCGCGGTCGAACCAGTGGGGGTCGGCCGGATTATGTTTGAGGAAGCGCGTCCAGAGGACATAGGCCATGGGCGCCGCGCCCATAGGCGCACCGGCGTGGCCCGACTTCGCCTTCTCGACTGCGTCCATCGCGAGCGTGCGAAGGGTGTTAATGCAGATCTGTTCCGTGGTCGGTGGCGCGGCAGCCGTCATCAGCGGGAATCCGCCCCGGAAGTCGAAGCGTGGAATCCACTTCTCGGAACTGCCATTGCACAATCCTCCCGGCCCCTCGCTGGAGTGTTTTGGGGGCTCCTCCTATCGTCGCACGATCGCGCCAGAAAGGCAGCGTGCCTATGTTGGCCCGGTTGGCGTGTTTCTGGATTCTGGCGGCATTGGGCTGCGACCGGAGTGCGTAACCCGGCCTGAACGCGGAGAATGGGAGCTGCGGCCAGGGGCCGCCAGGAGGCACCCTTGGCCATCGCCCTCGGCATCGATATCGGAGGGACCGGGATCAAGGCCGCAGCCGTCGACCTCGAGGCGGGAAAACTGACGACGGCACGCAAACGGCTAAAGACGCCACATCCCGCAACGCCGGCGGCCGTGGCCGCGACAGTAAAGGAGATCGTCGACGAAGGCGAGCTTCGTTCGCTGACGGTTGTCGGGGCCGGGTTTCCAGCAGTGATCAAGGACGGCAAGGCGGAGAGTGCGGCGAACGTGAACCGGCGATGGATTGGCACCGACGTCGCGGCCCTGCTGGGCGAGGCAACCGGACGCCCCACAACCGTGGTCAACGATGCCGACGCTGCGGGGCTTGCCGAGCTGCGCTTCGGCGCCGGCCGCGGGACGCGGGGCGTTGTGCTGATGATCACGCTGGGGACGGGAATTGGCTGCGGCCTCTTCCACAACGGAGACCTCATCCCAAGCACCGAGCTCGGCCACATCGAAGTGCGCGGCAAGGACGCCGAACGGCGCGCTGCGGAGCTTGTGCGGGAGCGAAAACACCTTTCGTGGGGCTCCTGGGCCAAGCGCGTGGAAGAATACCTGAACGCGCTGGACCGGCTCATGTGGCCAGACCTGATCATCATCGGCGGTGGCGTGAGCGCAACGCCGGAGAAGTTCCTGCCCAGGATCCACGTGCGCCCGCGAATCGTCGCAGCTACGCTCGGGAACGATGCGGGCATCGTGGGTGCAGCGCTCTATGCCGCTCAGATGGCAGCCTCAGGAACGCGAACGGGCGCTTAGGCCCGCGTGTGCGACCGGGCCACAACTTCGTCTGCAAAGGGTGCCGGGAGGACGCGCTCGTGGCCCTCGCTACCAGAGACCACGACGCGACTAAAGAGTTTCCGCTCCGCCTGCGGAGGGCGTCAGGCGACTTTCGCGAGTGTCCTCAGACAACGCGTGCAGATGTTGAGGCGATACCAGTCGCCGGCCACGAACACCCGCTGCTTCTGGACGTTCGGCTTGAACAGCCGGCTCTTCTTTGTTGCTTTGCGTTCCCAGCGGCCACCATGGGTGTGGCGGATGTGCCGCCCAAACATGGTGGTCTTGCTGCAAACGTCGCAGGCGCCACTAGCCATGCGTCTTGGTTCCTTGTGTGAAAGAATCGAATGTCACGGTATCACGGGGCCCTGCTAACGGCCAACCGTGGCGGCAGTGAGGGGATGTGCTAGCAAAGCAGGCGGACAGACAGCTCATCGGGGGATCGCGCCTGCGCAGCGCCTTTGCCTCGGCAGCAGACTACCTCTCCGCCATGGCCCCTGACATCGACGCAATCAACGTCTATCCCGTGCCCGACGGTGACACGGGGACGAATATGTCGGGTACGCTCCGCGACGGCGTTGCCGAAGCGATGAGACTCGCGGAAGCGCCGGCTGTAGCCGACGTCCTCACTGCCATCGCCCACGGAGCCCTCTATGGCGCGCGCGGAAATTCTGGCGTGATCCTTTCGCAGGCGCTGCGCGGATTCGCCGCCGCTGTGGGAGAGCGCGAGCACTTTGATGCGGCTGCGCTCGCGGCGGGCCTCACATCGGCAGCGAGTGCTGCCTACGCGGCCGTATCCACGCCTGCCGAAGGGACCATGCTGACGGTCCTGCGGCGCACCGCTGAACGCGCCAGTGAGTTGGCTGGCCGCCTCCCTGACGCCGGCGCGGGCACGAACTGCCTGGATTTGCTCTCGGAAGCGCTCGATGCGGCCGAGACCGCCGAAGCCGCCACGCTGGACCAGCTGGATTCCCTCCGCGCCGCCGGTGTGCCGGACGCCGGCGGCGAAGGCATCTGCGCCATCCTGCGGGGCCTGGTGGCCGGGCTCACGGGCGAGCCGCCGCGCTCCCCGCCGTTGGCGCGAGCCGAGCCGCGCATCCTTGATCACGATGCCATCGCCGGCGCGGATCCCCTCGGGTTTTGCACCGAGTTCCTCGTCGAACGCCTGTCCGGCCCCATCGACCTCGCGAGACTGCAGCAGGTGGCGAACGACCACCGCAACACGTCGGTCGTAGTGGTCGGAGACGAACAGTGCGCCCGCGTTCACGTCCATACATATGATCCCCGAGCGATCATTGGCGCCGCGGAGAAGATGGGGCGCCTATCACGGTTGAAGGTCGAGGACATGAGTGCCCAGAACCGAAGCTTTCGGGAAACGGGAAGCGGTGCCAGCGCACAGGCCGCCCTGCTTGCCCTGAGCCGCGGCGCCGGCTTCGACGCTGTCTTCCACGGCCTGGGCGCGGCGACGAGCGACCTCGGCGACGCCCAGAAGCCAGCGGTCGGCGAAATCATCGAGGCGGTGGAGCGGCTCCACGCCGCACACGTAATCCTCCTGCCCAACCACAGGGACGTCCTTTTCGCCGCTCAACAGGCGCGTGACATGGCGCGATGCCAGGTCCACATCGTCCCCACGGCGTCGCTCGCGCAGGGCATCGCAGCGGCGTTTGCCTTCAAGAGCGGCTATGCGACGGATGCGAACGTCGCGGCAATGTCCGAAGCCGCTGCCGCTGTCCGGACCGTAGAGGTGGCGACTGCAACGGCGAACCGGACCGTCGATGGCGTGACAGTCGCAAAGGGGGACGCCGTGGCATTGTGCGATGGTAGGGTCGTTGCATCCTGCCCTGGTCTCGGCGAGGCGCTGCTTGATGGCCTCGCGGCGGCGGGCGCGGCCGAGGCCGGGCTGATCACTATCTACTATGGCGCTCCCATCCCGGCTGGCGCTGCTGAAGCGCTCCGCGTTGCCGCCGCGGGTCGGTTCAAGGGGGCCGCCATCGAGCTCGCCAACGGCGGCCAGGAACTGTATCCCTTCGTCGCTTCGGTGGAAGACTGAATGTCGCGGTGCCGGCCGCCCGACGGCCCATCTCGCGTGGACGCGCTGACGCTGGCGTTGGTGGGCGCCTGCCTCGCAACCATCCTGTTGGCAGGTTGCGGGCGAGGCGCAAGCAGCCCAACGCCATCTGCCCGGGACGGGGGCCCGCTGGCCTTCGCTGTCACCGTTTCAGACAACAAGTTCACGCCGTCTACGCTCACGGTGCCGCCCGGCACCACGGTCGTATGGGAGTGGACGGGTAAGAATCAGCACTCCGTCGTAGGCACATTCGATTCGACGGCCGTCGATTCGGGCACGCACCAGGGGTCGGGGACGTTCTCGTTCACCTTCACGACGGCCGGAACCTACAACTATCACTGTGGCGTGTACGGTCCGGCGATGAGCGGCAAGATCGTGGTGCGATAGGCGGCTGGCCGAGGTCAGCGAGAGAAGCAGGCGCTTTGCTGGTTTAGAAGCGCTTCTCTTTGATGCGCGCTGCCTTGCCGGTCAGTCCGCGAAGGTAGTACAGGTTCTTGCGCCGGACCTTGCCGTGGCGCACCACTTCGACCTTGTCGACACGCGGGCTGTTCACAGGGAAGGTGCGCTCGACACCGACGCCACTCGCCAGCTTGCGAACCGTGAAGTTGGAGACGAGGCCCTTCATCCGCTTGCGAATGACGACGCCTTCGAAGACCTGGATGCGCTCTTTGTCTCCTTCGACAACCTTGGCGTGCACACGCACGGTGTCGCCGCTGCCGAAGTCAGGGATGTCACTGCGCTGCTGCGTTGCCGCGAGCGTATCGAGTTCATAGGCCATGGTGGTGAGTTTCCTTGCTGAACGTAACCTTCGAAGGATACCGGATGCGGCGGTTAGCGCCAAAAGTGACGCGATTTAGCGGCCGGTGCTGCCGTGGCCAGCCTCGCCACGACGCGTTTCGGAGAGCACCAGTGCCGGCGCGAACTCCACGGTGGCGAGTTGCGTTATGACGAGCTGCCCGATGCGGTCTCCATCCTGGACGACGTGCTCAATGTCCGCCGCCATCGTGTACATGTTGACCTTCAGCTCACCTCGAAAGTCCGCATCAATCGTCCCGAACGTAGCGAGCACGCCCTTCGTCCCGAGCCCGCTCCGGGGGCGCAGCTGAGCATCGAGACCCGGCGGCACTTCGATGGCAATCCCCGTCGGGACGAGCGTGGGGTGTGGCCCCAGGCGCACGGCACCACCGCTGAGGCAGGCGTAGACGTCATAGCCCGAGGCCCCGTCCGTCGCGCGGACTGGCAGCCTGGCACCAGGGCGGAGAATTTGGACACGGATCGTCTCGCTCACCCGCGAACCCTCGGCGGCAGGATATCCATCAGTGGCAGCACGGCGGGCTCCTGTAGCGTATTCGTATTTCGTCCGGCCAGACTACCGCCGGCGGCGCCGCCACGCCACATTGACAGGGGACCGCGGCCTGCCGACGATGTGGCTACATCTGCCCGGAGAATGGCCACTTGCGCACTATCGGCGTCCGCCAGCTGAAGAACGAAGCGACCCAGATCGTCCGGGCCGTGCGTGAGCAAAACGCCCAGTTCGTGATCACCGTGAACGGGCTACCAGTCGCCACACTTCGGCCCTATTCGGACCGCGACATCGCCGGGCTGCATCGCACGCAGGCGGCCGCGGAGATCGCAGCGATCGACCGCCTCGCTGCCGAAGTCGGCAGACTGTGGGAGAGTGGCCGCTGATGGCCACGGTCGACTCCTCGGTCATCGTCGCCCTCTTCAATTCGCGCGACCGCGATCACGCGGCCTGTCTCGCCTGGTTTCGCGAAGCGATCGGAAACGGCGAGCCCCTGCGAGCGCCGGTGACCGTGCTGGCGGAAGTTGCCGCGGCGATCATGAGGGGCACTGGCGACCGGCAACTGGCCCGCGACGTCGCCGCGCAGCTCCGGCATTCGGCAATGTTTGAGCTCCTGCCCGTATCGCTGCCCCTCGCAGAGCGCGCCATGGCAATCGCCGCCGACCACAACCTGCCCGGCCACAGTGCGCTCGACCTCGCGGCCGCAGACACATTTGGAGACCGCCTGATCACGCTTGACGCCGAGCAGCTCCGGAAGGGCCCGGACGTGGTGGAGACAGCGCGCCCCGGGGGCTGACGTTCAGCGGAAGAGGTCCCGCTCACTGTCTCGAATGACGCTGCGCATGGTCGCTGTATCGTCCGGTTCCCAGGCGTGGCCACGGATGATGGCCGCGGGGACGCGGCTGAGGTTGCCCTTGACGAGCTCTGCCGCACCGGCCAGCTCGTCGGCATGGCAGAGCGCCTGCACGCGGAATTCGTGACCGTGGGGGTCCACCTGTCCGATGTAGCTGAGCACCGGCTGCATCCCCGCGATGCCAATGGCGATATCGGTCTGTGCCTCGCGCCAGGGCCGGCCGAAGGTGTCCGAGACGATCACGGCGACGTCCAACCCGCGCACTCGCAGGGCGGCGCGGATGCGCGCGGCGCTGGCATCAGGGTCGACCGGGAGGAGCACCGCGAGTCCGTGGCCGCCCGAACTCGACTGGTCGACGCCGCTGTTGGCGCAGATGAAGCCGTGGTGTGTCTCGGTGATCATCACCGGCCCGAGCTGGCGGACGACGCGCTTCGCTTCGCGCAGCACGAGTTCGACGATGGCCGGCTCTTTCTCCCACCGCTCCGCATACTGCTGTGCAAAGGGAGAGACCTCCACCTTTGCCAGTTCCACCGTGCGGCCCTCGGCCTTGGAGACGATTTTTGAGGTAACGACCAGGACGTCGCCGCTTTCGAGGGGAGTATTCGCCGCGGCGGCCGCGGCGGCGATCGCGGTCGGCAGATCGCTGTCGCTGGTGATTTCGGGGAGTCCCGGGATGCCAAATATCTGAAGTCCTGGCATTAGCGGCCCGCCTTAGCCGTTTCGGCGGCATCCAGGAACCCGAGGACGGTGGCTGCGGAGCGGCCGGGGTCGTGCGCCCAGAAATTGTGGCTGTCTCCTTCGAGCATCTCCAGCTGCGCGCGCGGCACCGCCGCCGAGAGTGTGTGGGCGTTTTCGGGCGGGACGAGCCGGTCGATGCTGCCATGCAGGATGAGAACCGGCCAGCTGTAACCGTTGACGGCGGCATTCGGCTCACCGGCTTCCTGCGCAGCCTTCAACTGGTACTGATAGGTCCGCGCCGGTGTGGGCTCGGCGAGCGTCTCCTCGAACTTCTGGACGAGTATGGCGTCGTGGTCCCGAATCCAGGGCTCGGGGTGGATGATGGGCCAGCTTGCCCGCGCCGACTCGATCAAGGGCTTCGAAAGGTCCCAGAAGAGCGCGGCCTTGAGGTCTTCCTCGGTCGCGCTGATGCCATTTGGTGGACAGAGGAGGCTGAGCGAGCGCAGCCGCCCACCGCCGCGTTGGCCAACGAAGTGGCGCGCCAGCAGGGTACCGAGAGAGCAACCGAGGAGGTGAAATGTGTCGAGCCCAGCATCATCCACAACCGCCAAAATGTCGGCAGTCATGTCGGACATGGTCCAGGGGGCGGCGGGCTTATCGCTGCGGCCGGTTCCGCGGTTGTCGAGCATGATGAGACGGTAGCGGCCGCTGAGGAGGCGAGGGAACTCATCCCACCAACCGCGACTGTTGCCTCCGATCCCATAGACCATGACAACGGGCGGGCCATCGCCCATGGAGTCGTACGAGATAGTGCAGTCGCCATTTTTCACAGTCGGCATAGGTTCGTGCTCCGGAGGGCGATTTGGCTAAAGACCGATGATCTTGATGCTGGTCTGCGTCTTGTGCTTGCGATTGAGGTTGATGAGGAGGGCCGTGAGCATCTCGACGTAGCGGCTCTGTGAGAGCCCGCCAGCATCGACGCCGCGGACACCCGCTATTTGGTTGGCGAGCCCGATGATCAAGCCTTTTGCCTCAGCGTCCCCACCACAGACAAGGACATCGCAGTCAATCGCGTGGCCGGTGTCCATGAGCTTTTCCGCGCTCATGTTCTGGAAAGCGGAGACGACGCGCGCGTTCGGGAGCTGGGCCGCGGCCTCCTGGGCCGCACTCTTGCCTTCGACGTTCAAGGCAACAGCGCCAATACCCTGCTGAAATTCGAGAGGAGCGACAACGTCGCAGACGATTTTCCCATCGAGGGCGGGCCTAAGAGCTTCGAGCGTGGCACGCTGGCCAGCGTAGGGGAACGTGAGGAAGACCACATCGGCGCCCTCGACGACGTCCTCGTTGGTGCCACCTTGAACCGCGGCCGTGGGGACCGCGTCGCGCACCTTCGCTGCAGCCTCCTGGCCGCGTTCGGGCGAGCGAGAGCCGATGCACACCTCATGTCCGGCGCTGGCCCTGCGCATGGCCAACCCGAGGCCTTCGGGGCCAGTCCCCCCGACAAATGCAAGTTTCATCCGAACCCCTTCAGCAGAACTGCCGCTCCGGTGCCGTGCCGCAGCGGTCGTGTGGCCGGCCCAAACCCGGGCGCTTCAACGGCGGGCCGCCGCCAGTCTAGCAGGGGCGGCTGGCGTTGACATGGTTGCCCGTTCGCCGGACCACGATGGGAGTCGGAGACGGCTGCCCGGGAACGGCGGTGCTGGAACGAATGCGAGCGACGAAACAGGGTGTATGGTGCTGTGAAAGCGTGCTTACCCCGAAGGCGGTGGGGGTGGATCAATCTGCTATACTCGGAGGATAGTGCGGCGTCCCCGGCCGCGTTTCGGAGACCTCTATTGTATTCTCGCTGGCTTCGCAACAGTTTCATTTACCTCCTGATCCTCGTGGCAGTGATCGCGATCGTGTTCGCGTTCTTCTCCAGCGGAGGGAGCAACCCGACCGAATCCATCGGCCAGGTCATCTCGGATGCGAAAGCAAACCTCATCCAGAAGATCGACGTCAACGGAAGCAGCCTGACCGTCACATACAACGAGAAGGTCAACAACAAGCCTGTCGTCAAGTCAGCGAAGATTGGCCCGAACACCGACCTTGAGCAGCTCCTCACCACCCAGGGCATCGCCCTGAGCCACAGTGGCGCCAGCGCCAACCAGCCCGCGGTGGACCTCCAATACACGCCGAGCAGCGGCTTCGGGCCCTGGCTCGGCTTGCTCCTCAACGTGCTCCCATTCCTGCTCTTCGGTCTCTTCCTGCTGCTGATCATGCGACAGGCGCAGGGCTCCAACTCCCAGGCCATGAGCTTCGGCAAGAGCCGTGCGCGCCTCTTCACGGGCAGCAAGGTCACGGTCACGTTTGGCGACGTCGCGGGAGTGGATGAAGCCAAGGAGGAGCTCGCCGAAGTGGTGGAGTTCCTCAAATACCCGGAGAAGTTCGCGGCCCTCGGCGCGCGCATCCCGAAAGGGGTCCTTCTTGTAGGGCCGCCTGGCACCGGTAAGACGCTCCTGTCGCGGGCCGTAGCGGGCGAAGCGGGAGTGCCATTCTTCAGCATCTCCGGTTCCGAATTCGTCGAAATGTTTGTTGGCGTCGGTGCGAGCCGGGTGCGTGACCTCTTCGACCAGGCGAAAAAGAACGCCCCCTGCATCGTGTTCGTGGATGAAATCGACGCCGTCGGCCGCCAGCGCGGGGCCGGCCTCGGTGGCAGCCATGACGAGCGGGAGCAGACTCTGAACCAGATCCTCGTCGAAATGGACGGGTTCGATACCGGGACCAACGTGATCGTGATTGCCGCCACGAACCGGCCGGACATCCTCGACCCTGCACTGCTGCGCCCGGGACGATTCGACCGCAAGGTCATCCTCGATGCGCCAGACGTCAAGGGCCGCGAAGCGATCCTCAATGTGCATTCCAAGGGGAAGCCCATCGCCGATGACGTTGTCCTCGGCACGCTCGCCAAGACGACTCCGGGCTTCAGCGGCGCCGACCTCGCCAACCTTGTGAACGAAGCCGCCATCCTGGCGGCGCGCCGGAACAAGAAGATCATCACGATGGACGAGTTCGAGGAGGCTGTCGACCGTGTGATCGCGGGCCCGGAGCGCAAGAGCCGGGTGATGAGCCCTCACGAAAAACGCGTCACGGCCTATCACGAAGGTGGACACACGGTTGTGAGCCACTTCATGACCAATCACGACCGGGCACACAAGGTGACGATCGTGTCGCGCGGGATGGCCGGTGGGTACACGCGCTTCTTGCCGGACGAAGAGACCCACTACCGCACGCGCAGCATGTTCCGGGACCAGCTCTGCTCGGCGCTCGGAGGTCACGCTGCCGAAGAGCTGATCTTCGGCGAAGCTTCGACCGGCCCCTCCAACGACATCGAACAGGTCACGCGCATCGCGCGGGCGATGGTCACCCGCTGGGGCATGAGCGAACGGCTTGGGCCGCGGACGTTCGGCCGCAGCGAGGAGCTCGTGTTTCTCGGCCGCGAGATTTCCGAGACGCGCAACTACAGCGAGAAGATCGCCGAGGAGATCGACGACGAAGTCCGCCGCCTGATCGAGGAAGCGCAGGAGCGCGCCCGTAACGTCCTTCGCGAACACCGCGACCTGCTCGACAAGCTGGCCAACGTCCTCCTGGAAGTGGAGACGCTGGAAGGCGAGACCCTGACCCGGCTCCTCAACAGCGACCCCAAGGATCCCTGGCCGCCAGCCGATATGGCGCCCAGGGACACGGCGCCGCCGGCTTCGAAGCCGCCGGAAGAGACGCCACGAAGGCCCGCGTTCGAACCCAAGCCAGCCACCGGCCTCGCCTGGGAAGGCGGGAACCAGGCCCGGACCGACGTGTGACGGCCGCTTTTGACCTCGGAGCCCGTCGCCGGTTGACGTAGGCCCGGCGGCGTCCCTAGACTGGAAAGCTGTCCACGGAACCACTGGAGTGTTATATGGAAGCGATCGTACGCGCCGACGGGCGACAAATGCGCCTCGTTGAGGGCCAGGAATTCGAGATGAACCACGTCGCTGGCGAGCCCGGCGACCGGGTCACGCTTGACGTGATGATGGTGCTCGATGGCGCCGACGTGACGGTTGGCACTCCCCTCGTGGATGGCGCAGCGGTGACGGCGCGCATCGAACAGCACGGCCGCGCGCCGAAGATCCGGTTCATGAAATACAAGAACAAGGTGCGTTATCGCCGCACGTTCGGGCACCGCCAAAACGTGACCCGTCTCGTGGTCGAAACGATTACAAAGGGATAGGGGCAGATGGCACACAAGAAGGGCGTCAGCAGCTCGAAGAACGGCCGCGATAGCCAGAGCCAGCGGCTCGGAGTGAAACATTTCGATGGCGAGGTGGTCAAGCCGGGATCGATCATCATGCGCCAACGGGGTACCCGCTTCCATGCCGGCGAAAACGTCGGCCTGGGGCGTGATTACACGATCTACTCGCTCATCGACGGCCAGGTGAAGTTCGAAGCGTTCGCCAAGGGCCGCCGCAAGAAGATCAGCGTCTACGCAAGCGCCGCAAGCTAACTTCCGTTAGCCGAAAGCACAACCGGTAGCCGGGCTACCAGAGGAGTCCTGGATGAAGGCAAACATCCATCCAAAGTACGAAGAAGCAACCATCCATTGCACGTGCGGCAATGAAATCAAGACGCGCTCGACCCGCGCGACGATGCACCTCGATGTCTGCAGCGTGTGCCATCCGTTCTATACCGGTGAGCAGCGCATCGTGGACACGGCGGGCCGCGTCGAACGGTTCAACCGCCGTTACGCCAACGTGAAGAAGTAAAGGCCGGGGTCGCAGTAGCTTGCGGCCCGTGCGACCGTAGCAACACAATCCGGAGAAGGGGCGCCAGGCTGGCGCCCCTTCTCGCTAAGAGGGTCCATGAGCGACACCGTGCCACTGAAGCGCAGCGCAGCAAACGTCTACTACGGTGGCCAGGCGGTCATCGAGGGTGTCATGATCCGCGGCCCGGAACATATGGCGGTAGCCGTACGTCACCCCGACGGCCACATCGTGCGTCATGCCGAACGGCTGGGGGGCATCTACACGGGCCGCGTGCGGCGCATCCCGCTCATCCGCGGCATGGTCGTCCTCTGGGAAACGATGGCGTTGGGCATGCGCGCCCTGACTTATTCGTCCCGCATCGCGTTCGAAGAGACCTCCGCCGACGGCGAGCAAGAGGCCGAGTTCCCGGAAAAGGTGTTCTGGGGTTCGATGGCGATAGCGATGATCTTCATCGTCGGCCTGTTTTTCGCCGGCCCCATCCTCATCGCCAACCTGCTGGAACGGACCAGCGCCAACCGGCTTACGATCGTTGCCGTTGAGGGCGTGGTGCGGCTCGGGCTGTTTGTGGGATACATCGCCCTCATCGGCCTCATCCCCGACATCCGGCGAGTCTTTCAGTACCACGGAGCCGAACACATGACCATCCACGCCTATGAAGCGGGCGTGCCTATCACCGTGGCGAATGTGCGCCCGTTCCCGAAAGAGCACACGCGCTGCGGCACTAGCTTCCTGCTGGTCGTGGTGGTCGTCGCGCTGCTCACGTTCTTCGTCTTCGACCTGGCGGTCGATCGCGGGCTGCTGGTACGGACACTTTCGCGCATCGTATTCATCCCCTTCGTGGCGGGCGTGAGCTACGAAATCCTGCGGATCGGCGCACGCTGGGGCGATCATGGCGTCGTGAAGGCGATGTTCGCTCCCAACATCGCCCTCCAGGCACTGACCACGAAAGTCCCGGACGACAGCCAGATAGAAGTGGCGATCGCGTCGTTCGAATCAGTCCTGGAAGCGAGTGGCCTGGCAGCACCGGTCGCGCAGCCACTGCCGGGCGAAGCGCTCGAAGGAGCCGTGCCCCTCGATTAGCCGCCAGTCGCAGCACATGGAGCAGGGCCGGGATTCAAGGTGACGATGTTGGGCCACGAAAGGCGGGCGTCAAACAACCAGCTCCTCCCGTCGGTGCCTATGGAGAGTGAAAGCAGAGTGAATAGTATTCATCCACGCTGGTGGGTCCGATGCACGCGTCACCGTACGTTAGCGTGACGACATTGCTAGCAGTGAGCGTATCCTTCGCGGATCCGGCGCACCCGGTCATCTGCCCGGAGAGGTTCGACGAGATCGGGGCCGCGGCCAATGAGGGGGCAGGCAGGTGCAGCAGCCTGTCCGTGGGCGGGCAGGTCCCCGAGTTGAACAGGAGCATCATTCCGCCCGATTCGAGGGTCCCTACGGGACCGCCGTCCGTGTAGACCAATTGGATATCCATAGCATCGGAGTTCGCACTGCCACGAATCGTGAAATGCATGGTCTGCAGTTGGTAGTGTGCAGAATCAGGGATTGGGGAACAGGCAGCGGTCACGAGTTTGGCATCGCCTTTGCCTTCGACGTTGCCGCCCGGTGTCACCACAAACAGCGCCGTCATCGACCAGTTCGTTGAGCAGGTGTTGCCCACCGCTCCATTATCGAGGTTGGTGTACTGGCGTTTCGTGTCGCTCTTGATAGCCATGGCCCACAGGGTGGTGCTGGAACCGGTGCCAGGCACCGGGGTCGCTTCTTTCGCGACGATGGTCTTTGTCGGGGTTGGTGTCGGCGGCTCGCTCAGGGGCAGTCCGTCGGCAGCCACGGAGACAGCGTAGGCACGGAATTCACCGGCAGCCTGTGGATCGGCATCTCCGCCCAGCAGCACCCCAGCCGCCCCGATACCGATGCCTGTGAGCGCCATCGCAAACGCGGAGATTCCTCGATGATGCCGCATTCGAACTTCCTCCATCCCGAGATGACTGCGCAGCATACGCTCTGCGGGCGTGTGGCTGCCAATCTCCCGCGCCGAACCAGCAACGTGCTATCGGCTCGAACGGCGCCGGCGCTGCCAGGGCTCGGATTCGCGTATCATCTCGGAAACGAATCGGAGGACGCGATGGAAGCGCCCGTGCAGATAACCCCCACGCGCCTCGCCGACTACCTCGAAGTGCTCACCAAGGCAGTTTTCGAATCCGGCATGAGCTGGCACATCGTCGAGGCAAAGTGGCCCGGCTTCCGGGAAGCGTTCGCCGAGTTCGACCCGGAGGCTGTGGCGGATCTTTCGCCCAATGATGTCGACCGGCTCGTAACGGACACGCGCATCATCCGCAACCGGCGCAAGATCGAAGCAACCATCCACAACGCCGAGGTAATGCTCGCCCTTGACCGCGAATTCCACGGGTTTCGCAACTACCTGCGCTCGCAGCCGGGGTTCGATGCGCTCCTGGCCGACATGAAGCGGCGGTTCAAGTTCGTGGGGGCGTTCGGCGCATATTACTTCCTATGGGTAGTGCAGGAAGAGGTACCACCGCACGACGAGTTCCGGGCGAAGCTCAAGGGCGGGAGCTGAATCGATAGCGCAGGCAGCGAAACGCCGTCCAAACAGGTGACGCCGACACACGTGCATCCGGAGCGGCGGTAGCACGTATGCTTGGCGCCTGAACATCCATGCACCAGGGAGCACCACCTTGCTGAATCACACCATGAAGCGCCTCGACGGCTCGGAGGAAGACCTCGCCATCTACAAGGGCAAAGTCCTGTTGATGGTGAACGTCGCCAGCCGCTGCGGACTGACACCGCAATACAAGGGGCTGCAATCCCTCTACGACCAATATCGCGGAGAGGGGCTCGAAATTCTCGGCTTTCCGGCCAACAACTTCATGGGCCAGGAGCCGGGCACGGACGAAGAGATCAGTGCGTTCTGCGAACTGAACTACGGCGTCACATTCCCGCTCTTCTCCAAGATCAGCGTCAAGGGTGAAGACATCCACCCGCTCTATGCGGAGCTAACGTCGCAACCGGCGCCGATCGGTGGGGAAGTGCTGTGGAACTTCCAGAAGTATGTGGTCGACCGGGAAGGTAAGGCGGTCGCGATGTTCGGCCCGCAGGTTACGCCAAACGACCCGGCGCTGGTGGTCAAAATCGAGGAACTCCTGCGATAGGCGGCAACCGTCGAGCGCACGTGGAGCCAGGTGTCTGCCGTCGGTGTCTATCGAGCGGCCGCAGGTGCGACTTCGTGCATGGCGGCGAGGACATCGGCGACGCGACGGAAGACAGTCCCTTCGGGATAGGCACCCGACTCGTTGAGCGTGCCCGCAGGAATCCCGGTGAGGAGTTCGATGCCCTCCTCGATGCGAGCGATGGCCCAAATGTGAAAGCGGCCTTCGCGAGCGGCTGCGATGACGTCAGGACGGAGGGTGAGGCTGCGCACGTTGGTGGCCGGGATCATAACGCCCTGCTGCCCATCGAGGCCGAGGGCATCACAGAGGTCGAAGAAGCCTTCCACCTTTTCGGTGACGCCGCCGACGGCCTGGACGTTGCCGAATTGATCAACGGAACCCGTCACGGCTATCGATTGACGCACAGGGATGTCGGCGAGTGCAGTGAGGATGGCATAGAGCTCGGCCGAAGAGGCGCTATCGCCCTCGACTTCATCATAGCTTTGTTCAAAGGTGAGGCTGGCATTGAACGTGAGGGGCTTGCGCCGTCCGAAGGTGCCGGCGAGGAAGCCACTGAGCACGAGCACGCCCTTGGTGTGGATGGCCCCGCTTCGCTCCGTCTCTCTTTCAATCGCGACGACGCCCTGGCGGCCAAGCCCGATGCGGCAGGTGATTCGCGCGGGCGTACCGAAGGCGTAGTGGCCAACATCGTAGACGGCGAGGCCGTTGATCTGGCCGACCACGCTGCCGACTGTGTCAACCCTGAGGACGCCACTGGCGATCATCCGCCGGAGGCGATCGGCGAGGAGCCCGGAGCGCCCGCGCTGTGCTGCCAGGGCCGCGAGCACGTGGGCAGCGGTCACCTCCGGTGCACCTTCCTTCAGTGCTACCTGGTGCGCCTCGGCGCAGAGATCACCGATGAGCCCCAGGCGTGTGCTGAGCCGATCCTGCTGTCCGGCGAGCCGGCTGGCGAACTGGACGACCTCTTCGATCCCACCGGCGGTGAAGGGCTGCAGGCCAGTTTCCTTTCGTAACCGGGCCACGAAGCGCGCGAGCGCCTCGACAGATGCTTTCGTCACCTCGACGTCCGGTTCGAACTCCGCCCGAATCTTGAAGAGGGCAGCGAAGTCTGGGTCGAGGGCATCAAGGATGGCCACCGTGCGAGGGTCCCCGACGAGGATCACCTTCAGATCGAGGGGGATGCCCTGGGGTTGGAGGTCGACCGTCGGGAATGGGAGGATGCCCTCAGCCGGATCTGCTGCCCGCACTTCGCGCGTCTTGAGGGCGCGCTTCAGGGTGACCCAGGCGCGAGGGTCGGCCAGGACATCGGGCAGCTGCAGGATGAGGAAGCCACCATTTGCCACCTGGAACGCACCAGCGCGGACGTGCATGAAATCGGTGATCATGGTGCCCATGCGGTTTTCGAACTCGACGTGGCCGAAGAGGCTGGCAAGGCTCGGGTGTCGTTCTTCCTTCACGGGCGCATGCCCGTCCGGGTCGTTGCTCACGAACCTATTGACCTGGTACTGGCGGAGCACCATTTCGCGCTGAGCGGTGAACTGGGTCACGACTCCCTCAGGAGCGTTCTCGGCGAACCCATCGGTAAATCGCTTGAAGACCGCGAGGTTCGCCGCGACATCCGACTCGATGGCTGCGAAGTGATCGTGGAGACCGTCACCGCCGAATCGCTGCTGAAGGTCTTCAAAGACGTGACCAACGACGAAGCGAGTGATCTCCCGGTCAACTGCTTCCACCGCCTGGCGCGCCTGTGCTTCGATGTGCCGGACCTGGCGCATGGCGGTTGCGATCGCTTCCTGGACTCCCGAAACGGTCGTGTCCAGCGTCTCGCGGGCGGCGGGGGGGAGGGCGTTGTACTCGTCGGGCGTCATCGGGTTGCCGGCCGGATCGCGGGGGACGGGCACGAGTCCCATGGGCGTAGGGTTCAGCACGAAGCCTTGCTGGCGAGCGTGGTCCTGAAGTTGCTCCAGGATGCCTTCACGCTCCTGCGTGAGCGGCTGGATGGTTTGCTGAACCTTGGCGGCGTAGGCGTCGCTATCGAAGGCCCGCGGAAGTTCCGTCTTGCATACTTCCGCAAGCTGGGCCAGCAGGCGTTCAAGCTCGCGCGCCGTGCCAGCAGGCAGGCGAATTGCGCGCGGCCGGCGCGGGTCGCTGAAATTATGGACGTAGCACCAGTCAGGCGCAGGAGGGCGAGAGCGAGCGGCGGCTTCCACGTGGAGGAGGGCAGTAGCATTGCGGCCGGATGACGGGGTCCCGGAGACAACGATGTTGTAGCCCTCGCCAGCAATGGCGAGACCGAACTCAATGGCCTCCCGTGCACGGTCCTGACCGGCCACACCGTCAATTAGGGCAACTTCTGTCCCCGAGCCGTCTACACCAGACGGCATCACGAGCCGCATCGCTGAAGTTGCAACAAGCAGATGCTGCGCCGGGGTTTCGGACATATCGTCGAACTCCTTGATCGGGTGCCGTGGGACTCGCAGCGGCAACCGCAAGCCGCACGCCAGTCCGTTTCGGGAAGTGGACTCGTTTAGCCAAGCTTAACCACTCCGATCGTAGCTTGCACGGCCGAACACGGGCATTAGCGAACACGCGTTGAGGGACCCCCGTTCCGCATCGCCATCGATACGGTGCCACCGCCGCCCGCGGCCGCGTTCCCATGGCCAAACGGGGGCTACCGGATTGCAGGCGCTGCCAGGAAGTCCGCCACTGTGCGTGCGATGAGCGCGGCGCCCGCGGCGGTAGGGTGGATGCCATCGGCAAGTAACTGCACGTTGCCGCCGAAGGCGCGGCCCAGGTCGATTAGCGAGACGGAATCGGCCGTGGCAACAGCCCGGATCGCGGCGTCGTAGCTGCTCCAGGCCGAGGGATTCAGGCCGTTTTGCCGGAGCAACGGGGCGTTGAACGGCGTCAGGGACATCAGGATCGGGGTGCCTCCTGCGCTGCGGATGCGCCGCACCATCTCTTCCAGGTTGCTGCGGAACGGGGCCAGCGGCACCGTGGGTCCGAAGAGGCCGCAGTCGTTGGTGCCGAAGAGGATGAGTACGTCCGTTGGTGCGAAGCGGAGGACATCGGCATGGAGGCGCGCGAGGCCCAGCGTGGTGGTGTTGCCGTTCACGCCGGCGTTGCAGACGGGCTTCCCCAGGAGGGCCGAAAGCCTCGCCGGATAAGAAAGAGATGGAGCAAGCCCAGCGCCGAAGGTGATGCTGTCGCCGAACGCGATGATGCTGTGTTGACGGCACGGGGTGCCGTTCGATTCCCGAGGCGGCCTGTTGCAGGCTGCGAGGACCAGCACAAGGGCGAACAGCAGGGCTGCGGCCCCGCCACACCAGGCGCAACGCATCGCGCGCAGGCGGCGCCTCACTCCCGGGCGACCGGGCAGGCCGAGTGCTGCGTGGCGGCTAGCGCGCAGGGCGAGGAAGCGGGCGCCAATCTGGGCCATGGGACGAGCATCTGTGTCATGCGATTGCACCTCCGCTGGGCACCGGCCCCTCGATCCAGCACCGCGGCCACCAGAGCGGTAGACTGGGGTATATGTTCGGTCGCTCTATCCGTGTCGCCCGAATCTCCGGCATCAGTGTAGAGATTCATCCGTCGTGGTTCCTGATCGTTGCGTTCGTCGCGTGGGCGCTGGCGACAGGCGCATTGCCCGCGCAATACAGCCATTGGAGTACGACAGCCTATTGGGTTGTGGGTTGCCTTGGGGCATTCTTCCTGTTTGTTTCCGTCCTGGTACACGAACTCGCGCATGCCTTCTTCGCGCGGCGCAGCGGGATCCATGTACCGCGCATCACGCTGTTCATCTTCGGCGGCGTGTCCGAGATGGTGGAGCAGCCCGCGACTGCGGGTGCCGAATTTCGAATCTCCGTGGCGGGGCCGGCGACGAGCCTGGTGCTCGCCGCAATCTTCGGCATCGCCGCGGCTGCCAGTGGCTGGAACGAGAAGGTACAGGCGTTGATGGTATACCTCGCGCTGGTCAACCTCCTCCTCGGAGCGTTCAATCTCGTCCCCGGCTTCCCGCTCGATGGAGGGCGCGTCTTCCGTTCGGCCGTCTGGCGGCGTACGGGAGACTTCCGCAAGGCAACGCGGATTGCCGCGGATGTGGGCGGCATCGTCGGCTACGGCCTGTTGGCGGCCGGGTTCGTACTGCTCCTCACCGGGTACCTGCTGGACGGCCTCTGGCTCATGATGATCGGCTGGTTCTTGCTGGCGGCAGGCCGCGGAGAGGTGGAGAACCAGCGTGTCGAATCGGTATTGGGTTCGCTCAAAGCGCGGGACATCATGCGGACGGACTTCGCGACGGTGGTGCCCGGGGTCAGCGTCGAGACAGTCGCGCATGACGTCATGCTGGGTCAGGGCGAGCGCGCTGTCTTTGTCGCCCTCGATGGGTCGGCGCTTGGACTGATCACCGTCTCCGATGTGCGCCACGTCCACGCCGCCGAGCGGGCAACCACCCCCGTAAAGGCGGCGATGACTCCACGCGAGCGGCTGGTCGTCGTCAACGCTGATACCGGTGCGATGGAGACGCTTGCGCTGCTGCGCGAGCACAACGTCCACCAGCTACCGGTCATCGACGCCGGCAGGATGGTCGGTGTGATCTCGCGCGCGGAGGTCATTGAGCGCATGCAGGTGGCGCAACGGCTCCAGGGCACAACACCCCCACGCTGAGGGCGAGGCCGACGGTAGCCTCCGACGCTGATCTCCGATTGCGCCGCAGGCCGCGCGAGGAGTAGCCTCTGGCCGGTGCCTGGAGCACCTGCCCCCGCCCCGCGCGGCAAGACTGATGAGGTCCCGATGACGAACGATGTGACACCAAACGTCCTGCTTGCAGGGCTGAGGTTCGCTGAGGCTCCCCGCTGGCACGACGGCAAGCTCTGGTTCTCCGACTTCTATACACACCGCGTCCTCACGCTGGACCTGGATGGGAAGACGGAGACCATCGTCGAGGTCCCGCAGCAGCCCTCAGGCCTGGGCTGGGCACCAGATGGCACGCTGCTGATTGTATCGATGTTGGACCACCGGCTGCTCGCCTTCTCCGGTGGAGTGCTGACGGAGCGGGCGGACCTCTCGGCATATGCGACGGGGCCGTGCAACGACATGGTGGTGGACGGTGTGGGCCGGGCCTACGTCGGCAACTTCGGGTTCGAACCGGGGGCGGCGCAACGCACCACGTGCATCGTGCGGGCCGACCCGGACGGGAGCACGACGATGGCTGCCGACGATCTGCTCTTCCCCAACGGCACGGTGATCACGCCGGACGGTGCAACGCTGATAGTGGGTGAGACGTTCGCGAACCGGCTGACCGCCTTCGATATCGGCGCCGGTGGGGCGCTTTCGAAGCGGCGCGTGTTCGCGCAGTTCGACGGCGTATTCCCGGACGGCATCTGCCTGGACGCTGAGGGTGCGGTCTGGGTAGCCGACCCGGTGGGGCACCGCGTCGTGCGGGTGTTCGAAGGCGGGCGCATCGAGCGGACCATCTCGACAGGGGCACTCGGCTCATATGCGTGCATGCTCGGCGGGCCGGCGCGGACGACGCTCTTCATCGTCACCAACTCCGGCAGTGGCGCAGCAGCGGCGGCGAAGACCGACGGCCGGATCGAGTGCGTGGAAGTGGACGTGCCCGGCGCCGGGCTCCCATAGGAGCGGATGGTGGACAACGAATCCACGCACAAAGATGACACGGGCCTGCGCGGGAGAGTAGCGATCGTGACAGGCGCCGGAGCGGCCGGCGATGGCATCGGCAACGGGCGCGCGGCGGCGATGCTGCTTGCCCGCTCGGGCACGCGCGTGCTCGTGGTGGACCGCAAGCTCGAACTCGCCGAGCACACGGTCGAGATGATCGTGGCAGAGGGCGGGACAGCGGCTGCCTTGAGCGCCGACGTGACCGACGAAGCGCAGTGCAAGGGAATGGTCGCGGCGGCGCTCGATCGATTCGGGCGGCTGGACTTCCTCGACAACAACGTGGGCATTGGCAGCCGCGGGAGCGTGGTGAACGAGAGCGCGGAAACCTGGCGGCGCGTGATGCAGGTGAACGTCGAGACCATGTTCCTGGCGGCGAAGTACGCCATCCCGGCGATGATCGAGACGGCCGGGGGCGGGGCCATCGTGAACGTCTCTTCGATCTCGGCGCTGACGCCGCGGGGGCTGACCGCATATTCGACATCGAAGGGGGCGGTGATCGCGCTGACGAAGGCGATGGCGGTGGACCATGGGCGAGACGGTATCCGCGTGAACTGCGTGGCACCGGGACCGGTCTATACGCCGATGGTCTATGGCGGGGGGATGAGCGACGAAGCGCGGGAGCGGCGCCGGAAGGCATCGTTGCTGGGCATCGAAGGGACGGGCTGGGACATCGGCCAGGCGGTGCGCTTCCTGCTATCGGAGCAGGCGCGCTACATCACTGGCCAGGTGCTGGTGGTCGATGGCGGGGTGACCTTGATGGGGCCGGCGCGGGACACCTGAGGCGCGGGCTGAAGTCGGCGTTCAAATTCAAAAGAGGAGATAGCGATGGCACGGCTGCCGTTTCTCGACAAGTCGGCGTTGCGGCCGGAGGACCAGGACCTGCTGGCGCGCGACATCAACCTCTACCGGGTGCTGGTGCACAGCCCGGGTGCGGCGCGCAACTTCGGGCGGCTCGGCGGGTTCATCCGCTCCAAGAGCCGGCTCGACCCACGCCTGCGAGAGATGGCCATCCTGCAGGTGGGCTACCTGACGCGCTCGGCCTACGAGTACTCCCACCACGTCAAGATTGGGCAGGAGTTCGGCGTCCAGCCCGGCGACATCCGGGCGATCGCCGAGGAGACTGCGGGCCGGGCGACGGCGCTCGAACCGCTGGCGCGTGCCGTCCTGAGCGCAGCGCGCGAAATGACGACGGAGTTGACCGTCTCCAACGAGACGTTCGCGGCGCTGCAGGCGGGGCTGGACAACGAGTGCCTGCTGGACCTCGTGATGACGATCTCCTTCTACAACGGGGTGGTACGCCTGCTGGGGGCGCTGCAGATCGAGGTCGAAGCGGAGTATCAGCATTACCTGGAGGAGTTTCCGCTGCCCAAGGACTGAGGGGCGAGAGACGAGAGACGAAAGACGAAAGACGAGAGGACGGGGCGCGGTGCGAGCCTGTCGGTTAGGCGGACGGCGCTGTTCGCAGAGGCCGGGCGAGAGAAAAAGCGCGGCCAGCAAGGGCGGCTGGTGTGAGTTGAACGCCGAGCATTAGCTGCGCGGCCCCGCGCCCGCTACACGGCCACCGTTGTCCGGCCCTCGGCGTCGGGCATGCCACCGGCCAGTGGTTCGACGTAGCGGCGGATGGCGAGGGCGACGGCAGCCCCTTCGCCCGCCGCCGAAGCGGCCTGCTTGGTGCTGCCGGCGCGGACGTCTCCGGCGGCGAAGATGCCGGGCACGCTCGACTGGAGCGCTGGGTCGGTGGTGATGAAGCCAGACGGGTCAGTGGCGACGAAGTCCTTGACGACGGCGGTGTTGGGGGAGAGGCCGATGAAGACGAAAACGCCCGCGGCCCCTATTTCGCGGAGTGCGCCGGTCCGGGTGTCCTTGAGGGTGACCGATTCGAGCTTACTGCCGCCCTTGAAGGCTACCGGCGTGGCGTTCGTGATGACCTCGACGTGGGGGTGCGCAAGGACCTTTTCGACGACGACCTTGCTGGCACTGAGCTGCGCGTCGCGGGTGACGATGGTGACTTTGCTGGCGAATTTCGTGAGGAAGATGCTCTCTTCGCCCGCGGAGTTGCCGCCGCCGATGACGAGCACTTCGCGGCCGCGGTAGAAGGGGCCGTCGCAGGTGGCGCAGAAGTGGACGCCGGCGCCGATGAAGTCGTCTTCGCCTTCCACACCGAGGCGGCGGTAGGTGGAACCGAGCGTGAGAAGGACCGCCCAGGCGCGGTATTCGCCGCCATCGGCGGTGCGGACGAGGCGGTACTGGCCATCTTCGGCGACGCCAGTGACCTCCTGGGCGGAGAGGATTTCGACGCCGAAGCGTTCGGCCTGCGCACGCAGGCGGCCGGCGAATTCGGCGCCGGTGACGCCCTCGGGAAAGCCGGGGAAGTTGTCGAGGCGCTCGGTGACGCCAGCCTGGCCGCCAACGCCGGCGCGTTCGATGACGAGTGTGTCGATGCCTTCGCGGGCGGTGTAGAGAGCGGCTGTGAGGCCGGCGGGGCCGCTGCCCACGACGATGAGATCGTAGAAGCTGCGTTTCGCCGTCGTCTGCAGGCCGAGCTTTGCCGCGAGCTCGGCGTTGGAGGGCTCGATGAGCGTACTGCCGTCGGCGAAGACGAGGGTTGGGATGACGTGCTTGCCGTTATTGAGGCGCTCGACGAGGGCGAGTCCCTCAGCGTCGCCATCGATATCGACGAACGTATAGGCGACGCGCTGTTCGCCGAAGAACTGCTTGGTGCGCTTGCAGTCGCTGCACCAGTTGGTGCCGTACAGGGTGATATTCGGGGCGGGCACCGGCATGGCCTCCGTGCAGTGGAGTAGGCGCGCGGCCGGGAGAGACGCGCACGCCAGTCTTGCATGGCGTGCGCCGGTCCGTCTTGTGGAATCGTGCGGGAGGCAGCGTGGCCCCGATTATGTGAGGACGGTGAGCCGTTCGAGGCCGCGGAAGCCGGGCACGCGCTTCCACTGGTACTCCTGTTCGGCGAGGCGGAGGCTGGGGAAGCGGCCGAGCAGCGTTGTAACGCCGATCTGGGCCTCGAGACGGGCGAGGGGAGCACCCAGGCAATAGCGACGCCCTCCGCCGAAGGCGAGGTGGTCGATATCCTCGCGCGTCACATCGAAGCGGTGAGGGTCTTCGTGGAGACGTGGGTCGTAGTTCGCGCCCCCGAGCGAGACGGTGATGGACTGACCCGCGTGCATGGGGCATCCGGCGATTTCGCGGTCATCGACGGTGATGCGGCCGGAATAGGTGACGGGGCCCTCGAAGCGCAGCATCTCTTCGACGGCGTTGGGGATGAGCTCGGGCTTGTCGCGGAGGAGCTGGGCCTGGTCGGGGTGTTCGAGGAGGTTCTTCATGCCATTCCCGAGCAGGTCGGTGGTGGTGACGTTGCCGGCGGCGAGGAGCAGGCCGATCATCGTCGTCACTTCGTCGTCGCTGAAGAAATCACCGTTGTCTTCAGCGCGGATGAGGGCGGTGATGAGGTCGTCCTGGGGATTGGCGCGGCGTTCGGCGATCGCCTTGCGGAGGTACGCGTCGAACTCCTGGCCAGCGATTTCGGCCTTGCGCTTTGTCTCTTCAGAGGCGAAGGGGTCGAAGCCGGCGGCGACGCCGTCGTCGGTCCAGCGCTTGAAATCGGACTGGTCGGCGGGGTCAACGCCGAGCATCTCGGCGATGACGATCGTGGGGTAGGGCTGGCAGAAGGCGGTCATGAGGTCGAACGACGGAGCTTCGGCGACGGCGTCAAGGAGCTCGTTTGCGATCTCTTCGATGCGCGGTCGCATGCGTTCGATGGCGCGAGGGGTGAACGCCTTGGTGACGAGGGAGCGCAGGCGGGTGTGGTCGGGCGGGTCGAGGAAGAGCATGCTCTGCCCGCCATCGACGCCCTCGCGGAACATCTGGTTGAAGGTGCCTTCGGCGGCCTTGCGCGGGTCCACTGCGAGGTCGCGGTCGTTGAGGATGGCCTGGACATCGTCGAAGCGGGAGACGATATAGCGGCCGAGCTGGGGGTCGTGTTGGATGCGGCCGGCCTCGCGGACCTGGTCGAGGAGGGTGAAGGGATCTTTCTGGTATTCGGGGTTATACGGGGAAAGTGCGATGCCGTTGGGCACGGGAGTGGACGGGGGAGTCTCTGTCATTGCTGGTCACTCGCAGGCAGGATGACGGGTAGGATAGCAGATCCGAACGCCATTCGGAGAGGGAAAGCGCGATCCGTGGCTGCGCGGGCAGCGGGCCTGGCGTAGGCTTGGCGGCACAAGCCTGCGGAGGGACGCACGATGGATTTTCGCTTTGCACCCGAACAGGAGGCGTTTCGCTCGGAGGTGCGCGCCTTCATCCGTGAAGAGCTGCCAAAGAGCGGCGAGGGAGAGTCGTTCACCAAAAAGCTGGCGAAGAAGGGCTGGCTGACGATGTCGTGGCCGAAAGAGTATGGCGGGCAGGCCGCTTCGCACCTCCAGCAGCTCGTCTACAACGAAGAGATGGCCTACCATCGCGCCGCCGGCCAGACGATGGGCACGGA